>Ga0209698_10000090_pt1 | contig 84318 bp, 70 predicted proteins | sample LitLauG_LLR_2012_FD_187203 | JGI IMG/M metagenome (GOLD analysis project Ga0209698, IMG submission 187203) | Freshwater sediment microbial communities from Pennsylvania, USA - Little Laurel Run_MetaG_LLR_2012 (SPAdes) (version 2) | ecosystem: Environmental > Aquatic > Freshwater > Creek >... | reverse complement strand
TGCTGACGCACCGTAAGCGCTGGCCCGCAAGCGTTGCCGTCGGCAAGACGCTGGTTTCCAGCGGCCTTATCGACCGGGTCGTGCATGGCCTGGGCCGCAGAATCCTGGAAGTGCCGGTGGGATTCAAGTGGTTTTCCCAGGGCCTGCTCGATGGGCAGATCTGCTTTGGGGGGGAGGAAAGCGCGGGTGCAAGTTTCCTGCGGCGCGACGGTACCGTTTGGACTACCGATAAGGATGGAATCATCCTGGGCCTGCTCGCCGCCGAAATCACGGCGGTTACCGGCAAGGATCCCGGCCAACACTTCCAGGAACTGGCCGCACGCTATGGAATGCCGTTTTACGTGCGCATCGATGCACCGGCCAGCCCGGCGCAAAAGGCAGCCTTCCAGCACCTTACCGCCGATCGCGTACGCGCAGCGAGCCTTGCGGGCGAGCCAATTACCGCCCGCTTGACGCGAGCACCGGGTAATGATGCGCCCATCGGCGGACTCAAGGTGACCACGGAAAACGGCTGGTTTGCCGCGCGCCCTTCGGGCACCGAGAATATCTACAAGCTCTACGCCGAAAGCTTCAAGAGTGCCGAGCACCTGCAGGCGATCGTGGCGGAAGCCCAGCAGATCGTCACGGCCGCGCTTGCCACGTGAGGCCGCGGCGAGCGGGCCGGGCCAGGGGGGTTAATCGCGGCGCGAAAGCAGCCGCAGCAGGCTCAGGAACAAATTCAGGATGTCCAGGTACAGGCGCATGGCGGCAATGATGTAATTGGTTTCGCCGCCGTGGATGATGTCGGAGGTGTCATACAGGATGTAGCCGCAGAACAGCAAGGCGCTGACTCCGGCGAGGGCCATCTGGTAGGCCTGGGAGGGGATGAAGATCCCGACCAGGCTGGCAACGACCACGACAATCAGGCCAACGAACAACATTCCACTCCAAGCGCTGAAGTCTTTGCGCGAGATGTGTACGTAGGCCGAGAGGGCAACGAAGGCCAGTGCCGTGAGACCGGACGCGTCGGCAACGGTCGCGCTGCCGTTGGGGGTGTGCAGGTAAAAATTGATGGTTGGTCCGAGGCTGAAGCCCTGCAATGCCGCAAATCCAAACAGCGCAAGAAGGCCCATCGCCGAATTGCGCAGGCGCATCGTCACGAACAGCAGCGCGAAACTACCGATGATGCTGCCCAGGTAGGCAAAGGGCGACAGCACGATGTCCTGGGTCATCCAGGTGACACCGGCGGTGCACAGCAGCGTGGCCGAGAGCAGCGTATAGGTGTTCTTCAAAACGCGCGCTTGCGCGCTGTCCGCGTAGCCGCGCTGAACAATGGTATCGATCATGGCCGGTTTTCCTCTATCAAGCCTTTAAGTGTAGCGGAGATGGCGCATGGAACCCAAACGGTTCCTGACCGCTACTAGACCCTGCGCGGCCACGAAAGTTCCCTTCACGACCGGATCGGCCGTGGCGCCGTCCGACGCCGGAACCTACAATGGCACCGACCCGATAACCGCATCGATGCGTTCCCATGCCCACCCGCCACAGCGTCGACCCGCACGAAGTCGAGATCACCGCGATACGCGCGCAAGGCGCGGGCGGGCAGAACGTCAACAAGGTTTCCAATGCCATTCACCTGCGCTTTGACATCGGCGCCTCGTCCCTGTCCGACGGGATCCGCGCCCGGCTTGTGCGCCTGGGGGACCAGCGCATCAGCAAGGACGGCGTAATCAACATCAAGGCGCAGGAATTTCGCAGCCTGGAGAAGAACCGGGCCGAGGCCATGCGCCGCCTCAATGAACTGGTGGCCAGTGTCGCCGTGCTGCCGCGCACGCGCCGGCCAACACGGCCCGGCGCCGCCGCGGTGGCGCGCCGGCTCGAGGGCAAGGCGCACCGCGCGACCATAAAATCGGCGCGTTCCAAGATCCTCGGGTAAGGGCCATGCGCGTGGCTGGGCCCGTGGTGGCGCTGCCCAGTTCGCTTCGGTAGCGTCGATGAAATGGCGGGCCGCAGTGCACGGGCGGCGCTTGCGCGGCAGCCGGATCTGCCCGGCGGTCCCGCACCGTGAAGGGGTGCGATGGCCCGGGCCTTGTTACCCCGCGACAGTCAAGGGCAGCGCCGGCGTCTTGACGCGCACCGGCATCGATCCAAACTGAATTGGCGTGAGTTGCCCCGCCAGCGTTGCGGCAATCGCCCTGGCGGCCGTCATGATGGGCATGACGTAGGGCAGGGGACGTGGTGCGCCGGCGGCGATGTCGGGGCGCGCGGCCGACGCGTACGCCGCGCAGTCGCCCAGGGCAAAGATGTCCGGATCGCTGGTCTGGCCCATCTCGTTTACATGGATGCCACGCGAAGTCGCGAGTCCAGCAGCCCGGGCAAGATCCGTGCGTGGCCGCAGACCCACCGCGCACAACAGCACCTCGGCCTCCAGAACCGCACCCGAGCGCAATTGCACGTGGTATCCGGACGGCTCGCGGCGTTCAATCTTTTGCGCCACGTCGCCCACGTGAATGCCGGCACCCAGGCCGCGCAGGGCCGCCTGCAGTGCCTCCCCCTGCGATTGGGCCACGAGGTTCCCCAGCAACCAGGGGGCTGGATCGACGACGTCGACGTGGTACCCACCCAGGATCAGATCGTTGGCGAACTCGCTACCGATAAGGCCGCCGCCGATCACCGCAACGCGCGCCCCCGGTCCGGCAGCGCTAAGGGCGGCGCGGAATCTGCGATAGTCATCGATATCGTTGACCGACAGCGCGTCCTGCATTCCGGGGGTGTCCAGCCGTATTGCATCGGCGCCCAGGGCCAGCACCAGGCGGCCATAGGCAAGCTGCCCTGCGGTGGTTTCCAGGCAATGCGCAGCACGATCGATAACCAGAACGCGCGTCCCCGCCCGGACATCTACCCCCAATGTCTTCGCCTGCTGTTCGGCGGGTCTTTGGACGAGTTGATCCGCGCTCTTTTTTTGCGCGTGCCCATTGGAGAGCATCGGTTTGGAATAAAAAGCCCCCGAATCCGCGCACACCAGAGTGATGGGCAGTTCGGGCGCGCGCTGGCGCAATTCGCGCGCCAGGGTCCAGCCGGCCAGGCCGGCCCCGATGATCGTCACGCCCGCGGAAGCCGCCATCTGCTCAAACCGCCACAGCTTCGAAGTCGGCCTTGGCCACTCCGCAATCCGGGCAGGCCCAGTCCGCGGGAATGTCCTTCCAAGCCGTGCCCGGCGCGATGCCATCTTCCGGTCGCCCGGCCTGTTCGTCGTAGACGAAGCCGCAAACGATGCAAACGTAGGTGTTCATGACGGTGCGTACCTTTCCTTAGGGAAATTGGATTGCGGATCAGGCGGGCTGCGCGTTGCCCTCTTGCGCGCGCGCCAGCACCTGGCGATAGTGATTGGCGTGGCGCTCTTCGACCTTGGCGAGCGCCGCAAAGCGCTTGGCGGCCTTCTCGAGCATTTGCTGGAAGAGTTGCGCATGAACCTTGGACTCGCCGATCTGTCCATCGAACTCGGCGACGGCTGCGGCGTTGCCTTCCTCCACGGCCAGATGGCGGAATTGAGGATACATCTCGGTGTATTCGTAGGTCTCCCCGTCGATGGCAATTTGCAGCGCCTTGGCCGGGGTGAGGTCGGCCGCCGGATACAGCAGGTCCAGGTGTCCGAAAGCGTGCTGGACTTCCTGATCGGCAGTGGCTTCGAACGCCTCGGCCGTAGGAATATCGCCGGCTGCGCGCGCGAGCTTGGCAAAGTAACGGTACTTGATGTGGGCCATCGATTCGCCGGCAAAGGCCGCTTCGAGATTCTTGATGGTAACCGAGCCGCTGGGCTTGCTCATGACAGTTCCTTTCGTTGGATGTTGGCTGCGACAGGACGGATTCTGGGCATATTGTTGTAATCGATCCAACAGATTATTTCGTTAATAGTTATTGATATAATCGATCAGCCGCTTTCCCGGGACGGGTCGCGTCGACGGGTGGCGGCGCGAGGAGTCGCAATGCCCGGCCCCACCGGTACGGCCCATGCTCTGTCCATACGCCAGCTCAACTATTTGGTCGTGTTGGCCGAAACGCTTAACTTCACGCGCGCTGCGCAGCGCTGCTTCGTGACCCAATCCACGCTTTCGGCCGGCATCCAGGAGCTCGAGCGCCTGCTGGGCGGGGTCCTTTTCGAGCGCGATCGCCAAGGCGTGCGCACCACGTTTCTGGGTCAAGACCTCGCCGCCCGCGCCCGCCTTTTGGTGAGTCAGGCGGTCGATCTGGTACAGACCGCGTCGACGGCCGCGGCGCCCCTGGAAGGTCGCGTCACCTTGGGTGCGATACCAACGATCGCCCCCTTTCTGCTGCCCCGGCTCCTGCGGCGGATGCGCCAGGAATTCCCTTCGCTGACGACGCTGGTGCGCGAAGAGCGCACGCCCGAATTGCTGCGTGCGGTCGAGGATGGAGATATGGACTTTGCGCTCATCGCCTTGCCGATGTCGATTGGCCGCTTGCGGCAGATCCCGCTGTTCACGGAGGAGCTCTGGCTAATCGCCGCGGAGGGCGACCCGCTCGTGCAACAGGCGGCGCCCCGCTTGGCGCAGATCGAAATGGAACGACTGCTCCTAATGTCCGAGGGCCATTGCCTGCGCGACCATGCGCTGCACGCATGCCAAAGCGGCCGGCGAGGACGGCGGCGCGCGCCCTCGGCCATCGAGGCGACCAGCCTGCCGACCCTGGTGCAAATGGTTGAGGCCGGCCTGGGCGTGGCGCTGCTTCCGGAAATGGCCATCAAGGCCGGGTTCCTCGCCCGTACGCGCGTGATCGCCCGGCCCATGGCGGCGCCCGCGCCGCACCGGCAGATTGCCTTGATCGCGCGCCCCTCGACAACGCGCGGCCAGTTGCTCGAGCAAATTGGCCACCTGGCAACGCCTCCGTCGCCAGTGGCCGGCATTGCCGGGGCCCGTCGCCGGCGGCCGGGAACGGGCTAGGGTCCTTTCACACTACGACGGTGGGCATTTCACCGGCGCAATGGGAACGGGCCCTAGGCCAGAAACCAAGCGTAAATCAGTGTTGCCGCAGTGATCGCGGCGACCAGCGCGATGGCGGTTGCCAGGCCACCAGCCGCAATTCCTTCGGCAATTCCGATTGCATGCCGGGAAACACGTGTGTTGGGCATGGCAGATCTCCCTGTGCCGGTGACCACGCCGATGCATCGATGCACCGCAGTCGGGCCACAACGGTTGCGTTCACAGTACGCTTGCAATGTCGAGGCGAAGTACCGCCGTTGGCTGCCGGTTTGACACGGGTCAAATGGCGCACTGCAAACCCACTGCCGCGTCGCAGCATTTCGTTTGCGGTCCGTCATTGGTCGCAACGATAAGCTTGCGGTCCCAAAATCAAAACTTTGGAGCGAGTCGCAGATGATGCATCCAATCCGCAGCGCCATGCGCTGGAGCCTGTTGCTGCTGACCATCATGCCCATGTTCTGCCGTGCTTCCGACCCGCACGCCATTGACGAAAAGGTGCAGGCCTTGTTGACGCAGATGAGCCTCGAGGAAAAGGTTGGTCAGCTCACGCAGTACTCGGCCACATGGAAGGCCGACGGCACGGCGCCGATCACGGAGGAAATGCGTGATGCCATCGAGCATGGGCTGGTGGGTGCGATGCTCAACGTTCTGGGCACGCGCGATACGCGTCAATATCAGGAACTGGCCCTGCACGCCCGCTTGAAGATCCCCTTGCTCTTTGGCCTGGACGTGATTCACGGATACAAGACCACCTTTCCGATTCCGCTGGCCGAAGCGGCCAGCTGGGACCTCGACGGGATTGAGCGCTCGGCGCGGATCGCGGCCACCGAAGCGGCGGCGAGCGGTATCCAATGGACCTTCGCGCCGATGGTGGACATCGCGCGGGATCCGCGCTGGGGCCGGGTGATGGAAGGCGCGGGCGAGGACACGCTGCTGGCCTCGCGCATCGCCTACGCGCGAGTCCGGGGCTTCCAGGGCGCCGGGCTGGGCGAGACAGATGCTCTCATGGCGTGCGCCAAGCACTTTGCGGCCTATGGCGCGGCGGTCGGCGGGCGCGACTACAACTCCGTGGACATGAGCGAGCGCATGCTGTGGGAAACGTATCTGCCGCCCTTCAAGGCGGCCGTGGACGCTGGCGTTGCCACGCTCATGAATTCATTCAATGACCTCAATGGAATTCCGGCCACCGGCAATCGCTACCTGCTACGTGAGGTCCTAAAGGGCCAGTGGAATTTTGACGGATTCGTAGTTTCGGACTGGCACTCGATCGCCGAAATGGTGAATCACGGCTTTGCCGCGGACGAGCGGGACGCGGCCCGCCTGGCCATGACCGCGGGCAATGACATGGACATGGCGAGCGGGGTGTACCGGAAATACCTCGGTGACCTTGTCGCCACCGGGCGCGTGCCGCTGCGACTGGTCGATGAGGCGGTGGGCCGTATCCTGCGCAAGAAATTCGAACTGGGCCTTTTTGACGATCCGTACCGGTTCGACGATCCGCGCCGCGAGCAGGCAACACTCAACGATCCCGAACACGGTCGCGCCGCCCGAAAAATCGCGGCCAACAGCATCGTGCTGCTCAAGAACAGTCCGCACGTGCTGCCCCTGTCCCGTTCGCTCAAGACCATCGCCTTCATTGGGCCGATGGTCAAGGCGAACAAGGACAACCTCGGTGGGTGGTCGGTCACGGTGCCGGGAGTCGACTATTCCCAATTCGTGGTTTCGCAGTGGGACGCCCTGCGCAACAAGCTGGGCGATGGCACGCGCCTGGTGTACGCAAGGGGCTGCGACTTTGTGGGCGAGGATCGCTCCGGTTTTGCCGAGGCGGTCGATGCGGCGCGTCAGGCGGAACTGGTAATCATGAGCGTGGGCGAGCAGTGGACCATGAGCGGGGAGGCGCGCAGCCGAAGCAATATTCACCTTCCCGGCGTCCAGGAAGACCTGATCAAGGCGGTGCAGGCCACCGGCAAACCCGTCGTGGTGCTGATCAACGCCGGCCGGCCACTCATATTCAATTGGACCGCAGATAACGTTGCGGCCATCCTCTATACTTGGTTCCTGGGCAGCGAGGCGGGCAATGCCATCGCTGACGTGCTCGTGGGAGATGTGAACCCCTCGGCCAAACTGCCCATCACCTTTCCGCGCAGCGAGGGGCAAATCCCCCTGTATTACAACCACTTCAATACCGGGCGCCCGGATGTACCCACGGCACCCGATCGTTTCGTTTCGGCGTACATCGACCTGGAAAGCTCGCCGCGTTATGCATTTGGCTTCGGCCTGAGCTACACCACCTTCGATTATTCCGGCCTTTCCTTGAGCGGCAAGATCATGCGGGCGGGCGAACCCATCACGCTCAATCTTGATGTGCGCAACACCGGGCCCATCGCGGGGGACGAGGTCGTCCAGCTGTATTCCCACCAGCTGGCAGCTTCCGTGGTGCGGCCGGTCATGGAGCTGCGCGATTTTCGCAAGGTCCACCTGGAACCCGGGCAAATCGCGCACATTGCATTCACCGTGGATCGTGAGATGCTGGCGTTTTACAACGCGCGCTTGCAGCGGGTTGCCGAACCCGGCGATATCGAATTGATGGTCGGGTCATCGTCTGCCGACATACATTTGCGTACGCACATATCTTTAGAAGAATAGGAACGCTTGATGGGTAATGGAACGGTCTGCCTGGAATTGCTTGCGCCGCTTTCCGGCGTGCTGGTGCCCCTCGACCTTGTCCCCGATCCCGTATTTGCCTCCCGCATCGTCGGCGACGGAGTCTCGATCGATCCCACGTCCACGGAGGTGCTCGCCCCGGTGGCCGGCGTGATTACCCAGCTGCATCGGGCGCACCACGCCCTGACGATCACCACTCCCGACGGTATCGAAGTCATGGTGCACGTGGGTATCGATACCGTTGGCCTCAACGGGCTGGGTTTCACGGCGCGGGTACAGCAGGGGCAAGCAGTGCGCGCGGGTCAGGCATTGATTGGATTTGACGCCGACCTGGTGGCCCGCGGGGCGCGTAGCCTGCTCACGCAAGTATTGATCGTCAATCGGGATGCGATAAGCGGTCCGTTCCATGTCACGGAGGGGATGGCGCTGGCTGGGCAAAGCATCATCCTGCGCGTGCAGCCCGTGCCGCGTGCGCGCGCCGCCGACCCCACGGCGGATGGGCCGGGGATTTCCTCCGAGCCTGTCGTGTTGCCCAATCCGGCGGGCTTGCACGCGCGCCCGGCCGCGGTCCTGGCCTCGGCCGCGAAGAAATTTCAAGCGGAGATCCGGCTGGTTCGCGGCGCCGATTCGGCAAATGCAAAATCCGTGGTCGCCCTACTCGCGCTTTCCACCCAACGGGGGGATTGCGTGCGCTTGCAGGCCAGCGGTACGGATGCCGCCGCGGCCCTCGCCGCGCTGGTGCCACTGCTGGCGGCAGGGTGCGGGGAGGATCCAGGAGTGGCCGTGGCGCCGCCAGCGGAAGCGGCGGTTGCCGTGGTGGCAGTGCGCTCGGGGGACGTACGCCGTTTCGCGGGCGTTGCCGCGGCGCCGGGAATCGCCGTTGGCGAGGTGTGGCATCTGCGCCGGGAAGCAGCAACGTTCGGCGAGCAGGGCCGGGGCGAGGCCACCGAGGCAGCAGCGCTCAGTGCGGCCCTGGCGCAGGCGCAAACGCAGATCGGCCGACAGGCCGCGCAGATCGCGGATCGCCAGCACGCGGGAATATTTGACGCCCACCAGGAATTGCTTGCCGATCCGGAAATTGTCGAGGCCGCTCGCTTGCAGTTGGAGGGCGGGAAGAGTGCGGCCTTCGCATGGCACTTTGCCTATACGCAGCAAGCCCAGCGCCTGGCACAGTTGGAGAACCCGCTGTTGCGCGAACGCGCCAACGATATTCGCGATGTCGGCCAACAGGTCCTGGCCTTGCTCGCCGGCGAAGCCGCGCCAGCCGTCCCGGTACCGCAGGGGTCCGTTCTGGTTGCGGAAGAGCTCACGCCATCGGATGTAGCCTTGTTCGACCCGCAGCGTGTTTTAGGTTTTTGCACCACGGGAGGCGGGGTTTCGGGGCACGTGGCGATCCTGGCCCGTTCCTTGGGTATTCCTGCGGTGTGCGGCATCGACGGTGAAGTGCGCAGATTGGGTAACGGGGCCCGTGCAATCGTCGACGGCAACGAGGGCTTTTTGCTGGTCGACCCGACTGCGGCAGAACTTGCTGCGGCCATTACGGCCATGAGCCAGCGCGCGGCACAGCGCGCGCGTGACGAATTGGCCGCTGTGGCACCGGCGCGCACGCGCGATGGCCACCGCGTCGAGGTTGTGGCAAACGTGCGCAATGCGCAGGAGGCGCGCGCTGCGGTGGCGCTTGGCGCGGAAGGGGTCGGGCTGTTGCGCTCGGAATTCCTGTTCGATGGGCGCGATGCGGCGCCATCGGAACACGAACAGGCCGAAGCCTACCTGGCGGTGGCGCAGGCTTTGGGCCCCGAGCGCACGCTGGTAATCCGCACCTTGGACGCGGGCGGTGATAAGCCGCTGGCGTACCTGCCGATGGCGCACGAGGACAATCCGTTTCTGGGTGTGCGCGGCATCCGCCTGAGCCTGCAGCATCCCGAATTGCTGCGCGCCCAGCTGCGAGCGATATTTCGCGTTGGTGCGGCCAGCCGCCTGCACGTGATGTTTCCGATGATCACGTCCATCGAGGAATTGCGTGCCGCGCGCAAGATCGCTGCGGAGGAATTGCCAGGGGGCATGCCGGCGCCGGGATTTGGCGTAATGATCGAGGTGCCGGCGGCGGCGATCCTCGCGCACGTCCTCGCGCCCGAGGTTGATTTCTTCTCCATCGGAACCAATGATCTGACCCAGTACACGCTGGCCATGGACCGCGGGCATCCCAGCCTTGCGCGCCAGGCCGACAGCCTGCATCCGGCGGTGCTGCGCCTGATCGCGATGACGGTGCAGGCGGCGCACGCCCAGGGCAAATGGGTCGGGGTGTGCGGGGGCTTGGCAGCCGAACCGGACGCGCTTGCCGTGCTGGTGGGGCTGGGTGTGGACGAGCTTTCCGTGCCGGTGCCCGCAATCGCTGAAGTCAAGGCGGCGATCGGGCGCCTGCAACTCGATCCGTGCAAGGAACTGGCGCAACAATTGCTCGCAATGGCCAACGCGGCCCAGGTGCGTGAATTTCTGCGCGCCGCGCGCGCTGTCCATTGAAGCCGGAGGAAACACGCGATGTTGAAGAATTCGTTTACCGTGTTGCAGAAGGTCGGCAAATCGCTGATGCTGCCGGTTGCGGTACTGCCGGTGGCGGGCTTGCTGCTGGGCATTGGCGCCGCCAATTTTGAGTGGATCCCGCCACTGGTCTCCGGACTCATGAAGAACTCCGGGGACGTGATTTTCGGTAATCTGCCGCTGATCTTTGCCATCGGCGTGGCGGTGGGCTTTACCGAGAACGATGGCGTGGCGGCAATCGCCGCGACGGTGGGCTATTTGGTCCTGCTGGCCACTCTGGGCGTGATGGCAGGGGTATGGGGCGTGACGCCCACGACCATCCTGGGCATCAAGTCGATGCAGACCGGAGTTTTTGGCGGCATTCTGGCCGGGGCTCTTGCTGCGGCCCTGTTCAATCGCTACTACCGCATATCCCTGCCGCCTTACCTGGCGTTTTTTGCCGGCAAACGATTCGTGCCCATCGTCACCGCACTTGCGGCGATCGGATTGGGCGTACTGCTTTCGGTAATCTGGCCGCCGATCCAGAGCGGAATCAACGTGTTTTCCCACTGGGCGGCCGTGAGCGACCCGCGTACGGCGGCGACGGTGTATGGCTTCGTGGAACGCATGTTGATCCCGTTCGGACTGCACCACATCTGGAACGTGCCGTTCTTCTTTGAAATGGGATCCTTCCAGGATGCCAACGGGGTAACGGTCCACGGGGACATCAATCGATTCTTCGCCGGCGATCCTACCGCGGGCGTGCTGGCCGGCGCATTCCTCTTCAAGATGTTCGGACTGCCTGCCGCGGCCATTGCCATCTGGCATAGCGCGCGTCCGGAGAACCGCGTCGCGGTCGGCGGCATCATGGCCTCGGCCGCCCTGACCTCGTTTCTTACGGGAATCACCGAACCCATCGAGTTCTCCTTCCTGTTCGTTGCGCCGATCCTGTACGTGATCCATGCCGTACTGGCGGCTTCAACCCAATTTGTTGCCAACTCGCTGGACATGCACATGGGCTTTACATTTTCCCAGGGGGGCATCGACTTCGTCGTGTTCAATGTCCTGGGAAAATTTTCCCGCAACTGGTGGCTCGTCTTGGTGCTGGGGCCCATATACGCAGTGATTTACTACACGGTATTTCGCCTCGCCATCCGTGCCTTCGATCTGCAGACACCGGGGCGCAAGGAAGAGTCCGAGGGTGACGGCGCGCCCGCGCCGCAGGCCGGGGCCGCCGGCGGTGGGCGCGCTGGCGAACTCGTAGCTGCCTTCGGCGGCCGTGACAACATCGCCAGCCTGGATGCCTGCATCACTCGTCTGCGCGTCGCTGTTAAGGACATCGGCCGGGTCCAAAACGAGCGCTTGCGCCAGCTGGGCGCGGCTGGGGTGATGACGGTGGGCAACGGCGTACAGGCCGTTTTTGGCACGCTGTCCGAGAACCTCAAGACGGAGATGGATGAATATCTTCGCGCACCAAGAGAACCTACGGCAGCCCCGCGCCCCGCGCCGGGCAAGGAGCAAGCAGTAACCCCGGCAACAGCGACCACGCCGGCTCCGGAGCCCTGGGTGCGCGAATCGGCTGCGCACTTGGTGGCGGCGCTAGGCGGTCACGAGAACATCCGGCGGCTGGAGGCCGTGGCGATCACGCGCCTGCGGGTGGAACTCGGTGACGGCGCCAGATTCCGCCCCGACGATGCGCGTCTTGCGGGCGCCCAGGGTGTGCTGCAAATTTCGCCCGCCGTGCTGCACCTCATCGTCGGCGAGAAGGCCGGGCAGTTCGCCCGCGCGATTGATCCCACGGGTGCCATGGCAGGCGCCGGGTGAGCGGCCGCCGTTTCGCGTTGGGTGCGTGGGCGCGCACCCGTACGTAGTGCCTAGCCGCCGACGATCTCGAACTGGACGTCCACGTTATTTCGCGTCGCGTGAGAGTAGGGACAGATCTGCTCGTGCGCCTCCATGGTTAGCGACGCAAGCTCTGCCTTGGGCAGGCTGGCATCTTCAACCCGCATCCGCACGGATAATCCAAATCCGCCAAGCTCGCGCGGCCCAATGGCAACCGAGCAGGTAATTCGCGCACGGGTTGCGTCCTTTTTTGCGCGTTTGGCCACAAAGTCCAGAGCGCCGCCAAAGCAAGCCGCATACCCTGCGGCAAATAGGTGTTCCGGCGTGGCCGTGCCGGCGAGGCCCGGGCCGCCCAACTCCTTGGGTAGGGAAAGATCCGCCTTGACCACTCCGTCGGCTGTTTCGGTATGTCCATTGCGCCCCCCCGTGGCCGAGGCGGTGGCGGTGTACATAGGCTGGATTTTGTCCATCGGTGCATTTCCTTTGAAGGCGTGATGGCCGCCGGGGCGGCCGGGAAAAGTGTGCTGCGCCAGTATGACCCGGACGCGCGCCCAGAGCCTGTGAGCCCGTTGCGGGCTTTCCAAACCGACCGTTGGTGAATTGCATCGACGGAGTTGCCCCGGGGGCAATCGCCGAACCGGTGGCTTGTCGATTAAGAGACATTGTCGATGCACCTTTGACCTGGGTCAAAATGCTTGGGCGGCGGCTTGTTAAGGTGCATTTGCGATGCTTCTTTAAAGGAACCCGGGAAATGGGGAACGACAGGGGCTCGCGCGATCCGGCAAGCCCGGGCCAGGTGGCCCGCAACGAATCATCGCTAGCGAAAAGGAAACCATCATGGGACTTTATGAAGAACTGGGCGGCGCCCCCGCACTCAACGCGGCAGTCGACATCTTCTACCGCAAGGTGCTCAAGGATGAGCGCATCAACAAATTCTTCTCCGGGGTCGATATGGCCAAGCAGGCGGCCAAGCAAAAGGCCTTTCTCACCATGGCCTTCGGCGGGCCGTCCAACTACACCGGCCTTGATATGCGCAAGGGGCATGCGCGTCTGGTACAGCAGGGCCTCAATGACACGCACTTTGATGCCGTCGTGGAAAACCTTGCAGCCACCCTGCGGGAACTCAAGGTTTCGGACAATCTGATTTCTCAGGTTGCCGCCATCGCCGAAACGACGCGCAAAGACGTCCTGGGACGCTGAGACAAAGACCTATGGCGCGCCTGCGGTTTCGCGATCAAGAGTACGAGACCGCAGGCCGGTCGGTCCTCGACTGCCTGGGGGAAAATGGCCACGACATTCCCCATTCGTGCCGTTCTGGTGTATGCCACGGGTGCCTGATGCGTGCGGTGCGGGGCGCGGTCCCCACGCGTGCGCAAGACGGCCTGCGCGACACGCTCGTGGCCCAGGGATTTTTTCTGGCATGCCAGTGTCATCCGGAACAAGCCTTGGAGGCCGCCCTCGAAGGCGCAGGTGCCCAGCAATTTGCCGCGCGGGTCCTTGCGCGCCGGCTCCTTGGACCGGGCATCATGTGCCTGGAGATCTCGCGCCCGGCGAACTATGAATACCGGGCCGGGCAATACCTGCGCCTTTTTCGCGACGCAAGCGCCTGGCGCAATTATTCGCTAGCAAGCGTACCCGGCCTCGACGATAGCTTGCACCTGCACGTGCGCCTCGTGCCCGGCGGCGCAGTCAGTGGCTGGGTTCACGAACGGCTTGTTGCCGGACAGGAAATCACGATCTCCGGAGCCCAGGGGGAATGCTTCCATTTCCCGGGCGCACCGGACAAAGACCTTCTGCTGGTGGGTACCGGCACCGGCGCTGCCCCACTGTGGGCCATCGCCCGCGATGCCCTGCACAGCGGGCATCGGGGGAGGGTACATCTCTACCATGGAAGCCGGGAGGAAGCCGGGCAATACCTGCGCAAGGATCTTGCGGCGCTGCAGGCCCGCTGGCCCAATTTCCACTATCACCCGAGCGTCGCACCGGGCGGCGGCCATGCGGACGTTGCGCAAATCGCATTGCGTGAGATTGGCGATCTGGCGCACTGGCGCGTATACCTTTGTGGCAGCCCGCGCATGGTCGACTCCGCGCGCTTGGAATGTTTTCTTGCCGGGGCCGCATCGGCGGAGATTTTTGCTGACGCCTTCCTGCCGTACAATGCGGCGGGCGCCGACCCCGGCCTGCCTGTGCCGGTGGCGCCTGCCATCGCGGGCGCTTGTGACGGGCATGCCGAGTAGTCCTTTACGACCCATTGCCCCGGTCCCATGCAGCTCACCCGCTTTACCGACTACTCCCTGCGCGTGCTGGTGTACCTTGCGTCGAATCGTGGGCGCCTATGTACGATCGCCGAGATCGCCGGCTGCTACGACATTTCGGAGAACCACCTCACGAAGGTCGTGAGCCACCTGGCGGCGTCCGGTTACATTGGTACGGTTCGCGGCAAAGGCGGCGGCATGGCCCTTGCGCGCGATCCCACGCTCATCAATATCGGCGAGGTCGTGCGCGATTGCGAAGACAACATGGACATCGTCGAGTGCTTCAATGCCGAGCGGCGCTCGTGCCCGCTACTTCCTGGTTGTACCCTCAAGTCCGTGTTGTCGGAAGCGCGCAAGAATTTCCTCTCGACGCTCGATGCCTATAACCTGCAGCAAATGTTGGGCGGCAAGACCGAATCGATGGTCGGCGCCGGCCGGCTGATTCGCCCGCCCGATCGGCACGCTGCGCGACGATCCTAACGGCCGGACTGCATGTCAGTCCTGGCAGCCCGTGCTGGCGCGTTGGCGTCGGGCGTGCCGGTCCGGTGCGCGCCTATAGCGAACTGCGCGCCGGCCCCACCCGGGTGCGTTCGTGGATCGTCTGGCAGGCCTGGCACCGCTTGCAGGCGGGGTAGATCCTGAGTCGCGCCGGGTCGATATCTTCGTCGCAATCGACGCAGCGCCCGTAGCTGTTGTCGGCAACGCGCAGCAAGGCTGCCTGCAGGCTGCGCTCGTCCTGGACGTGGCGATCCAGCAGAGCCGCGTCCGATGCCGCCTGCTCAATGGCCACGGCTTCGTCGCCCTGATCCATTACCTCGCGAAATTCATTGTGCTCGCGCTCGCTGGCGGCAAGTGCGCGGTCTTCCTGAACGCGGTTGCGCGCCTGGGCAAGCTGGCGCTCCAGTTCAAGGCGCAGGGCTTCCAGATCCACTTTGTTAGGCATTGGCGGGATTCCTTTCCGGACCCACTATAGGGGTCAGGACTTGCGCATTTTTGATCCCGGACAAGCTTTGTCGCCTTGCTGGTCCGGGAAGGGGAGGGGATATTCCCTCTATTTGCAGCTTCCCGCCGCTGCGGAGGTCTGTGCAAAACGGCGCAGCGACTCTTCGCGGTTTCGCGCAAATTCCGCGCCGGCCCGCCACTGCGGCAGGGCCCCAGTGTCCGCGACGATGCGGGCCACACGAAACATCAGGCGAGTGTCGTCCACGGCGCCGGACAAATCCCACTGCGAATCCACCGTATCGGTCACCTTGTGATAGCGCAGCGCGGTGAACTCGTTGCGCATGCGATCGCCAAAGTCTTCGTCGTGACCAGGAAATTCCCGGCCCAACCCCAAGTACAAGGCCGGCACGCCCGCCTTGGCGAATTCAAAGTGGTCGGCGCGGTAGAACGAGCCGCGTTCCGGGTGGGCTTCCGGCACGGTCACTCGCCCTTGTGCCCGCGCCGCCCCACTTGCCAAGTCCTCCAGAGTGGAATTGCCGTAGCCAACGATCTCCACGTCGTGCGTGCGCCCCCAAGGATTCATCATGTCGATGTTGATATCCGCTGCCGTCTGGATCAGCGGCGCGAGCGGGTGGTCGACGTAGTAGCGCGCACCGAGCAGGCCACGCTCTTCTGCCGTGGTCGCCAGGAACAGGATCGAGCGCCGCGGGGCTTGGGGCAGCGCGCGAAAAGCACGAGCGATTTCCAGCAAAGCCCCCACGCCGGAGGCATTGTCCAGGGCGCCGTGAAAGATTTGCTCGTGCTTGCTGCCCGGCAGGGCGGGATTCCATCCGAAATGATCCCAATGCGCGGAAATCACCACTACTTCATTTCGGCAGGACGGATCCGAACCCTCTAGCCACGCCACGGCATTGGCGGAATGCAAATCGTGCCAGGTGTTGTGCACGGTAAAACTGGCTCGCGCGCCCAGAGGGACGGGGTGAAAATCGCGGCGCAACGCCGAGCGCTTCAGCTCGTCAAAGTCGCGACCCGTGCTGGCGAACAAGCGCCGCGCGGCCTCGTTGCTCATCCATGCAGCAACAGGGGGAAAGTCCGGATTGGGCTGGCCCGTATTGATGTCGAAATTTTCCCCGGAGTTCGAGTTCACCACGACGGAGTACGGATACGCTGCCATCGCCGTCTCGTGCACGATGATGGCCGCGGCCGCGCCCAGTCTTGCCGCCATTTCGAACTTGTAGGTCCATCGGCCGTAATAGGTCATGGCCTTGCCCTTGAACATGGATTCGTCCAGGCGCGCGGGATCGTTGGGGTCGGGAATCTGTGGATCGTTGATCAGCATTACCAGGGTTTTGCCGCGTAGATCCTGACCCTTGTAATCGTCCCATCCGTATTCCGGTGCAATGACGCCGTAGCCCACGAAGACGAGGTCCGATTTTTCAATATGCATTTCTGGCGCACGGGCATAGCTCCACGCCACCATGTCTTCCGGTATGCGCTGGGCCTGGGGCTGGCCGCCAACATCGATTTCCACTTGCGCCGAGGATCGATGGCCGGTCAGTGGTACCTCCTGGTGAAAGCTGCCGTCGGGTGCGGCCGGCTTCAGGCCTAAGGCCCGGAATTGTCCATCGAGATATTCGATGGTGCGGGTTTCCCCTACCGTCCCTGGCGAACGACCTTCAAATTCATCCGAGGCCAATACGCGGATATGCGCGAGCAGGCCATCTGAATTGATGAGTTCCTCGGCCACGCTGGTCGGTTCGGGTCCCGTCTGTGTGCGCGCGACATCGGCGCAACCGCCGAGCGCGAGGAACGTGAGGCCGGCGAGGGTTGCACCCAGGACCCGACCGCAGGGAGGGAAATTTGCATTGCCATGTACCCACAACTCGCTTTCCATCGCGCTGGCTCCCATCCGTAAGCCCGCAATTGTGCCGTGGCGGCGGGACCCCGAAGAACCTGAATCGTTTGAAAGGACTCCCGCATAAAAAGTAGTGGACCCGGGATGGATAGCATCAACACGCGCTATAAACCGGCAACCGAATCGGGTCCGCACTTCCTGCCCGGTTCCCACTGGGGATTCTCCATGTTGTTCTGCGGGTCAGCCGAAAGGCGGCTTCCAAATGGTGCCCACCCGTTTCCGGCCACGGCGGAGCGATGGTGCTAGGGAGCTTGCGCCAGGCCGTTCGACGTGTCCGGGGTGCCGCAAGGCCAACGCCCGAACCGGGGCCGGGCCAGTGGTGGAGTCGCGACCAGGCGATCATGGGCACCGCCATCCGGGTCGAATTGTGGTGCGAGGACGGGGAACGGGCGCAGCGGGCCATTGACGCCGTGATGCGCGAGATGGAGCACGTCGATGAAGCGATGAGCCCCTACAAGGAGCATTCCGAGCTTTCGCTCGTCAATCGCGAGGCAGCGCGGCGCGCCGTGCGTGTAAGCGCCGAATTTTTCGACCTGCTCGACAGGTCGCTGGATTTTTCCCGGGAGTCCGGCGGCGCCTTCGATATCACGTATGCGGCCGTGGGCCACCTGTATGACTATCGCCGGCGCGTGCGTCCCAGCGATGATGAACGCAAAAGCGCCTGTGCGGCCGTTGGCTACCGGAATCTGCAACTGGATCCGGCGCAACGCACGGTGCGTTTTGCACGGCCGGGCGTGCGCATCGATCTGGGTGGATTTGCCAAGGGCTACGCTGTGGACCGCGGCGCGCAGATCCTGCGCGAGCACGGTATTGCCAACGCCATCGTCACGGCTGGGGGCGACAGCCGCGTGCTGGGTGATCGTCACGGGCGCCCATGGATGGTCGGTATCGCCGATCCGCGCCAGCGCGGCAAGATGGTCGCCGTCCTGCCACTGGCCGACGTGGCGATATCCACGTCCGGGGACTATGAACGGTATTTCGAGGAAGGCGGCGAACGCTACCACCACGTGATTGATCCGCGAACCGGCGAATCGCCGGCTGCGCTGCAAAGCGTCACCATTGTTGCGCCGGACGGCCTCACCGCGGAAGGTCTGTCCAAGAGCGTCTTTGTACTGGGTCTGGCGCCGGGCATGTCCCTGGTGGAGGCGCGCCCGGGCGTGGACGCGGTTGTGGTCGACGCGGCCGGTGTTTTGCACTATTCGTCCGGCTTGCGGCGCGGGGGTGCGGACATGGGAGCAGGAAGATGAAACGTTCCAAGGTAAACGTGTCGCTCTTGGGCAGAACAGTCGGCTGGCCCCTCGCTGGCTGCGTGCTGGCCACTGCCTTGAGTGCCTGTGGTGGCGGCGCGAGCACAGATCCGACGGCGGCAATGGGCGACTTGCCGGTCGCCTACGTCAAGCGCGTCAATACCTTTCGCATGGACCCGCTCACGGGGGCTCCCGGGTCTTCGCTGGGAAACCCGGGCGGCGACCTCATGATTCGCGAAGCCTCCTCGCCCAGCGCGCCCGAACACAACATTACCCTGCCCTTTACCCAGGGCGTGGGCGACGCCGCCGATCCGGAGGTTTCCTACGACGGCAAGAAGATCGTTTTTGCCATGCGCTGCCCGTCGACCAACACCGCACAGTTCAATGGCGCGCCAGCGTGCACGAACCACTGGAATATCTGGGAATACGACATGAGTGCCGGTGGCATCAGCGCCGGCACATTTCGGCGAATCACCGGTTCCACCACCTTCGATGACGTGGCGCCGGTCTATCTACCCGGCGGCAATGGTTTCGTTTTTTCTTCCAACCGGCAGGCTGGGGAACTGGCCACCCAGTTCGTCGATCGCACACAGTCGCCCGCGGTTACGCACAGCTACCAGGCCCTGGACGAATACGAGCGCGAAACGGTGTTCAACCTGCATACGATGGATGTCAACGGAGGCAACATCCAGCAGATTTCGTTTAACCAGAGCCACGACCGCAATCCGGTGGTCCGGCCGGACGGCACCATCATGTTCGCGCGCTGGGAGCACGTTGCCGACCGCAACCGCTTCACGATCTTCACGGTAAATCCCGATGGCACCAATATGTTCGTGCTCTACGGCGCGCATGCCGATGGCAACAGTTTTTTGCACCCGCGCGATATGGATCCGTCCGGCCCCTACGCCGGGATGATTTCTTCGGACCTGATGCCGCTCGACCGTACGCAGTCGGGTGGTGCGTTGATGCTCATCGATGCCAAGAACTACTCGGATCAAAACACGCCGATCAACTCCTCGGTGCCGGCCACGGGTGGACAAACCCAGCTGACCAGTCAGGCCCTGAATATCGGAACCGGACCGTCCCTGTACGGTCGCGTTACGACGCCCTACCCATTGTGGGACGGCAGCAACCGCTTTCTCGTGTCCTTTGCGCCCTGCCAGGTGAGCAATGCCGGGGTGGTCGTGTCCTGCTCGACGCTTTCGGCAACGCAGCTTGCTGCGCTTGCCAATCCCAATCGTCTGCTGACCGACGTGGCGAAGGATCCCATTCAGGACAATGTGCCACCGTCCTACGCGGTCTATATGTTCGATCCGGCCAACCAGACCTGGCTGTTGGTGGCGGCTCCGCCGCCCGGATACATGTACACCGACCCCATGCCCTTGCAGGCGCGTGCCGAACCCAAGATTGTTACCCGCACCACGGCCGATCCGACGCTGGCGGCGCAAGGCTTGGCAACGCTTACCGTGGCCAGCGTCTACGACACGGATTTGCTGGACAACATGGGGTTGTCGCGATTGGCAGCGGCCGATTTGCCGGCGGGCTGCACGACGCCCATCACCGGCGCCACGAGCGCTGCGCTGGCCATGATTCCGCAGACTGCGCCCCTCGATTCCCAGGACACGCGTGCGACGGTGGCCGACATCAACCGGATCAAGGATCCGGCGCAGGCGCCGTATAACTGCACGCCCTTGCGGTTCATCCGGGTGATCCGTGCCATCGCCCCACCGGCCGGCTCCACCGGAGAGCGTCAGGCGATCGGTGACACGAACTTCGAGCAGAACCAGATTCTGGGATATGCGGTTGTCGAGCCGGACGGCTCTTTCCAGGTCAATGTCCCGGCCAACACCCCGATCGCATTTTCCGTGCTCGATCAGAACGGACGCGCCTTCCAGGTCCATACCAACTGGATCCAGGCGCGCCCCGGCGAGATCCGCAGTTGCGACGGCTGCCACAGTCCACGACGCGGTTCGCCGATCAATTCGGGAACCATCATCAATACGGTGCCAGCGGCATGGTTGCCCGCCATGAAGGCGGCGCACCAGACCGGGTACACAATGGCGCAAACCCATGGCAATTTCGTCGCGGCGGGCAACAGCGCCATCACGACGGCGAACAATCCGGTCTACAGCCTCATGCCCGACCTTTCCTTTACGGATGTCTGGGCCGATCCGACCCATGGTGGCCTGCCTCGGCCAAAGATTCAGGTCGATTACTCGGGCCTGTCGACTCGCGCGCCACTGGACGGGGTAATCAACTATCCGGATCACATTCAGCCGATCTGGTCGGCCGCCCGCGCCGTCAACGGGGCCGATGCCACCTGCACCAAGTGCCACAATGCCGCCGATGCCCAACTCAACCTGTCGGCCACGAGCGCCGGCACCGGGCGTGTACAGTCGTATGAGGCCTTGATGGTGGGCGCGCCGCTGCTCGATTCCTCGGGCAACCCGGTGCTCGTGGTTCAAGACGGCGTGCAGGTGGTGCAGACCGGACCGGCGCTGGTGTATTCGACGGCCAGCGAGCAGCCGGCAGTGGGCCTGGCGCGCCAGAGCCGACTGGTCGAAATTCTTTCCGGGCAGCCCCTGCTTGCCAGTCTGAGCGCACGCACGGCGTTCCCCGCGCCGCCGGCAACGGCGCCCGACCACAGTAAGATGCTCAATGCCTCGGAAATGCGCCTGGTGGTCGAATGGATCGACCTGGGCGGCAAGTACTACAACGATCCTTTTAATAGCGCGAGCGGCGCCACGGTCACCGCGGTCAACGCCCTGGATCAGACCGTCTTTGTCAACCAGGTTTATCCAATCCTCATGTCGAGCTGTGCGGCCAACTGCCACTTGGCGCGTGGCAGCGGATCGGCGGTACCCCCCGGCGCGTCATTCCTGGAGAATAAATTCGTGCTTACCGGCAATCCGGGCACGGCCGGCAGCCCGGGCGGCGACTACAACAACACCTTGACGATGATCTCGGACACCTGCAATCCGGCCGATCCGTCAAACTACCTGTTGAGCAAACCCTCTACCATTCCGCATCCGGCCGGGGCCATCGGGCAGACGGCGGCGATTTTGCCCGTGGGCAGCCCGAACTATCTCATCATCAGCAACTGGATCCGGAGCGGCTGTCCGTGACCATGGCAATTGCGCAGCGACGAGGCAGGCAAGGAACGCGACTCCTGGTCTTGGCTGGAGCGGTGGTGGCGCTTTGCGCCTGCGGCGGCGCGGGCGGGGGCAATCCGCTCAACAATCCGCCGCTCGTGGGTAACTCCGCGGGTGCGGCCGGCCAGCGGCTGTCCTTCACATTCTTCCAATATTGCGTCAATCCGATCTTCGACACGCCACATTCGATCACGCTCAACGGGGTGCCTACGGAAAACACCTGTTCCAGCGCCGGCTGTCACGCCAGCGCCACCGGGCGCGGTGGGGCTTTTCGCGTAATTGCCGGCTTGCAACCCTTGGATTTGAGCACGTCGACAACGGCGCAGATCCGCACCTCCGAGATCTACCAGAATTTTCTATCGGCGCAGGGGGAAACCGTCGTGGGAAACTACGCGCAGAGCCTGCTTGTGAATAAGCCGCTGGTGCGTAATCTGTTGCACGGCGGCGGCCAGATCTTCATCGACGACACGGACCCGAATATCCGGACAATTGAGTACTGGATCGCCAATCCCATGCCCGCCGGCCAGGACGAGTTCAGCCCGGCAGGAAATAATTTGTTTGTGAATGCCACGCCCAATGCCAGCAACTGCAATTCCCTTCCGTAGGCTTTTCGGGCGTGCGCTGCTCCTATGTGCCTTCGTCCTGGCGTGCGGGGCTGCCTTCGCCCCGGTTGCGTGGGCGCAGGCGACGGCGGCCGAGCGCCTGCAAGTTACTGACCCCTACCTGGAACTGCATACCGGGCCGGGCCGTGGGTACCCCGTGTTCCATGTCGTCGAGCGCCTGCAATGGGTCGAGATCGAATTGCGTCACACCGATTGGTACCGCGTGCGGGCGGCCGACGGCAAGGTCGGGTGGGTGGAGCGCACCCAGCTGGAAACCACCCTCACGCAAGCCGGCGAGCGCAAGAGCTTTCGCGACGTCCTGCTGGACGATTACCTGCGGCGCAAGGTTGAATTGGGTGCGGAGTGGGGTCATTTCAGCAGCAATCCGGCGCTCAAGCTCCAGGCAAGCTATAACATCACCGAAATCCTTGCGCTGGAGGCGGCCGTAGGGCAGGTCCAGGGAATCTATTCGGGGACGAACTTCTGGCAGGTGGATCTGCTGGCGCAACCCTGGGCCGACCGGCGCTTCGAGCCATTCTTTGGCATCGGGGTGGGCAAGATCGACAACATTCCCAACGCCAGCCTGGTGAGCGCAGTTACCACCAATGCCAACATGGCCAATGCCATGCTCGGTGCCCGCTATCACGTCAGCCAGCGCCTCATCCTGCGTTTGGACTGGACGGCGTACACCGCGTTTATCGATTCGCATCAGACCAACCAATATCGCGCGGTGATGGCCGGGCTCTCCTTCTTCTTTTGAGATCGACACGGACGAATATGCGCAATATTGCCTGCCTGTTTTTCCTGCCCCTCCTATTGAGCGGTCTCCACGTTGCGCGGGCCGCCGACGAGGCTCCGGCCAGCGGTCAGGTCATCGTTCCGGATGTGGAGCGGCGTGAGGTCACGATTCCCAAGATCCCGTCCAACAACTACGAGTTTGGGCTGTTTAGCGGTTCGTACAACGCGGAGAACTTTGGTGCGCATTTTGTTGGTGGTGCGCGCCTGGGGTACCACATCACCGAAGATGTGTTCCTCGAGGCGGTCTATGGCCAGACCAAGGTTTCCGACGAGACCTTCCGTCAGATCCTGCCCGGCGGAATCTTCCCGGTTTCCAAGGAAATTCTGCGCTACTACGACCTTTCGGCGGGGTACAACATCTTTCCCGGAGAGATTTTCCTGGGTCGTTCGCACGCCAAGGTATCGACGATCTACCTTATTGCCGGTTTTGGGACCACCAAGTTCAACGGCAGCAGCCACCAGACCGTCAATGCGGGCCTGGGCGCGCGCGTGTTCCTGCGCGACTGGCTCGCCGTGCAGGCTGACGTGCGCGATCACGTGTTCTCGTTGGATCTGTTGGGCTCGCAGAAAAACACGCAGAACCTGGAACTGACCGCGGGCGTCACGTTTTTCTTTTGATGGATCGCAAGGCTGTGGAAATGCGTCTACCTGTCTATGCCTGGGGGATCGGCCGGATGCGCACTTGTGCCGCGGTAGGGATGCTGGCCGCCATGGCCTGGTCCGGTTGCGCCGCCGCCGACGCGCGCCCGACCGCGCCGGATTTCACGCTACCCAGTGCCAGTGGTGGCAATTTGCGCCTCCAGGAGCAGCGCGGCAACGTGGTTCTGATCAACTTCTGGGCCACCTGGTGCGGCCCCTGCCGGCGCGAGATGCCCGAACTCAATCGCCTGTATGCCAAGTACCGGCCGGCCGGATTTGTCCTGCTCGGCGTGAACGTTGATACGGATAGCGCACGCGCGGCCGGCCTGGCGCAAAAACTGGGGGTGCAGTTCCCGGTCCTTTTCGATACGGCGCAAAAGGTCAGCCGGCAATACGAGTTGGGAACCATGCCCTCGACGGTCCTTATTGACCGGGATGGACGGGTACGGTACGTGCACCGTGGCTACAAGGACGGATACGAGGAAGAGTATGCGCGCCAGATCGTGGAGCTGCTGAAGGAATGAGCGCAAACGCAAAAATGGCCGGCCGATGGACCCTCGCAGTGGCATTTGCTTTGTTATTGGGCGCCTGCGCGCTCACCCCATGGGTCAAGCCCTATGAGCGCGAACGTCTGGCCGATCCCATCATGCAGCTATCCACGGATGAATTGGCGCAGCGCCATCGCGAACACGTGCATGACGTGCGCGAGGGTGCCCGTGGAGCGACGGGCGTGCAGGGAGGTGGTTGTGGCTGCAACTAGCCGGGCCTGGCGTGCCATGGGAAGTCACGGCGCGCAGGTTTTGCGCGGCCGATTCCGGGCAATAGCGGCCGCCGTGGCACGTTGCGCCGGCATGCTGGGAGGCATCCTGGCGGCCGGCCATGCCCATGGCGCCGACTTGCCCGAAGACCGCGCCGACCTGATGCTGCACTCCTACAACGGCGGGGGCGTGACCGCCAACGGGCCGGCGTTGCTGGTTCGCAAGGGTCTGACCGAGGCCATATCCTTGTCCGCGTCCTACTACGTGGACATGGTCAGCAACGCATCCATTGACGTGGTCACTACCGCGAGCCCGTACCGCGAAACCCGCCAGGAGCGCTCCGGCAGCCTGGATTTTGTCTACAAGGATGCCTTGGTCAGTCTGGGTGCGAGCGGCAGCAAGGAGCCGGATTACACCGCCGACCGCACCAGCATCGACGTGGCGCAAGACCTCTTTGGCGGGATGACAACGGTCAACCTCGGCTATACCCGCGGCTGGGATACCGTTGGCAAGCATGGCGACCCTGGTTTTTCCGCTCAGGCGAGCCATTGGCAGTACCGCCTGGGGGCGACCCAGATCCTGACGCCGCGCTGGATCATGAGCGCCAACCTGGAAGCGGTTTCGGATGCGGGCTATCTGGGCAGTCCCTACCGGGCGGCGCGCCTGTTCCACGCCGCGGTACCCGAAAGCGACCCAGATACCCGGACCAGCCGAGCGGCGGCATTGCGCATTGTTGGCGGGATTGGTGCCGATGGCGCGATGCATGCGCAATACCGCTACTTCTGGGATACCTGGGCGATCCGCGCCCGTACCATGGAACTGGGCTACAGCCAGCACCTGGACAAGCGCTGGCTTGCTGACGCAACCGTGCGCTATTACTCGCAGGGCCGGGCCTCGTTTTACAGCGACAACTTCACGAGCGTGATGAGCTATATGTCGCGCAATCGCCAGCTCAGCGAATTCCGTGACCTGGGGCTGAGCGCGAAGGTGAGCTGGGTCGCCTTGCAGGAACCGGGGCGCTACGAAATCAAGCTCAATGCGGCCGGTGAACGGCTGCATTTTCATTACAACGACTTCTCCGACATCCGCACCGGCAAGCTGTATTCCTTCGACGCCAACGTGCTGGAACTATTCGTGTCGGCAACCTTTTAAGAACAGGAGGCGGCGTGCACACAACCCGCTGGAAGAACTTTGCGCTCACATGCCTGCTGGCGTGGACGGCCGGCGCGGTGCTAGCCGCCGAGGCCGAATCGGTGCCCGGGGCCACTCGCACCGACGCCGTCGCGCCGGCTGCCCCGGGCGAACCGGTCAGCCTGGAAGGGCGCATTCAGGATGTCAAGAAAGACGTCATCGAACTCAATCGGGACCTGCTGGTTTTGGAGGAGGAGTTGCTGTTTCCCGCCAACACCCAGGTTGCCGTATTCGTCTCCATGGACGTCGGCAAGCTCTTTTCGCTCGATTCGGTGCAACTCCGGCTGGACGACAAGGAGGTTGCCACCTACCTGTATACGCCCAACGAAGTCCAGGCCTTGCATCGGGGCGGCGTCCAGCGCCTGTACCTGGGCAATTTGCGCGCCGGGCCCCATGAGTTGGTGGCGTACTTTACCGGGGGCGGCCCGCACGAACGCGACTACAAGCGCGCGACCACGATCAAGTTCGACAAGAGCACCGATCCCAAGTACATCGAATTGCAAATCAAGGATTCTTCGGGAAAGCTCCAGCCCGAATTCGATGTGAAGGTCTGGCAGTAGCTGCCAATGGGCGCGCGACTTTCCTTGCGCCTGGTGACGACGCTGCGTTGCGCTGCACGGCGCCATGCGGGTGCGTTGTTTGCCGTCACGCTCGCCTGTATGGCGGGGCGGGTGCAGGCCGACAACCCTGGGAACCCGGCAAACGGGCATGTCGTGCGCGACCCCTATTTTGGAGTCAGCGTCTACGATTTTTTCCAGGAACGGTACTTTTCTTCGTTGACGGAGCTGCTCGTTTCCGAACACTTCGGCCGCGTTTCGCATCATGCGGATGAAGCGCAGGTACTGCGTGCCGGACTGTACCTTTCGTACGGATTGCACCGCGAGGCGGCGCAGATTTTCACGCGCCTGCTCGAAACCACCACGTCGGCAACGGTGCGCGACCGGGCATGGTTCTACCTGGCCAAGATCCGCTATCAGCGCAACCTGCTGCCCCAGGCGCAGGAGGCCTTGGGCCATATCCAAGGGCCTCTGGCCCCGGAGCTGGAGGCAGCCCGTGCCTTGCTCCAGGGAAATCTGCTGATGGCGCGTGGCGACTACGCGGGCGCGGCCGCTGCGCTCAAGAAGGCCTCGACCATGGCGGGTAACGAGGCTCTGTATGCGCGCTACAACCTTGGCGTGGCGCTTATCAAGAATGGCGATGTGCCCCGGGGCAGCGAGCTGCTCGACGAGATCGGCGTCATCGCGGCGGACACGGAGGAATACCGCAGCCTGCGCGACAAGGCCGACGTGGCACTGGGTTTTGCCGCGCTGCAGAGCAAGGATCCGGAGCGAGCCAAGGTGTATTTGGCGCGCGTACGCCTGAACAGCATGATGGCGAACAAGGCGCTGCTGGCATTTGGCTGGGCCGATGACGCTTTGCATCGACCCAAGGATGCAATGGTGGCCTGGACGGAGCTGGCAGGGCGCGACACCGCGGATGCCGCCGTGCTGGAAGCCAAGCTTGCGCTGCCCTACGCCCTGGCACAGATCGGTTCCAATGGCCTGGCGCTGGAGGAATACGGCAAGGCCATCGCTGCCTTCGAGCAAGAGGGCGTGAACCTCGACGAGTCCATCGCTGCCATCCGTTCCGGCCGCCTTCTATTGGATTTGCTCGAACGCAATCCTGGCGAGGAGATGGGGTGGTTCTGGAATATCGAGCAGCTTCCGCGGATCCCGCATCCTGCGCATCTGGCCCCGGTGCTCGCGGAAAACGCGTTTCAGGAGGCGTTCAAGAACTACCGGGATCTGCAGTTCCTGTCCGAGAATCTGCGGCAATGGGAGACCCAGCTTGGCGTGCTCGGGGACATGCTCAACAATCGGCGCATGGCCTTTGCCGAGCGGCTGCCAAAAGTTCGCGCAGCCGAACGGACCTTGCGCGTGGATGAACTCGAAGCGCGCCGCAATGCCCTGGCCGCCGAATTTGACCGCGCCCAGCGGCAGGCCGATGGCAGGGACCTTGCCGATCCGCATGAAATGGATTTGGCGGCCCGTTTGGACCGGATTCAGGAGTTGCTGGCAACCAGCGCCTTGGAGCCGGAAGCCCAGGCGGCGGCGCGCGAGCGCGCGCGACGTGTGGGCGGGGCGCTGTCCTGGCAGTTGGCGCAGGAAATGCCGGCACGACTGTGGGAAGCGCGCAAGCAGCTCCAGCATCTGTCCGAGGAACTATCCCGGGCCCATGCTCTGGATGCCCAACTCGCACGTGCGCAGCAGGAGGAGCCGCAGCGGTTTGCCGCGCTGGCCACCCGCTTGGAGGCTCTGCAAAAGCGCGTTTATGACATGCAACCGCGCGTCGCACGCGTCCTGGCCGAACAGAAAACAGCCGTGCAGGAAATGGCCGTGGCCGAGTTGCAAGACCAGAAGGAGCGATTGCGCAACTACACCAACCAGGCGCGTTTTGCGGTTGCCCAGATCTATGACCGCGCGAGCCAGCAACAGGAGCCGACGCATGCTCCGGCGCAATAGCCTGCTGCTACTGTGTGCCGCCGTGCTGTGCGCGTGCGCGGGCACCAAGGCGCCCGAACCGGTCACCCTGCGCAGCCTGGAAAAGCGCAGCATTTTCCTGCCCCCGGACAAGGGCGTGAAGGCCGATGACGAGGCCACGATCGCCGCCTACCGCGAGTATTTGCGCAAGGCGCCCCAGGAGTTGCAACGGCCGGAGGCCCTGCGGCGCCTGGGCGATCTGGAGATCGACAACGCCGATGCCCATGCGGCGGCGGAGAACGCGGCGCGCACGGAGGCACAGGATTACGGTCGCGCCATCGCCCTTTACCGCGCTTTGCTACGGGATTATCCGGCTGCGCCCGATCGGGACCACACCCTGTATCAGCTGGCGCACGCCTACGAATTGAGCGGCGACCTGGATGGAGCCCTGCGAGTCTTGGATCAGTTGGTGACGGAATTTCCCCGAACTTCGCTGCGCCAGGAGGCGCAATTCCGGCGTGGGGAATTGCTTTTTACCACCCGCCGCTACCCCGAGGCGGAACGGGCCTACGCGACGCTCCTGCAAGAAGCCGGCCCCACGCCGTTTTTCGAACGGGCCTTGTACATGCAGGGCTGGTCGCGCTACAAGCAGGGGCGGCTGGAGGATGCGCTGCAGGCTTTCTTTGCCGTGCTCGACCTGAAGTTGATCGCCCGTCCGGTCGAGGGCGGACTCGATGCAGTGACCGGCCTGACGCGTGCCGACCGGGAGTTGATCGAGGACACGCTCCGGGTGACCAGCCTGTGCCTGGAAAACCTCCAGGGCGCCGACTCCATCCCGGCATTCATGGGAACGGGCTTGCGCGCCGATTATGAATACCGCATCTATGAGCAACTGGGCGAGTTGTACCTGCGCCAGGAGCGCACCAAGGATGCTGCCGATACCTTCGCCGCGTTCGCGCGGCGCCACCCGCTGGACCCGCAGGCGCCGCTATTGCAGGCGCGCGTGATTGAGATCTACCAACAAGGCGGATTCGACAATCTCGTGTTGCAGTCGAAAAAGGAGTTTGTCGAATCCTACGGCGCGTCGAGCGCATTTCGACGCGCCAATCCGACCGCATGGGAAAAGGTCGCACCCCTGATCCGCAGCGATCTTGGCGATTTGGCTCGCGTCGATCATGCGGCCGCGCAAAAAGGGCACAGGCAAGAAGATTATGCCGCCGCGATTCACTGGTACCGCGAACTTCTGACGGGATTTCCCACCGACCCGCAGGCGGCCCAGGCCAATTTTCTGTTAGCCGAATTGTTGTTCGAGAACGGGCGCTTTGCCGAGGCAGCCGCCGAATACGAGAAGGCCGCTTACCACTATTTGCGCCACGCGCACAGCGCCGATGCGGGCTACGCCGCCCTTTTGGCCTATGCCGAGGAGGAAAAGCGGATCCCCGCGAGCGAGCGCACTGCCGTGCAGATGAGCGCGATCGAGAGCGCCTTGCGGTTTGGCGACGCCTTTCCGGCGGATCCGCGCGCCGGCGTTGTTCTTGCCAATGCGGCGGAGAAGCTCTATGCGCGCCACGACTACGAGCGGGCAATTGCGGTGGGTCGTCAGGTTCTTGCCATGGCGCCCCCGGCAGCGCCCGAGCAACAGCGAGTGGCTGCGACCGTGGTGGCGCATGCGGCGTTCGACAACGGGGCATTTGCCAGCGCGGAAAAGGCGTATCTCGCGTTGCTTGCGCTCATTCCCGCCCAAGATCCCGCGCGCATTGCCCTGACGGAACGCCTGGCCGCCTCGGTATACAAGCAGGGGGAACTGGCACGCAGCCAAGGTCGCTCGCACGATGCGGTCGATAATTTCCTGCGGGTGGCAAACGTCGCCCCCGCCTCGCCGGTGCGCGCCACGGCCCAGTTCGACGCAGCTGCCGTGCTGATCGAGCTCAAGGATTGGCCGCGCGCGGCGCGCACGCTGGAGGATTTCCGCAGCCGGTATCCGGACCATCCCTTGCAGCCGGATGTGGTGGACAAGCTCGCCCTGGTGTATTCCGAAAGCGGGCAATGGAATCTTGCCGCGGGCGAATTCGAACGCCTGGGCGCCCGCAAGGCGGACGTGGCGCTGGCGCGCAGCGCGCTTTGGCAGGCTGCCGAGCTGTATGAGAAGGGCGGGGCGCCGGCCGAGGCGGCCCGCGTGTACGAGCGATACGTGCGCAATTTCGCGGATCCGCTCGCGCCTGCCATCGAGGCACGCGCCCGCCTGGCGCACTTGGCCGCCCAGGCCGGCGAGGCCGCGCGCACGCTGCAATGGCAGCGCGAGCTGGTGCAAGCCGAACAGGCCGGCGGCGCGCAGCGCAATGAGCGCACGCGTTTTCTCGGCGCGACGGCCGCGTTGGCGCTGGCCGACCCCGCTTTCCAGGAATATCGCAAAGTGGCGCTGGTCGAGCCTCTCAAGAAGCAACTCAAGCTCAAGAAGGCAAAACTCGAGGACGTTCTCAAGGCCTATACGGCGGCGGCCAATTACGGTGTCGCCGACATCGCCACGGCGGCGACGTTCCACACGGCGCAGCTCTACCAGGACTTTGGCCAAGCCTTGCTTGCCTCGCAGCGCCCCAAGGGACTTTCCGCGGACGAATTGGAGCAATACAACGTACTGCTCGAAGAGCAGGCGTATCCCTTCGAGGAAAAGGCCATCGCACTGCACGAACTCAATGCACGCCACAGCGCGGACGGAATTTACGATGAGTGGGTACGCCAGAGTTATCGCGCACTCGCGCAGCTGCGCCCGGTTCGCTATGGCAAAGGCGAGCTCAGCGAGGATGCAATCGATGCGATTCGCTGACGCCATCGCCTGCGCTCTGGCCGCCGTGTTCTTGCTGGCGCTGGGCGCCTGCGCCGGGCCAGGCGCTAAGAAGGAGGTCACGGCGCCGGCCGCGGCGCCGGCGCTTTCGCCTGCGCCGGCCACCGCGCAAGGACCGTCTGGCGCGACGGCGGCGCCCGCGTCCCTTGCGGTGGTGCCGCCCGATGTTGTGCGCGCCTTCGAGGCGGCGCTGGGGGCACTGCAGGCGGGCAAGACGCAGGAGGCGGAACGGCAGCTCGTGGCGTTGACGCGTTCCAACCCGGAACTGGGCGGGCCCCACGCCAATCTGGGCATCCTGTACCGCCGTGCCGGCAAGGGGCAAATGGCGATTGCGGAACTGGAACGCGCGGTGCAATCCAATCCGCAGCAGCCCGTGTACTGGAATCAGTTGGGAATCGCCTATCGCGAGCAGGGACAATTTTCCAAGGCGCAGGAAGCCTACGAAAAGGCGATCGCCATTGATGCCGCGTATCCGGCACCCAATCTGAATTTGGGCATTCTTTTTGACCTGTATCTCTGGGACAGCAAGCGGGCGCTCGAGCGATACGATCGCTACCTTGCCCTTACACCCGGTGGCGATGAGCGCGTGGGCAAATGGATAGCCGATCTGAAGAACCGCCAGCGCGCGCCGGCTGCGACGCCGCCCAAGGAGAAGCCATGAAACGTCTTGCGCTGTTGCCGATCGTTGCGCTTGCCGCCCTGCTCGGCGGGGCGCGTGCGCAGGATCGCGCAGACATGGATCAGACCCGGATCATCGGCAATCGCGAATTGCCCAAGGTCTTGTACATCGTCCCCTGGAAAAAGCCGCTTCCGGGCGAACTTTCGGGGCGCCCGATGAAGAGTGTGCTCGATGAAGCGCTCGCGCCAATCGATCGCGATGTGTTTCGCCGTCAAGTGGCGTATGACGCCCAGCTCCAGCCCTCGGCGCCCCCGGCGGCGGCGAGCACCGGCCCCGGGGCGCCGCCCGAGATCAAGTAAAACTGAGAGGATTCGGACTTTCCCGGATTTGCGTATGTCAGCGACCGCATGCGGTCTTTGGAGATGAATCGATGGATGCATTCAGTACGATCGTAAAGTTCTTTCAGGATTGCGGGTTTTTCATCTATCCAAGCCTGCTCATCATGGCCTTGGGTCTATCGATTGCCATCGAGCGCTTTATATTCTTGCGCCGGGCCCGCAACGAGAACCGTGCGGCGTGGGACAAGATCCTGCCGCTGCTCCAGGGGGGCAAGTTGCAGCAGGTCTATGGCGCAACCGCCAAGTCCGACGCCGCAATCGAAGTCATCGTGCATAACGGACTCAGCCGCTTGCAGAGCACGCGCCGACGCGAGGACATCGACGCTGCGATGGAAGAGGGGATGATGGAAATCGTGCCGCGCTTGGAGAAGCGCACGCACTACATCGCGACATTTGCCAACGTGATCACGCTGGTGGGACTGCTGGGCACCATCAGCGGGCTGATCCACGCGTTCACCGCCGTGGCGCAAGTCAATCCGGCGGAAAAGGCCGAGCTTCTTTCGGCAAGTATTTCGGTGGCGATGAACAATACCTTCTTCGCTCTGACCGTTGCCATTCCCTTCCTTTTGATTCACGCGTTCCTGCAGGCGCGTACTACGGAGATCGTTGACAGCCTGGAGGCGGCCAAGATCAGTTTTCTCAACCTGGTGCAAAAGATCGCGGGCGAGTCCAAGACGACCGGCGAGATGCGGGAGTCGCACTAGCCATGCGCATTCGACGCCTGCACAAAAGGCCGGCGGCGCTGGAGATCACGGCGTTTTTGAACCTGATCGTGGTGCTGGTTCCCTTTTTGCTGTCGACGGCCGTGTTTTCGCGCCTCGCGGTACTGCAGCTGACGCTTCCGGCGCAATCAACGGCAGTGGAAAAACTCAAGGGCGACCTGCAGCTGGAAATCGTCATCCGGCCCGATTCGCTCGATGTCGGCGACCGCATAGGCGGCTTGATCCAGCGCATCGCCAACACCGCGTCGGGGTATGACTACCGGGGGCTCTCGCAACTCATGGAGCAGATCAAGACCCGCTTTCCTGACAAGACGGACGCGACGGTACTTGCCGAACCCGACACGGCCTACGATGTGCTGGTACAGGTGATGGACGCAGTGCGGGTCGGCCACCAGGCACAGGGTGATGCGGTCGTTCGAGCGGAGCTGTTTCCGGACATCTCCGTCGGGGATGCGCCCATTCGCGCGGGCCAGGGGGCGCCATGAAAATGACCCCGTTGCAGCGCCGCGCGATGCGCCGCGAGCGCAACCAACCGCTGGTCGACATGAACCTGGTGTCGCTCATCGACATTTTCACGATCCTGATTTTCTTTTTGCTCTCCAATACCGCGGAGGTGCAAGCCTTGCCCAATTCCAAGGCGGTCAAGCTGCCCGAGTCCATTGCCGTACAAAGCCCGAAGGAGACGGTCGTGGTGGTGGTCAACAATGAGGACATTCTCGTGCAGGGCCACAAGGTCGCATCGGTCAGCGAGGCAATGGCCAACGCCGGTGATTTGATCGAGCCTCTCAAGGCGGAGCTCGATGTCCAGGCCGGCCATCAGATGATCCGGCGTGAGAACACGCCGGAGAATCAGCCCGTGACAATCATGGGGGACAAGAACATCCCGTACCGTCTACTGCGTAAGGTGATGTACACCTGTGCGCGTGCCAATTACAGCGAGGTCTCCTTCGCCGTGCTGAGAAAGAACGGGACCTGATGGCTGCCACGCTTACCTCCTATCACTGCGCCGTTCCTCCCTGGAGCGCCTCGCCCGAGGATGAACGCCGCTTTCGGCGCATCCTGCGTGCGGTGCTGCTGGTGTGCCTGATCGCCGGGGTGATCTTGCCTTTGCTGCCCCGGCCCCAGGCCGATCGGGATCATCCCGAGGAGTTGCCCCAGCGCTATGCCAAGATGCTGCTGGAGCGCCAGCCGCTGCCGCCCTTGCCGCTGATCAAGCCCGAACCTGTGGCCGAGCCCAAACCCCTCAGCGAAAAGCCCGACGCAGTCAAAAAACCCGTTCCCGAGGCGCGCAAACCGGTCGCGGAAAAGCCCCCCGGGGAAAAACTGGAGGCGGCCCGCAAGAAGGCTTCGGGCGTAGGCCTGCTCGCGCTCAAGGACGAGTTGGCCGATTTGCGCGGCGCTCCCGTCGCTGTGCAGCTGGATCCCAACATCAAGCAGGGTCCCGGCGTGGGGTCCGGCGTCGGTGCCGGCGTTGGCGCCGGCGCGGGTCCTGGGATCCCGGTACGTTCCTTGATCACGTCCAACGCGACGCGAGGCAGCGGCGGCATCAACACCGCAGGCTACAGTCGCGATACTGGTGGCGGTGGCCTGGCAGGACGGGCCACGACGCTCGTGGAGGGGAGCGCCGGCGGTGGTGGTGGCGGCGGTCCCGGGGCAGGCGGTGGGCGCGGTGGCACCTTGCAACGGGGCAAGGATGGCAAGGCCGCCCGCTCGATCGAGGAGATCAAACTCGTATTCGAGCGCAACAAGGGCGCGATCTATTCGATCTATAACCGCGCCTTGCGTGAGGATCCGACGTTAGAAGGTAAGATCGTCCTCGAACTGCGAATCGCTCCCTCGGGGGCAGTGGAGGAGTGCCGCCTGGTATCGAGCGAATTGCACGCCCCGGAGCTCGAGCGCAAGCTTCTGGCGCGGATTCGACAGTTCGACTTTGGTGCCAAGGATGTCAGCGTCATGACAATCAGTTGGCCGGTAGATTTCCTGCCGTCCTGAGCAAGGTGCGCCGGTTGATTGCGCGAAACGGCGCCCCGGCGGGCGCCCGGATGCGCGATACTGGCCCACCGTGATTCTTTCCAAGCCGCCAAGATCGCCCGCCCTCAGCCTTGCGCTGCAGGGGGGCGGCGCACACGGCGCCTTCACCTGGGGCGTGCTCGATGCCCTGCTAGAGGATGGGCGGGTGCATTTTGATGCGATCAGCGGTACCAGCGCGGGCGCGATGAATGCGGTTGTGCTGGCGCAAGGCTGGTTGGATGGTGGCCATGATGGTGCGCGCGCGTCCTTGGATCGGTTCTGGACCGCGGTGGCTGGGACTATGCCGTTGGCGGCCACGATGCCCAGCGCCGATGGCCAAGGGCTCGTCCTGACGCCGTCATTCAAGCGGATGCTGCGTTGGGCGGACTATTTCTCCCCGGACCGGCTCAATCCCTTCGACCACAATCCGGTGCGCGACATCATCAGCGCGCAGATCGATTTTGAGCGTTTGCGCGCCCACAGTCCGATCAAATTGTTCGTGGCCGCTACCCACGCCAATTCGGGAAGGCTGCGTTTGTTTCGCCTGGGCGAAATCAGCGTGGATGCCATCCTGGCATCCGCCTGCCTGCCGCACATGAATCGAGCCGTGGTGATCGACGGTGAGCCGTATTGGGACGGGGGCTATGCAGCCAACCCCGCGGTTTTTCCCCTGATTGGCGAATGCCACGCGCCCGACATCCTGTTGATCCTGCTCGCGCCCCTGCGATACAAGGAGACGCCGCACAGCATCGACGAAATCAAGGAGCGCATCGTCGATTTCTCGTTCACGACCTCGTTCCTGCGCGAAATGCAGTTGGTGGCGCAATTTCGCGATAGCGCGCGCACCTCCGGTCTTGGCCGCGGGACATTGGAACGGCGCATCGCGCAGGTCAACTTTCACCTCATTGACGCGCAGGATTTCCTCAGTGCCCTGGCGGCCGAAACCAAACTGGTTGCCAACCTGCAATTCTTCGGCATGCTCAAGGATCTGGGCCGCACACGAGCGCGCGAGTGGCTGCAATTGCATTACACCGATTTGGGACGGCGATCGTCCGCCGACCTTGATCAGCTCTTTTAACGAGGGATTGTCGGTGTTGCCACCGTGAGGGGTTGGACGACGCGGTTCCAGCCGCCACCCAGCGCCTTGATCAGATAGACGGCGACCAAGGTTTGCTGTCCGCGGATCTGCGCTTGCTGGCGTTCGTTGGCCAGCAAACTCTGCTGGGCGGTAATGACATCGAGGTACGTGGCCAGGCCGCCCGTGTACCGGTCGTTGGCAAGATCGACCACGCGTTGGGAACTGCGCACTGCGGCGTCCGACTCGGCCGCTGCGCGCGCCAAGTGAACGCTGCCCGTGAGGCCGTCCTCGACCTCCTGCATGGCCGTGAGCACGGCGCCGCGGTAGCCGTCCACCGCGGCGCGGTATCCGGCCTGGGCAAAATCAACCGTCGCGCCGATGCGGCCGGCGTCAAACACGGTTTGCGATGCGCTCAGGCCCAAGGACCAGAGGCTCGAGGCGGTGGAAAACAAGGCCGGCAGCAGATTGCTCTCGACGCCATCGACGGCCCCCAGGGATATCCCCGGGAAATACGCTGACTTGGCTACGCCGATCTGCGCATTGGCGCTTGCCACTGCGCGCTCGGCGGCGGCAACGTCCGGGCGCCGCTGCAGCAAATCGGCCGGCACTCCCGCGGGGATCTCCGGTAGGGTGAAGCTTGCCGATGCGGGCGCGATGGTAAAGCCCGCCGCCGGCGCACCCGTCAGGGCCGCGATGGCGTGCTCGTACTGCGCCCGTTGCACCCGCAACAAGTCGATCTGGGTCACGGTCGTGTCGAGCTGCGCTTGTTGCTGCGCCAGGTCCAGGCCCGACGCCACGCCCATGTCATGGCGCGCGCTGACGAACTCCAGCGCGTGGCGCTGCGCCGCGATGTTTTGCGCCACGACATCGATTTCGGCGTCGAGGGCGCACAAGTTGAAATAGTCGGCTGCGAGTTCGGCGCTCAGCACCAGGCGCGCGTTTGCCAGCAACGCACGCGCCTGCTGCTCGCTGGCCCGCGCTGCCTCCACCTGGCGCCGGGTGCCGCCAAACAGGTCCGCTTCATAGTGGACGGCAAAGCCCGCGGTCAGGTCGTTTTGCACGGTGGAAACGTTTGCGATGGAATAGTTGGCGCGCGGCCGGTTTGCCGAGACCTTTTCGCGCAGCGCGCCGGCGTTGATATCGAGCTGGGGAAACAGTCCCGCGGCGGTCGCCGTTGTAATTGCACGCGCCTGTTGCAGGCGCGCGCCGGCCTGCGCAAGACCGGGATTGTTGGCGATTGCCGCCGTCTCCAGCCCATTGAGCCGGGCATCAGAAAACATCTCCCACCACGGACCGCGCTCCATGGCGTCATCGGGCGCGGCCACGTGCCAGGGCGGATCGACCGACCAGGCGGCGGGCGTATCGACCATCGGAGCCTGGTAATCCGGACCTACGGCGCAGCCGGCAAGCAAGGTCGTAAGCGCCAGGGCAGTTTTGGCCGCGCTCACGACTTCTCTTTGGCCGCAGCCGGGGGGCGCACGCTCACGGCATCGCCCTCGGCAAGCGAATCCGCGGGATTAAGGATCAATTGCGCGCCGTCCTGCACGCCGCTCAGCAGCTCGATGGTCTGGCCAAAATCACGCCCGACCGTGACCGGCTGCAGGTGCACGCGGCTATCGGCACCCACCAGGGCAACCATCGTGCCTTCCGGCCGGAACAGCAGGGAGTTGGACGGCGCGAGCAGTTTGCTCTTGTCGCTTACGGGCAATTCGACCTGCACGTAGCTGCCCGGCAGCAGACGGCCATCGTGATTGGGCAGACTCACTTCAACCTGCAAGGTTCGGGTCGTGGCATCGATCGCGCCAGCGGTGCGCGCCACCGTTCCCGCGAACGCCTTTCCCTCGTTCTCGGATTGGATGACGGTAACGCGATCGCCAGGGCGCACCAGATTCGCGTAGCTTTGCGGCACGTAGACGTATACGCGCAGCGGATCGGTTTGCGCCAGGGTGAATAGGGCGCGCGCGCTGCCGCCGTTGCCGGCGTCGACCAGATCACCGACATCGACGTTACGCCGCGTGACCACGCCGTCAAATGGGGCGAGGATGCGTTTGAAATCCTCCAGGTGCTGCAAGCGCTGGACGTTGGCTTCGGCGGCGGCCAGGTTGGCCTGCGCCTGCAGGTTGGCGCTGCGGCGTTCGTCGAGTTCCTGCTGCGATACCGCGTCGCGCAAGCGCAACGCCTCCCAGCGTTGGGCCGAACTCTTGGCCAGCTCCAGGCTCGAGGCCGCCTGCTCCCGGGCGGCGATAGCCTGCGCCAGTTGCTGGTCGACTTCGGGCGTGTCCAGTTCCGCCAGAACGTCCCCCTTTGCTACCCGCGCGCCGATATCACGGTTCCAGCGCAGTACGTACCCGGAAGTACGGGCGTAGATGGGGGATTCGATGAAACCCTGGAGCGTTCCGGGAAAGGAGAGCCTTTCTCCCCCTTTGCTGAACGACACGGTGGTGGTGTTCACGAAGACGTGCGACTGCTCGGCGGTGCTGGCGCGCAGGTCGCGCATGTGGATTACGCGGCCAATGACCGTTCCCGCAGCGCCCAGGGCCAGCAGCACCAGCAGCACGATAGTGCCGCGCCGCGCCCGCGCGAATATCTCGCGTCGCGGCAGATCCCTTGGGGCTGTGGTGCCGTCCGGGTGGACGCTATGCATTCCGATGGAAGAGTGGCGGTTTTCAGGCATGGACGACATTTCCTGGCGGACCCGCCATGGGGCCGGGACCGAGGTTGGATTTACGGGCCGCCGCGCGGCGCGCAAGGCGGCTGTGGATCGAGGCATAGACTACAGGCACGAAGAACAGCGTTGAGACGGTGGCAAAGAGCAGGCCGCCGATGGTGGCGCGGCCCAACGGCGCATTTTGTTCGGCGCCTTCTCCCAGGCCCAGGGCCATGGGGACCATTCCAACGATCATCGCCAGTGCGGTCATCAGGACGGGGCGCAGACGCGTGGCCCCGGCTTCCAGGGCGGCCGACAGTGGCGGCCTTCCTTCTTGCATGCGCTGGCGCGCGAACGCCACCACCAAGATGCTATTGGCCGTGGCCACGCCCATGGTCATGATGGCGCCGGTCAGCGCCGGGACGCTCAGCGTTGTGCCGCTGATGAACAGCATCCAGGCAATCCCCGCCAGTGCTGCGGGCAGGGCCATGACGATGATGAAAGGGTCGGTCCAGGATTGGAAATTAACCACGATCAGCAGGTACACCAGGACGATTGCCATGACCAGGCCCACAATCAATCCTGCGAAGGAGCTTTGCATGGTGCGCACCTGGCCACGCAGGGTTACCTGCGAACCGCGTGGCAGCTGGGGCCGCAGGTCCTGAACCAATCCCTCGATATCCTTGGCAACCGCCCCCAGGTCGCGCCCGCTGACACTCACATACAGATCCACCACTGGCGTGATGTCGTTGTGCGAAACCACCGCCAGCTGGCGTTCGGGTTCGAGGCGCACGAGATTGCTCAACAGCTGGGTCGGCGCATCGGAGTTAAGGGGCTTGACCGGCGTGCGCAACAACGCATCGACCGAATCGATGCGGTATTGCGGGCTCTGGATGGCGACGTTGTAGACCACGCCGTTGCTCGGATTGAGCCAGAAACCGGGCGAGACCTGGGAGCTTCCCGAAAGCGTCAACAGGACATTCTGGGCAACATCATTGGCGCTCAGGCCCAGCTGCTGCACCCGCGTCCGGTCGATGGCCAGCGCCAATCCGGGCTCGTCCAGGCGCTGCTGGATGTGCGCGTCCACCGCCCCGGGGGTTTGCCGGACCCTCTGCAACAGCCGGCCGGCAAGCGCAAAATTGGCGCGCATGGCCGCACCCGAAAACTGGATATCGACCGCCGCCGGCAGCCCGAAGTTGAGAATCTGGGTGACGATATCCGCCGGTTGGAAGAAGAATTCGATTCCCGGGAACCGCTGGGGCAATTCGGTACGCAGGCGCTGGACGTAATAGTCGGTCGCGCGATGCTCCGGACGCAAGGCCACCTGGATCTCGCTATCGAGCGTGCCGATCGTGCCGGCGTTGCTGTAGGACAGGTTGATGCCACTGTAGGGCAGGCCGATGTTGTCGAGCACGGTGCCCAGGTCCTCGGGCGGCACGATTTCACGAATTGCTGCGTCGATGCGCTCGGACAGCCGTGCCGTCTCCTCGATGCGCGTGCCGGTAGGCGCGCGCGCATGCAGGCGGATCAGCCCCGCGTCGACGCTGGGAAAAAAATCACGTCCAAGAAAAGGATACAGGGTGCAGGACAGCACGCAAAAGGCGAGAAAGCCGCCGGCAAAGCGCGCGCGCCGGGTAAGCAGCCGACTGAGCAAAAGGATGTAGCCGCCACGCATGCGTTCAAATGCATCGTCAAACCGCCGGTATACCCGCTGCAACCAACTGGGCGTTGCATTGGGATCGGTGTGCGCCCGGTCCATCAGCAGCATCACCAGTGTTGGCACCAGCGTGCGCGACAGGATGTACGAGGCGATCATTGCGAAGACCACCGCCTCGGCCAAAGGCACGAAGAGGTAGTGGGCAACGCCGGTAAGGAAGAACATCGGCACGAATACGATACAAATGCACAGGGTCGAGACGAAGGCCGGAACGGCAATCTCGCCGGCGCCGGTGAGTATCGCCTCGTGCATCTCCACGCCGCGGTGCAGGTGGCGTTCAATGTTTTCAATGGTCACGGTGGCATCGTCGACCAGAATACCCACGGCGAGCGCCAGCCCCCCCAGGGTCATGATGTTGATCGTTTCGCCCAGCACCCACAGCGCCAGGATCGACGACAGCACCGAGAGCGGAATCGATACGGCGATGATGCAGGTACTGCGCCAATTCCCCAGGAACAGCAAAATGAGCGCAGCGGTGAGACAGGCGGCGATGAGCGCTTCGCGGGCCACGCCGGCAATTGCGGCCTTGACGAAGACCGATTGGTCGAACATTGGCACGATCTTCATGCTCGCCGGCAGCGTCTGCAGCACTCCGGGCAAGATGGCACGCAAATTCTCGACGATGTCCAGCGTCGAGGAGCCGCCGTTCTTCAGTACGGATAGCAGCACGCCGCGCTGGCCGTCCTGGCGCACGATGTTGGTCTGCGGGGAAAATCCGTCGCGCACATGCGCGACCTCGCGCAGGTAGGTGGTGGCACCATTTTGCGAGCGCACCGGCAGATCGTTGAGGCCCGCGATGGTATCGGGCGAACCCTTCAGGGCAACATTGAATTCGGTAGAGCCAATCTTGGCCGTACCGGAGGGCAAGACCAGGTTTTGCAGATTGACGGCGTTGACCACGTCGGTTGGCGTCAAACCCTTGGCCAGCAAGGCCGACGAATCCAGGTCAATCGATACCTGACGGAACTTGCCGCCATAGGGCCAGGGCACGGCGGCGCCGGGGATCGTTACCAGCTTGGGGCGCAGAAAGTTGATCGCCGTATCGAAGAGCTGTTGCTCGGACATCGTCGGGTCGGACAGTCCCAGCTGGATGACCGGTATGCTCGAGGCCGAGTACTTGATGATGAGCGGCGGCGTTATGCCCGGCGGCAGCTGCCGCAGTTGCGCCTGGGAGATCGACACGACTTGCGCGATAGCCGTCTGGATGTTGGCTTTGGGCTGAAAGTAAATCTTGACGATCGCCGTGCCGGCCACGGACTGGGACTCGATGTGCTCGATGTCGCTCACGGTCGTGGTCAGGGCCCGTTCCGTTACCGAGGTGATGCGACTGCCCACCTCCTGGGCCGAGAGGCCGTCGTAGCGCCAGATGACGCTGATGACCGGAATGTCGATTTCCGGAAAGATGTCCGTGGGCATGCCGCGCAGCGCCAGCGGCGTGGCGAGAATGATCAGCAGCGCCATCACCAAAAAGGTGTACGGCCGGCGCAGCGCAACTTGGACGATCCACATGGCAGGGATGTTTGCGAGTTAACCCGCAATACTACCGTGCGCAAGGCCCGCAAAAAATGCCGCAGCCACGGCAGCGCCGCGCGCACGCCGTGACCGGTTACGCCGATGGCGACACGAGCGATGTGGGGATGTGTGGGTCACCGACGAGGGTATCGTTGAATCTCGTAAGATTTGGATACAAATTCTCGCGGCTCGATGCGTGGTCCGAAAGACACTCGCATGGCAATGCGGTCGGGACGTGCGAAGCGGGATGCAAATCAGGAGGGATGTCATGACCATGCGCAAGCTGGAACGCACGATCGCCTCGACGGCCACGTCCGATGGAGCTGGCGTGCAGTTGCGGCGCAGCCTGGGCAGTTCGCAGCTGCTTCGCCTGGACCCGTTTCTCATGCTCGACGAGTTTTATTCCGACAACCCGGGCGATTACATTGCCGGTTTTCCCTCGCATCCGCACCGTGGTTTTGAAACGGTAACCTACATGCTCGATGGAACCATGCGCCATGAAGACAGCCTGGGAAATCGCGGCAATCTTGGCCCGGGCGACGTCCAATGGATGAGCGCAGCGCGCGGCATCATCCACTCGGAGATGCCGCAGCAATCCCAGGGGCGCATGCGCGGCTTCCAACTGTGGATCAATCTGCCGGCCCGGGACAAGATGAAGGCGCCTTGGTATCGGGACTTGCCCGCCGCGGAGATCCCCGTGGCCACCGCGCCGGGCGCAGCTGTGCGTGTCATCCACGGAGCACTGGAACTGGACGGCAATGCGTATACGGGTCCGGAGACATCAATGTCGGCGGCATCGTTGTATTTGGATGTGCGCCTGGAGCCCGGGGCCCGATTCTCGACGGCGGTGCCGGCCGGCGACAACGTCTTTGCCTATCTTTACGAGGGCGGGGCGAGTACCGGTCCGGAGCCACGCGAGCTCGCACTGCGTGCGGCCTCGATTCTGGGCACGGGAGATGAGGTTCTTGTGCACGCCGGCGCAAACGGCGCGCGCCTGCTCCTGCTTGCCGGGACGCCCATTGGTGAACCGGTTGTGCAATACGGCCCGTTTGTCATGAACAGCCGCGCGGAAATCGAGCAGGCGCTGGCCGACTACCAGAGCGGCCGCCTGGCCCAGGGCTGAGGATTTCGCGGTGCGCGTCCCGCGCGCGGCCGGCTAGGCCACTTTGATCTCCAGTGCGCCCAGCTTTTCGATCGTGGTTACGACGGTGTCCCCGGGCTTGAGCCAGACTTGGCGCTCCTTGGGCATGCCCAGGATGACGCCTTCGGGAGTCCCGGTATAGATGATGTCGCCCGGCTCCAGGGGGAAGACGCGCGAGGCAAAGGCGATGATTTGCTGGCAGTTGAAGATGAAGTCGGACGTGTTCGAGGACTGGCGCAACTCCCCATTGACGCGCGTTTCCAACTTGAGTTCGTTGGGGTTGCCGACCAGGTCGGCGCTTACCAGGAACGGCCCCAGCGGGGCGAATCCGTCGCTGGTCTTGCCCGACATCCACTGGCTGGTGATGAGTTGGTAGCTGCGTTCGGAAAAGTCATTTCCGGTGCAATATCCAAAGACGTAGTCCAGGGCGTGCTCCTCGGCAACCGCAACGCAGCGTCGTCCCATGACGATTACAAGTTCACATTCGTAGTCAAAGTGATTGCCCGGCAGTCCCTGGGTCGGCACGAGTCCGCGATGGTAGTTGAGCGAGTTGTTGAATTTATTGAACAGGATCGGCACCTTGGGTTCGGCCATGCCCACCTCGCGCGCGTGCCGCCGGTAGTTCAGGCCCACGCAAACAATCTTGCGCGGGTTGGTCATTGCCGGCGCAAACAGCGCATCGTTTTCGGCGATGAGCCACTCCTGGCGTGGCTGCTTGAGCGCGGCGGCCAGGCAGGCGCGCAAGCGTCCTTCGCCTGCGTTGACGACCTCGTCGGTCGTTTTGGGCACAACGATTTTCAGCGCGCGCGCGGCCACCGTCACATCGAGTAGCCCGCGGTCGGTTTTGACCGCGAGGCGCGGGCCGTCCGGGCCGCGCAGGTTCGCCAGGATCAGGCCCCCGGGAATCACGGCCGGGCCGCTAGCGCTGACCACGGCGGAGGGCAGTAGTGGCGTGGTCGCACTGCGGGGCGCGACGGGTGTCAACGCTTGCGCGGACGCAAGCACCGGCAGGGCGGCCCCGCCGGCGGCGGCAGCCGCCATGAACTGGCGTCGTTTCATATTTCATCTCCATGGGCTAGCGGTTTTCCTTATTGTGCCGTTCGCGTCGCGCCGGGCGCCGCTGCCCAACGATGCAGCGGCGGGAACTCGATGGCGCACCGCTGCGGCGCGCCGGCCGGTGTATTCTGCATCAAGATGGTGCATGGTGCGCGCTCTCCGCGCCGCGCACTTCTCCTTGTAGGCGCAGGTGACATTGGCCCGCTTATTGCTCCAGAAAAGTCGATGGCATTCCCAACGGGCAACGTGAACCGGGCCGGGCAACGTGACTGAGCGCTCGATTTTCAACGAAATGTATGTTGCCGCCGGCAAGGTGCGCACGCATTACGGCCCCTTTGAGGGCTGGCTGGCCGGGCAAAGCGAAGACCTGATGCGCCTCAAGCGTACCGAGGCCGACCAGGTATTTCGGCGTGTCGGCATTACCTTCGCGGTATACGGCGACGGCGCCGGCACGGAACGCCTGATCCCCTTTGACGTCATCCCGCGCATCATTCCGGCGGCCGAATGGCAGTTTCTCGAGGCCGGCCTGCGCCAGCGCGTGCGCGCGCTCAATCGTTTCCTGCACGACGTTTACCACGAACAGGATTTCCTGCGCGCGGGCAAGATGCCCGCCGAACAGGTGCTGCGCAATTTGCAGTACCGGCCGGAAATGCAGGGCGTGGATGTCGCCAGCGACATTTATGCGCATATCGCCGGCATTGACATCGTGCGTGCGGGCGCGGGCGAGTACTACGTCCTGGAGGACAACCTGCGGGTGCCCAGCGGCGTGTCGTACATGCTGGAAAACCGCCGCATGATGATGCGCCTGTTTCCTGAGCTTTTCGTGTGCAACCGCGTGGCGCCCGTCGAGCACTATCCGGACCTGCTGTTGGAGAACCTGCGCTCCGTTGCTCCGCAGGGCGTGGACAATCCCACGGTGGTTCTGCTTACCCCCGGCATGTACAACTCGGCCTATTTTGAACATGCGTTTCTGGCCCAACAGATGGGCATTGAACTGGTAGAAGGCAAGGACCTGTTCGTAAAAGACACGACGGTGTACATGCGTACGACGCGCGGCCCGCTGCGGGTCGACGTAATTTACCGGCGCATCGACGATGATTTTCTCGATCCCACGGCGTTTCGCGCCGATTCGACGCTGGGCGTTCCGGGCCTGCTGAATGTGTATCGCAGTGGTCGCGTGACGCTTGCCAATGCGATCGGCACCGGGATCGCTGATGACAAGTCGATCTATCCCTACGTTCCCGAAATGATCGAGTTTTACCTCGGAGAAAAGCCCATGCTCGCCAACGTTCCGACCTACCGTTGCCGGGAGCGGGACGACCTGCAGTACACCCTGGACCACCTGGGCGAACTCGTGGTCAAGGAAGTACACAATGCCGGCGGGTATGGGATGCTGGTAGGCCCGGCATCGACGCGTCCGGAGATCGAGGAATTTCGTGCGCGCTTGCTGGCCTGCCCGGAAAATTACATCGCCCAGCCGACCCTGGCCCTGTCCACCTGTCCGACCTATGTCGATGCGGGAATCGCCCCGCGCCATATCGATCTGCGGCCATTCGTTCTCTCCGGCAGTGGCGTGACGATGGTGCCGGGTGGCCTCACCCGTGTGGCGCTGCGCGATGGTTCCCTGGTGGTCAACTCCTCCCAGGGGGGCGGGACCAAGGACACCTGGGTTCTCGAGCAATGAACGCGCGCCGGAGACCACGCCGATGCTGAGCCGGACCGCGGACCACCTGTTCTGGATGGCGCGCTACATCGAGCGCGCGGAAAACACCGCACGCATGCTCGACGTCACCTTGACGACCTCGTTGCTTCCGCAGTCGGCCCAGCAGGCCGAGCGCGGCTGGCGCGCGATGCTGGGCATCTCGGAGTTGCAGCCCAGCTTCGACGCCGTCCATTCGGCCCTGGACGCGGCGGCCGTGCTCGATTTCATGGTGCGAGATCCCGGCAATCCATCGTCGATCTACACCTGCCTGCAGGCGGCGCGCGAGAACGCTCGCGCCGTGCGCGGCTCGCTCACCACCGACGTTTGGGAGACCCACAATTACACCTGGCTGCAACTGCAGACACAGCTGCGCGATGGCCTGCTGCAGCGCGACCCCAAGCAGTTCTTCGAGTGGGTCAAGTTCCGTTCGCATTTGTCGCGCGGTGTGACGATCGGCACCATGCTCAAGGACGAGGCCTTTTACTTTGCGCGGCTGGGCACCTTTCTGGAGCGCTCGGACAACACCGCGCGCATCCTAGACGTGAAGTTCCATGACCTGGGGGACACGCCGGCGCCGCGCAATGGTGCCCAGGAGGAGGGGTCGCCGCACTACCTTGATTACTATTATTGGGCTGCCGTGTTGCGATCGGTCTCGGCTTTTGAAATCTACCGGCGGGTGTATCGCGACGTCATCACACCGGTACGCGTGGCGGAATTGTTGATCCTGCGGCCCGACATGCCCCGTTCCCTGGCGGCGTCGGTCAACGAGGTCTGCACCAATCTTGAGCAGGTGAAAAACGATCGCTCGGGCGAGACCGCGCGGCGTGCGGGCCTGCTGCGCGCCGAGCTGCAGTACGGGCGGGTAGAGGACCTGCTCGAACGTGGCCTGCATGCCTTCCTCACCAGCTTTCTCGAGCGGGTCAATGATATCGGCCAGCGCATCAGCCAGGATTTTCTGGTGCCGCTGGAGACGCCCGCGTAGACTGCGGCCGATTGCGCCGAACGGCTGCCGAACTGCTCGAAAGGATCCGCACTCGATGACCTATTGCGTGGCAATGCGTCTAAATGAAGGACTGGTGTTTTTGGCCGACTCGCGTACCAACGCGGGCGTCGACCAGATCTCGACCTTTCGCAAGATGACGGTTTTCGAGCGCCCCGGCGAGCGCCTCCTGGTGATGATGAGCGCCGGCAACCTGGCCATCACCCAGGCCGTGCGCCAGCTCGTCTTTGCCGCGGAGGAAGCGGGCGCGGCGTCGGTCTGGAACGCCAGGACCCTGTTCGATGCGGTGCGCATCGTCGGCCAGGCGGTGCGTGCCGTGCACGAGCAGGACGGGGCGGCACTGCAAGAGGCGGGCATCGATTTTCATTGCAGCTTCCTCTTTGGTGGACAGATCCGCGGTGAGCCGATGCGGCTCTTTCAGGTCTATGCCGCCGGCAACTTCATTGAGGCGACGCCGGAAAACCCGTACTTTCAGATTGGCGAATCCAAGTACGGCAAGCCGATTGTCGACCGCGTGATCACGCCGGAGACCTCGCTGGGGGAGGCGGCCAAGTGCGCCCTGATTTCCATGGACTCGACGCTGCGCTCGAACATCTCGGTCGGATTGCCGCTCGACCTGCTGGTGTATGAGGTTGGCGCCTTGCGCGTCACCAAGTTCGTGCGCATCGACGAGGGCAATGAATACATGAAGATGATCCGCAACACCTGGGGTGCCCGCCTGCGCCAGGTGTTTGGCGAGATCCCGGATCCCACCTGGCGCGATGCACCCTTGACCGCGGGCACGCCGCGCCTGGAGACACAAGAAACCGCGCCGGTGCGCGCGCCGTTGCCGCCAGGCGCACTGGCCGAGGCCGGCAATGATCCCGGGGCCGTCTCCAGCCCGATTCAACTGGTGGCCCAGCAGCAGCGCGGCAAGGAAAATCCACGCTGACCTGGCGCACACCCAAGCGGATCGCGGCGCGCTCTCCGGGCGCCTACGCTGCCGCCGATGGCGGCCCCCTGCTGACCGATCCCTGAAACCGAGCCCCTGAACGATGTCGATCCACGTAGCGCTTCATCACACCACCGATTACCGGTACGACCGCCTGGTTGCGCTTTCGCCGCATCTGGTGCGCCTGCGCCCCGCGCCGCATTCGCGCACGAGGATCCTTTCGTATTCGCTCCGGGTGCAGCCGCATCAACACTTCATCAACTGGCAGCAGGACCCGTTTGCCAACTTCGTCGGGCGCCTGGCCTTTCCGGAGCGCACACGCAATCTGCGCCTGGAGGTGGGCCTGGTCGTGGAGATGGCGGTATTTAATCCCTTCGATTTCTTCCTGGAGCCGGGCGCCGAGCGTTTTCCTTTTACCTACGAACCGGAGTTGCTGCGGGAGCTGCAACCCTATCTGGTCACGGAGCCCGTTTCCGCGCGCATGCGCAGCTTTTTGGACAGCCTGGATTTGCGGCCACGGCGAACCATCGACTTCGTGGTCGAACTGAACCGGCGCTTGCAGCAGGAAATCCGCTACTTGATCCGCCTGGAGCCGGGCGTGCAGTCGCCGGACCAGACGCTGGCGTTGCGCTCGGGTTCCTGTCGCGACAGCGGTTGGTTGATGGTTCAGGTGCTTCGTAATCTGGGCTTGGCCGCCCGTTTCGTCTCGGGCTACCTCATTCAACTCAAGCCGGACGTCAAGGCGATCGATGGACCGTCCGGCGCTGAGGCCGATTTCACCGACTTGCACGCTTGGTGCGAGGTGTACCTGCCCGGTGCGGGCTGGATTGGCCTGGATCCAACGTCCGGCCTGCTGGCCGGGGAGGGCCATATCCCGCTCGCCTGTACGCCGGAGCCCGGCAGCGCCGCGCCGGTTACCGGTGCGCTCGAAGAGTGCGAGGTCGAGTTCGCGCACGAAATGAACGTGACCCGGATTTACGAAGCGCCGCGGGTCACGTTTCCGTACACCGACCAGGTCTGGACGGGTATCGATGCTCTTGGGCAGCGAGTCGATGCCGATCTGGCAGCGATGGACGTACGCCTGACGATGGGCGGCGAGCCAACTTTCGTCGCGGTCGACGACCGGGACGGTGCCGAATGGAACACGACTGCGCTGGGTCCGAACAAGCGCGCCTATGCGATCGACCTGGTGCAGCGTTTGCGCGAAAAATATGGCGCGGGCGGCTTTTTGCATTTTGGGCAAGGCAAGTGGTATCCGGGCGAACCATTGCCGCGCTGGGCGTTGGCGGTGTACTGGCGCCGCGACGGGCAGCCGGTATGGCGCGATCCCACGCGCTTTGCCGATGAGCGCACGCCACGCCAGTACGGGCGCGAGGATGCACGCCGGCTGATGCTGGCCCTGGTCGAGCGCCTGGGGCTGGAGCCGCGCTACGCGATCGCCGCCTATGAGGACGTCTGGTACTACCTTTGGCGCGAGCGTCGATTGCCCGTCAACGTCGACCCCTTCGACAGCCGGCTGGATGACGAACTTGAGCGCGCGCGCTTGCGGCGCGTCTTTGACACGGGCCTGGCAAGCGTAGTGGGCTACGCGTTGCCGCTGCGGCGGGCGGACGGCGGCGCCGCGCCTGGTTTGCGTGGCGCTTCCTGGGAAAGCGGTCCATGGTTCTTCCGCGATGAACGCATGTACCTTATTCCGGGTGATTCGCCCATGGGCTGGCGTCTGCCGCTGGACTCGCTGCCCTGGGCCAACAGCGCCGATCGGGTGGACGAAATCGAGCGCGATCCCTTTGCGCCCCGGCCGGAACTGCCCCGGGCCGCGCCCCTTGTGAACCAGTTGCGCCGTGCACGACCCAGCGGCCCGCTGGATTCCGGCGCCGCCGGTCACATGGCGCAGGCCGGCACCGATGACATGCCGAAGCGATTTTCCTCAGTGGCCGGTATCACGCGCACTGCGCTTTGCGTCGAGCCCCGTGGTGGCAACCTCTACGTATTCCTGCCGCCGCTGGCGCGCCTGGAGGACTATCTGGAATTGCTGGCGGTGATCGAGGCCGTGCTCGAAGATCTGGACATGGCCGTGATCCTCGAGGGCTATCCACCGCCGCGTGATCCGCGCCTGGTTGGCTTGCAGGTGACGCCCGATCCCGGGGTCATCGAGGTCAATGTCCATCCCAGCGCCTCCTGGGACGAGTTGGTCGATCGGACGCAACACCTGTACGAGGCGGCACGCCTGTCGCGCCTGTCCGCGGAAAAATTCATGCTCGATGGGCGCCACACCGGAACGGGGGGCGGCAACCATTTCGTGCTGGGCGGGCCGACGCCCGCCGACAGTCCCATGCTGCGCCGCCCGGATCTGCTGGCCAGCCTGATCGCCTACTGGCATAACCACCCGGCGCTTTCCTACCTCTTCTCCGGGCTTTTCATCGGACCCACCAGTCAGGCACCACGCGTCGACGAGGCGCGTAACGACCAGGTCTATGAACTGGAAATCGCCCTGGCCGAGTTGCACCGCCTTTGCGGACCCGGTGTCGAGGTGCGGCCCTGGCTCGTGGACCGTTTGCTGCGCAATGTGCTCATCGATGTGACGGGCAATACGCACCGCGCGGAATTTTGCATCGACAAGCTCTATTCGCCGGACGGGCCTACCGGGCGCCTGGGCCTGCTCGAGTTGCGCGCCTTCGAGATGCCGCCGCATGCGCGCATGAGTCTGGTGCAGCAATTGCTGCTGCGCGCCCTGGTCGCACGGTTCTGGCGTACGCCGTATCGGGCGCGGCTGACGCGCTGGAATACGGAACTGCACGACCGGTTCCTGTTGCCGCGCTTTGTCGAATTGGACCTGGAGGATGTGCTTGCGGAGATGGGCACGGCCGGATACGCCTTCGAAAAGTCCTGGTTTGCGCCGCATCTGGCGTTTCGCTTTCCCCTGTTTGGGGAGGTCACGGCCCGCGGTATCCACCTCGCCCTGCGCGGCGCCCTGGAACCCTGGCACGTCATGGGCGAGGAAGGAGCCCCCGGCGGGACCGTACGCTACGTTGATTCTTCGCTCGAGCGCCTGGAAGTTCACGTCACCGGCCTTAACGACAATCGTCATGTCGTCACTGTCAACGGGCGTCCCATCGCGCTGCAGCCCACGGGCCGCGTCGGTGAATTCGTGGCGGGCGTGCGCTATCGCGCCTGGCATCCGCCATCGGCCCTGCATCCAACGATAGGCGCGCATGCACCCTTGACCTTCGATATTGTGGATTCCTGGATGAAGCGTTCCTTGGGCGGATGCACCTACCATGTGGCGCACCCCGGTGGCCGCAGCTACGATTCGTTTCCCGTCAATGCGTTTGAGGCCGAAAGCCGGCGGCTGGCGCGCTACGAACGCATGGGACACACACCAGGCGCGATCGATGCGCCCGGCGCCGTGCGCAGCCTGGAGTTTCCCTTCACCCTGGATATGCGGCGCTAGGCGCGGGCGGCCTGCGGTTCGGGAGGGATTGCCCGCTCTTGGTGCGTTGCGAAAATCGCGTCGACTAGTATTCGCACAGCCGTGTCCCAAACTCTTTTCCCGTTCGACGACCTTGCCGATGGCGCCGACGCCGCAAGGCGCCTGGCCGTTCCCGCGCCACCGGGCCATTACGATGAATTGATCGGGCCCGAGGGGCAGCTGCGTCCGCTGTGGCACGAATTCTTTGCTGGGCTGGGGCCCAGCGGCCTGGCGGACCTGCCGCGCCGCGAAGGCTTGCTCAAGCGCCGCGTGCAAGAGCACGGGGTCACGTACAACGTTTACACCGATGAGCACGGTCCGGCGCGCCGTTGGTCCCTGGATCTTTTACCCTTCCTCATCGGCCGTGAGGACTGGAAAATCATTGAGTCAGCCGTCGAGCAGCGTGCCGCGGTGCTCTCGGCCATCATGCATGACGTCTATGGGGAAAAGCGCCTGCTGCGCGAGGGCCTGCTGCCACCGGCACTGGTACTGGGCAGCCCGGGGTACCTGCGTTCGCTCGATGGCGTGGAGCCACCCGGATCGATCTTCCTGCACGTAGTTGCCTTCGATCTGGCCCGCGGCGCCGACGGCCGCTGGTGGGTGCTGGGACATCGCACCCAGTCCCCATCGGGGCTGGGTTATGCATTGGAAAACCGCCTGATCGTCGCGCGCCTGTTCGGGGAGAATTTTTCCACGTTGCGGGTGCAACGCCTGGCCGCGAGCTATCGGCGCCTGCTCGAGACCCTGGTGCGGCATGCGCCGCGCGACCCGGGTGAAACTGCCGGACCACCACGCATCGTCCTGCTTACCCCGGGGCGGTACAACGAAACGTATTTCGAGCAGGCCTACCTGGCGCACTACCTCGGGGTGCCGCTGGTCGAAGGAAGCGATCTGACGGTGCGTGACGATCGCTTGTACCTGATGACGCTGCACGGCCTGGAGCGCGTGCACGTGGTCATTCGGCGGGTGGATGACGTGTTTTGTGATCCCCTGGAGCTGCGTCCGGACTCCGCCCTAGGCGTGCCCGGATTGCTCCAGGCAATACGCTGTGGCACGGTGCTGCTGGCCAACGCCCTGGGGACCGCGTTTCTGGAGTCACCGGCCATCCACGGTTTCTTGCCGGCAATCGCCCGGCGCCTGCTGGATCAGGAATTGGTCCTGCCGCCGCGTGACAGCTGGTGGTGCGGCGAGGCCGCGGCACGGGAGCGCGCCTTTGCCTCGCTGCGCACGGCTCGTTTACGAGCGACCTACCGCAATTCGCGCCTGGCGCCGCCGATCGCCCGCGGCAGCGGCCTCTTGGACCTGGCCGATGTGCGCGCGCAGATCGAGGAGCGTCCCGACCTGTTCACAATTCAATCCTACCTGCCATATTCCAAGGCGCCATGCTGGAGCCGGCATACGCTGGTGCCGCGCTCGGCGGTGGTGCGGGTATACGCCATCGCCAACGGCACTGGCGGCTGGCATGTCATGCCGGGGGGCCTGACGCGCATTGCCGAGCGCCAGGACGAGGTGTCCATGCAACGGGGGGGTTCCAGCGCCGACACCTGGGTGGTGACGGGCGGGGAGGTCGATCCCTTCAGCATGTTGCCCGACCGCATCCCGGTCAATGAGATGGTGTTTCGCCGCCGCATCGTTACCAGCCGCGCCGCCGAGAACCTGTTCTGGCTCGGGCGGTACACCGAGCGTTGCGAGAACTGCGTGCGCACGGCGCAGCTCATCTTGTCGAGCTTGCGCAGCGCTTCGACTCTGCCCGAATCGGTACTGGAAGCGATCGGGCGCACCGCGGTGGACTTGGGACTCGTGAACCCGGGGCCCGCGCTACTTGCCGGCACGCGCGAGTTCGAACGCGGGCTGCTGGCTGGCCTGCAGGACGAACGCGCCAGCAGCGTCGCGTTTGATCTTTCGGGGCTCGCCAGTGCGGCCGCCCAGATCCGCGACCGCCTCGCCTTCGAACACTGGCACCAGATCACCGCGACGGTAGAGCGCTTCGCCGCAGCCCTGGCGCGCACCAAGAGTGGCGAAGCGCCTGCGCTGGACGATGCCCAGACTGCCCTGGGAACCCTGGTGGCGGGTCTGGGCGCGATCACGGCGGCCCAGACCGACGGCATGACGCGCGACGATGGCTGGCGTCTTTTGACCATCGGGCGCCAGATCGAACGTCTGATCAGCATGTGCCAGATCCTGCAGGCGTATTTCGGCAACCGGGCGGTTTTGAACGAGGCCGGATTCGACCAGGTGCTGGCCTTGTTCAACAGCACCATCACCTATCGCTCGCGCTATCAGGGACAGCGCGAAATCGCGGCGCTCCTGGATCTGCTCGTGCTGGAAAGTGCGAACCCGCGTTCCCTGGCATGCGCGGTTGCCAGCATCGACCGTGAACTATCCCAATTGCGCGCCGCGACGGAGCAGGACCTGCCCTGGACCGAGGCGGCGGCCTTTGCCCGTCCCCGCGAGCGTTTGTTGGTGGAACTTTGCGAACGCGACGCCGAGGATCAGCATTGGCGCCTCAACGAACGTACTGCCGCTTTGATTGTCTCGGCCAAAGACCTGTCCAATCGCATCGGCTTGCGCTATTTCAGCCACTCCGAGGCCTTGCGCAGTCAGATCGTATGAGCGCGGATCTGCGGGTCGAACATGACACCGAGTATCGCTACTCGACGCAGGTAGCGTTGGCGCAGCATTTGGCGCACTTGACGCCGGTCAGCGGGCCGGCGCAGACCGTTTCGGAATTTGCGTTGCACATCGAGCCCCCGCCTTCGCTCGTGCATAACAGTCTCGATTACTTTGGCAATCAGCGTACCTACTTCGCATTGACCGGGCCGCACGAGACCTTGCGGGTGCGCACGCATAGCCGGGTGCGCCTGGAGGCGCGCTTTGCCGATTTGGATGCCAATGCCAGTCCGCCCTGGGAGGGTGTCCGGGACGCATTGCGCTACGTGGCCGGCGCGTCATTCAACCCGTCCTCGGAGTTTTCCTTTCCCTCGGCATACGTGCCCTACGACGGCGCGTTGCAAGAATATGCCCGGGTCTCGTTTCCGCCCGGCGCCATACTGTTGGCCGGTGCGATCGACCTCATGCGGCGGATCCATGCCGATTTTCGCTACGATGCGACCGCAACGGATGTGGCCACGCCGGTCCTGGAAGCCTTCGCGGCGCGCCGCGGCGTTTGTCAGGACTTCACGCACGTAATGATCGGCTGTTTGCGCTCGCTGGGTTTGGCGGCCCGATACATCAGCGGGTACTTGTATACCGAGCCGCGTTTTCGCGTGCCGCTGCCGCGTCCGGAATCGCCGCCCGAGGAAGTCGTGTCCGTGGTCGGTGCGGATGCCTCGCACGCCTGGGTGGCGGTCCATTGCCCGCGATTCGGATGGGTGGAACTTGACCCGACGAACAACGCTATTCCCGGTACCGGCCACGTGCGCCTGGCATGGGGCCGCGATTATGGCGATGTGGCGCCTTTGCGTGGCGTGGTCCAGGGCGGAGGAGAGCACCTGCTGCGGGTTGCCGTGCGCGTCGTCGCGGCGCAATGATTCGAACTCATTTGTTGAAACCAACGCGCCCATCCGTGGGGAGGAAAACCTTGTGATGACACCGGAGCAGGCGGTACAGGCCCAGTTGGAGGCCTACAACGCGCACGACCTGGAGACGTTCTTGCAGGTCTACGACGACGCGGTAATGGTCTATCGGCCGCCGGCGCCCGAGGCGACGATGGTGGGGCGGGCAGCACTGGCCGAGTTTTACGGCACGCAGCGTTTTGTCCTGCCGGACCTGCGTGCCGACCTGGTCAACCGCATCGTTACCGGCAACAAGGTCGTCGATCATGAACGCGTATTCGGAATCGGCGACAAGCCCTTCGAGGTTGCCGTTGTGTACGAGGTGCTCGAGGGAAAGATACGGTCTGTATGGTTCTTTCCCGGGGCCGCATGAAGCCCCGATAGATCGGTAGGGCACGTCGCGCGCGCCGGCGCCGTGCGCGCAGGCCAATATTAGGGCACCAGCCCGGGCGCGCAGCCTGTCTGCGTGGGTGCCAGCAGTGCCACCGCGATCGCCGATTCCCGCCCGTGCGCACCCGTTGCCCGCAGAATTTGCGGCTCTTGCAGGTGCTGCGCAAAAATTGCACCAACCTGCTGCGCCGGTGCTTCATCGGGCCGCCAGAAGACCAGTGCGCCGCAGCGGCGCAGGGCATCGTCGCTGACCCAGGGGGATTGCGCGCGGTCGCCACTGGCGATCACTGCCGGATGGGACGGAAGTTCCAGCGCCAGGGCGCCGGCCTCCCAGTCCGGGCCGATGACAATGGCCAGCGGACCAGGAACCTTGGACTGCCACGTAGCCAGCGCCTGGGCGGCCAGCGGGCGCGCGGCGAATATATGGTGAAACCCCGGAGCGCGTTCGGCGGCAACGACGTTCCACGCCACCGCTGCGCCCTGCAAGGCGATGGTAGCGAGCAGCGTTGCCCGGAGTGGCGGGCGCCTGCCAGCGCGCAAGCACACGACCGCAAAAAAGGGCAGCAGGAGCGTGGTCGAGGCGCCCCAATGGTTTTGCGGCGCCACGCCGGCGAAAAGGCAAAGCGCCAGCACCGTCCCGAGCGGTACCAGCGCCAGAATCGCCACCGCACGCAGCGCGCCTCCATCGGACGCCTGCGCACGTTGATTTCCGGTCCCGGTTCCGCGGTAGGCGCGCGCTAGGAGCAGTGCAAAACCCAGGCCCAGCGCGGCAGGGGCCAGGCGCCCGACCTGTTGCAGCAAGAAACCCACGGTGTGCTGCAGGCGCTTGCCCAGCGGAAGATCGGCAAGCAAGCTGTGACCGGCGTACGAAAACGACGAGAAATCGTGCTGCTGCAGCCAGATCGCGTGCGGCGCCAGTGGCAGCAGGGTCGCGACGCATGCAATCGTCGCGTTGCGGGCAAAGTTCTTCTGGCGCCATGCGCCCATGCTCAACAGCGCGAGCGCGTTGGCCAGGATGATGACCGCCATCTGGTATTTGGTGAGCATGCCCAGCGCCTGTGCCAGGCCCAGCAGCAGCCAGCTGGTCCATCCCGCGCCCTGCAAGATGCGCAATACGGCCCAGGCGCTGGCGGCGACGAAGGGCAGCATCACCGTGTTGTGGTTGAGAAACGAGCCCCGCCCCATGAGGTAGTAGTCCAGGCTGCTCAAGAGCAGCACGACCAGCGCCGAACCCGGATCCAGAAGGCGGCGCGCGCAGCGCCACAGAATCAGCAAGCTCGCGCCGACACAGCCCATCGCCAAGGCATAGGTCAGGAGTGCGCTGGGGCCAAAAATGCCCTCCGCACCATGCAGCAGCCAGGTAGGCAGCGGCGGGTGCTTCAGGTAACCCCATTCCAGGGAGTGCGCCCAGTTCAACTGCTCGACGTTATCGGCGTGCGGAACGGTCTGCAACAGGAGCGGCAGGACGCTCCAAAGCACCAGGATGGGCAGCAGGTAGGCCAGCGCTTCGCGCCCATATTCGCGCGCCTCGCGTGCCGGCGGCCCCATCAGGGCGGCGCCCGGCGTGGGCTCAGCGGGCACGTGCGAAGGCACTAGCCGCCGGAATGCCGAGCCGGCGCTTGAACAATTCGACCTCGCGCACTACCGCGGCGCGCACCGACGGTTCCCATACCGAATGACCGGCGTCGGGCACAATCGTATAGCGCGCGTTGGGCCAGGCGCGTGCCAGTTCGTCGGCACTGATAATGGGGCAGACGATGTCGTACCGTGAATGCACGATGGCCGCCGGCAAATGCTGGATGCGGTACAGGTTGGCGAGCAACTGGTTGGGCGCCAGGAAACATTGGTGCGCGAAGTAGTGGGCCTCCAGCCGCGCCAGCGCCAGTGCATCATCGGAAAACTCGCGCACCAATTCGGGATTGGGCACCAGGGTCGAACAGGTGCCCTCGTATTCGCTCCATGCGCGCGCATAGGGCATGTGCACCTGTGCATCCGGATCGAAGAGTCGGCGCAGGTAGCCGCGCAGCACGTCGCTTCGTTCGGCCGGCGGCAGCATTTCGACAAACTTGCGTGCGGCCTCGGGCTGCAACTGGCGCGCGCCCTGGAAGAACCACTCGACCTCGCTTGCGCGCCCCAGGAATACGCCACGCAGCACGAAGCCCAGGCAGCGCTGTGGATGCGCCTGGCCATAGGCCAAGGCCAGCGTGCTGCCCCAGGAACCGCCAAAGAGCAGCCACTGCGCAATGCCCAGGTGTTCGCGCAATCGCTCCAGGTCCGCAATCAGGTGCGGCGTGGTGTTATTGGCGATCTCGGCGAAGGGGGTCGAGGCACCGGCGCCGCGCTGGTCATAGAGAACGACGCGGAAAAATTCCGGATCGAAGAACCTGCGATGCTCCGGCGCACAGCCACCCCCTGGACCACCGTGCAAGAAAACCACAGGTACACCGCGCGCGTTGCCGCTGGTTTCCCAGTACATGGTGTGGATCTCGTCCAGGGCAAGCATGCCGCTGTCGTACGGCTCGATCGGAGCGTAGAGGTCTGCGCGTGCGTCCATGAATAGCGGTACCGGAAGGAAGTTGCGATTATGCCGCCGATTTGTGCCGCGCCGCACCATGGCTCATTCGGTTTTGCGGGCATTCCCCCTGATGGGCAAGTTGTCGTATCGTGGCGATATGCCGGACGAACCCATCCGACCCATGACCCCAGCCGGGAGGCAACGATGAATGCCAGCGACGTCTTACGTACCAAGGGGAACGCACTGTACACCGTGACGCCGGAGTCGAGCCTTTGGTCCGCGGTGCAAACGATGACCGAGTTCGATATTGGTTCGGTGGTCGTCATGGATCATGGACGCCTTGCCGGCATGTTGACGTTTCGCGAGGTGTTCCACGCGCTGCGCGCGAACGATGGCCGCGTCGGCAAAGGCCTCGTGCGCGATTTCATGAACGCCAGTCCGGCGGTTGCCGATGCGCAGATGGACGTCAATGACTTGCGCCGCCTGATGTTGGAAAAGCGCGTGCGCTACATCCCAGTGCTCGACCAGCAAGCGCTCGCGGGCGTCATATCCTTTCACGACGTCGCGCGCGCCGTACTGGAAGAGCAAGGCTACGAAAATCGGATGCTCAAGGATTACATCCGCGATTGGCCCCAATCGGAGAGCGTCGGCAGTTGATGGTCGCTGCATCGGGAAATGCGCCGCAAACGGCGAAACGACATATTGCGGTTGTGGGAGCCGGCGTTGCCGGGCTGTCGTGCGCGCGCGCAATTCAGGCACGCGGTCTTCGGGTAAGCGTCCTCGAACGCAATGCGGTGATCGGCGGGCGCTTGGGCGACCCGCTTGCCGAACGCGGTGGCAGCGACATGGGTGCGCAGTACCTCACCGTGCAAAGCGAAGTCTTTGTCGAAGAGGCGCGCCGTTGGATTAATGCCGGTCTGCTGCAGGCCTGGGATGTCCAACTCGTCGACCTGAGCAATGGCCAGGGAACCAAGGTGCCATCGACCTCCAAACGCCTCGTCGGCGTACCGGCGATGCTGAGCATCGCCAGTTACCTGGCGCGCGATCTGGACGTAATGACAAACGCGGGCGTGGAGCGCATTGCGCGCGTGAACGGGCAATGGCATTTGTACGGCGCCGCTGGTGCGGCGCTGGGCGCTGGCGCCTTCGATGGCGTGGTGCTGGCGATGCCCTCGACCGAAGCCCTGCTGCTGGTGGGCTCCGAAAGCGATTTCGCGCCGCGCCTGGCGTCCATTCGTTGGGACGCGTGCTGGTCGGCAAGCTTGGCGCTGGCACGGCCCAGCGGCATCGAATTTGACGGTGCCTTCATCAACGATGATCCCATCTTGTCGTGGGCCGCGCGGGAAAGCTCCAAGCCCGGGCGCACGCTGGGCGATGGTGTGGCGGAGCGCTGGCAATTGCAGGCACGGGCATCCTGGTCGAATAATTTCCTGACCTTGGCCCCGGAAGAGGCAGCGCGCTGGATGCAACGCGCGTTTGCAGCACGCCTGGCGCGGCCCCTGGCCCAGCAGTCCTGTGTTGCCACCTGCTGGACGCAAGCCACGCCGGTGGACGTGCTGGGCGAGGCCTACCTGTGGGATCCGTCGCGGGCGTTAGGCATCGCCGGCGACTGGTGCGGCGGCGCGCGCATAGAAACCGCGTATCTCTCCGGATTGGGGCTGGCCCAGGCCGTTGCTGGATGAGCGCTGGCGGCCCGTTTCTGCTGCTCGGGCAACGGCGTTTCGCGCCATTTTTCTGGACCCAATTTTGCGGCGCGGCCAACGATAACGTCTTCAAGTTTTCCTTCACCCTGCTCGTGACCTACGGCGCGGCGCAGGGTGGGGCACTGGATGCCTCGACCGCCGCCAATCTGATTGCGGCCGCGTTCATCCTGCCCTTTCTCCTGCTGTCGGCAAGCAGCGGCCAGATCGCCGACAAATTTGACCAGGCTCTGGTCATGCGCGCCGTCAAGCTGTTGGAAGTGGCGATCATGCTGGTGGGCGCCTGGGGTTTCCTTGCCGGCAGCTTTGCCGTGTTGCTCTCCTGCACGCTGCTGATGGGTGTGCATTCGACACTGTTTGGCCCCGCCAAATATGCGTATTTGCCCCAGCATCTGACGCCTGGGGAAATCATGAACGGCAACGCGCTCGTTGAGATGGGAACCTTCGTTGCCATCTTGCTGGGCACCTTGCTGGGGGGCGTGCTGGCTGGCGCGGGAGACGCCGGGGCGCAACATGCGGCCCTGGCCTGCGTGCTGCTTGCGCTGGCTGGCCTGGCGGCCAGCCTGCGCATTCCGCGCACAGCGCCGGCCGACCCGGGCCTGGTGGTGGACTGGAATCCCGTGCGGGTCTTGTGGCGCAACCTGCATCTGGCGCGCGAGCGCCGCGAGGTCTTCCTGGCGATGCTGGGTATTTCCTGGCTGTGGTTCTTCGGCGTCCTGTTTTTGACGCAGTTTCCGGCATTTGCGCGCGACGTGCTCGGCGGTGGTCCCGCGGTCGCCAACGTGCTGCTGGCGGTATTCACCTGTGGCGTCGCTGTCGGGGCTCTTGCCTGCGATCGCCTTTCCGGGCAAATCGTCGAAGTGGGCATGGTGCCGCTGGGATCAATCGGCATGACGATCTTCGGCGTCGACTTGTACTTTGCCGTGCCCGACCAACCCTTGGGACAGATGCAATCGGCCGCCGCGTTTCTCGCGCACGCGACGCATTGGCGCGTGCTGCTGGATCTGCTCGCGCTATCGGCCAGTGCCGGCATCTACAGCGTTCCCTTGTACGCGCTCATTCAGACGCGTTGCCCCAAGAACCAGCGCGCGCGCATTGTTGCCGCCAACAACATCCTCAATGCGCTCTTCATGATCGTGGCCAATGCCTACGCCATCGTGGTCCTGCGAGTTTTGGGCGGCACGATCGCGCAGTTGTTCCTGCTCACGGCCCTGCTCAATGCGGCGGTGGCCTTCTACCTGTACCTGCGCGTTCCGGAATTTTTGCTGCGGTTTGTCGCCTGGCTCCTGGCCCGCGTGCTGTACCGCGTGCATACGCAGGGGCGCGAGCACCTTCCAGCGGAAGGCGCCGCCCTGATCGTCGCCAATCACGTTTCCCTGGTCGACGCGATCTTGCTGCTGGCGGTGAGTCCGCGCCCGATCCGCTTTGTCATGCAACGCAACCTGTTCCAAATGCCGCTGCTGTCCTGGCTGTTTCGCCAGGCCAAAGCCATACCGATTGCGCCGGCCCGTGAGGATGCGGCCCTGCTCGAAGCGGCCTTTGCCCAGGTTTCGCGCGATCTGCGCGCTGGACAGCTGGTTTGCATTTTTCCCGAGGGCGGCCGGACGACCGATGGCGCGCTGGCGCGGTTTCGCCCGGGACTGGTGCGCATCCTGGGGCGCGATCCGGTCCCTGTGATACCCATCGCCCTGCGCGGTCTGTGGGGCACCCGTTTTAGCCGCGCAAGCGCCAGCGCACGCGTGCACGCCTGGCGCGCACCCGTCGAGATCATCGTAGGCGCACCGCTGAGCGCCACCGAGGCGAGCCCGGAAAACCTGCAGCGCGTGGTCGGCGCCTTGCGCGGCGAGCGCCGGTAGAATTGCGGCAATGACCACTTCAACCTTTGGAAGGCTGTTTTGCGTCGCCAATTTTGGCGAGTCGCATGGCCCGGCGATCGGCTGCGTGATTGACGGCTGCCCACCGGGGATGGAACTGAGCGAGGGCGACATCCAGCCGGATCTGGATCGGCGCCGACCCGGCACTTCGCGGCACGTCACCCAACGCCAGGAGGAGGACCGTGTCGAAATTCTCTCGGGTGTATACGAGGGTCGCACCACCGGAACGCCGATCGCGCTGTTGATCCGCAATACCGACCAGCGCAGCAAGGACTACGAGGATCTGCTCGATACCTTTCGTCCGGGGCACGCCGATTACACGTACTGGCGCAAATATGGCGTTCGGGATCCGCGCGGTGGCGGCCGCTCGTCGGCGCGGCTCACAGCGCCCATGGTTGCGGCCGGGGCCGTTGCGCGCAAATGGTTGTCCTTGCAATTCGGTACCGTGATCCGCGGCCACCTGCAGCAGCTGGGCGACATTACGATCGACTTCCAGAGTTGGGAAGAGGTCGGGCGCAACGCCTTTTTTGCACCCAACGCGTCCGCGGTGCCGCGCCTGGAGCAGGCAATGGACGAATTGCGCCGCGCCGGCGACTCCTGCGGCGCCCGGCTTCGCGTTTGTGCCCATGCGGTGCCGGTCGGACTGGGAGCGCCGCTGGCCGCCAAGCTCGATGGCGACATTGCCGGGGCGATGATGTCGATCAACGCGGTCAAGGGCGTGGAAATTGGCAGCGGCTTTGCGGTGGTCCAACAGCGCGGCTCCGAACACGGCGACGAGATGTCGCCGGCCGGCTTCCTGAGCAATCACGCGGGCGGCATACTCGGGGGCATTTCCAGCGGTCAGGACATCGAGGTGTCGATTGCGCTCAAGCCGACTTCGAGCATCCGTGTGCCGCGCCGCTCCGTCAATCGCCATGGGGAGGCGGTCACGGTTGTCACACAGGGGCGCCACGACCCCTGCGTAGGAATCCGCGCAACGCCGATTGCCGAAGCGATGCTGGCCCTGGTGCTGATGGATCACGCGCTCTTGCACCGGGCGCAGAACGCCGACGTTCGATTCGAATTGCCGCCGATACCGGGCCAAACGCCATAATTGGCGCGATTTCCGAGGGATGGCGTGGCATAATCCAGGACTTCCTTTTCGTTCCCGGGGTCCTTTTCCGATGCTGGTTCCACGCACGCTGTATGACAAGCTGTGGGACGAACACGCGGTCCGCGTGGAGCCCGACGGTACGACACTGCTCTACATCGATCGGCACCTGGTGCATGAAGTAACCAGCCCCCAGGCCTACGACGGCTTGCGGGCTGCCGGGCGCAAGCCCTGGCGCGTGAATTCCGTGCTCGCAACGGCCGATCACAACACGCCGACCCGCGGCTGGGAGCGCGGACTCGATGGCGTAGCGGATCCGACGTCGCGCGCGCAGGTCAAGGCCTTGGACGCGAATATTCGCGCCTTCGGAGCGGCCGCGTACTTTCCCTTCCTGGATCGGCACCAGGGTATTGTCCACGTGGTCGGTCCGGAGCAGGGCGCAACACTTCCGGGCATGACCTTGGTATGCGGCGATTCGCATACGAGCACCCACGGCGCGCTTGGCGCGCTTGCCTTTGGCATCGGCACCTCCGAAGTGGAGCATGTGCTGGCCACGCAGACCCTGCTGGCCCGCAAGTCCAAGAACATGCTGGTGCGGGTCGACGGAGTTTTCGGTCCCGGCGTCGGCACCAAGGACCTGGCCCTAGCCCTGATCGGCCGCATTGGCACGGCCGGGGCGACGGGCTACACGATCGAGTTTGCCGGGGCGGCGATTCGCAACGCGTCGATCGAAGCGCGCATGACCCTGTGCAACATGGCGATCGAAGCCGGTGCACGTTCGGGCCTGGTGGCCGTTGACGATCGCACGCTGGCCTATGTGCGCGGCCGTCCGATGGCGCCGCAGGGTTCCGAATGGGACATCGCCCTGGAATACTGGAAAACGCTGCGCAGCGATCCGGGCGCCCAGTATGACCGGGTCATCGAGATCGACGCCGCACGGGTGGAGCCGCAGGTGAGTTGGGGCACCTCACCGGAGATGGTTGCCGCGATCGGCGGCATGGTGCCGGATCCGGATCGGGAGACCGATCCGGTGCGTCGCTCGGGCATGGAACGCGCCCTGCAGTACATGGGTCTGCGCCCGCGCACGGCGATCAACGAGATCACGATTGACAAGGTGTTCATCGGATCGTGCACCAATTCGCGCATCGAAGACCTGCGCGCGGCGGCGCGCGTGGTGCAGGGCCGCCACGTGGCGTCAAACGTGAAACTGGCCATGGTTGTTCCGGGATCGGGGCTGGTCAAATCGCAGGCGCAAGCCGAGGGCCTGGACCGGATATTCGTCCAGGCCGGATTCGAATGGCGCGAACCGGGTTGCTCGATGTGCTTGGGCATGAACGAGGATCGGCTGGAGCCGGGCGAGCGCTGCGCCTCGACCTCCAATCGCAATTTCGAAGGGCGGCAGGGACCGGGCGGGCGCACGCACCTGGTGAGTCCGGCAATGGCGGCGGCCGCCGCAATCGCCGGGCGCTTCGTCGACGTGCGCCAGTTGCTGAGCTGAACCGCGCACAAGGCAGGACCATGCAAGCATTTCTCCGACATCAGGGATTGGTGGTGCCACTGGACCGGCCCAATGTGGATACCGACCAGATCATCCCCAAGCAATTCCTCAAGTCGATCCGGCGCACCGGATTTGGCGCGAACCTGTTCGACGAATGGCGTTATATCGACCCGGGCGAGCCGGGCCAGGATCCGGCGCAGCGCCGCCCCAATCCCGAGTTTGTCTTGAACCTGCCGAGATACCGCGGGGCCTCGATCCTGCTCGCGCGCCGCAATTTTGGCTGCGGCTCGAGCCGGGAGCACGCGCCCTGGGCGATCGCCGAATTCGGCCTGCGGGCGATCATTGCGCCCAGCTTCGCCGACATCTTCTACAACAACTGCTTCAAGAACGGCATCCTGCCCATCGTGCTCGCGGAAGACGTTGTGGATGCCCTGTTTGCAGCGGTTGCGCAGAACCCCGGCTACACGCTGTTGATCGATCTGTCCGAACAGGTGGTGCGGCGCGCCGATGGCGAGAGTCTGCGCTTCGAGGTCGATGCCTTTCGCAAGCAATGCATGCTCAACGGCTGGGACGACATCGATCTGACTTTGCGTCACGCCGAGGAGATCCGCGCATACGAGGCGCTGCGCCTGCGGCGTTATCCCTGGCTGGACCGGGCGCTGGCGCGCGGATGACAAGGATCGGGGAAACGAAATGCACATAGCGGTCCTGCCCGGCGACGGCATCGGTCCCGAGGTAGTCGCCGAGGCCCTCAAGGTCCTGCGCGCCCTCGAGCCGTTCGGATTGCGCTTGGAGTACACGCACGCCGACATCGGCGGCATCGCCGTGGACCGCCACGGGGAGGTCCTGCCGGGGCAGACCCTGGCATTGGCGCGTGCCAGCGATGCCGTGCTCTTCGGGGCCGTGGGCGCGCCGCGCTACGACTCGGCACCGCGTGCGCAGCGGCCCGAGCAGGGCCTGCTGCGCTTGCGCAAGGAATTGGAATTGTTTGCCAATTTGCGCCCGGCACGCATCTTTGAAGGACTGGAAGGCGCTTCGGCGCTGAAACCCGAAATCGTCGCCGGACTCGATATCCTGATCGTGCGCGAGCTCACCGGCGACATTTACTTTGGCCAACCGCGCGGCATACGCACCCTGGCCAACGGCGAGCGCGAAGGTTTTGACACCATGCGCTACAGCGAAAGCGAGATCCGGCGTATCGCACACGTCGGCTTTACCTCGGCGCGCGCGCGCGGCAAGCGCCTGTGTTCGGTTGACAAGGCCAATGTCCTGGAAACCACGCAGCTTTGGCGCGAGGTCCTTACCGAAGTGGGGCGCTCCTATCCGGATGTGGAACTGAGCCATATGTACGTGGACAACGCGGCGATGCAACTTGTGCGCGCGCCGCGCCAGTTCGATGTCATCGTCACCGGCAACATGTTCGGCGATATCCTGTCGGATGCGGCTTCGGCACTGACCGGGTCCATTGGACTGCTGCCGTCGGCTTCCCTCGATGCCAAGCACAAGGGCCTGTACGAACCCATCCACGGTTCGGCGCCGGATATCGCTGGCAAGGGTATTGCCAACCCCCTGGCCACCATTCTTTCCGCGGCCATGATGCTGCGCTTTTCTTTGCGCGAAGAGGCGCATGCCCAGCGCGTCGAGGCAGCCGTTGAGGCGGTGTTGCGCTCGGGTATGCGCACCGCCGACCTTGCGCAAGCTGGCGAGCGGGCGGTGAGCACCAGTGCCATGGGCGACGCTGTGGTTGCGGCCCTGGCAAAGGGGAATTGACGATGGCAGGCGCAGCCTTGCGCGGAGCATTGGCATGAAAGTCGGTTTTGTCGGCTGGCGGGGCATGGTGGGATCGGTCCTGCGCGAGCGCATGCAGGACGAGAATGATTTCGCCTTGTTTTCCAGCGTGTTCTTCTCCGCGTCACAGTCGGGCGCGGCGGCGCCCCAACTGCCGGGTGCCGAGGTATCGCTGCGCGATGCCTTCGATCTTTCCGCTCTGGCCGCGTGCGATGCCATCATTTCCTGCCAGGGCGGCGATTACACCTTGGACGTGCATCCGCGCCTGCGGGCGCAAGGATGGCGCGGCTACTGGATCGACGCGGCATCGTCCCTGCGCATGCGTGAGGATGCCATCATCGTGCTCGATCCGGTCAATCTGCCGGTGATCCGCGCCGGGATCGAACGCGGGGTGCGCGATTTTATCGGCGGCAATTGCACGGTCAGCCTGATGCTGATGGCGCTCGATGGCCTGTTCAAAGCCGATCTGGTCGAATGGGTCAGCGCAATGACGTACCAGGCGGCTTCCGGCGCCGGCGCGCAAAACATGCGCGAGTTACTCCGGCAAATGGGCCGCTTGCACGATTCGGTACGCGCCACGCTGGACGACGCGGGCTCGGCGATCCTGGACATCGACCGGGGCGTAAGCCAGGCGATGCGGGACAAGGATTTTCCGCGCGAGAATTTTGGCGCCGTGTTGGCCGGCAGCCTCATTCCGTGGATTGACAAGGATTTGGGTAACGGCGTGAGCCGCGAGGAATGGAAGGGCGGCGCCGAGACCAACAAGATTCTGGGGCGTCCGTCCATGGGACAGCTTGGGTCGGTTGTCGTGGAGGGTATTTGCGTGCGCATCGGTGCGATGCGCTGCCACAGCCAGGCCCTGACCATCAAGCTCAAGCAGGATTTGCCCTTGGGGGAAATCGAGCAATTGCTGGCCAAAGGCAATCGCTGGGTGCGCCTGGTGCCCAATCGGCGCGAGGAAAGTATCGAGCAGCTCTCCCCCGCCCAGGTCGGCGGGACGCTGGACGTGCCAATCGGCCGTGTGCGCAAGTTGGCCATGGGCGGGCAGTACCTTTCTGCATTCACCGTGGGGGACCAGCTCCTTTGGGGGGCTGCCGAACCCCTGCGACGGATCTTGCGGATCCTCCTGGGCAGACCGGATTGAGCGTTGAATCGACGAATAGGCGGTATCCAAGCCGTGGAATTCACCCGGAAAGCAATCTCTCGATGTTTCTAAACTTGCGCGTGTAAGTGTCTGATGTTATTTTCGAAAGCCGTTACTTCCGCCACCGGGGAGGCGCCCGTGCCGCCGCGACTGTCAATGCCTAAAGTGCTCGTTTCCGCCGATCCCCTGGTGCGCTCGGGGCAATATTCCGTTGCCAAGGCGGGGAATCATCCTGGCGTGCTGATGCTGCAGCGACTCCTGGCGGTTTCCGTCGCTGTCATGCTCGCCAGTGCGCTGCTGTTGCCGGCGGGCCATGCGGCCGGTCTTGGCCGCCTTGCCGTGCATTCGGAGCTGGGGCAGCCCCTCAATGCGGATGTCGACGTTCCTGCCGTCTCGAGGGAGGAGGCGCCTTCCTTGCAGGTGCGCCTGGCAACGCAGGCAGCCTTCAAGCAGGCCAATCTCGAATTCAATCCGGCGCTCACCCAGCTGCGCTTTGATCTGGAATCCCGGGCCGACGGCAGTTACGTCGTGCACATCACCTCGGCGCAGGCCATCAGCGAACCGTACCTGGACCTGCTCCTGGAACTGACCTGGTCCAGCGGCCGTGTCCTGCGCGAATACACCGTTTTGCTGGACCCACCCGGTATGCACCAGGCCCCGGAGATCGTTGCCCCCGTGATTGCCGCAGCGCCGGCTCCGGTGCCCGCGCCGGAAACGGCTGCCCCGGCGCCAGCGCCTGCGCCCGCACCGCCACAGGCAATGGCAGCCCCTGCACCTTTGGCAGAGGCGCCCGCTGCCCCCGCACCGGCTCCAGGCGCGCCGGCCGCGCCTTCCGCGGCCCCAGTCGATACGGCCAAGGCGCCTGCGGCTGCACCGGCGGTGGTGCATGTCAAGCCTGGGGACACTTTGGGCAAGATCGCTTTGGAGAACAAGGGGCGCGGCGTGTCTCTTGACCAGATGCTGGTCGCCTTGCTGCAGGCCAATCCCAACGCGTTCATCGACGGCAACATGAACCGCCTGCGCGCGGGCAAGGACGTCACCGTCCCCGCCGCTGAGAGCGCGCTCGCGGTGGAAGCGGCCGACGCGCATCGCGAAGTCCTGGCGCAGAGCGCCGACTTTGCGGCTTACCGCAGCCGCCTGGCGCAGGCAACCGCCAGCGCGCCGGCCGCCGCCGCCGAGGCGCAGCCCGCTGCCGCCGGCAAGGGGCGCATTACGGCCAAAGTCGAAGACAAGAGTGCCGCGCAAAAGCCCGGCGATCAGCTGAAGATTGCCAAGGCCGATGGCAAGGGTGCTGCTGGTGTCGCGGCCAGTGCATCGAAGAAGGATGAGGCAGTTGCTGCCCAGCGAGCCCTCAAAGAACAGCAGGAGCGCGCGGCGGCACTGGCCAAGGCCAACGAGGATATCCGGCGTGCCAATGAACTTGCGGCCAAGGCCGCAGCGGCCGCGCAAAAGCAGGCGGAGGAAGCCAAGCAGGCTGCCGCGAAGGCGGAAGCGGCGAAGGCTGCCGCGGCCAAGGCCGAAGCGGCCAAGGCAGAGGCCGCACGGCAGGAAGCGGCCAAGGCCGAAGCAGCGCGCCAGGAGGCGGCCAAGGCCGAAGCGGCGCGGCAGGAAGCTGCCAAGGCGGAAGCCGCGAAAGCGGAAGCTGCCAAGGCCGAATTAGCGAAGGCGGAAGCGGCCAAGGCCGAAGCAGCGAAGGCGGAAGCGGCCAAGGCCGAAGCAGCGAAGGCGGAAGCGGCCAAGGCGGAGCCACCCAAGGAGCCTGTCAAACCGGCAACGGCCGCACCGGTTGCGACGCCCGCACCACAGCCCTCCGCAGGCCTGGGTGATTCGTTAACGTCCCCCCTGGTGCTCGGTTCGGCTGGTGGCGTCCTGCTGGCACTGCTCATCGCGTTGAATCTGTATCGGCGCAAGCGTACGGGGGGAGCCGGCCAATTCAAGGCCGATGACCCCATGGCCGCCAATTCCCTGTTCGGGGCAGCCGGTGGGCAAAGCGTCGACACGGGCGCCACCAGCACCTTCAACTCGAGCTTCATACCGGCCGCGTCGCAACTCGACTCCAATGAGGTCGATCCGGTCGCCGAGGCCGATGTCTACGTTGCCTATGGTCGCGAAGAACAGGCCGAGGACATCCTCAAGGAGGCCCTGCGCCTGCAACCGGACCGGCACGCGGTGCGTGTCAAGCTGTTGGAGATCTACTCGCGCCGGGGTGATAAGGCGTCGTTCAACGCGGTTGCCCAGGAGTTGCACGATCGCAGTGGCGGTTCCGGGGAAGAATGGGACCGCGCCGCGCGCATGGGCAAGGCATTGGATCCGGCCAATCCGCTGTACGCCGGGGCCTCTGGCCCGGCAGATTCCGGCGGGGCGACTTCGGGCCCGGTCACCAATCTGGGTCTGGGTACGGACACCGGTGGCGGTCCGGATGGGCCGACGCTTGGCGGCGAGCGCACCGAAGGAGGTTTTGACACACTCTCCCACATGGTGGGCGACAAGAGCAAACTGGATATTTCCTTGACGCCGCCGGCCGGGCCGGATTCGGCGCTTTCTCCGGAAACGGCGATGCCCGTGGACTCGCGCATGGCGAACGGGGCGGCGCCGGCGGAACTGGGTGAGGAGAAGTTTGCGCCCAAGCTGCCGCCAGAGACGGCGGCCGCCAGGACCGATGCACCCAAGCCCACGTCGATTGACTTTGGTGCCTTGGATTTTGATCTGGGGCCCAGCAAGCTCAATGTTGACGCGCCCACGATCTTGCCGGTGGAATCGACGGAGGCCGAAGCGGCCTCTCCCACGACCGACGCCAATTTCGAACCCCCGACGATCCCGTCCCTGGACCTGATGTTCCCACCGACGCTTCCGGGCATCCGGCCTGCGCCGCCGCCACCAACGGTCACCGGTTCCGTGCCGATTCCGAACCTGGATCTGCAGCTGCCCTCGACCCCGGCGCCACGGGCATCGAGCAATGCCATCGGCTCTCTGGAAGAGGCGCTGTCGCGGCCGACCCTGGTTGGCGCTGTGGGTTCGCTCAATGATGGCGACATCACCCGGGTAAATGCCAATACGGATCAGGCAACCGTTCCGCTCATCGACTTTGACCTGAGCGGCGCGGACGCGGCCCTTACCGGGCGGCGCACGGAAACGCAGGCCGGCAGTCCCATGGCTTCGCAAATGGCGACCAAGCTGGACCTGGCGCGCGGCTACATTGACCTGGGCGTAAAGGACGGAGCCCGCGAATTGCTCGAGGAAGTCATGAAAGATGGCACCCGCGAGCAACGCCAACAGGCGGTGGAGCTGATCAAGCTCGTGGAAGCCTGATCCGCGGCAGCACGGGGCGCGCGCTCATGGCGCTGCAGCGCATCGCCCTGGGGCTTGAATACGACGGCTCACAATTCGAGGGCTGGCAGACCCAGCCCCATGGGCGCACCTTGCAGGACACGCTCGAGCAGGCAATCGCCTGCTTCACCCAGGAGCCTGCGCCCGCCTCAATCTGCGCGGGCCGCACGGATACGGGCGTGCATGCCCTGGAACAGGTCGTGCACTTCGATACCCAGCGCGAGCGCGCGCCGATTTCCTGGGTGCGGGGCGTCAATCGCTATTTGCCCGCGGCGCTGGCGGTGCGCTGGGCCACGCCGGTGGCGTCCGAGTTTCATGCGCGCTACTGCGCGCGCCGGCGCTGCTACGAGTACTGGATCCTGAATCAGGGCGCACGCGCTCCGCTGCTTACACAACGCACCGGCTGGGTGTTCCGGGCGCTGGACGTCGAGGCAATGCGGGCAGCGGCCGGACATCTGCTCGGTACGCATGACTTCAGCGCGTTTCGCTCCGCGCAGTGCCAATCGGCTACGCCGGTACGAACCATGCACCAATGCGATGTCGACCGCGTGGCCCCGGCCCTGGTACGCGTGCGCGTCAGCGCCAATGCCTTCCTGCACCACATGGTGCGCAATCTCGTGGGCGCACTGGTGAGCGTGGGCACGGGGCGCCATCCCAGCAGCTGGGTTGCGGAGATTTTGCAGGCGCGCGATCGCACCCGCGCTGCCCCTACCATCGAGGCCGGGGGCCTGTATCTCACGAGTGTCGAGTACGATTCCCGTTGGGGGCTGCCTGCGGCTTCCGAGCGTCGCTTTCTTGTGTAGATGAGTCGCGAATGCCGCGCACCCGCGTCAAGATCTGTGGCCTGACCCGGTTCCAGGATGTCCAGCAGGCCTGCGCTCTGGGGGCCGATGCCGTGGGCTTTGTCTGTCACGCAGCCAGCCCGCGTTTTGTGCCGGTGGACCGTTTGCCCGAGCTGGCCCGCGCCGTGGCGCCGTTGGTGACGCCGGTGCTGCTCTTCGTGAATGCACCCGCGCAGCAGATATGGAGCGCGTTGGCGGCGGTGCCCGGCGCGCTGCTGCAGTTTCACGGCAGCGAAGATGCCGCCGCGTGCTCCGCGTTTGGCCGGCCCTACTTGCGCGCGGTGGCGGTGGACGCCAAGGTCAATTTGCTAGACTTCGAGCGCAAATTTGCGGGTGCGGCGGGCTTGCTGGCCGACGCGCCGAGCGCGGGGTTCGGCGGTTCCGGACGCACCTTTGCCTGGGACCGGCTGCCCGGGCCCGCGGCGCGCACTTTGCCCCTGGTGCTGGCCGGGGGCTTGCAGGCCGACAATGTCGCGGCGGCCATTGGACAAGTGCGACCCTTTGCCGTCGACGTCAGCAGTGGCGTCGAGTCGGCGCCCGGAATCAAGAGCGAGGATCGGATGCGCGCATTCATCGACGCCGTGCGCCAGACCGAGGACATCAACGGAGCGGCATGAGCCCCTACGATCTACCCGATGCAGATGGCCACTTTGGTCCCTATGGCGGGACTTTCGTCGCCGAAACCTTGTTTCAGGCCCTGGACCAGTTGCGCGAGGCCTATGCCGCGTGTCAGACCGATGCGGCTTTCCAGGCCGAGTTTGCCCGCGAGCTCCGGCATTTCGTGGGGCGGCCCAGCCCCATCTATCCGGCGCGCCGCTGGAGCCAGATGCTGGGCGGCGCGAGCATCTATTTCAAGCGCGAGGACCTGAATCACACTGGCGCGCACAAGATCAATAACACCATCGGTCAGGCCTTGCTCGCCCGCAAGATGGGCAAGCGCAGGGTCATCGCCGAGACCGGCGCAGGGCAACATGGCGTGGCAACCGCCACGGTTGCGGCGCGCTTTGGCATGGAATGCGTCGTGTACATGGGTTCGGAGGATATGCGCCGGCAGTCGGCGAATGTCTACCGCATGCGCCTGCTCGGGGCTACGGTGCGCGCCGTCGAAAGCGGGTCGCGCACCCTCAAGGATGCGCTCAACGAAGCCATGCGCGACTGGGTGACCAATGTCGACGACACTTTCTACATCATCGGTACCGTCGCCGGGCCGCACCCGTATCCGATGATGGTGCGCGATTTCAACTCCGTGGTCGGCAAGGAGTGCCTCTCCCAAATGCCCGAGATCGCGGGGCGCCAGCCGGATTTTGTGGTCGCCTGTGTTGGCGGCGGCAGCAACGCGATGGGTATCTTCTATGACTACATCGATCACGCCGGTGTGCGGCTGGTCGGCGTGGAGGCCGCGGGCGACGGCCTGGACAGTGGCCGCCATGCGGCCAGCCTGGAACGCGGCTCTCCCGGGGTGCTGCACGGCAATCGCACGTACCTGCTGCAGGACGCCGACGGCCAGATCCAGGAGACGCACAGCATCAGCGCCGGGCTCGATTATCCGGGGGTAGGGCCCGAACACGCCTGGCTCAAGGATTCGGGGCGCGCGCAATACGTGGGCGTCACCGATGCCCAGGCCTTGCAGGCCTTTCACGACTGCTGCCGCATCGAGGGCATCATCCCGGCGCTCGAATCGAGCCATGCACTGGCCTATGCCGCCCAGCTGGCGCCGACCTTGCCGCCGGACCGGATCATCCTCGTAAACCTCAGCGGGCGCGGTGATAAGGACCTGCATATCGTCGCCGAGGCCGGCGGCTTGCAGATGGGTTTGGCGCAGGTGCCGCCGGTTGGGAGCCGTGCGTGACCCGAATCGCGGCGTGCTTTGCGCAACTGCGCCAACAGCACAAGGTTGGCCTGATTGCGTATATCGCGGCCGGTGATCCCAGTTGCGAACTCACCGTACCGCTATTGCATGAGCTGGCGCGCGCGGGCGCCAATATCCTGGAGCTGGGTGTTCCCTTTTCCGATCCAATGGCCGATGGGCCGGTGATACAGCGCGCGGCGGAGCGGGGAATTCGCAATGGCGTGGGCCTGCGCACTTGCCTGCAGATGGTGCAGGAGTTTCGGCGCACCGATACCGTAACGCCCATCGTCCTGATGGGCTACGCCAATCCGATCGAACACCTGGGCACTGCGTCCTTCGTCCAAGCGGCGGCAGCGGCTGGGGTCGATGGCGTTATCGTGGTCGATTACCCGCCGGAAGAGTGCCAGCCGTTCACGGCGTCCCTGCGGCAGGCGGGAATCGATCCCATTTTCCTGCTCGCGCCGACCTCGACCGATCAACGGGTCGAACAGGTTGTGCGCAGCGCGGGCGGTTTTCTGTACTACGTCAGTCTTAAGGGCATCACGGGCGCCGGAAGCCTGGATGTCGATGCCGTGGCAGCGCGATTGCCAGCCATACGCGCCCGCAGCACACTGCCGCTGGCGGTTGGCTTTGGCATCCGGGATGGGGCCAGTGCGCGGGCCCTGGCGCGCAGCGCCGACGCCGTCGTGATCGGCAGCCGCCTGGTGGAGACCATTGAAACGGCGGGCGCCGATGGCGCACTGCAGGCTGCGGCCGCCCTGGTGGGAGAGATACGTGCGGCGATCGACGCGCCCGAGTACAGGGCGCCGGGCGCAATGGAGAGTGCCGTCCGAAGCGTTGCGGCGGTGGCGGACCACGGCAAGAATCTGGATTCGTAACAGGGGAGCCCCATGAGCTGGATCGAAAAACTGCTGCCGCCGCGCATCAAGCCCGGCGGCGCACGCAAGACCGTGCCCGAGGGCGTATGGACCAAGTGCCCGGGTTGCGAGGCGGTGCTGTACAGCGCCGAACTCGAACGCAGCCTGCAGGTCTGTCCCAAGTGCGGTCACCACATGCGCATCCGCACCCGCGAGCGTTTGGACGCCTTGCTCGATCCGGAAGGCCGTTACGAAATTGGCCAGGAGGTGCAGCCGGTTGACACGCTGCGCTTCAAGGACACGCGCAAGTATGCCGACCGCCTGGTCGATGCCGCGCGCGACACGGGCGAAACCGACGCCATGATCGTATATGCCGGGTCGATTCGCGCCATTCCCGTGGTGGTGGCGGCCTTCGAATTCGAATTCATGGCCGGATCGATGGGATCGGTGGTTGGCGAGCGTTTCGTGCGCGGCGCACAAGTGGCGCTGGAGCAAAAATCACCCATGATCTGCATCACCTCCACGGGCGGCGCGCGCATGCAGGAGGGCCTGCTGTCTCTCATGCAAATGGCCAAAACCACGGCGATGGTGGCACGCTTGGGTCAGGTCGGGCTGCCCTTTCTTTCGGTCCTTTGCCATCCGACGACGGGCGGCGTTTCGGCCAGTTTTGCCTTCATGGGCGACGTGGTGATCGCCGAACCCAAAGCGCTGATCGGATTTGCCGGCCCGCGCGTCATCGAGCAGACCGTGCGGGAGAAGCTGCCCGAGGGTTTCCAGCGCTCCGAGTTCCTCCTGCAAAAGGGCGCGATCGACATGATCATCGACCGGCGCGAAATGCGCGACGAGCTGGCGCGCCTCATGGCCTTGTTGATGCGCCAACCCGCCGAGGCCATCGTTTGACGGGTCGATAGTGCCGGACACGCTCGGCGCGTGGTTGGATTACGTAGAACGCCTGCATCACCGCCCAGTCGACATGGGGCTGGATCGGGTGCGCGCGGTCGCCGCGCGCATGGGGCTGGTGCTGCCAGCCGTGCGCTTCGTTGTAGGCGGCACCAATGGCAAGGGCTCGACCTGTGCGATGCTCGAGGCCATATTGGGCGCCGCCGGCTACCGCGTCGGGCGCTATCAATCGCCCCATCTGCTGCAATTTAACGAACGCGCACGCATCGACGGCGCAGCGGCCAGCGATGCGGCGCTGGTTGCGCAGTTCGAAAGGGTCGAAGCAGCGCGCGCGGCCACGACCCTGACCTATTTTGAATTCACGACACTGGCGGTGCTGGCCTGGTTCGCCCAGGAGCGCGTCGACGTGGCCGTGCTCGAAGTGGGGCTCGGGGGCCGGCTCGACGCGGTCAATATCATCGACGCGGACTGCGCCATCGTCACGACAATCGGCCTGGACCACATGGACCTGCTCGGACCCACACGCGAACACATCGGCGCCGAGAAGGCGCACATTTACCGGGCCGGGCGCCCCGCGATTTGCGCCGATCCGGATCCGCCCGCGGCGCTCATTGAATATGCCGAGCAGATCGGCGCGCAACTATGGTGCATCGGCAAGGATTTTGCCGTCGAGCCGCTTACCGGGGCCGAGGGGCGGCGCCAGTGGGTCTACCGCGGCCGCAGCAGCGCGCGCATGGCGCTGGCCTGGCCCGCGCTGCGCGGCGCACACCAGCTGCGCAATGCCGCCGGTGCGCTGGCGGCCCTCGAAGCCATGCGCGAACGCCTGCCCGTGGACCAGCACGCGATTCGCACCGGGCTTGCGCGCGTGCAGCTGGCGGGCCGCTTTCAAGTGATTCCCGGGCAACCAAGCATCATTCTGGATGTGGCACACAACGCCCATGCCGCCCAAGCGCTGGCGGTGGCCTTGCGGGCGCACGCGGCGAGCGGCGAGCGCACCGGCAGGACACATGCGGTCTTTGGCATGTTGCGCGACAAGGACGCGCCCGCGGTCGTGGCCGCGCTGGCGGGCGCGATCGATTACTGGCACCTTGTGCCCACAGAGGGTGCGCGCAGCCGCACGGCGAAGGAGCTCGACGCCACGGCATTTGATCTTGCGGCAAATGTGCAGCGCAGCCACCATCGTTGCGTGGCGGAGGCACTTGCCGCTGCGCGGATGCAGGCGGGGCCGGATGATAGAATCATCGTGTTCGGTTCATTCGGAATCGTCGCAGATGCCTTGCGATGGTTGGAGCGCGGGTCGCAATGAAATTGGCGTTCTGGAAGCGCAAGCGGTCGCGCCGCAGTTCGCCCGAGTCCGCGGACCCGGCAGCGGTTCCGGCCGACGATGGCGCGGGCGATGCCGATGATGTTCCCTCGGCGGCACGCACCTTGCGGGTGCGCACGCGCCGGCGCCTCATTGGCGCGGGGGCGCTACTGCTGGGCGTGGTGATCCTTGTTCCCATGTTGCTGGATCCGAGCCCGCGCGCTGTCCCCGATACCATCCCCATCGACTTGCCCAGCGACAAGACGCCGTTTACCCCGCATTTGCCCGCCGCGCAAAGCGAGCCGGCCCCTGGGACGGACGCAGCAGCCGGTACTCCGGCCGCTCCGGGTTCTGCGGCCGACGCCGCGGCCGTCGCGGGCGATGCACCGCCCGCTGCCGTGGCAACACCACCGGCCAAGACCTCCGCGCCGCCACCGACCCCAGCCGAACGCAAGCCCGGGCCCAGCGGTGCGGATGCGGCCAAGGGCGATGCGGGGCACGCTGCGCGCAAGACCGAGAGCAGTACGGCGGCCACGGGAAAGATCTACGTGCAGGCCGCGGCAATGTCCAAGGAGAGCGCTGCCAAGGAACTGGCCAGCCGCCTGGTCAAGTCCGGACTTGCGCCGTTTGTGGAACGCACCGATACCAGCGAGGGCGTTCGCTACCGGGTGCGGCTGGGCCCCTTCGCCACGCGTGGCGACGCCGAACGCTACCGCGCACGGTTGCGGTCCCTGGGCGTGCATTCGAATATCGTGGGAGCCTGATGCCTGCGCATGGAGAAGGACCCCACCGGGTGAAGGAATCGGGACGATGAGCGCACTCGACATGGCATTTGCCGGTTTACTGGTCTTGTCGGTGGCTTGGGGGTTCTGGCGCGGGCTTACCCGGGAACTTGTATCCATGATTGCCTGGGTGGTGATTGCGGTTGTGGCTTTTCGCTACGCGTCATGGGTGGGACATCTGTTACCCTTTGCAGCGCCGCCCTTTGTGCATGCGGCGGTTGGCGCGGGCGTGATCGTGGTGGTGGGGGTAATTGCGGCGGCGATCATCGGGCGGGTGCTGCGCTCAGCGGTGGCCGCTTCCCACCTTGCCGGCGCTGATCGGGTACTGGGGGCGGTTTTTGGCGCATTGCGCGGCAGCCTGGTTGTGCTGCTGATCGCGGCGCTGGTCGTCGAGGCGGGTTTTTCCGAAAGTCGTATCTGGCGCAATTCAGCCAGCGGACCCTACCTTGAGCATGTCTGGCATTGGATGGCCGGCAGCGTGCCGAGCCAGAGGGTGCCGCTGGTCCTGTTGTCAGGAGATTGACGGTATGTGCGGGATCGTCGGGGTCGTTGCGAACTCGCCCGTAAATCAGCTGCTGTACGACGCATTGCTGTTGCTGCAGCATCGCGGCCAGGATGCTGCCGGAATCTGCACGGTCAACGGCAACCGCTTTCACATGCACAAGGGCAGCGGCCTGGCGCGCGACGTCTTTCGCACGCGCAACATGCGCTCGCTGCCCGGCGTCTCGGGGATCGCCCAGGTCCGCTACCCGACCCAGGGTTCGGCGAGCGATGCCGAGGAAGCCCAGCCTTTTTACGTCAATGCACCTTTTGGCATCAGCCTCGTGCACAACGGCAATCTGACCAACGCCGAGCGCATGAAGGAGGAGATGTTCCGGCGCGACCGGCGCCACATCAATACCAATTCGGACTCCGAAGTCCTGCTCAATGTGCTGGCCCACGAACTGGGCCTGGCCAGCGACGGCATCACGCTGGATCCGGCCACGATCTTTCGGGCCGTGCAGGCGGTACACAAGCGCCTGCATGGGGCCTACGCAGTCGTGGCGCAAATTGCCGGCTACGGCCTGCTGGCGTTTCGCGATCCCTACGGCATCCGGCCCCTTTGTTTTGGCGTCAACGAGACCGACCACGGCACCGAATACATGGTCGCCTCCGAGTCGGTGGCGCTGGACGGCTTGGGGTTTCGCATGGTGCGCGACGTTGCGCCGGGCGAAGCGATCTTCATCGATTACGAGGGCCGGTTTTTCCACCAGCAATGCGCCGAGCGCGCCAGCCTCAATCCCTGTCTCTTCGAATATGTCTACCTGGCGCGTCCAGACTCGATGCTCGATGGCGTTTCGGTTTATGCAGCGCGCCTGCGCCTGGGCGAGTATCTTGCGCGCCGCGTTGCCGGTGAATTGCGCACCGGGGAAATCGATGTCGTGATGCCCATTCCCGATTCGAGCCGGCCGGCCGCGTTGCAACTGGCCAACCAGCTCGGGCTGGACTATCGCGAGGGCTTCATCAAGAACCGTTACATCGGCCGCACCTTCATCATGCCCGGCCAGGCGGTGCGCGCCAAGTCGGTGCGTCAGAAGCTCAATGCGATCGGCGTGGAGTTCAAGGGCAAGAGCGTGCTGTTGGTGGACGATTCCATCGTGCGTGGCACGACCAGCCGGGAGATCGTGCAGATGGCCCGCGACGCGGGCGCCGCGCGCGTGTACTTTGCCTCCTCGGCGCCGCCGGTACGCTTTCCCAACGTCTACGGCATCGACATGCCCACGCGCGCGGAGCTGATCGCCAGTTCCCGCAGCCAGGAGGAGATTCAGGCGGCCATTGGCGCGGATGCGCTCGTGTTCCAGGAACTGGACGATCTCAAGCGCGCCGTGCGCGACTGCAATCCGGCTGTCGAGGGTTTCGAGGCATCGTGTTTTGACGGCGTCTACGTCACGGGCGACGTCAGTGCGGCCTATCTGGATCGCATCGAACGCACGCGCCTGTTTCCCAACGTGAACGAAGGCTCCGGTCTGTCGCAACTGAGCCTTGCCATCGAAGGCAGCGAGAACTGAGCGCGTCCCCGGGGAAAGTCCTTTCCCCATTGCGTACCAAGGGACCAGAGCTATTTTCGCCCGCTCAGGGCGCGTTCTTCCAGTTGATGCGTGCACCGAATGTACCGGCGGTGCCCGTTGGCGCAACCGCGGAAAATAGCGCGGTCCAGTTGCTGCCATTCCACGCAAGGCCTTGCTGATCGCCCAGGAACCGGGCATTGCCGGTTGTGCCCGGCACCAGATCGGCGGGCGGCGCCAAGTTGAGATCAAAGGGACCGGCAAGGCGCGTATCGGCGCTCCATGTGAGGCCGCCGTCGGCGGAGGTGCGCAGCCAAAGCCCGGTGCTCAAGGCGTCGCTGCCAGCCACGTAATCGCGAAAATCGTAATAGGTGATCGCGATGTTGCGGCCATTTGCACCGTATTGCACGGATGGCTCGAATGCGGCCACGGTGGCGACGGAATTGACCTGCACCGGCGCCGACCAGGTCAGGCCTTCATCGATCGATTGCGAAAAAAAGATTCCATCAAAGTTCGAATTGGACGCTGGTGAACTGTCCTGCCACACCACCGCCAGATGGCCGGTCAGCGGGTCCACCGCCGTTTGCCCCAGATTTGCGCTGTCGCGAATCGGTGGACCGCCGCTGACGGGATTGGCGGTCCCTACCGGCGCTATGGCTGCAATCACTACGCCGGGATTGGGCGTCCACGTCACCCCCTTGTCGACCGATCGAATCGCAACCAGCTGATTGACCGCAAAACTTGCCGCCGTTGGCAACTGCGTAAAGATGTCGACCACGTGGCCATTGGGCAGCACGAGCATCTGATTGTTGAAGGTCTGGCTTGCTGCGCCCGGCGAATAAATGATTGCCGGACTGCTCCACGTGCAACCGCCGTCGCTCGATCGGGCCAGCAGTGTTGGCATCGACGCGCTGTTGTCGCTGCTCAGTTGGTCCCACGCCAGGTACACGGCGCTGCTGTTCGGGTCCGCGGCCAGGGCATCGCGATCGTCGAAGTGATACGGCCCGGCGCCCTGGTTCGTATCAGCGATCACGGCGACGGGTGTTTGCCAGGTGTGCCCGAGGTCGTGCGAACAACTGGCCAGAACCGCGCTGGTGCCAGTGGCGGCCAGAAAGCCGCCGGCCGAAAAGGCGAGGGCGCTGGTTACGACCGTTCGATTCCCGCTTGGATCCGTGCCCACGACTATGGATGGATCGGAAGCGCGGTCATACCCGGCCCCAGGGCCCGTGCTGGCGCCGCAATTGGAAAACGGCAGCGCGCTGGGTGGCGACCAGGAAAGGCCGCCGTCACTGGAAGAAAAAGTCTCGATGATGCGCGCCCCGATGGCGTTCCAGCGGTCCTGTTCCCATAGGCCGAAGAGCTGCTGGCGGTTCGCCGGATTGGCCGCAAGTTGCGCCTGCACCTGCGATCCTCGGGTGTAGGTCTCGGGCGGCACTGCAGCCGCGTTGCCGATTGCCGTGCCGCAGGAGGAGGGCGGCGCCATGCCGGTGCCGGCGCCACTCGCACTGGAGCCGCAGGCGGCCACCAGCGTCGTCAGGATGAGCACCGTTGTGCCGGCAATCACGTTTGCAAGGGACGATTTCATCGGGCACATTTTGCGGCCTTTTTACCCCGCCTGCGCGCATGGTAGTGTTTACGGATGCCACACGATTGGCGCGGGGGAACAAGCAGTGCAATCCAGCGGGGAAATCAATGTCGTCGCGCACGTAATTCAACAGGCGGTCGCACCGGTATTCCTGTTGACGGGGGTGGGCGCGATCCTGGGTGTGCTCACCAACCGTCTGTCACGCATCATTGACCGCTTTCGCGCGCTCGAGAACGTAGCTCCCAGTTCGAACGCCACGGTCTATGCCGAGCATTCCCTGGAAACTGCCCATCGGCGCCAGGAAATGACGGTGCTCAACCGGCGCCGCACGTGGATCCATCGGGCCATCACGCTGTGCACGATCTGCGCGCTGCTCATTTGCGTGGTGATTGCGACCTTGTTCCTGGGTTCCGAGTTCGCTGTGGATCCTTCGCGCGTCGTCGGCTTGCTTTTCATTACCGCGATGCTCTCGCTCATCGGCGGCCTGGTGTGTTTCCTGCGGGAAATTGCGCTTGCGACCGATGGATTCGAGTCGCTGGCCTCGCGTGCGCAGCGCTGAGGACGATTGCCCGGCGCGCAGCGCTGGGCTTGCCGGGAAATCAAACGTTGATGAGCTGGTGGCGGATTGCGTAGCGGACAAGGTCCGAACTGCTGTGGGCGGCGAGCTTTTGCAGCACGTGCATCTTATGGGTGCTCACCGTCTTTTCGCTCAAATTCAGTTCACACGCGATTTCCGCGCCACGTTTGCCGGCAACCAGGAGTTCAAAGACCTTGCGTTCGCGCTCAGTTAGGCTTTCATGGGCTTCGCGATAGCCCGTGTCCGGGCCAATGGATAGCGCCATTTGTGCGGCGATTTCCGGACATACGTAGCGCGAGCCCTGCATGATGTGGTGAACTGCCGCGACGACCTGCTTGCAGGTGCCATCCTTGGTCATGTAGCCATCGGCACCCGCGCGCAGCGCCCGAACCGCCGCAAAGTCGCCATTTTGCAGAGCGACCACCAGTATGCGCAGGGTCGGCTGCAGGCGCTTGAGCGTCTCCAGCAGATCAACCCCGTCGGCGCCCTCGAGCGCCACATCGACGATCACGCAGTCGATCGGGTGGGTCTGCACGGCCTTGATGATCTCGGCCCGTGTTCCCGCCTCCGCCGTGATTTCCAGGTCGGGGTAATCCCCGAGCAGGCGGCGCAAGCCTTCGCGGTATATCCGATGCTCATCTGCAATAAGGATTCGAATCATCGCGTGAATCTCCAAATTGCGGCTTCGGTGAGAACGACAATCATTCTATGAACGGCTTCGCCAGCTAGGCAAGAAAATTCCTGTGCGAAAAAAGAGATGCCTCTTGGAACCGAGACGAAACTACAAACGTGACGCCAATCGGGTAGACACCCTCCACAATTGCCTTATGGGAATAAGACCAATGATTTAGCTAGGAAAACACCATTTCGCACTTCACGAAAGCGTGAAATTAGCCAACAAATTGAAATTATTGACATAAGAAAGCTCCGATCAGACGGTAATACTTCCTATTGCTATTTAGCAATACCGCCAATAGTCAATTACCCAAAACCCCCGGAATATCGCCCCCATCCGTGATGGGAGGTGGGGAAGCTGGCTATTGCCCCGGATCACCCATCCCACGGGCTGCCTTGCAGGGCAGCAGGCGTCGCGGGCTAGGGCAAACGGGGGAATCTATGGACAACGGAAATCAAGGTGTCGCCGGCGGTTGGCGCAATTGTGTGCGGCTGGCAGCGCTCGTAACACTGGCGCTGGCGCTCGCGCCGGCCTTCGGCCAGTCGTTCCGGGTGCAATGCCCGACCAGCACCATCACGCACCCGGATCCTGCAAACACCGGAGTCAATAACTCCGAGCCCGCATATGTCGGGCCCACGACCTTTTCTACCGTTCCCGTTAATGGCGTGTCGGGCGGTTATGTAACACCGATAGCAAACGTCAATGGTGCCATCAAGTGTCAGCAGGTCTCCGGCGGTGATGGCTACTCGACCATGGCTAACGGCACGCAGACGTTCATGTTTGCCTTTGGCCCGCTGTCCGGACTCGCGGACATTGCGAAGGGTCTCCCAGGTACCCAATTTCCAAGCCTCTTCAATACTGCATACGCCGGCACGACATTGGCTAACTCGACGAAGAACCCGTATTTGCTTCCGGGCGATCCGGCGACGACCGACGGCGTCGTAGCCAATACCTGGACAAGTTGGCCGACGCCAAATCCAACGGCCCCATTCACCTATAACGGCGCCGTGGGCCTGGCGCCGGACATCGTGAATCTCGTCAGCATTTACGACATAACCCAGGCCACTACGGGAAACACGGTCTATGTCCAATTAAACGCCCCGCTCGGTCTGACTACCGGACAAAGCGTCGTCATTGCAGGTACTGGTGGCACGCCCCCGGCCGGCTATGACGGTAACTGGACCATTACGGCAGCGCCGTTTGCTTTCTCTTCAGTCGTTCCTACTGGTGTCGCAAATTATGGCTTCCCGGCTACGTACAACTTCACTTTCTCCATTTCATCAGCGACCGGAATGGCCGACATCCTCCAATCGCAGACTGCAACGGCATCAACTGGCCAAGTTATGGATGGCCACGTCGATCCGCGCCAGATCATGGACGTGGGCGTTATGAATGGCAGCATCCCGGCACCGCTGGTGGCTTTTGACGAGGACGACGAACTGTTCCTCACACTCACAAACGTCGGCATGATCATGCGGCCGGATCTTTTTGAACAGCACACCATCCACTTCCACGGCTATCCCAACGCCTCGTCAGTCTATGACGGGGTGCCCGACGCCTCGGTCGCCATCAACATTGGGGGAAGTTTCACCTATTACTACCTAGCGCCGGACGCCGGCACCTATTTCTGGCATTGCCACATCACGCCGCCCGAGCATTTGCAAATGGGCATGGTCGGGCAGCTCTATGTGCGCCCGCGCCAGAACCGCGTGCCTGTTGGAGGCAGCCTCTATACGTATTTGGGATATCAGAACGGAATAGGCCTTCCCAGCACCGTAACGGCAGACCTCCGTACCGCCTGCAATCCGGCTTCGGACATTCTTTGCAGCGCGACGATGCCAGCGGTTATTACCGGTGCAGTGCAAGGAAACGACCTGCTCGGCAACCCACAAAAGTACGTCTACAACGACGGCGACGGTTCGACCGCCTACGACGTTGAATACCCAATCCAGATGCACGGCTTCGACCCGAACTTTCACTTCGTCGGAATGACCTTCAACCCAGAGGCTTTTGTCGACATGAAGTCCAAGTTTTTCCTGTTAAACGGTCGCAGCTATCCCGACACGGTCACCCCGGGTCCGATGGCCACCCAGTCGTCCGACGGCCGGGTGCATTACTCGCAGCCGATGCCGGCAATCATCAACATTCCGGTTGGCGGCAAGGCCGCGCTGCGTCTCGTCAACCTCGCGGTCGATGAATACCACACGCTGGCGTCGCTTGGCATCCCGATGAAGGAAGTGGGTTTCAACGCCAAGTTGCTGCGCGACCAGGCCGGCAATAACCAGGAGTTCTATACCAACTCCATCACGCTCGGTGGCGGCGAATCGCTCGACGTGATCCTGGATGCCAGCGACGCGGGTTGCGGCGCCACCGGCTGCGCGGCACTGCTGTATCCCGCTGGCAGCACTTTCTACCTGTACACGCCAAACCTGGACCACCTGTCGAACGATCAGGAGAACTTTGGCGGAATGATGACCGAGGTACACATTTGCAAGAGCGTGATTGGCGGTAACACCTACGGCAATTCCTGCGGTTAGGAGAGCGGCGATGAAGGCGACGAAAATGAAGAACCTCTTGCTGATTTGCCGCGTGGTTTGGACGCCAGTTATTGGCGTGCTATTGGCGGTTTCCGCGCAAGCCGCCGCTCCCGGAATTACTGGGGGGGCGGGTACAACGGCGACGTTCAACCTGACGGCACAGACGGCCTTCCTTAATCAGCCGGACGGAAATTCGGTCTACGCCTGGGGCTACGGGTGCAACGGAACACCAGTCGGTACCGCCCCTGCGGCAATGACGGTGACTTGCCCGTCGATGCAGGTTCCAGGGCCAACCATGATTGTCACGGAGGGGCAGACCGTCACGGTCAATCTGCTCAATGGGCTCCCCGCGGCCGCTGGCAATACCTCGATCCTGTTTCCTGGATTTGTGGTGACGGCAAGCGGCGGAGTGCAGGGCTTGTTGACGCAAGAGGCGGCACCGGCGGGCACAGTGAGCTACACGTTCGTTGCCAATTCGCCCGGCACACACGCGTATTACAGCGGCACACAGGGCGACCTGCAGGTGGAAATGGGCCTGTACGGGGCCATCATCGTGCTTCCCGCCACCATTCCTTCGGTTTGCTCTGCTGGGCTACCACTGACGAACGTCGGCGGCAATGCGGCTGCCAAGTCCCACTGGGGTGAGGCCGATTTTCGCCTAGCGGCGGCGGCCTTCGACAACCC
>Ga0209698_10000089_pt1 | contig 84898 bp, 65 predicted proteins | sample LitLauG_LLR_2012_FD_187203 | JGI IMG/M metagenome (GOLD analysis project Ga0209698, IMG submission 187203) | Freshwater sediment microbial communities from Pennsylvania, USA - Little Laurel Run_MetaG_LLR_2012 (SPAdes) (version 2) | ecosystem: Environmental > Aquatic > Freshwater > Creek >... | reverse complement strand
ATCGCGGCGTGGTCTGCGGACCACCATGACCAGATTATACGGCTGGCTTAATGCGTTGTCACTATAAAACGCAAGAATCTGTCACTCTATTATGCGAGACTCAAATAGCTTCACGCCATCCCAGAAAATTGGTTCGACGTCCTTCTTGGACAAGATTTTGACCGCAAGGGAACACTCAATTGCGGACGTCTCCGCTGATCGGTCCTGTGAATAAACGGTCGTGACAGTTCTTTGGAAATCGAGGAGCGCGCCACCCTCCTTTCTATTCTCGTCTAGCGGCGCAACCTTAGATGGGTCCTTCAGGACGCTGTTGTTTGCCGGCAGAGGTTGCGAGATTATCGCCAAAAGGATGCTTGGTGCAAGTAGCCCCATCAGGAACGCGCTCTTGCGTGTTTTCTGCGCTATTTGGTCATCCTCGCAGAAAACCGTGCCGACGGCCATACCTAGCACCAGATAAGAAGCATACGTGAGGTAAGCAGGGATGGCCTCAAAACCGAACAATCCCGCGCCGAAACCGAGCGCCAGATGGTGTATACTGCCATGCTTGGCAGGAGGGACGGCATGGCCACACCGGCGAGGGCGGATCTCACTTCGGCTCCGGATGTCTTGTGGAGAAACGGCCGCTTCGGCCGAACTTCGCGCCGCGACCGGTGGTGGCTTTCGCCGCTCCTGGTCTTCCTGGGGCTCGGCACGTTTCTGGTCTACGCGAATTGGGCCGCATGGCAGAATCAGTACTACACCTCCGGCCCCTACATCTCTCCGTTCTATTCCCCGGAGCTTTTCGGCGATTCGCCTCACGCCTGGTTCGGCCCGAAGCCATCCTGGTATCCGAGCTTTCTGCCATTCTCTCCGGCCCTGCTCATCCTCTGGATTCCGGGCCTCTTCCGCCTCACGTGCTACTACTACCGGGGCGCGTACTACAAATCGTTCTGGGCCGATCCACCGGCCTGTGCGGTGAGCGAACCGCGCAAGTCCTACCTCGGAGAGCGTCGTTTCCCGCTGATCATGCAAAACTTTCACCGCTACTTTCTGCGTCTCTCTTACCTGATTTGGGGCGTTCTGGCGTACGATGCCGTGAAATCGTTCCGGTTTCCCGATGGCTTCGGTATCGGCGTGGGCAGCATCGTGCTCACCGTCAACGTGGTACTCATCGCCGGCTATGTTTTCGGCTGTCATGCGTTCCGGCACCTGATCGGTGGAACCTTCGACCGCCTTTCCGAACATCCCGTCCGCCATCGCCTCTACAACTGCGTGACCTGCCTGAATGGCAGCCACAAGAAGTGGGCTTGGGCGAGCCTCTTCTCGGTCGGCTTCTCCGATATCTATGTCCGCCTCTGCTCGATGGGGATCTGGTCCGACTGGAGAATCTTTTAGATGGCGGAATACCAGTCGTATTCCTACGACATCCTGGTAATCGGAGCGGGCGGTGCGGGTCTGCGCGCAGCGATTGAGGCGGCCGCTTCCGGCCTCAAAGTGGGCGTAGTGACGAAATCGCTGCTGGGTAAAGCCCACACGGTGATGGCCGAAGGCGGGATCGCGGCCGCCCTGGCCAACGTGGACGACCGCGACAATTGGCGCGTTCACTTTGCCGATACCATGCGCGGCGGCCAGTACCTCAACAACTGGCGGATGGCGGAGTTGCATGCCAAGGAGGCCCCCGATCGCGTGCGCGAGCTGGAGGCCTGGGGCGCCCTGTTCGATCGCACCAAGGATGGCCGGATTCTGCAGCGAAACTTCGGCGGCCATCGCTATCCCCGCCTGGCACATGTCGGCGACCGTACCGGCCTCGAGATGATTCGCACGCTTCAGGACCACGGTATCCACGCCGGGATGGAAGTCCACATGGAGTGCACGGTCCTGACGCTGCTGCTGGATTCCGGCCGCATTGCCGGCGCCTTCGGCTACGATCGCGAGAAGGGCCACTTCATTCGGTGGTCGTCGAAGGCCGTGGTGATCGCCACCGGCGGCATCGGGCGCGCGTTCAAGATCACCAGCAACAGTTGGGAATATACCGGCGACGGCCTGGCTCTTGCCTACCGTGCTGGCGCCGAGCTCCTCGATATGGAGTTCGTGCAGTTTCACCCGACCGGCATGGTCTGGCCCATCAGCGTACGCGGCATCCTGGTAACCGAAGGGGTGCGCGGCGAGGGGGGGGTGCTGCGCAACAAAGAAGGCCGCCGCTTCATGTTCGAAGAGATCCCCGATCTTTATAAGGAGCAGACCGCCGACACCGAAGAGGAGGGTTGGCGGTACACGCAGGGCGATAAGAACGCCCGCCGGCCCCCGGAGTTGCTTACCCGTGACCACGTCGCCCGCTGTATCAATCGCGAAGTCAAGGCGGGCCGCGGCAGCCCGCACGGGGGCGTGTTCCTGGACATTGCCTGGATCAAGGAAAAGATGCCGAAGGCCGCGGAGCATATCAGGCGCAAGCTGCCCAGCATGTACCACCAGTTCAAGCAGCTTGCCGATATCGACATCACCGCCGAGCCGATGGAAGTCGGCCCCACCACGCATTACATGATGGGCGGAATCCGCGTCGATGGCGATTCGCAAATGTCCACCGTTCCCGGACTCTTCGCCGCCGGCGAAGCCGCCGCCGGCCTTCACGGCGCCAATCGCCTCGGCGGCAATTCGCTGTCCGACCTCCTGGTTTTCGGCAAACGGGCCGGCCAATTCGCCGCCGAATTCGCCAAGCGGAACGGCGCCGCCGCCCTGGATGACAGCCAGGTGCAGTCTGCCGCCAAGGCCGCGCTGCAGCCGTTCGAACATGGCCCCGCCGGCGAGAACCCGTACCAGATCCAGTACGACCTGCAGGAACGCATGCAGGACCTGGTCGGCATTGTGCGTACCGAAGCCGAGATGCAGCAGGCGCTGGATGCAATTGGTCAACTGCGCGCGCGGGCGGGGCGCGCGGGGATCGCCGGCAACCGCCAATACAACAACGGCTGGCACACCGCCATGGATCTGCCCAACATGTTGACGGTCTCCGAGGCCGTCACGCGTGCCGCCCTGCTTCGCAAGGAGAGCCGCGGCGCGCAGTTTCGCGACGATTTCCCCAATCGGGATACCGAGTGGGGTAAACACAACATCGTGGTGCGGCGCGGCTTGGAGGGTGAAATGCTGGTCGCGAAGCGGCCGGTCGAACCGCTGCCTGAGGAGCTGAAAAAGGTGATCGAGGAGATGAAGTAATGGCGAAACAGGCCATGTTCCGCATCTGGCGTGGCGATCCCTCCGGAGGCGCGTTCCAGGACTATGTCACGCCGGTGGACGAAGGCATGGTGGTGCTGGACGCGGTCCACCGGATTCAGGCCAGTCAAGCGCCCGATCTCGCCGTGCGCTGGAATTGCAAGGCCGGCAAGTGCGGCTCGTGCTCCGCGGAAATCAACGGCATTCCCAAGCTCATGTGCATGACACGGCTGAGCCAGTTGAACCTGGATATGCCCGTGATCCTGGAGCCGATGCACGCCTTCCCCTCCATCCGCGACCTGGTCACCGACGTATCCTGGAACTTCCGCGTCAAGAAGACCATCAAGCCGTTTCGCCCGCGTTCCCCCGACGCCGATGACGGCACCTGGCGCATGCAGCAGGCCGACGTGGACCGCGTGCAGGAATTCCGCAAGTGCATCGAGTGTTTCCTGTGCCAGGATGTCTGCCATGTCTTGCGGGAGCACGGCAAACACGATGAGTTCGTCGGCCCGCGTTATTTGGTCTATGCCGCCGCTCTCGAAATGCACCCGCTCGACACCGAAGACCGTCTCAAAGACCTGAAGGACAAGCACAGCATCGGTTACTGCAACATCACCACGTGCTGCCGCCAGGTGTGTCCCGAATTCATCACCATCACCGAGAACGCCATCATCCCGCTCAAAGAGCGGGTGGTGGATGAGTTCTTCGACCCGTTCAAGAAATTGCTGGGTATTCTGTAGAGGGAGGGCCCATGTTCGCGCTAAAGCCGATTTCTCACGACAGCGTGGCCGGCGCCTTGGCCAAAGCCGAGCGCTACCGGTTGCTCAACGAGCCGGGCGAGGCGGAAAGCATCTGCCGCGACATCCTGGAAATCGAACCCGGCAATCAGCCGGCACTGATCAGTTTGATCCTGGCCTTGACCGACCAGATTGGCCACGATGCGCACGCCTTTGCCGGCGCGTTGGCGACGGTGGATCGCCTGGAGTCGGCATACGACCGCGCCTACTATGCCGGCATAGCATGGGAGCGCCGGGCCAAGGCGCGCAATCACGGTGGCGGCCACAGTGCACACCGCTATGCTTACGATTGGCTCGTCAACGCCCTAGGGCTGTTTGAACAAGCGGAACGTCTGCGCGCACCGGGGAATGACGACGCTCTGCTCCGGTGGAACGCGTGCGTCCGCTACCTCGGCAGCCACAAAGAGCTGGTTCCGGCGGCCGAGGAAATACCGGAACCCATCGTGTCGGAATGACGCCGCAGTCAGAGGTCCACGCTCCGGCCTCTGTCGCGTTTTCAATGCCGTGGATGAGCCCCTTGCCGGGATGCACTCCCCGCATGGAGAGTCGCATTCGAACCGCACGGTGCGGCGATTGTTCTTCGCGCAAGAGGAGCACGGCACGTGCCAATCTGGAACCGCCGCCTCGGTCCGGGGGATGAGACGCTCGTCCGGCTACGCTTCATTCGGTGAGAGCCCTAAGATGGTTTGCACGTCACGGGTCTTCGGCATGCGCAGGCTGCCGATGATCGCGGCCGAGGATCTGTTGGAGATCATCATGCGCCGCTACGAGCGCGCCCGGCACCGGAAACGAAGCGGTCAAGCACCGGGCCAGTTGGGCTCCGTTCAGGTGCCTACCCGGGCAAGCCTTGGAGTCCTACCCCACTTCAGGGCAGCAGCCCTCGCTTGCTCTCCCAGTGGCGAAGGAAGGCCTCGGCTTGCGGGAAGCCGCTTTCGATTCCCCGGGAGCGGGTGATCTCAACCTGGCTGGGGTACCATTTCTCCGGCTGCTGGGAGGCATGGGCGTAACAGGCGGACCGCCTCTGCGATTCCACGGCCGATATGTCAACGAACTCGCCGGGAGAAAACATCATGGTATCGCCCGCGACTTCGTAGAAATAGAGGGCGGATGTCTTGCCGTCCCGCAGCCAGGCATCCAGGACAAGCATCGAGAGGGCGCGGTGGTCCCGGTGCCGGTCCAAGGGCCACTGCGCGAAAACGATGTCAGGCTTCTCGGAATCGAGCCAGCGGCGGAGATCGTCGTAATGCGCGTTATCGACGATGGAGCGGCCGTCGTACTGTCCCACAAAGGCAGCGCGAGCTTTGAGAATCTGGCAGGCCTTCTGGGCTTCGAGGCTGCGCACGGCGCCGCACTGACTGGGGTCGGCGCCCTTGCAGAATGCTTCGCCGCGGTTCATGTACAGCAGGACAACCTCGTGACCGAGGCCGGTGTAGCGCGCAACGGTACCCGCACAGCCACATTCGGGATCTCCCGGGTGACCGCCGGCGACAACGATCTTGAGGCGGCCTGGAGGGCGGCCGGACGCTTTGGGTTGGGCCATCGCGGCCACCCACGGAACGGCAGCGGCCGCAGACGCTACGAGATTGCGCCGGGAGATGGACATGCAGACGATTCTAATTCAGGATTTGATATGCTGCCCGTTGGACGAGCGCATGAACACCAACTACGACGTACTCATCATCGGCTCCGGCGCCTCGGGCGGCATGGCCGCCTACACACTGACACAGAAAGGCGTGCGCTGCCTGATGCTGGACGCCGGACCGGCCGTCGATTTTGCGCGCCAGACCACTCAAAAGGCGGTCTACGATCTCCCGTACCGCGGCTTCGGCAAGCCCGGCCGCTTCCCGCACGTCACGCAGGCCTCCGAGTTCGACGCCAACGTGTGGGCAGACGAAAAGCAGAACCCCTACACCTACCCCGAGTCCGATCCGTATTACTGGGTCCGGATCCGGTTGATCGGCGGCAAGACGCTGCGTTGGGGACGCGCCTCCTGGCGGCTGAGCGACTTCGAGTTCAAGGGCAAGGACCACGACGGATTCGGCGAGAACTGGCCCATCTCGTATGCCGACCTGGCGCCTTATTACGACCGCGTGGAGCCGATTTTCCGCGTGGCCGGACGGCGCGAGGGACTGCCGCAACTGCCGGACGGAGTGTTCCTGGAGGACAACTCGCCCGATAGCTTGAGCGTGCAGCGCTTTATCGCCTCGGCGCAGAAACACGGGGTGCCGACCACCAAGTCGCGCCGCGCAACCGGAACGCTGGCCAGTTCGGCCAACCTGCTGCTGCCCGATGCCCTGGCAACGGGCAGGCTGACGCTGGTGCCTAATGCCATCGCGCGCGAAATCACGGTCGACTCCAAGACCGGTCTGGTGAACGGCGTTTCGTTCGTCGACCGTCATTCTCAGCGCGAATACCATGCCCCGGCCCGCGTGGTGGTGGCCGGAGCATCGACGCTGGAGAGCGCGCGCCTGCTGCTGAACTCCACGTCGCGGCTGTATCCGAACGGCCTGGCCAATTCCAGCGGGGTGCTGGGCCACTACCTGTTCGACCAGATCTACGTGAAAAATTGCGTGCAATGCGTAGTCCCCGAGGCGCGGGGCGGAAAGGGGACGCGCAACCTGATGGGCGGCGGCGGCTACATTCCACGCTTCCGCAACCTGAAACCGGGGGAGAAGAAATTCCTGCGCGGGTACGCCTTCGACTTTTCCAGCGGCGGCACACCCAACGCGCAGTATTTCCCGCTGTACGGGGAGGCCTTGGCGCGGGAGTTGAAGGAGGCCGCCAATACCGGATTCAGCCTGACGACGATGGGAGAAGTGCTGCCGCGCTTTGAGAACTTCGTTCGGATTAACGCTGAGGTCAAGGACGAGTGGGGCATCCCCGCGCTTCACATCTCGCAGAAGTACACCGCCAACGAATACGACATGGCCCGGGACGCGACCGAGACGGCGGTGGCGGTCTGCCGCGGCGCCGGCTTCGAGGTGCTGGCGAGCCATGCGCAGATGGTGCCGCCGGGCGAGAGCATCCATGAACTGGGCGCCTGCCGGATGGGCAACGACCCGAAGAAATCGGTGCTCAACCGCTTCAACCAGGCGCACGATGTGAAGAACCTGTTCGTGCTGGATGGGGGGGCTTTCGTGTCCGGCGGCTCGCAGAACCCGACGCTGACGATCCTGGCATTGGCCATGCGCGCCTCCGAATACATGGCGGCCCAGATGCAGCGAGGGGACCTGTAATTTGCTCAGGCGAGAGAGACCGCCCCGCCCGACCAGGGCGAGCCCATAAACCATAACCTTGCCGAAAGTGGTTCAGGTGACACCCCGACTCACGCGGACAGGGCGGCTCTGGCTCCTAAACTTTTAGTTGACAAACTCCGATTCCGGGCGCATACTCCTAATTGTTTAGGAGGACAGGTTGCCCAGACGAAAAACCGGCGAGCAGCAGCTCACGCCTTTGGAACTCGAGATCATGAGCGTTCTGTGGGAAACCGGACCCGCCAACGTTCAGGCGGTGCAGGCGCACATCCAGGGCCGCGACCTTGCTTATACCACCGTGCAGACCATGTTGAACGTGCTGCACCGCAAAGGCAAGGTCAAACGAAGGCTCAAGGATCGCGCCTACGTTTACCGTCCGGTTCTCAGCCGCCAGAAGGCGGTCACGCAGGCGGTCGGCGAAATGCTCGACCGCTTTTTTGGAGGTTCAGCCGACAGCCTCGTACTGAACCTGGTCGAAACCCGTCACTTGACCCCGGAGAAGCTGGCGCACATTCAGAAACTGATCGAGCGCCGTCCGGAGGGAACCAGGGAGGAACCCCATGGAGACGATTAGCCGCTATCTGCTTACGTTCTTACTCAATTCGCTCTGGCAAATCCCGCTGGCTGCCGGGGTGGCCGCGATGGCCTGCCGGTGGATGCGCAACGGCCCCGCCAGCCACCGGCATGCCGTCTGGGTGGCGGCCCTGCTGGCCGCAATTCTGCTGCCCCTGGCGAGCGTCCGCACCCTCGAAACCGCACCGACCCCGCAATTCGCCGCGCCCCACTCTCCCGAGGACCTGGCGCCGGCCCCCGCCGCGACCGGTAAGGCCGCAGCCGCGCCCATCCGTTCGACGCAGGCGGCGCAGTCCCGAACCGTGTCTATCGCGGGGACCACTGCGACGATCCTGGTCGTCACCTACTTCCTGTTCGTGCTATTCCGCCTGGCCCGCCTGGCTTGGGCCTCGATGAGAACCGCGCAAATCGCCCGGGAGACGCGATCTCACACCATGCCAATCCCGCTCGAAGAGGTCTGGACTCGCTGCCAGGAAGCCTTCGGTCTCACCGGTGTCGAACTGCGGTCGTCCGGCCGGATCTCGGGCCCGGTGGCCGCCGGCCGCGCGATCATCCTTCCCGAGTCCTTGCTCACCGAGACTGCCGGGGACGTGCTCACTACGGCCGTCGGCCACGAGATGGCCCATCTTGCGCGGCGCGATTTCGAATGCAACCTGCTCTATGAGTTGCTTTACCTCCCGGTCAGTTTCCACCCCGCGTCCTGGCTGATCCACCGCGGCATCGAACGGACCCGGGAGATGGCCTGCGACGAGCTGGTGACGCATCGCCTCCTCGACGCCGGTGTCTACGCCCGCTCCATCATGAGCATTGCCACCGGCATGACGGCGCTACCGCGTCCCGGCTACACCCTGGGCGTGTTCGATGGCGACATCCTGGAGGAGCGAATCCGCCGCCTGGTGGAGCGGCCGGCCGCGAACCTGAAGCGTGCCCGCCTGGTGCTGGCCGCCGGACTGCTGACGCTGGCAATCTGCGCCGTGCTGGCTTCCAGCGTGGCGATCACCGCGCGCGCGCAGGGCGGATCGCGCGGGGAAATGAAACAGGCGGAAGCTGCCTACAACCAGGGCGATTTCCAAACCGCCGCGGCGCACTTCGAGAACGCCGTGAAGCTCAACCCTGCCGACGTCAAGGCAAAGCTATTCCTGGCCAACGCCCTGATGAGCCAATATGCAGGCCCCGTGCAGTCCGAGCCGGGCAACAGCGGGCTGCTGGCCAGCGCCCGCCAGCAGTACCTGGACGTTCTGGCCCAGGAACCGCGGAATTCCAAGGCCCTTGACGGGCTGCTGATGATCGGGGTGTACACCAGGCAATTCGGCGAAGCCCGCGACTGGGCGCTGAAGGCCATCCAGGCCGACCCGAAGGACAAGACGGCCTACTACACCGCCGGCTTTGTGGATTGGAGCATGGTCTACCCCGACTACGCGCGCGCCCGGGCGTCGGCCGGAATGAAGCCGCAGGACCCGGGCATCATTCCCGACGCGGGTTTGCGCAAGAGCCTCCGCGATCAGCACCAGGCGCGGATCGAGGACGGCTTCCGCATGCTTCAGGTCGCCCTACAAATCGATCCGGCGTACTCCGATGCCATGGCCTACATGAACCTGCTCTACCGCATCGAATCGGGGATCGTTGACACGGATGCCGAATCCGCCGCCATGGTGGCCAAGGCAGACGAATGGGTTGATAAAGCGCTGGCCGCCAAGCGCCAGCGGGCCCGCAATCCGCAGCTTGCGGCGTCTCATCTCGACGTGGATAGTCCGGCTCCGGGACCCGCCGCTCCGCCACCTCCGCCGCCACCGCCGCCACCACCGCCACCGCCGGGTGGTCCGGGCCTCGCCGAACTGCGGCCGCTCACCACGGTGAGCCCGATCTATCCGGCTGCTGCCAAGGCGGCCAAGGTTTCGGGCAGCGTCCAGATGGTTGCGACCGTCGGGACGGACGGTCATGTGACCGAGCTCAGTGACATCAGCGGACACCCGTTGCTGGCGCCGGCGGCGGTCGCGGCTGTCCGCCAATGGACCTTCCCTCAGCAGCCCGCGCCCGCCAAAACCAGGGTGATTTTGACGTTCCAGGGAGGTCAGTAGGGCAGGCTTGCAAGCCTGCCCTCGGGTCGGGCCTGTCCCACAAGGGCGGCCCCCTGGCCCGCAGCCGGCGCCCTCGCGGGCCTCTTCCGCTACCGGGGCAGTCTCAACTCGTCCGCGACGATCGCTTCCTTTTCCACCCGGATGCTCTGCTTATTATCCGCAATCGTTTTCCATTTCGGATTGGCCTGCAGCCGCTGCCTCACCTTGGCTACGACCTTTTCCCGCTGGCCCAGGCTCTCATCGTCTTTGTACTCCAGAAAGAACAGGGCATCCCACGGCCGCCCCGCGCCGTACCGCTGCAGGAAGATGTCGTATTGTGCCAGCACGCCCTCTTGCATCCAGCCATCGAACTGCGGCGTCACGTAATCGTCCACGTATTGCAGGTAGGCCGGCATGGCGACCGAGTACGTGTACGGGATCACCAGATAGACGGGCTGTGGCGGGGTATCCTCGACGGCTTTCCGCCGCATCAGGTCCAGCGGATAGGTGCCGATGGAGGTGGCCATCGACAGCACGGCCGGCGGCAGGCCGGCGGGCGATTCGTGCTCCACGCGCTTCCACTTCTCCACCGCGGTGTAGTCCGGGAAGCTGAGCAGCAACATCATGTCCCAGTTGTTGCTATCCACATAGCGGCTCAGCAGGACCCGAAAGTTGGCCAGGATGGCATTGCGTCGGTAGCTCTCCAGCCGTTGGAGTCCCTCTTGGCGCATGATATTCCTCAGGTCGGGCCGCTTCTCGGGATTGCAGCGATAGGTGATGAGCAGCGCGGTAGGGCCTGATTCCTTGGGGTCCTGGGCCTGCAGCGTGAAGGCGGCCGCGCAGCAGAGCAGCTCTGCCGCCAATCTGGTGGCTGTTTGTTGCATCTGGCCATGAGTGTAGCGCGCCGCGAGGGCCGGCCGGCGGGCTTCACTCCGTTCGGCCGCTGTTGTACTTGAAGATGTGAGAGAGGGCTTCTGTGGGCTTGCCACCAGTGCCTACCTCGCTCCCTGGTCGCGTTGATGCAAGACCAGAGGTTCTGGCGCCACTCCGTGTTTCTGGCGGGCGCAGCACTTAGTGGTGGCCTGGTGCATTCAAGTCATCCGCTCCGTGTGTTCGCCTCGCTTCCTCTGGACTCGGCCACGTGGGCCGCCTGCAGGTACGTTCTGTTCTTGTTCGGCGTTTCGTGCGTTGCCGCATTTCGTGTGGGTCGGGTCTTGCGTCGCAGGCGCGGTGGATCGCCCAGCACCAAAGGAGCGAAACTGGCACGGCGACTCGTGTGCTGTGCCAATGTGCGCGGCACCACTGTTGCGCCCGACGAAGCCCTGTGATACTCATGCTTCTGTACTCAAAGTAGGAGGTTTTCATGCGCCGACGAGATTTTCTACCCGCCCTTGCCGCGTCCGGGGCGCTGGCTCAGGGTTCCGCGCTGAACGGCCAGGAACCGGCCAAAAAGGGACGTCTGAAGCAGTGCGTGACCGGCGGCGTCTTCGGCCGCGGTATGGCTTTTGAGGATGGCTGCAAACTGGCCGCCAGTCTCGGCATTGTCGGATACGACCTCCGCGGCCCGGCCGATTGGCCCATGCTGAAGAAGTACAATCTGATTCCCACCATGTATCCCGGGCCGGGCGGCAACATTCCCGATTCGCTGAATCGCAAAGAGAATCACGATAAGCTCGAAAAGTCCATGCATGCCGCCATCGACGAAGCGGCGGCCAATGGCGTGCCCAACATCATCACCTTCTCCGGCAACCGGCGCGGCATGGCTGACGCCGAGGGCGCCGACAACTGCGTTGCCTTCCTAAATAAGGTGAAGGCTCATGCCGAAGATAAGAACATCGTGATCTGCATGGAGTACCTCAACAGCAAGGTGAACCACAAAGACTACATGTTCGATCACATCGCCTGGGGCGTGGACGTGATGAAGCGCGTCAATTCCCCGCGCGTCAAGATTCTCTATGACATCTATCACGCGCAGATCATGGATGGCGATATCGTTCGCAACATCCGCGACCATTTCCAGTGGATCGGCCATTTCCACACCGGCGGCAATCCCGGCCGGCACGAGATCGACGACACCCAGGAATTGAACTACCGCTTCGTGGCCAAAGCCATCGCCGACCTGAATTACACCGGCTATATCGGCCATGAATACTCGCCCGCGCAGGGCCGCGACCCGGTTGCCAGCCTGAAGCAGGCGATCGATATCTTCACGGTTTAGTGGGGCAGGCCTCCCGGCCGTCGTGGGATGCTGGTAGGCGATGCGGGTCGTTATCGATGCCGTGCCTCTGCTGATTCGCAGCGCGGGGGTCAAGAACTACCTCTATTACTGGATCGACTCCCTGCGGCGCGCCGCGGGCGTCGACGAGATCCGCACATTTCCCGCGCTCGATGGCTTGGGCGACCTAAACCATGACGCTTCCGTGGCGGGCCGCTGGCGTACTGGCGTGGGGCTGGCCCAATTGGCGCTGGCCAACTACTCGCCGCTGCCGGTGCTCGATGTCCTGAGCCGCGGTGCCGATCTCTTTCACGCCAGCGCGCTGGTCCGGAGACCGCCGCGGCGGGTGCGGCTGACCGCCACCATCTATGACATGACTTGCTTCCTCATGCCGGAATTGCACCCGGCGGCCAACCTGCGTGCCGACCGGAACTACGCCGGGCTGATGCGGCGCGCCGCGGGCCTGATTGCCATCTCGGAGTGTACCAGGCGGGATGCCGTGCGCGTGCTCGGCATTCCCGAGGATCGAATCACCGTGATCTATCCGGGCGTTGCCCCGACGTTCTTCGAGGATCGGCCGGCCGCCGATGTCGCGGCGGTTCGCAAACGATACGAGCTGGCTCGCCCGTTCGTGCTGTTCATAGGGACCATCGAGCCGCGCAAGAACCTCGGCACGCTGCTCGACGCCTTTGGCGCCCTCGCGCCATCCATCCGTGAGGAATTCGACCTGGTGGTGGCGGGGCCGCTGGGGTGGGCTCCGGCTGAAACCGTGGCTCGGCTGGACCGGATCCGGTATCTGGGTTACTTGCCGGAAGCGGACATCGCACCACTGACCGCGGCGGCCACAGTCTTTGCCTATCCTTCGCTGTACGAAGGCTTCGGCTTCCCGGTGGCGCAGGCCATGGCGGCCGGCGTGCCCGTAGTCACGTCCAACGTTTCCTCGCTGCCAGAGATCGCGGGAGATGCGGCGCTGTTGGTTGATCCGCGCAGCCCGCCCGAACTCCGGGACGCGCTCGCCCGTCTTTTGCAGTCGGCGGATCTGCGCGCCGAGCTGGCCCGGCGGGGCCGCGCGCGCGCCCAGGCCTTCCACTGGGAAAACTGTGCCGCCAAGTCTCTGGAGTTCTTTCGAAGCCGGGTGGAGGCCCGACGATCTTAGTCCGGGCCACGCCATATGGTCTCATGACAACGTGCGAGGCCGGCGAAGGGTGCGCGACCCCGCGTCAATGCGACAGCTTCCCGCAGCTTCCCGCAGCTTCCCGGCAAAGCATTGACATCTTCGGAAATACCGACTACTCTAGCATCGGAGCTTTTAATCTTAATTTAGCCGACCTGGAGCGAAATCATGGAAACCTTGGAATTACCCGTCGTCGAGGAACTGGAAGAGACCCCCGCCTGGTCTGACCGGCCTCCGGTGGACTTCGCCGAGCAGGATATGGATCTGGCGGCGTTCAAGCTGTGGCGCGAAGCGAGCCGTCCGGATACGGAGGAACCGGTTTAACCTCCGGCCGATCGTTGCATCATGAGTGCGCACACACCCAGCCGGCGCCTGTCCGGGGTAGACGCCGCGTTCCTCTACCTCGAGCGCAAGGAGATCCCCCTAAACATCGCCGGCGTATGCATCTTCGAAGGCCCCATACCGTTCGCCGAGTTTGTCCGCAACATCGATTCCAAGCTGCACCTCATCCCACGCTACCGTCAGTTGGTGGTGGACGCTCCTTTCCATATCGGCCATCCAACCTGGGAGGACGATCCGGCGTTCGACATTCGCAGGCACATCTTCAAGATCCGGGTGGAGCCTCCGGGGGGCCAGGCCGAACTGGAGGCCCTCGCCAGCCGCATCTTGAGCCAGATGATGGACCGCAACAAGCCGCTATGGGACATCCACGTCATCGAGGGTCTGGAGGGCGGCAAGGGGGCCCTGCTGGCGCGCATCCATCACGCATTGGCCGATGGCATAGCCGGCACGTCACTAGTGAAGGTCATGTTCGACGCGACTCCGGATGTCCCCCGAGACGTGTCCAGGCCCCGCTTCCGACCCAACCCGGCGGCGCAGTCGAACCATTCGGTAGCGGACGCGCTCACCAGCGCGGTTCACAGCTCGCTCGAAAGCATGATCGGCATGGAGGCGCTGCTCCTGGATTTCGCCCAGTCGCTGCTGACTGACGGTACCAAGGACGCGTTGCAGAAGCTGGTGAGCCTGCTTCCCGAGTTGGGGGCCGCTTCCGAGCGGTTCGTCTTCAATAAGCCGTGCACGGGCGCCCGCAAGTTCTGCTGGACCGAATTTCCGTTGGCCGGGGTTCAAGCCGTGCGCGAGGCTGCCGGCGGCAAGATCAACGATGTATTTCTGACCGTAGTGACGCGGGCGATTTCCCATTACATCCAGCTCCATGGCGAGCCGGTGGCCGGGCGTTTCGTGCGCATGGTCTGCCCGGTGAGCGTGCGGCGCGACGATCAGGGCCAGTCGCTGGGCAACCAGATTACGTTTCTGCCGGTGGCTCTGCCGCTGGATATCGACGACCCCGTTCGCATGTTGCATGCCGTGGCGGAGAGAACCGAGATCATGAAGAACGCGCGGGCGGCCCACCTGGTGACGCTGATATCCACGTGGCTGGGAGCGGCCCCGCCCCCGCTCCAGGCTCTGTTCTGGGAAATGCTTCCCACACTCAACCTGCCCATGCCCCTTCTCAACATGATCTGCACCAACGTGCCGGGGCCGCCCTCCACTCTCTACGCCGTGGGCAGGAAAATGATCGCGTCCTATCCGCATGTCCCCACCGGCTACGAGTTGGGCGTCAACTGCGCCATGCAAAGCTACGACGGCACGATGTTCTGCGGCTTTACCGCCGATGCCGACGTCGTCCCGGACGTGGGGCGGCTACGCGATCTCACCCAGACCGCTTTTCGCGAACTCTGCCGCGCAGCGATTCCACGCACCCGAAGCAGAAAGCGCCGGTCCGCCGCCCCCTTGCCGGTCGCGGTGTGAAATACTACACGGCACATTTGGACAGTCCCGCCTAATTGCATTTCACTAGCCATCCAGTTGACTCAGGTAGTCGCATTAGCCAGGCCGGATCGACGGCCCAGTCCGGTCCGGCCTAGGATTCCCAGGACGTGGGGCTAGTGCGCGATCTCACCCATGGTACCTTCCCGCGAGCCTCTACGGCGACGCGATTCCACCCAGGTAAACCTCGCGAAAGGGCCGGTCCGCCGCCGCGCGGGCATCTGTGTATGCTACTCCACTGCAATTTACGACGCCTAGTAATTTTACTTGACAGGTCCCCGCCTTTAAACAGAAGATAAAAGGGTCTCAATATAGATTTATCGGTTCTCCATTTGGTTTCCGGCAACGGCCCCTTCCGTGTCGCGGCAGTGGGCACACCGAAGAACCCTCCTTTTGGCGCGTCGCGCCTCGGTTTCCTGCGTTGCCGGATACGTGCCGCACGGCCCGCGAGTGCCGCGCCCTGATCAGCACCCTGGAAAGGGGGCCCCATGTCCCAGGAGATTGAACAACCGTTTGATTCCATCGAGAGTGCGCATGAGTTCATGAACGTGCTGGCCCTTACCGCGTTGGACGTGATGAACGATCTGAGGCGGGACCGCGATCGGGCTTTGCGGGATGGCGACGATCGCCGTGCACAGGCTATCGATTTGGCGATCTACAAGCTCAAGTTGCTGGGCTGCTACGTGCATAAGAGCAAAAGAATGCTGAACGATTTGCGCACGCTCCGGCGCCTGATCCTGAACGAGCGTTTGACGGCCGAGAGCGCCGCGGCGACGGCGTAATCGGAGCCGATGGTGGAGAGCATCGATTCCATCGCCCAAGCCATGTACTGGGGTATCCCCGGGAGCACTCTGTTTCTGTGCCTGCACCTGCTGGGTATCGGCTGCTTTGCGTACATCGTGGTCCGGCGTCTCGTCCCGCTGATTCGCAGTGAACGCGATTTTCGTTTTGACCGGCCATGCCTCCGGCTGGGGCGCGTCATGCAATTTTGGTTGGGCCAATGGCGGCATCCACGTTATAAGTGGGCCGGCGCCCTTCACATTCTCATTTTCCTGGGATTTCTGATCCTGGTGTACCGCGCCTTCTCGCTGCTGGGCTTGGGCATCTCCGACAGCTTCGCCGCGCCGGCCTTCGCTCGTTCCAGTGCCCACATTTATGACATCGCCCGGGACTACGCGGCAACGGCCGTCCTGATCTGCATGGTGGTTGCCGCGATTCGCCGCGGGTTCTTCAAACCGGCCCGCTACGCCGTACCGGCAGGACGCGGAAAGGATCGCTCGGCCGACGCGATCTTTCTGTTGGCACTGATCGGTATCCTGATGGCGGCCGACGGCCTCTTCGCGGGGAGCCAGGCTGCCTGGCAATCCCGGCAACACCAACCGACCGAGTTCGTTGCCGCGCTGTCGCTGCCGTGGGTAGTCAAAGGCGCGCTGGCTTCAGCCCCGTTATCGGTACTTCGGGATCTGCATCTGAGCTCCTACCTGGTGCATGAGGCGGCATTCTTTTTCCTGCTTTGCTACCGGCCCTTTGGGGTCCAGTTCCATGTGGAAACCTCCCTCTTCGCCATCTACTTCGCCAAACTCGACCGGGGCACGCTCAAGCCGGTGCGGTGGGGTGTGAGCGACGAGCAGTTGGACCAGGTGAAATCCTTCGGCGTGAAGAAGTTCGAGGATTTCACCTGGAAGCACATCCTGGATTTCTACACCTGCGCCGACTGCGGCCGGTGCTCCGACCAATGTCCCGCTAACTCCGTGGGGCGGCCGCTGTCGCCCCGATTCCTCACCATCAAGGCGCGGGATTACACGTTCCGCCGTTACCCGGTGTTCGGCAACTCGCGCAATGGCCAGCCGCTCATCGGCGGTCTCTATTCGGAGGACGAAATCTGGTCGTGCACCACCTGCGGTGCCTGCGAGGCCGAATGCCCGTTGCTTGTTGAGTATATCGACAAGATCGTCGATATGCGGCGCGGCCTGGTGGAAGACGGCAAAGTGCCGCAATCACTCCAGAAGCCGCTCAAAGCCTTGGAGAGCCGCGGCAACCCCTTCGGCAAAATGGAGAAGAAGCGCGCCGACTGGACCAACAAAACCGTCCCGATTCTCAACGGAAATCATGGCTTGGACACCCTGTATTTCGTCGACAGCGTCACCTCTTACGACGACCGGGCGCAGGCGATCGGGCGGGCGACCGCCCAAATTCTCGACCGCGCCGGGGAAAAGTTTGGCATCCTTGGCGCCGCTGAAAAGGATAGTGGGCATGATGTCCGGCGCTTCGGCGAAGAGATGCTTTTCCTGTCCCTGCGGGATCGCAACGCTGCCGCCATTCAGTCATCCGGAGTACGGCGGATCGTCACGGCCGACCCGCACGCCTACAACGCCCTGCGACACGACTACAAGGATCTGCCGCCCGTGGAGCACATCAGCCAGGTGATCGCCAGGGCGGTCCGCGCGGGCAGCATCCAGTTCAACCCGGTAAGCAAAGACAATTCCTACACCTATCACGATCCCTGCTACCTGGGCCGGCACAACGGAATCTACGACGCCCCACGCGAGGTGCTCGATGCCATCCCCGGTTTGCAGCGCGTCGAAATGGCGCGCAGCCGCGACCGTTCGTTCTGTTGCGGCGGCGGCGAGCTGGCCCTGTTCTATGAACCCAAAGAGGATCAGCGGATGGGGGTGAAGAGAGTCCGAATGGCCGCCGAAGCCGGCGCCAACGTGATGGTGACTGCCTGCCCGTTCTGCATGGTGAATATCGAAGACGCCATCAAGGTCGCGGGCATGGAAGGAAAGATGAGCGTGATCGACCTGACGGAGTTAGTGGCGCAGGCCTCTCAGCCTGCGCCCGGGCCGGCCGGACGCCTACCTACAACGGAGAATACACATGGAAATCTTAGTGTGCGCGAAACGGGTGCCTGACACCTCGGAAAACGAAATCGAGCTCAACCGCTCCGGAGACGACATCGAACGCGACGACCTGGTCTATTCGGTGAACGAACCGGATAACTACGCGGTGGAGGAAGCCTTGCAGATTGCCGATCGCGTGGGCGGAAAGGTCACGGTGGTGACCGTCGGCGGCGACGAGGACGAAGAGATCCTGCGCCGCGAAATGGCCATGGGCGCTCACCATGGCGTCTTGATTTCGGACGACAGCTTCAACGGATCGGACGGGCGAGGCATCGCCGCCATCCTGAAGGCCTTCGTGCAGACAGGCCACTACGACCTGATCCTGACCGGTGTGCAGGCGGACGACGGATGCGCCCAGGTGGGCGGCATGCTGGCCGCCATGCTCGACTATCCTTTCGCGTCCCTGGTGACCTCGATCGAAGTCCTGGAAGGCCGCAAGCTGAAAATCGGCCGCGAGATCGAAGGCGGTTCCAAGGAGATCAACGCCATTGATCTGCCCTGCGTACTCTCCATCCAGACCGGCATCAATGAGCCGCGCTACGTCGGCATGCGCGGCATCCGCCAGGTGGCGTCCGTGCCCATCCCGACGCTGTCTGCCTCGGATCTGGGCGTGGAGCCCGACGCCGCGGGCGTGGGCGCCGCCAAGGTGAAGCGCTTGGACTATTTCGTGCCCCCGGCTGGTAAGGGAGCGGAACTGTTGCAAGGCAGCCAGGAGGAAATCATCGAAAAGCTGATGGAACTGATGAAGGCCAAAGGAGGGTTGAACTAATGCCTCGCATTTTCGCCTATATCGTCCACAAGGCCGGTGTTGCCGACGATTCGGCCGCCGAGTTGGCGGTGGCCGCCAGGAAAATTGACGCCGCACAGTCGCCCACCGCGATTGTCACCGGCTGGGGCGCCGATCTGGACGCGGTCTGCGACAGTCTGCGCGTCGGGTTTGCCGAGGTCTGGAAGATCGCCAAGGAGCCGCTCGCCTACCCCAACGCCGAACTGGTGCGCAAGGCCCTGGTCGCCACGCTGCCGCGCGCGAGCGTCCTGCTGGTTCCGCACGGCCATTTCGGCGTGGATCTTTCTCCCGGGCTATCCGTCCGGATGGACACTCCGTACGTCCCTGATGTGGTCGATATCGAGGGCACTGAAGGCGCGCTATTGAAACTGGTTCGCCAGGAATTCGGCGGACAGGTGAGCGCCCATGTTGGTTGCGACATCTCGGCCGGCGCGGTTATCAATATCCGTCCGGGCGCATTCCGTCCGTCGGCAAGCGCTGACGCCGGGGGACAGGTGGTGGATAAATCGGCAGAGGCTGGCAACCTGACTTCCCGGCGCCGCTACCTGGAAACCATCGACGCCGAGACCGGCGACGTGGATATCACCAAGCAGCAAGTCTTGGTTTCGGTGGGCCGCGGCATCCAGGAGCAGGAGAACATCGCCATAGCCGAAGAACTGGCTGAGGCCATGGGCGCGGCGGTCAGTTGCTCGCGGCCGGTGGTGGATGCCAAGTGGCTCGACAAATCGCGCCAGGTCGGCTCGTCCGGCAAGACCGTAAGGCCCAAGGTTTACCTCGCGTGCGGCATCAGTGGCTCGTTCCAGCACCTGGCCGGCCTCAAAGGGAATCCCTTCGTGGTGGCCATCAACAAGAACCCCAAAGCGCCCATCTTCCGTGCAGCGGACGTGGGAATTGTCGCCGATATCCTGGAGTTCCTGCCGGAACTGACCAACCGCGTCCGTGAGGAGAAATGTGTTTCGGGGAGTGAGAGGCGCCGTTCATGATCGCCAAAAAAACCTTGAAGCTGAGCCTGAAATCGCTCAAAGACTTCGCTAAGAAACGGTTGCCGGACCAGGAACTGATCGATTTGGATGCGCGCGACGAATGCCCGCAGGAGATCGTCCGGCACATGTGCAGCCCGGACAAGCTGGGCATTCAACTACTCTTCATTCCCGAGGAGTATGGCGGCTTCGGTGGCGGCGCCTTCGATGTGTACTGCGTCTGCGAGGAGATGGCTCGCATCGACCTGGGCGTCGCCACCGCCGTGCTGGCCACCTTTCTGGGCAGCGACCCCATCACGGTCGGCGCCACGCCGGAACAGAAGAAAATCTGGCTGACCCGCATCGCGGAAGAGGGAATCCTGTTCGCGTATGGCGCCACCGAACCCGATGCCGGCAGCGACCTGGCAGCCCTGCAGAGCACGGCCGAGCGAGTCCTGGAGGACGGCCGCGTCGTTGGCTACAAACTCAACGGCAGCAAGCAGTGGATCAGCAACGGCGGCATCGCCGATGCGTACACGATATTGGCCGGCACGCCCGCTGGTCCGAGCTGGTTCATCGTGGAGAAGGGTGCCCCAGGTTTCAGCCACGACAAGCCGGAAGACAAGCACGGCATCCGCCTCAGCAACACGGCGGCCCTTTCGTTGGTGGACGTCTTTGTCCCGGCGGACCGGCTGGTGGGCGGCGTGGAAGGCCAAGGGCTGGTCCAGGCGCAACTCGTGTTCGGCTACACCCGCCTGATGGTGGCGGCGTTTGGCTTGGGCGCGGGCTGGGCGGCGCTGGATCGGGCCATACCGTATTCGGAGAAGCGCATCCAGGCCGGCGGGCCGCTATCGGAAAAGCAGGGATATACCCACAAGCTGATCGTGCCGAACGTGGTCCGTCTCGAGGCCGCGCGCGCCTTCATCGAAGAAACCGCCGAGCGTATCGATGCCGGCGAGGGCAGCCTGAACACCGAAGGCGCCATCGCCAAGTACATGGCCACCGAGGCGGGCAACCTGGCGGCGGACGCCAGCATCCAGGCGCTGGGCGGCTACGGATACACCCACGAATACATGGTGGAAAAAATCAAGCGCGACGTGCGCATCACCACCATCTACGAAGGCACCTCCGAGATCATGGAGATGACCATCAGCCGCGACCGCTGGCAGTTGCACCTGAAAACGCGCGGCCAGCACTACCACGAGCAGGCCCGCCAGATGGAAGCGCTGCATCAGCGCCACCCCAACGTGGGCGCAGGCACGGCAGCCTTGGCCTTGCACGCGTTAGCCGAAGCGATGGAGAAAGCGCGAGCCGGCCGCCTGACGCGATATCAGCACATTCTGCTGCGCCTGGGTGAATGGATCGCCTACGCGGAGTGCGCGGGCTGCCTGGCCCGCCGCGCGGCGCGCCTCGCCGAAGGACGGTTGAACGAAAAAGGCAACCAGCGGTTCGACGCGGCGGCGCTGGCGGCGCTGAGCCGCGTTTTCGCCCGCGACGCGGCGCTGCGGGTGGCCGAAGAAGGTTTGCGTTGGGTGGCCGGAGCCGAGCCCGAACCGTCCGCCACCAACGGCGCCGGGACGGCCGCCTTTGAATCGGCGCTAGGTATAGCTGCGGTCCACCGCGCCCAGGCGGGCCTGATTCCCGACATGGATTACCTAGCCGACGTGCTCTACGGCCGGGTGGCCAAACCCACTGCGCATGTCGCAGAGACCGCAGCCGTTAGGTAGCAGCTCTTTTTATTGTTGGAGGAGTTCATGGAGGATACCGCGTATCGCGCGATCGCCATTGTAGGTGTTGGAGCCGTTCTGCCCGACGCCCCAAACGTATCGGCATTCTGGAAGAACCTGACCACCGCACGCTACAGCATCACCGAGGTCACGCCCGACCGCTGGGACCCCGCCCTCTACTACAACGCCGATCACAACGCGCCGGACAAGACGTATTCCAAAATCGGCGGCTGGGTGCGTGACCACGAATGGGATCCCCTGAAGTGGCGCCTCGCCATTCCTCCGCGCGTTGCCGATGCCATGGATGTGGCACAAAAGTGGGTGATCGCTTCGACTCGCGAAGCCTTGGCCGATTACGGCTACCCGGATCGTCCGCTGAATACGGAACGTACGGCGGTCATTTTCGGCAATGCCATGGCGGGCGAGAAGCACTATCTCACGTCGCTGCGCGCCTTCTTTCCGGAATATGCCCGTGAGTTGGAGGAAAGCGCCACGTTCGCCACTCTGCCGGATGCGGTGCGCCGCGACATCACGCGGGAATGGCGGCATCGCATCGGCGACCTCTTCCCGCCCATCACCGAAGACAGCATGCCCGGCGAATTGTCGAACTGCCTGGCCGGCCGGGTCGCCAATGTCTTCAATTTCCGTGGCCCTAACTATGTTTGCGATGCCGCCTGCGCATCGGCCATGGCCGCCATGCGCTCGGCCATGGAGGGACTGGCGGAGCACGATTTCGATGTGGCCGTCACCGGCGGCGTGGATCGCAACATGGGCGCTTCCACGTTCATCAAGTTCTGCAAGATTGGCGCGCTCTCCGGCACAGGCACCAGACCCTATGCCGAAGGCGCCGACGGCTTTGTAATGGGCGAAGGCGCCGCCCTCTTCGTGCTCAAGCGCCTGGCAGATGCCGAGCGCGATGGCGACAAGATCTACGCTGTGCTCCGAGGCATGGGCGCTTCCAGTGACGGCAAGGGTAAAGGCATCACGGCGCCGAATCCCGCTGGCCAGAAACTCGCCATTGAGCGGGCGTGGCAAAACGCCGGGGTCTCGCCGTCTACCGCCACCCTCATCGAAGGCCACGGCACCTCCACCAGCGTTGGCGATGTGGTCGAGGTGCAAAGCATGGCCGCAGTGCTGGCCGGTCATGGCGTCCCGCAAGGCTCGATTGCGCTGGGATCGGTGAAATCCAACATCGGCCACCTCAAGGGAGCGGCGGGGGCAGCCGGCATCCTGAAAGTCGCGCTGGCGCTGCGCGAGAAGGTGCTGCCGCCCAGTGTGAACTGCCAACGTCCCAATCCCAACATCGATTTTCCGCATTCGCCGCTCTACGTCAATCGGGAGTTGAAGCCCTGGACGGCGACGGCGGACGGCGTCCGGCGCGCTGCCGTGAGCGCCTTCGGATTCGGCGGAACGAACTTCCACGCGGTGCTCGAGGAGTACGTGCCGAAGAGGCTCACTGGCAATGGCAAGAAGAACGCTGCGTGGGCAGGCGAGGATGCCTCCCCCACTAAGACCAAGGTCCCACTCAGGGGAGCATTGGTGACCGGCGCTGCTTCGGCGGCCGAGTTGGCCGGACGATTACGCTCCGTACAGCAGGCCGCCGCGGCAGGCCGGGCGCCGGCGCTGGCCGCCCCAGCGCAGGCTGACCTGCGCGCCGCCGAGCGCATCGCCATCGACTATGCCGATGCGGCCGACCTGGCCGATAAGTGCGCCAAGGCACTCAAAGCGCTCGAGGTCAACCAGCCAGCCACGTGGAAAGCGCTGCGAGCAATGGGTATCTTCCGCGGCCAGGGGCTTGCTCCCAAGGTGGCATTCCTCTACACGGGCCAAGGCTCGCAATACGTCAACATGCTGCAGGCGCTGCATGCGGCCGAACCCATTGTGGCCGAGACCTTCGCTGAAGCCGACGTCGTACTGACGCCGCTGCTCGGCAAACCCCTCACCCAATTCGTGTTTGTCGATCAGAACGATGCGGACGCCGTCGCCAAGGCTGAAGAAGACCTGAAACAGACCGCCATCACCCAACCCGCGGTGCTGGCCACCGATCTCGCCCTCACTCGCCTGTTTGCTGCTTACGGCATTCAGCCGGATATGACCATGGGGCACAGCCTGGGAGAATACGGAGCACTGGTGGCGGCCGGCGCCTTTCCTTTTGCCGACGCCCTGGAAGCCGTCAGCGCCCGTGGGCGCGAAATGACCCGCGTGTCGGTTGCCGATAATGGCCGCATGTCGGCGGTCTTCGCGCCCCTCCCGGAAATCGAACGAATCTTGAAGACGATCGACGGCTATGTCGTCATCGCCAACATCAACAGCGGCAAACAGGCGGTCATCGGCGGCGCCAGCAACGCCGTGGCGCAGGCCGAGGAAGCCATCCTCAAAGCCGGTTACAACGTGGTCAGCCTGCCCGTCAGCCATGCCTTCCACACATCGATTGTGGCTCCGGCCAGCGAGCCGCTGCGGCGCACCATCGAGCGGCTGCATCTGCAATCGCCGCGCGTGCCGGTGGTGGCCAATGTGAGCGGAGAGTTCTACCCCTCTGGCGACGGCGTGGTGCCCGCCATGCAGGACATCCTGGCGCGACAGGTGGCCTCGCCGGTACAGTTCGTCAAAGGGCTGCAAACGCTCTACAACGCCGGCGCCCGCGTATTTGTGGAGGTCGGGCCGAAAAAGGCATTACAGGGGTTCGTGGATGACGTGCTCGGCGAGCGCGGCGATGTGCTCGCGCTCTTCACCAATCATCCGAAATTCGGCGACGTGGCAGCCTTCAACCAGGCGCTGTGCGGCATGTACGCGGCCGGGTTCGGGGCGGGGCAGGTGGGAACACCCGTTGAGGCCTTACCCCACACGAACGGACAGGTCGAAACCCCGCCCCCCCGGACCGGCCAACCAGTAGTCGTGACCGGCGCGGCGCTGGGCCTGCCCGGCACCGAACGCCTCTTTGACGACGAAAATGTGGCCCGCATTCTGGGCGGCCAGCAATTCATCGACGTGATTCCCACGCGCTTCCGGCGCGCCATACTCGACAAGCACATCACGCGCCTGGTCAAGAACGAAAACGGTGACGGCAACTTCGAGACCCTCACCCATCCCTCCGAGGTCATCAAGCTCGCGGCGCGCGGAGGCGCGTTCGACCTGGGCGCGGAATTCGGCGTCCCGGCCGAGCGCATTGCCGCTCTGGACCGGGTCACCGCCCTAGCCATGGCGGTCGGGATCGATGCCCTGCGCGACGCCGGCATCCCGCTGGTGTTGCGCTACAAGAACACCAGCCTGGGAACCCGCCTGCCAGACCGCTGGGGGCTGCCCGACGCTCTGCGCGACGACACCGGCGTGATCTTCGCCTCGGTCTTCCCCGGATTCGACTCGTTCGCCGATGAGATGGCGCGCTACTACCACGATCAGTCGCGCCGCGAGCAACTGCAGATGTTGCAGAGTCTGCGCGCGCGAGCCACCTCTTCCAACGGCCAGGCGACGATTGCGCCGGAATTGGAACGCCGCATCGCCGGGTTGCAGGAAGCGATCGAGAAATCGCCGTACGTCTTCGACCGCCGTTTCCTTTTCCACGTATTGTCCATGGGCCACTCGCAGTTCGCCGAATTCATCGGCGCCCGCGGACCCAATACGCATGTCAACGCGGCTTGCGCCAGCACCACGCAAGCGGTGGCCGTGGCGGACGATTGGATCCGGGCCGGCAGGTGCCGCCGCGTGATTATCGTTTCAGCGGACGACGTCACCAGCGACCACCTGCTCGAATGGTTCGGCGCCGGCTTCCTGGCAAGCGGGGCGGCGGCCACGGACGATGTGGTGGAAGAATCCGCCCTTCCCTTCGACCGCCGCCGGCACGGCATGATCATCGGCATGGGGGCCGCCGCCATGGTGGTGGAGAGCGCCGAAGCCGCCGCCGAGCGAGGCCTGAGGCCCATCTGCGAGGTGTTGAGCGCCGTCACCGCTAACAGCGCCTTCCACGGCACCCGCCTCGACGTTCAGCATATCCACGGCGTGATGGAGCGCCTGGTCGCGGAAGCCGAATCGCGTTGCGGGATCCAGAGGAAACAAATCGCGCCTGCGACGGTCTTCGTATCCCACGAGACTTACACCCCGGCCCGCGGCGGCAGCGCCTCGGCGGAGATCCACGCTTTGCGCGGCGTCTTTGGGGATACCGCGGACCGGATCGTCATCGCCAATACCAAAGGCTTTACCGGCCATGCCATGGGCGCCGGGGTCGAGGATGTAGTGGCCATCAAGGCCCTCGAAACCGGATGCGTCCCCCCGGTGGCCAACTTCAAAGAGGTCGATCCCGAATTGGGACCGTTGAACCTGTCCAAGGGCGGCGCTTATCCGGTGGATTACGCGCTGCGCCTGGGCGCCGGATTCGGTTCGCAGATCAGCATGACGTTGCTGCGGCGCATCGGACCCGACGGCGCCCGGCCGAGTCCCAACGCGCTCGGCTATGCCTATCGCATTGCCGATCCTGCCGTTTGGCGGGCTTGGCTCCAGCGGATCGCGGGCCATCCGGCCGAACTGGAAGTGGTGAAGCGCACTTTGCGGGTGCACGATCAGGCGGCAACAGCCGCAGCAGCAGTACAGCTTGCTGACGTGGCAGCCACGCCCGCCGCGGCCCCTGCGGCTCCGGCCCCTCCGGCTCCGGTACCTGTGCCCGCCGCGCCCGTGATCAAGCCGGATCCCAGCGCCGATCCTGTTCAGGAGCGGGTGCTGGCGCTGATCGTCGAGAAGACCGGCTACCCGCGCGACATGCTCGACCTGGACCTCGACCTCGAAGCCGACCTTGGCATCGACACCGTCAAGCAGGCCGAAGTTTTCGCCGCTATCCGCGAGACGTACAACATCCCGCGCGATCCCAATCTGAAGCTGCGGGAATTCCCGACCCTGGCGCGCGTCATCCAGTTTGTTCATGAACGCCGGCCGGATCTGATGGCCCCGGCACCCCCTTCGGCGCCCGTGATCAAGCCGGCTCCCACCGCCGATCCCGTTCAAGACCGCGTCCTGGCGCTGATCGTCGAGAAGACCGGCTACCCGCGCGACATGCTTGACCTGGACCTCGACCTTGAAGCCGACCTCGGCATCGACACCGTCAAGCAGGCCGAAGTCTTCGCCGCCATCCGCGAGACCTACGATATCCCTCGCGATCCGAATCTGAAGCTGCGTGAGTTCCCGACCCTGGCGCGCGTCATCCAGTTTGTGCATGACCGCCGGCCAGATCTGATGGCCCCGGCACCCCCTTCAGCGCCCGTGCCCGTGGCAGCCGTCGCCGCTGCCGATCCCGTTCAAGACCGCGTCCTGGCGCTGATCGTCGAAAAGACCGGTTACCCGCGCGACATGCTCGACCTGGACCTCGACCTCGAAGCCGATCTCGGCATCGACACCGTCAAGCAGGCCGAAGTCTTTGCGGCCATCCGCGAGACTTACAACATCCCTCGCGATCCCAATCTGAAGCTGCGTGAGTTCCCGACCCTGGCGCGCGTCATCCAGTTTGTGCATGACCGCCGGCCGGATCTGATGGCCCCGGCACCCCCTTCAGCGCCCGTGCCCGTGGCCGCCGCCGCCATCGCCGATCCCGTTCAAGACCACGTCCTGGCGCTGATCGTCGAAAAGACCGGCTACCCGCGCGACATGCTCGACCTGGACCTCGACCTCGAAGCCGACCTCGGAATCGACACCGTCAAGCAGGCTGAAGTCTTCGCCGCTATCCGCGAGACGTACAACATCCCTCGCGATCCCAATCTGAAGCTGCGGGAATTCCCGACCCTGGCGCGCGTCATCCAGTTTGTTCATGAACGCCGGCCGGACCTGGTGCCGACGGCGCCTGAGGAAACCCCGCCGGCGCAAGAAGTCATGGAGACAGGGCAGGCCGGCAGACCTACCCCACTGCCGAGGCGCGTGCCCGTTCCGGGGTTGCGTCCACCGCTCCAGCACTGCAAGACCACCGGCGTCCCGCTCCAGGCCGGCCGGCGCGTGGCCATCATGCCCGATCGCGGCGGAGTGGCCGAAGCCCTGTCGCGGAAACTGCGCTCCCTGGGCGTCGAAGTCCTGACCATCGAGGAGGCGATTGCCGCAGGTCCGGTGCACGGTGTCTATTGGCTGCCCGCGCTGGACCACGAGGGCAATCTGGCCGACCTCACCACCTCCGCCTGGCACGAGGCCGTGAACGTGCGGCTCAAGTCCCTTTATGCCGCCATGCGCGCTCTCTACGAACAGATCGCGCCCGCCGGCACCTTCCTGGTTTCCGCCACGCGCTTGGGCGGGCAGCACGGCTACGACGATGCCGGAGCCTTCGCGCCCCTGGGCGGCGCCGTCACCGGCTTTACGAAGACCTACAAGCGGGAGCGCCCCGATGCCCTGGTCAAGGCCGTCGATTTCGAAGCGGAGCGCAACGCCGATGAAGTTGCCGATCTCCTGATCCAGGAAACGCTGCGCGATAACGGCGCAGTCGAAATCGGCTACAAGGACGGTCTGCGCTGGACCATCGGCCTCGAGGAACAACCCGCCGCCGATGGACAACCTGGCCTGACCCTGAACCGCGACTCCGTGTTCCTTATTACGGGCGCCGCCGGCAGTATCGTCTCGGCGATCACGGCCGACTTGGCGGCCGCCTCGGGCGGCACGTTCCACCTGCTGGACCTCGTGCCCGAACCCGACGCCGCCAATAGCGACCTGAAGCGCTTTGCCACCGACAAGGAGGGCCTCAAGCGCGACCTCTTTGCCCGCATGCAGGCGCGCGGCGAACGCGCCACGCCGGCCCTGGTGGAAAAGGAGCTGGCGGCGATCGAGCGGGCGCAGTCCGCCCGCAGCGCCATCGACGCCGTGCGCGCGGCCGGCGGCACGGTCCACTATTACAGCGTGAACCTGACGGATGCTGAAGCGGTGGCCAAGGTCATCGGCCAGGTGCGCCAGAGGAGCGGACGCATCGATGTGCTGCTGCACGCTGCCGGCCTGGACCGCAGTCACATGCTCCCCGATAAGCCACCGGCGGAGTTCAACCTGGTCTTCGACGTCAAGAGCGACGGCTGGTTCCACCTGCTGCGCGCCATCGGCGACATGCCCCTCGGAGCTACCGTTGCCTTCAGCTCGATCTCCGGCCGGTTCGGAAACGCCGGACAGACGGACTACAGCTCCGCCAACGACCTCCTTTGTAAGATGACCTCCAACCTCCGCCACACGCGGCCCGCCACCCGCGGGATCGCCATCGACTGGACGGCTTGGGGCGGCATCGGCATGGCAACCCGCGGCTCAATTCCCAAGATGATGGAACTGGCCGGTATCGATATGATGCCCCCCGAAGTCGGCGTTCCCTGGATTCGGCGGGAACTGACCGCGGGCGGGTCGCGCGGCGAAATTGTGGTGGGCCAGCGCCTGGGCGCGCTGCTCAATGAATGGGACGCTACGGGAGGCGTTGACACCACCGCCGTGGCGCCCGGGCCGATGCTCGGCCGGGTGGCGGGCGTGGATCGCAACGGCTGCCTGACGGTCGAAACTCCTCTGGAGCCGGCCATGCAACCGTTCCTCCACGATCATCAGATTGAGGGCACACCCCTCCTGCCTGGCGTCATGGGTATCGAAGGCTTTGCCGAAGCCGCCTTGTCTATGGCACCCGGGTGGCAGGTCGAAGCAGTCGAAGACGTGACCTTCCTGGCGCCTTTCAAGTTCTACCGGAGCGAGCCGCGGACCGTGACCATACACGCCGCGTTCCATCCGCACGGCGAGACTCTCGTGGCCGATTGCGGCCTCACCGGCAGCCGCAGTTTCCCGGGCCAGGCAGACCCGCAGATCACCACCCACTTCACGGGCCGGGTGCGGCTGGCGAAACAGCTTCGCGAACCGGCCGGTGCATCTGTTCCACCTGCGATGCCCGGACCCGCCATCGAAGCCGCCGACATCTATCGCGTGTACTTCCACGGACCCGCCTACCGCGTGATCCAACGGGCGTGGTGGGAGGAGCATCGGATGGTCGGCGAGATGGCTCTCGACCTCCCCGGAAACCACTGCCCCAGCGAGCAGCCTCTGGCGATGGCGCCGCGGCTCATCGAGCTCTGCTTCCAAACGGCGGGCCTGTGGGAAATGCTCTCGAAACACCGTATGGGTCTGCCGCAGCTCGTGCATCGTGTCTGGCTATGGAATGCGCCGCGTCCGCCCGCGGGCCCGCTGTACGCCGTGGTCACTCCCGACCAGGCGGGCGTCAGCTTCGACGCCGAGGTGGTGGACGCCGCCGGAACGCCGTACTTGCACTTGAGCGGCTACCGCACGGTGCCGTTCCGCGAGGACGTCGACACCGCAGTGTTCGGTCGACCGCTAGCGGTGCTGGTGTGAGTGTTTCCCCGCCAGGCTGTTACTGGTTGGCACAGTCCAGCCACGAAGTGCCGGACGGCAATGGCTGGTTGAGTCCGCGGGAAGCGCAGTGCTTCGACCGGCTGCGTTTCCCCAAACGGCGGGCCGACTGGCGTCTGGGGCGTTGGACCGCGAAACGTGCCGTTTCGGGCCACCTCGGCCTCCCCCAAAGTCCGGCGGCGTTGGCGGCCATCGAAGTATTGCCGTCCCCTTCCGGAGCCCCGGAGGTCTACGTATCGGGCCGGCCCGCACCGGTTACCATCTCACTGAGCCACAGCGGCAGTGCCGGCTTTTGCGCCGTCGCCGGCCTGGGCGTGGAACTCGGTTGCGATGTCGAGACCGTGGCGGCGCGCAGCCCGGCATTCCTTGCCGACTACTTCACCGTCGAAGAGCAAGCGCTGGTGGCGCGGACACCGCCTGGCGAACGCGACCTTCTGACGACCATGCTCTGGAGTGCCAAGGAAAGTGTGCTCAAAGCCTTGCGTTCCGGCCTCCGCGCCGACACTCGTTGGGTCAACGTCACTTCCTCGCCTGCCTCGCCAGGTTCCTGGTGGCCGCTGCACGCCTGCCACATCAGTGGGCGCATTTTCCGGGGCTGGTGGCGGGAAACAGCGGGGTTCGTGTGGACGGTGGTCGCGGAGCCACTGGACACCGAAACCCGCTTGGCAGCCTCGCCGACAGCCTCGACGTTCCTGATGACGGCATCCTAACAGCATACGGTCACGTACAGCCGATCATCCTTTACAGCGGAGTGGCCTCGCGTAAGATCCTGTTGCGGACGTACCGACACGGAGGCTGTGGGCGCCACGGCCTTCGGCGAGTGCAGGCCAAGAAGCCTACCCCACGAGCGCCTCCAGTGTGGCTTCGGCCGTGGCGCGCCAGGAAAACCGGGCGGCGCGCCGCGGACCCTCCACGGCCAGGCGATGGCGGAGCGATCCGTCCGTAACGATGCGCTCCATGGCCTCGGCAATGCCGCCCGGATCGTTGGGGTCGAACTTCAACGCCGCGCCGGCGGCATTCCCGGCGACGGGCTCGATATTCGAGCACGCCGTGGGAATCCCGGCCGCCAGCGCTTCCAGAACCGGCAGGCCGAAACCCTCGAAGGACGAGGGAAAAAGGAAGGCCCACGCGCGGGAGTAGAGCTCGTAAAGTTCAGGACGCGGGATCCAGCCGGGGAACTCGACGGCGCCAGCCAGGCCAAGCGTTTCGCGCAGCGCATGAAGCTCCGCACTGACAAAGCCGTGCATGCCGCAGACCACCAGCCGGAATTCGGGATGTACCGCGCGGAATTTGGCGAAAGCGCGCAGCAGGCCGTCCAGATTCTTGTGGGGGTGCAGCGTGGAGACGGCCAGCAGAAAGGGCTCGGGACGCCGCCGTGCCGCGAGCCCGAAAAAGGCCGCATCCACTCCCAGCGGCACGACCCGCAACTTCGACTCCGGCAGGCGGTACCAGGCGCGCAGGTCGGCCGCGGTGGCTTCGGAATCGGCCAGAACGTATCGCGAAACTTGCGCGGACCAGAAGAGAAAGAACTCCCAAAACGGGAGATCGAGCCGGCGGAAGTTTTCGGGATGGCGCTTGTGCTGGAGGTCGTGGAAAACCGTGACCTGCGGGCAGGGGCAAAGCAGCGGCGCAGTGAAGCCGGGGTTCAAGAGGGCGTCCAGCTTCAGCCGTAACGCGGCCAGGGGCAGCACCGTCTGTTCCCAGACGAGGCGGGTCGGCCGTGAGACAGCGCGGACTGCCTGCGGTACCAGTGTGAAGTTGGCGGCCGCCGGCGCCAGGTCGGCGCCGGTCTCGCGGTTGGTGAACAGGAAGTACTCGTTGGCGGAATCGATTTCGGCCAGCGCGGCTAGCAGCGCGCGCAGATAGATCTCGGTGCCGCCCACGCCGCCGGGGATCAAGTACAGAGCATTTACGCCGATCCGCAAAGCCCGCATGTCAGCGCTTCGGCTGCAAGGCCCGCCGCGCCTGGGCCAGGCCGTCACGCGCCGCCTGCAGCGTCGGGTCGATTGCGAGAGCTTTGGCGAAGTTGGCCTGCGCGGCGGGTATCTGCGTGGCCGACAGATTCACCATGCCCTTGTAGTAGTAAGTCATGGCAAAGTTAGGATCGATCTTCTCGGCTTCGTCCAGCGCCTCCATAGCCTCCTTCATTTGCCCGTGCTTGCCATAGACCATCCCGATCTGGGAGTACACGTGGGCCGTCCGGTCCAGTCCTGCCGCCTGGCGGAGTTTGGCCAGCGCCTTTTCGGGTTGATTGAGACCATCGTAGGCCAGCGCCCAATCCAACAGCATGCTGTACTCGGGCGGCTGCAGTTGGGAGGCCTTGTCGTACTCGGCCACGGCCCGGTCGAAGCGTCCGGCGTCGTAGTATGCCGAGGCCAACTGAAGACGATCGCGCGCCTTGTTCGGCGATTTGCCAACCGTATCTTCCCAAAGCGAGACAGGGTTGGACCAGACTTCGGCGCGGGCATGAGTCGTTACCGCCGCCACTAACAGCACCGCCAGGCACCCGCCCGCGAGCACTTTGCGATCGATCTTCAGCCGGCCCACCAGGTCCGTCAGAATCAGCAGTAGGCCAAGCATGGGCAGGTACAGGCGCCGCTCGGCCACAGGGTCCTTGATCGGAAGAATCGAGGAGGTGGGCGAAAGCAGCACCAGGAAGAGGAGGTATCCGAAGCCGGCAAGCGGAGCGCGACTGCGAAAGCGCCACGCGGCGGCGGCCAACGCCAGCAATCCGATCAGGCCGAAAATGGCGCCGTGGTCGAAGATCGTCCTGGAGATTGGAAAGTCCCAGTCCAGATCCAGGTTAGCCGGCAAGAGAAACATTCCGATATATGCGAACAGCGCCCGAAACTGGGTGAACAAGTATTGATACCAAGGGAGGTCCTTGATGCCAAAACCGGCAGTCGCACCGCTGCCGGCCGTGCCGGTGCCGATGCCCATGATCAGATCCCGAAAGCGATACAGAACTACGGCGCCCAGGACGGCAATAGGAACATAGATTCGCCAGTTGCTCTTGACTGCCGCGATCCTGCGGCCGGGGTTCCACCAAAGATCGGTGAGCAGCAGCAGCGCGGGCAAAACGATGGCCTGCTCTTTCGACAGGACGGCAAGCGAGAACAGCGCCAGCACCGCGCCGGCACTAACCCACGGAGAGGCGGGCCTGGGACGGTAAAGGAACACTGTGTAGGCAGCCGCGGTGAAGAGACCGCTCAGCGATTCCGAGCGGCCTGCGATATACGCAACGGATTCGGTTTGCACCGGATGCAGCAGGAACAGAAGGCCGGCGAACGCGGCCAGCAGATCCCGCGTCTGGCTGGCCATGCCGGTTCCCTGGGTGAGCAACCGGCGGACGATCAGCCATACCAGAATTGCCGTCGCCCCATGGATCAAAACGTTCACGACGTGAAAGGAGTAAGGTTCCAGCAGCGCGATCTGCGTATTCACCCAATACGTGAACATCAGGACGGGGCGCACGATCCCAATCCAGCCCGACAAAGGCGCCGAGGCGTTGGGCAGCGCGAATTGCTGCAGGGTATCGTCGAAAACAAAAGGGCCGTGAAGCGCGGGCCCATACGCCCAGAAGAGCGCGATGAGAGCCGCTACACCCGTCGCCAGGGCCCATATCCTGGGGTCGGATGTAGCATGCCGGGCGGCCGATCCGGTTGCCGCAGCTTTGCGGGCGGCCCCTCGGGATGTCTCCCGCTTCTTAGGTTTCATGGTTGCTTGCGCCGGCTGTCTCCCCCGGCCGCCCTGCCTGAAGCAGATGGAATTCCAGGATCGCCACTCGTTGCGCCAGCGCGACGTTGTCGTCGCGCAGGTGCGAGATGATTACGGAAAAGCGGAAGAACATCAGCACGAACACGCCTCCGCCCAGCAGGAAGAGGGTCAGCGGCGTATCCGGCAAACCGCTCCATGCGCGAAACGCCTCCAGGAGGGCGCGGGCGCGCGAAAGGATCAGCATGGCTACGGCGGCCAACAGCCAGGTCACCGAATACTCCACGCGGATGTGCGCGCGCCGCACCGAGACCAGCACCAGGATCAGCAGCACCACGCTCAGACCGGTGGTGACGTTCAAGAGGCGGTCCATTTCATCCTCCAATCCCTCGTCCGGCTTGCCGGGCCGGTTCGCCGCTTCCTTCGTGTGGTTGGCGGTGGAAGCGCCGGTCGTATTTGAGCACGTTCACGAACACACCCAGCAGCACGTGAATAATGTAGTACAGCGACTTAAGCGCGGTAATGGAGGAGTGTCCCGTGGTGCGAGGGCGCATAGTGACGGGTACCTCCTCAAATCGGAAACGGCGGCGCTGCAGCACCACCAGCGCCTCGATTTCCGGGTACTCCAGCGGGAAGCTACGGCTGAAAACATCGAGCGCGCGGCGGTTCACTCCCACGAAGCCTGAGGTCGGGTCGCGCACCGGCTTGCCCAGGATGGGGCGCAACACCGCGCGAAAGAACCGGATGCCCAGCCGGCGGATCAGGCCCGTGCGCGAGCCGTTCTCCTCGACAAAGCGAGAGCCGATCACCATCTCGCAGCCCGTGGTCTTCAGGCACTCGAAGATGCGCGGAATGTCCCGGGCATCGTGCTGGCCGTCGCCATCCACGCGGATCACGAAATCGAAGCCCAGTTCGTAGGCGAGTTTGTAGCCGGCCTGCACGCAACCGCCCACGCCCAGGTGGTGAGGCAGCGCGAGAATGCAGGCTCCGGCGCCTCGCGCCGCCTGGATGGTGCCGTCGCTGGAGCAGTCGTCAATCACCAGCACCGGCACGCCCGGCACCTCCCGGTGAATCGCGCGCACCACGGTTGCCACCGCGCCTTCCTCATTGAGAGCCGGCACAATCACCAGCAGGGAATCGGGACCGGTTGGGCGAGTCAAAGTCCGGCCAGCCTCCGGGCGCTGATGGAATGGCCGCGGACCAGGTGGCGGAAGATGTTTGGCGTGATGCGGGCCGCGTCGCGGATTTGGCGGCGTTGGCGCAGGAGGCGGCGGCTGTTGGCGAGCAGGGCGGCGTGCGCCCGAACCACGTACCAGATCATTTTCGGCCCGGCGTTTCCCTCGGCCCGGAAGCGGGCGGCGCTTCCCCGGCCTTTGAAAATGTACCACGCATGCCAAAGATAGCGGGCCAGCGCCACCCAAGGCGCGGCCAGCAACATGCAGCCGGGAAAATTTTTGGCCAGCACGAACAGGCGGTTTCGCTCCACATAGTACGCCTTCAGGCCAGAGGCGCGGCCGGCGGAATGCGAGTAGTGGTGCTCCACCACGGCCTCCGGAACGTAGAGGCATTTCCAGCCCGCCCAGCGTGCGCGCAGGCCCAGGTCGGTGTCTTCACAGTAGAGGAAGAAGCGCTCGTCGAAGCCGCCCAGTTCCTCCAGCAGCGCGCGCCGGTAAAGCGCCGCGGAACCACTGGGGAACAGGGTCTCATCAGCAACCGGAAAATCCTCGGGCGGCCGGCCGAATCCCCGCTGTTTGCTGCTGCCGTCGCGGGCCATGAGCATTCCGGCCGAATCCAGCCGCGGCTCGCCGAACAGGCGCACCTGCGAGGCGCACATCCCGGCGTCAGGGCGGCGCTCCATGGCGCATACCAAGGCGTCCAGCCAGCACGCGTGAGCTACAGCATCGTCGTTGAGCGTGGCCACGTAGCGCGATTGCGACGCTCGCCAGCCCTGGTTTACGGCGCCGCCGAAACCAACGTTGCGGGGGTTTTCGATGACCCGCGCCCCGGGCCCGGTCTGGTTCCGGCGCACCAGGCCCTGTCCGCTGTTGTCTACGACGATCACTTCAAAATCGCGCCGCGTCTGGCGGCTGAGGGATTCCACGCACTCTAGAAGCCTCGCATCGGCAGACAGGGTAGGGATCACCACCGTAACGAGGAAATCGGGCAAACCTCGATTCTAGCGTGAAGCGTGGCGTGGGCGGGCGTGAGGGCTGGATGATGGGTTCGACCGTTGAAGGGAGCCGGGCATTCCGCCGGGAGCGTTGGCATCTATTGATTCTGCTGGGCACTGGCCCCGGGCAAGCGTAACACCTGGTCTTTCGCAACCACTGCATCGAACGCGGTACCTGCCCGCAACCCAAAAGAACTTCCACTCACCCACCCATCCCCCATTGGATCCCACAGGAGCCGGGTCGCTCTCACTTTTCTTCCACCTTGGAACTGGTTCTGCCCGATCAGTGGTACTTTCTCACCGTTTACGGCGGCGACCCACTCTATCGACATCTTGGCCGCTGCGCCTTTTCCCCACTGCCCCGACTCCTCATTTTGCGCCGACACGATTCTTGCAATCGCTAGCGATCCTCGGGCTAACAACACCTCCCCGCCCACTTTGATGTCTCTCGCCGCCTCCAGCACAATCCGCTGGTTTGGGCGCAAATCGTCGGAGAAATGAAAGCGGCGCAGCAGGAGTGGAACTGGTGTACCGGCCGGTAATAAAAGCTCCGATCCACTTACGCCGTTTGCCACGGTTGGCGGATTACTTGCCGGCGCGCGGACACTCAACATCGACAACAGGCAGGCAACCTCTTCCTGCACCGTGGCGGACCAGTGTTGCTTGGGCTCACCGTTCTTGCCGCCAGACCGCCGCGTCTCCACCCGGATCAGAGTGCCTTGAACGCCCTCCCGTTCGGACGGCTCGAGCAGACTGAAAACGGCCTCGTCGCCACGCGGTAGCCTCAGCGCCTCTGTGCGTGAGGGCCTACGCTCGCCACGCACCTTCCGGATGTTGTCCTCATAGAGCAAGACGCCGATCGCCTGCATCGCGTCGGCCACAGCCTCGTGGGCCCGATCGAGAGGAACCGCAAAGAATCGTACCTCCTCGATGTTTCCCCGAGCGTTCATGTCGTCAACCGGACAAACCGCCGCTCGCAGGCAAGGGACCAACCATAGAAGGGCGAAGCCGCTGCGGAGCAACATGGCCTACCTCGTGACCTGAATCGTATATTCACCCGCCGTTTCCACTTCGAAGCTGGTTCCGGCGCGAACAACGGCCTCTACGCCTTTGTCCAAGAAACCCCAGGCTCGCCACGTGGCGACTTCCGCGACCTGCTTCGCGGTGCTGCTCTTTCTCGCTCCCCGACTCTTCTCGAGGGTGCTCGACACCTTGACGGTCTGTCCGTCAGCCGCCGTCACAGTGTCCACCAGGAACTGCAGTTCGGCGCTCCTCCCGTAACCTCCGGCTCCCTTGGTCTTCAAGAAGCTTCCTGCGCCCAGCGCACCCCGCCGAATCACAACAGCGCTATCGATCTGAACGTCGCTCGCGACTTCGAACATGATCGGTTGATCTTTCCCCCTTTTCTTGGCGGTTTTGGAGTACAGGGACTCTCGCAGCAGCACATTCAGTGGAGTGCCCTCCGGAAGGATCACCCTCCGTTTTTCTCCGGCATTGGATCCCGGGCCTAGCCCGCGTGGATTCTGGACTGGGTCGGCTGGGCTGAGTATCCCCACCAGGCAGGCGGTTTCTTCCATCAGCGGCGTCGCCATGCTGGAACTTCCAACGTGGCCTTTAAATGCGTTCTTGTGAAACTCGATCTTCAATCGAGTGCCTTCCCGGCCAGCCTCGGTAGCCGGCTTGAACTCGGCTTTGAACGTGCCCATCGCCCCCATCTTGACCTTCGCCCCTGATTCCTTGTTACGTTGCATCCGAGACTTGGCCATGTCCAAATCGGTCTTAGCATCGAGGGTCGTTGCGTCCTCGGAGTGAACCTTCGCCGACACAGCGGGCAGGGCCTTGATCAGGCAGAATCTGACGTGTTCCGGGGAAGCCGTTAAGAAGCGCTCTTCCACAGCCAAACCCTCAGCCCCCACAGCCGCGCGGCCGCACGGCGGCGTCTGCGCGAGCGCTGCAGTAGAACCTAGCACCACTACGAAACAGTACAGTTTGGTCATTTCAACAGTCCCCATTTAAATATATTTAGACCCTAAAATCTGATTTACGAGAAGTATTATACGCTGCAACTCACCAAGCCCAAAAAGAGCACGGGGTCTTAAAGTACTGGATACTGAATACTAGCCCGCTGGGCTTTTCTACAGGAGGTTGCGCAGAGTGGGCGGGCCTCCCGGCCTGCCTCGCCCGCTCGCGCTATGGCTAGAAGTACAGCTTCATCGAGAACTGCAGAATCCGGGGATCGAAGGCCGCCTGCACTTGTCCGAAGTTCGAAGAGCTGAAATTCGTGCTCATCGTGCTGAACCCCGGTTGGCCTGCCGGCGAGATCGCACCCACAAAATTCGTGTGATTGAATACATTAAACGCGTCGGCGCGCGCCTGCAAGCTGAGCCGGTCGGAGAACTTGAACATCCGGCTGATCGCAGCGTCGAAATTCACCGTGGATGGCCCGCGCAGCTCGTTGCGTCCGACATTTCCGTAGGTGCCCAGCGGGTTCGCCACAAAAGCCGCGGGGTTGATCCACTGGACACACGGGATGCCCGCACAGGTACGGCTGGCCGCGTACACATTCGAAAGCACCTGGTTCGGCCGGTCATTGCCGAGCCCCGTGAGCGAATTGTCCTTGCCGGTGGTCACGTTCAGCGGTTGCCCGCTGGAGGCGTGGAACAGGGGAGCGAACTGCCAGTTGCTGAGCAGCCGGTTGACCCAGGGATTGCCGCCCTTCACGGCGCTGGTGGCCAGGAGGGTCAAATTGAAGTTATGCCGGGTGTCGAAGATACAGGGACCCCGGTCCGCTCCCCGATTGAATAACTGGGAATTGGTCGACCCGGCCAGGGCCGCGCCAAAATCATAGTCGGATTCGCAGTAAGAATCGGTGTAGTTGGCCGTAAGCGAGAAGTGGTGCGCGAAGCTGTGCTGCAACGACATGAACAGACCCTGGTAGTGAGCCACGGCGCCGTCATCCATGGTGTCGATGCTGGCGTAGGCCGCGCCCAACGTGGGGTTGGCCTGGTAGAGAACTCGCCGCTGATTGGTGTTGCCGACGGTCGCGCCCGGCCCGTAAATTGCCGGATTGACTTCGCCGGCGATCCATAGGTGCGTGGTCTTGTTGCCCAGGTAGCTGACCGAAGCCAGCCAGTTTCCGGGGAGTTGGCGTTGATAAGTCACATTCCATTGCGCGACATAGGTTGGCTTGGGATTGATCGGCATGTTGATGTACACACCCGCCGTGGGGAAGAAGGCCTTGCCATTCTGCGGGAATGGATTGCCGCCCGGATACCCCTGCCAGGGATTGCTCAGTCCGCCCACCGGGTTCGGCGTGTCGAGGGCGGTGCCGACCGGCGCATTGGTGGTCTCGCGCTCGTTGAACCAGGTTTCCGTCACGTCGTAGAGAATCGCGCCGCCCACGCGCAACGTGTCGCGGCCGTCGCCATGCGGATTCCAGACTACGCCCACGCGCGGGCCGAAGTTGGCCATGTGGCCATTCCACATCGCGTCTGGGATTCCCGGATCGCCCTTGAAGAACATTCCCGCCGGGGCATTCGGGTACACGCTGCTGAACTGCTTCGCGTAGAATCCGGGCAGGCTGAAGGACGTCCCCCGCCCGTATTTGTCGGGGTCTGGGAAGGTGGGCTCCCAGCGAATCCCGAAATTCAAGCTCAGCTTCGGCGACACTTTGAAAGTGTCCTGCGCATAGAAGCTCATGATCCATTGGCGCAGGTCGTCGGGAGTGGCGTTGGTCTGGGTAAAGTCGCTGGGTAAACCCGTCAGGAAGTCGGCCAGCCCCAGGCCGGTGCGCGAGCCATTGAAAGCAAAATTTCCATTCTCGTTAAAGCCGGAGATCGTGTTGTTCTGCACCCGCACCAGGTTGAACCCGAAGGCCATCTGGTGCCGGCCGCGAATCACGTCCACGTCGTCGGCCACCTGGAAGGAATTCACATTGAAGTGCCCGGGGGCGCAGGTGCCGCAGAAGGTGCTGAAGGCCCCGGTTACCGACACCAGAAGGAAATTCGGCACCGCGCTGTACATGTTCACTCCGAGCAGCGTGGGGTTGATCGGAATGTCCGTCGGGCCGCGATTGTCGCGCCGCCGGTTGGCGGTCAAATGGAGCGAGTTCAGGGTTGCCGGATTGATGGTGTAGTTGTCGCTGAAGGTCACCGACTGGGCCCGTTCGAAGTTGCCCGCCGCCGTGGTGGTCAGCACGTTCTTCCCATCGAAGACCGGCGGGTTCTTGTAGCCATCCAGGAAGTAACGTCCGAATAGCGTGTGCTTGGAGCTCTTCGCCCAGTCGACGCGGGCGATTATCTGGTCGTCATCGCCCGTGGTTGGAATTCCATAGGTGACCTTGCCGCACGCGTCCGCTGAACCGGTGGGCAGGTAACTGTTAGCGATCTTCAGTGCCACCGGGTTCAGCATGGAAGCCGGAATCTGGTTGCCAGGGAATGGCGTGTTGCCGGACAGCGGGTTCACTAGTGTGACGGGTTTACCGCTGGACTGGCAGGGTCCCGAAGCCAGGGTGCTGAGATCTCCCGTCAGTGACGCCGCCGTCGGGATATGGGTAATCAACTGGGGCGGGTTTGACCGGTTGCGCGTGCCCTGGTAGCCGGCGAAGAAGAACAGCTTGTCCTTGATAATCCTGCCGCCTGCCGTGCCGCCGTACTGATTCCGTTTCAAACTGTCGTGGACCGGCGCGAAAAAGTTGCGAGCATTGGTATCGCCGTTGCGGAGGTATTCAAACAGGTCGCCGTGGAATTGGTCCGAGCCCGACTTGGTGACCACGTTGACCGTCGCGCCCGGGTGGATGCCGAAGCGTGGCGAAACGGCGCTGGTCTCCACGCTGAATTCCTGCAGAGCGTCGGGAAAAGGGAAAGGCATGTTCACGTTCGACATGGGGTCGGTATTATCGCCCCCGTCTAGAAGATACGCGGTGCCATTGCCCTGCCCGCCAGCCACGGAGATTCTGGTCGAACTGGCGAACGTTTTGCTTCCGGTATCGCCCGAATCGCCGTACGCCGCCGCGCCCAGCGTTACGATCAACTGGGTGGCCTGGCGGCCGTTGAGGGGCAGATCGTTGATGCGGTGCTCGTCGATGATCTGGGAGATCGAATTCTCCTTGGTTTCGACCATGCTGGTCACGGCATTCACCTCGATCCGTTCCGTAGCCGAACCGACCTGCATCGCCGCGTTGACCTGGATGTTGTTGTTCACTTGAAGAACGATGCCAGTCTGCACGTAGTCCTTGAATGCAGGCGCCTTCACTTCCAACCGGTAAGGCCCTACGGGCAAGTTGGGCAACGTGTAGCTGCCCGTGGCGTCGGTGACGGTAGTGCGCACCAACTGTTTGTCGGTTTCCGTCATGGAAACCATGGCGTTCGGAATGCCGGCGCCACTCGGGTCGGTTACGTTGCCGCTCACCTGTGCGACTGCCACTGCCTGGCCCCGCAGATACGGGACGGAACTCATTGCAAGAAACGCGGACAAACTCCAGACCGCGAACGTCAACTCGGACTTCATGAACCCCTCCAAACGCAAACTGGGCGCGAACGGCCGCAAAATCGGTCGCGTTAGCGCTATTGTTCAGAAGTATACAGGATTTTCCCCCTGAATGGATAGTAAACTGTCAGCCCATCAGCGCCGCATCAATTCCAGGAAACCGTTGACAATCGCGTCCTCGGCGCACCCCGGCTTCAACCGCGACGCCGTGACTTCATAGCCCACTCGTTCGAACTCGGCGTCGTTCGGGATGTACCCGCTCGATCCGTTGGTGTGCGTCAACATCACCGTGTGGGTGAACGGCGACTCCTTCCGGAGGCGTTGCGCAATCAGCGTGAAGACCTCGCCCGAGACGGCGGCCAGCGCCACGCGATCGATCATCAGCAAACCAAGCCGGATCGGCACCGGATCGGCATCGGCGAACTCGTAATCGGCGCGCGGGGTCGGGCCCGGCTTCACCCGCCGTCCCGGGCACGTCGCCACCTGCTGCGCGCCCCAAATTCTCACCTGCGCCGCGGTTTTGATCCCACCGGCCGCGCGGACAGCCGCCTCGCCCAAGATCCGGCCCAACGCATTCACCAACGTGAAATCGTCGCCGTTTTCCATGGCGATGGGGTTCTGGTCTCCGGCGGCCCCGCTGGTCCACACGGCCACCGCACCGTCACCCGACACCTTTTCCTCCGCCCGGAGCTGAATGCGTGGACCGCCGTCGGAACGAAGACGGCGCTCGCCCAGGTAGTGCTCCTCGACGAACCGCGAGGTGGCGCCAGCCAGGTCCCCGGTGATCTGGTAGTTGTTCGGCCCCATCACCACCGCATGCACCGCGTAGTTGATGAGGAACGCAATCGGCTTCCCCGCGAGGTCGTCAAACCGCAGGACCGTGAGGGTTTTATCGGACGGGCCATTCTCGTTGTAGCCGAGCCACAATCCGCGCGGCGATTGCTCTCGCCGGTTGACGTTGAGATCGGCCGTCCCCGTTCCGATGCCGAACCGCGCCGGCTGAAGCTGCGCCTTCGCCCGGCGCACGGCTTCCACGGCCGCATCCGCGACGGTCTTCGTATAGGCCACGGTATTCTCCCCGGCACGGCCTCCCGCCGCCGCCACCGAGGGCGCGCCGTGATCATGAACGGCCGACAGCAGCAGATTCTCCGGGCGAATTCCCACCTCGCGCGCCAGCCTCCCGGAGACATCGGCCCACACGCCGTCAGGGACGAAGATCAGCTCCCAAGCCACCAGCGCCGCCTGCGTCGTGCCATCGTCGAGCACGATGGCGCGAACGTAGATGTGGTCATGAATGCCTTTGAACCCCTGGGTCCGGCTGGCATAGCCGCTCATCGGAAGCGCCGCATCGGGCGGCGGCGTAATGTCTACCCGGGCGGCGCCGGCGCGGAACACGCTTTGTCCACTTCCGGGGACCGGCAAGAGTGAGGTGGCAACAAGCAGGAAAATGCAGGACGGGACTACGGTACGCATCCCATCAGAGTATCTCGGAAAGTGCGATGTCGATGCCGGGAACAGGCTGGAAAGGATGGAGCGCTTTTCAGGCCGCGCGGCCCCCGAGCCGTCGTACACCCAAGCTTTTCGGCGGCGGCCGATAGATTATCCAGTACCGGTCGACACTTGCCGGAGGTTCTCCTCGGCTGTTTCACCCGATCGTACTGCCGTTCGCACGTGTCCATGTGTTCGTTCTGAGGCATCGGCATGCGGATCAGTGTGCCCTTCACAAGTTCGAGGTCATCAGAGCCTTCATCCAGGAGCTCGAATTCCGCGAAGCTCATCAGCGTCGTGTTTCTCTTGCTATCTTGGGATTTGGCGCAAATCTACCCGTTTCAACCGTACCGGTACACTCCAAAAGCCGGCCCTCTCCAGAGTCTCGTAACCCAGCCCTACGACAAGATTTCGCCGGCGATGCAAAGCCGTTATCTCGCCCTAAATCCGTACAACCTGGTTCGCGTGGTCCTGGGCGAACGCAAGCCCGAGGACTCGGATTCAGACAACGTCTATACGCGCGCAGCCGGCTTGATGCAGCAGTGGACCGCTTCCGGAATCGTCGCCCAGGATGCCGAGCCCGGTGTCTTCCCCTACTTTCAGGAGTTCGTGGTTCCGGATACCGGCGAAAGGCTCGTCCGCAAGGGCTTCATCGCTTTGGGCGCGGTGGAAGAATATTCTGCGGGCGTGGTGTTTCGTCACGAACAGACCCTCTCCGGACCCAAGAAGGACCGCCACGAACTGCTGCGCCAAACCCACACCCATTTCGAACCCATCTTCATGCTCTATGCCGATCCAGCCGGCGCGATTGATGCGCTGCTCGACGAAGCCACAGCTAATCCACCCTTGGGCGAAGTCACCGACGAGTACGGGGCCATCCACCGCATCTGGAAGATCGCCGGCGGCGCCCAGGTTCAGGCTTTGATGGCCGATCACAAGCTGCTGATTGCCGATGGCCATCACCGCTACGAAACGGCCATGGCGTTCCGCCACGAGAATCCCGGACTGAAGGGGGCCGACCGCATGATGATGTCGTTCGTCAACATGCACTCGCCCGGTCTCAAGATCCTGGCGACCCACCGTCTGGTGAACGGCCTCGATCCAGAAGCGTTCCCGGAAGCCTTCCTGCGCGCAGCCGCCAAAGACTTCCGGGTGGAGGAGATTGATTCGCTCGACGCGCTGAAGCGGGCATGGAACGATCGTGCGGACCGCAGCACGATCGGCGCCGCGATCGGAAGCCGCCTGTTTCTGTTCGAGGACCGCAGCGCGCGCGGCGAACTCGACGTCAGGATTCTACACCAGCGGCTGTTGGGCCAGGCGCTCGGCATCGGCGAGGAAGCCGTGCGCGACGAGAAGCACCTGCGCTACATCCGGGGTATCGATGCCGCTGTGGAGGAGGCGCGCAAGGGCGCGGCCCAGGCCGCCTTCCTGCTGAAGCCGACCTCGATCCAGCAAGTCGCCGGCACTTCCTTCAGCGGCGGCGTGATGCCGCAGAAGTCCACGGACTTTTACCCGAAACTACTGTCGGGGATGGCGATTTATCGGCTGGGATGAGAGTTATGCCTTCCGCGTCAAGCACCGGTAGGCCCGCCGCGCCACGATCAACTCTTCATTCGTGGCCAGCGCCAGAACGGTCACCTGGGAGTCGCCGGCCGAGACCACGCGGTCTCCGCTGCCGGTATCGTTCCGTGCCGGGTCGATGCGAATTCCCAGGAACTCCAGCCCAGCGCAGCAGGCGGCCCGAAGTCTCGGCGAGTTTTCGCCGATGCCGCCCGTGAACGCCACGGCCTCCAGCCCACCCATCGCCGCCGCAAACGCGCCGATGGTTTTCTTCACCTGGTACACGAAGACCTCCAGGGCCAATGCGGCGCAGCGGCTGCCCTGCGCGGCGGCGCTCTCCAGGTCGCGCACATCGCCGCCGGCCACGCCGGAAAGCCCGGCCAACCCGCCACCTTTGGCCAGTTGGACGCGCACTTCTTCGGTGCCCCAACCGTGCCGTTCCATCATGTAGAGGACCGCGAAGACGTCCAGGTCGCCATGCCGGGTGGCGTTCTCCAAACCGGACTGCGGCGAGAAGCCCATGCTGGTATCCACCGAGCGGCCGCCCTCGATGGCGCACATCGACGAGCTTCCGCCCAGGTGGCAGCTCACTAGCTTCACGTTGCGGCCCAGCCACGCGGCCACGCGCTCGCCGATGTACTGGTGGGATGCCCCGTGGAACCCGTACTTGGCCACGCCGTCTTCCAGCCACGGCCCCGGCACGCCGTAGAGCCGGGCGTGCTCCGGCATGGTGGCGTGAAACTCCGGTTCGAACGCAGCCACCATCGGCACGCCAGGCATGGCCTGCCGGAACGCCTCGATGGCCGTCAGGTAAATCGCGTTGTGCGCCGGCGCCGCCGGCAGAAACTGGCGTAACGCGTCCACCACGCCGTCATCCACCACAAACGTGCCGCGGTATTTCGGTCCCGCGTGCACGGCCTTCAGCGCGATGGCATCGATGGCTGTTCCGCCGGTCGAGATCTCCCCGACGGCTTGCGCGTAATTCGCGACACGCTCCAGCCGGCCTTTGGCCAGCACCTTCTCCGAAGGCATTTCCAGAATCTGATACTTCAGCGAAGTCGATCCCAGGTTGGGTATGAGTAGGTTCACTTGATCCCTTGATTCTTTGAGGCCTGGCGAACAGGTTCCTGGTGGCGGCCGCCCCGAAATCCACTCTCGGGCGGGCCACACTCCTTATAATAGATCGCGAATTGCCGAGCGAAGCCTCTCACCCTCGTCTCAACCGCTGCAACAGGTCTTGATTCACCTTCCCCTTCACCGTCCGCCGGTCGAGACCCAGCCGGCGCGCCGTCTCTTCAAAGCTTCCAGTCCGGCTATACACAATCGTCACGTACCGGCTCAGCAACTCGCCGGCCGTGAGCCTGCCCGCTCGCGCTTCGCCGGCGAACTCCTCCACCGGATCTTGCGTCCCCGGGCCCGACGGCCGGTAGTTGCGCCGGATCAGCACGTTCTTCACGCACTGTTCCAACTCCCGGTAATTGCCCGGCCAGCCGTAGTCCGCGCCCAGATTGTTTTCGATCCATCGCATCACGTCGTCCGCCAGGCCGTCACCCTCCGCGCCCGCTACCCGGCGCGCCATGTATGGCACCAGTTCGCGCAGCACCGCCGGGGAGTCCGCGAGTTGCTCGGCTAACGACGGCGTGGTCACCTGGTCCGAGCAAAGCCGGTAGTACAAGTCTTCGCGGAATTGGCCCTTGCGCATGGCCGCCGCCAGGTCCTTGTTGGTGGCGGCGATCAGCTTGCCTTGGAACTGCCTTCCCGCGGTATCGCCCACCGGATGAAATGTGCGCGTTTCGATCACGCGCAGCAGCTTCACCTGGATGGCTGGGTCTAGGTCGCCCAACTCGTCCAGGAAAACCGATCCCGCCTCGGGGCAGGTTTCGAGCCAGCCCTTGCGGTCGGCCACCGCTCCCGTGAAGGCGCCGCGCCGGTGGCCGAACAATTCCGACTCCACCAGCGTGGGCGACAGGGCCGAGATGTTGATCGGGAAAAACGCTTGCGCCCCATCGCCCGCGAAGGTCAGCTTCTGCTCGTCGAACGGCGCATAGCGCGATTCCGCAATGGCCCGCGCCACCAGTTCCTTCCCGGTCCCCGAAGGGCCCGTGATCAGGGTGGCGAACTCGCCCATGCGCTCGTAGAGCGTGCGCTGGTAGCGGCGCATGTCGTGCGTGAAGATCGATTGCCACACGGACGCCCGCAGCCGTGCCGCCGGCATGGAACTGCCGATGATGTCGCGGAACACCTGTTCGAAGGCCCGCTGGATTTGCCGGAAGCAGGCGAACGTGTGTCCCGGTTCATGGCCGGTAGGAAACCGCACGCCTTCGACTTCGAAGTACCGCCGCCAGTCCGCCAGGAATTGGTTGTAGAATCGCCAGCGCGCGCCTTCGGGCTGCTGGGCGCCCGCCCCGAACCCGGCCTCGAGAAACCGCGGATAGTAGCGTGTGTAGAGCAGGTGCAGCACGGCGTCTTCGTAAAGCGCCAGGTCCGACCCGTGCGCTTCGGCGCCTTCCCTCAGCCGCGTCCGCAGTTGCTCCACCAGCGGCTCCAGCCGCTCCTGAATGCGCCAGACGTTCGCCCGCGGCTCCGGATGCTCGATGCGGTAGCTCCATACCGGCTCGCCTTCGACGAAGGCCGCCCCCAGCGCCGCCCGTTCGCACTCGACGCGCTCCGGCAGGAAGGGGTTGGCATTGCCTAAACGCGAAATCGCGCGCAAGACGGCTCGTTGTTGGGCGGTTAGAAAGCTCATGACTTGAGTCTGCCTCCGGACTTCACGATTGGATTGTACAGGGCGATATGGCAGTGCGGGAATTCAGGCCAAACGGCGTCTCCGCGTCACCCCTGTTTGCTATACAATAGCTAATCCGGGCGGATTCTTACCCGCCGGAGGGAGCTCAACCACGGGACTATGTCGGATCGCGGATTCTTATTCCTTTTCAGCGCCTTGATGATCGTGGCCGGGTGCGCCTCGGCTGCGTATCTGGTGGCCACCGGACAGGCTGGCACCGTCGATGGCCTCTTCCTGGTCTTGACGGCATTGCTGACCGCCGTGGTTTTTGCAATTTACCTGGTCTATATGATCGGCCGCGCCATGGAGCCAGCCAAGAAACCGGCGGCTCCGCCCGCCAAAGCGACCGTCGAGGCCAAAGCAACAAAGCCCGCGCCGGCGCCCGCGGCGCAAGGCTGATCCGTGGCGCGGTCGCGGAGGCAGCCAGCAACCGCTCTCACCGGCAAACCGTCACCTGATAGAAATACTCGGGAGCTTCCGCGCCGGTGACCAGGCGCAGGGCCCTGCGCTGCCACGCGGCATAGGGGTCGTAAAGTGTCTGCGAACTCGCGCGATTCCGGCAAGCCTCCGCCTCGACCGCGGAGACCAACCGTCCGGGCGAGACATCGCGCGTGTTGCGCACCACCCAGACCGCTTGGGCCGCGGGCGCGGCGGCGCCAGCCCCTACGGCCGTGTCCGCCATGACGCTGAAGAAGGCGACGCCATTGCCGAGGTAGAGCCGGAGGGCATTCGCATCCGCATTGTAACCATCCACCAAAACCAGGTCGCGCGCCGACCCTTCCGCCCGGATGCGGACGGCGATTTCGCGCACCGGCGCCACGTATCCGAGATTCACGAAGTTCTCGCGGCGGAAATAGAAGAAGGCGGATGAGGCGAACGAAACCAGAATCGCCGCAGTTGCGAGATGCCGGAAGGGGTGACGCCCGCGGGTGAGCCCGATGGCCACGGCGAGCGTCAGGAACGGCAGTAGCCAGAGCAATCGCGCCGCGACAAATGGCCAGGTGACCCAGCGGGCGGCGCCGGCGTAACCGGCCGCGGCCGCCAGCGAAATCAGCGGCCACAACGGCCGCCCGAGCGTCCGGATACGGCATCCGCGCCAGGCCATCCACAGCGCGATGGGCACTGCCGGCAGCGCCAACGGAGAAAACGATTCGCCAATCGTCATGGAAATCAACCCAAATCCGATCTTAAGAACCTGCTCGATCGCCATGCTCCCGGCGAGCGCATAGTGCGATTGAAACCCCGTTGCCCGCCCCCAACCAGCCATCGCGCCCGCCAGGGTGACGATCCACGGGGCGTAAGCTAAGGCCGCCGCCGCGACGAACCAGGCGACGCGGGCTGGCCCGAGGCGTTTCCAGGCTGCCAGGGAGAAAGCCGACAGGATCGCCAGCCCGGGCAGATAGTGGGTGTAGAGCAGGAGGACCACCGCTGCGAAGGCCGGCGGGACCCGGTTCACGGACTCGCGCGGATGAAACATCCACCGCCAGAGCAGGGAAATCGCGAGCATCGCGACGGCGGCCTGCATCCCATAGGACCGGGCCATCCGCCCGTACAGCAGAAGGCAGGGCGAGAAGGCGAACAGGGCCAGCGCCAGCAAGCGGCGATCCCACCTCCAGCGGCGCAGCCATAGCCGGTCGAACATCCAGGTGCAGAGCAACGCGGTCAACGCCGAGAACGCCCGCAGCGCGGCGATGCCGGTCCAAGGCAAAGGAAGCTGAGCCCACCAGTGCAGGACGAAATAATAGACCGGTGGGTGAATATCGCGCTGCAGAATCGGAACGATCTCATGGATTGGATGGGCGACGGTTTGCAGGGTAAATACCTCGTCGCCCCAGGCAGGCAGCAGGTCCAGATTGTGGAATAGCAGCAGCGCCTGCAGGCACAGCACAACAGGCAACAGAAGCAAGGCGCGCGTTTTCGGCCAGGCCGCCGTCGGGAATGGCTTCACGGACGAACTCCGCCGGCATCGAAAATCAAGATGCTGCGTCCCGCCCGCGCTACCGAAGTCAGAGGCTCGAGCCAGCCGACCAGGACGAATATGGCGGCGGTGTGGCGAAGGCTGCGGCGTGGCTGGTCCGCGCGCCAACCCCACCAGGCCAGCGACAGGCAGCCGGCCAGCGCCACGTCGGTTGTGGCGATGCCCGCGACCACCGGCAATGGAGGATTCGGCGTATCGTAATCGAACCGGCCGGCGATGAGCCACTGGATTCCGCAAGCCATGTGGAACGCGGCCGCGACACGCGGACCCGGTAGCGGCATGACAATTGATCGTAACATCGGCCCGTGGCTATACTTCCAGGTATGGAAATTATCTGGCTCGGACACGGCTCGTTTCAGTTCCGCCTGCCCTCGGGGCAAGTCATCCTCATGGACCCCTGGATTGACGGCAACCCCATGTACCCCAAGGGACACGAAATCGCGCGCGTCGACACCATCTGCATCACCCACGGACATTTCGACCACATTCATGACGCCGTGCCTCTGGCGAAGAAGTTCTCACCCGAGGTGGCGGCCATCTACGAGACCTGTTATTGGCTCGAGTCCAAGGGCGTCAAAAACGTCCGCTCCATGAATAAGGGCGGCTCGCAGAAGCTGGGCGATGTCACCGTCACCATGACGCACGCGGTGCACAGTTGCGGAATTCTGGATGACGGCAAGATCCTCTACGGCGGAGAGGCTTCGGGTTATGTGCTGCGCCTGCCGGATGGCCGCAGCCTCTATTTCGCCGGCGACACCAACGTGTTCTCGGACATGCACCTGATTCGCCAGCTCTACCAGCCGGAGTTGGCGTTCCTGCCCATCGGAGATTTGTTTACCATGAGCCCGCGCGAGGCCGCCATGGCGTGCGAGTTATTGCGCGTGAAGAAAGTGATCCCCATGCACTTCGGCACGTTTCCGCCCCTGGTGGGCACCCCGGGCGAATTGGCCGAACGCATCGCCGATCTGAACACCGAAGTCTGGCCGCTGCAACCGGGCGTGCCGGTGGACTGGTGACAAAGCCAGGAATGGCCGTGTTACGGGTTCACGAACTTCGCGATGGCTTCCACCACGTCGGGCAGCACATGTCCGGGTTTCGAGTACTCGGCCGTGGTGCTCTTCCCTTCGCCAGCCACGAACAGGTGATTCAGCGAGGGGAAGCTCTTCATCACTACGCCTTTGCTGGCGCCCACTGTAGCTTTCCAAAGCGCGAAGTCTTTCATGTTGGCCTGAAAATCTCTCTCGCCTTGCAGAATCAGCATCGGCAAGCCTAGCGTCTTGGCCTTTTCCGCCGGGTTGTAGCCTTTGAGGTCCAACCAGTAGGAAACTGGCAAGCCCATGACGGCCGGAGCATCCTCGTCGCCTACTTCCAGCTTCTTCACCTTGGCCTGCATGGCCTTGATGCCTTCCAGTTGCTGGGCCTTGACACCCAGGTACTCGGCCTGATCCACCATCACGTCCTCCAGCGGACGCGCGTTGCCCGCCAGAATCAACAGGCCGGCCAGCTTACCGTCCTCCTCGGCGATGCGCGGGGCCAGGTACCCGCCCAAGTCATGACCGAGCAGAAAGACGCGCTTGGCATCCACTCCCGTCTGTTTGCGCAAGAGGGCTGAGGCTGCGACGGCATCGTCCACGGTCTCTTCGGCAACGGTCATCTTCGCCATACCGGCCGTCCGGGCGCGGTACTGCCTGGTTCGCTTCTCATAGCGAAGCACCACGATGCCGCGCGATGCCAAGCCCTCGGCCAGATCTTTGAACACCTTCACGGCGCCCACGGTTTCGTCGCGGTCGTTGGGGCCGGTGCCCGGCACCAGCACGATGGCCGGGAACGGACCGGCGCCGTTGGGAAGGCTGAGCGTGCCGGGCAGCTTCCAATCGCCATCGCCCACGGTAATATCGCGTTCCTGGAAGGAATCCGGCTTGCTGTAGGCCGGCCGCTGCCAATCCACCGGACCAGGGAGAGGCACCATGCCGGCAATCAGCCCGCCGGCAGTGACCGCCCACTGATAATTCACGTTCTGATTGGCGAATTTCACCGGGATCACGACGACGGTATTGACCCCCACCTTGCGAAGCACGGGATCGCCAATGCTCGTCACTTCGCCGTAGGTCTTGATCTGGTCACCCAGCTTGGTCAACGTGGATTCCGGCAGCGCCTTCTGCATGTCCGCCGTGAAGATCTTGTCGAGATCCGTGTACTTTGCGCCAAGCAGAAGACCGGTGGCGTTGCGGGCAACCGCGGCCGGGTCCGCAGCCGGCTGGGCGGCCAGCAGCATCGTTAGCAGGGGCAGAGTTGATAAAGCGCGCGAAAACATAGACACTTCCATCCTACATCGCTATCTCCCCACCTTCTTCATGACGGCGTGAATCGCGTCGAAAACGTGGCCTTCCACCCCTTGGGCGAAGGGTCCGGGCTGGCCGTAGTACACCATGCTGTCCACGGCCTCGTAGCCGCCTTCGCGCAGGACACGGTCCGAGGGAATATAGCACATCACCGCATTGGAATAGCCGGCTACGATCAACGGCTCGCCGGTGTATTCGCGCTGGGCGCGCAGATCGTAATCCACCACCACTTCGCCAGCGAGCGCGAGCAGGGTCAGCTCCTTGCCAAAGCGAATCGCCTGCACGGGGTAGGGTGTCTCGCGCACCGGCCTCCCGTTGTCGATGGCTTGCAGCATGCGCTGCGCCCGCTGTTTGGCGGCGGGTGAGGCCTTGGCGTTGGTGAGGTCGCCCTCGTAGACGGCCCGATCCTGCGGCGCGAAGGGCAGGCTGGTGACTCGATAGGCCGCCCGCAGCGGGCCGCGGAGCGGGTGCAGTTCGCCCCCCAACACGCGGCGCACTTCGGCCGCGATTTCATGGCCGTGGTGCTCGGCCAGTTCCAACGTGCCGCGAGGGTATGGGTTCTGGTCGGCGCCGCACAACTGCAGGAATAGCGCCGTGGCCCCTGGGTAAGCGTTCTCCAGCTCGGCAGCGGCGTAGCCGGCATAGTCGCCAGTGATCTGATAGATGTCGCCGCCGAGCGTGGTGTTGTGACAGGCGTAGGCGAAGAGCACCGCCCTGACCGTGCCGTCGCGCCCGGCCACCTTCAGCACCGGGACCTGGTGGTCGCCGGGCCCCTCGCGGTTCACCCCGATCTTGACTCCGGCAGGCGTGGCTTCCCGCCGGTTCATCGCGAAGCCGGCCTGCCCGAATCCGAACGAGACTTCGGCGGGCGCGAGATCGCCCACGGCCTGGCCGATTGCCGCCACCAGAAGGTCCGTCAGCCGTGCCGCGTAGTCCTTGAGTTTCTGCTCCTCGCCGGGCGGCAGGATGAACATACTCGCCAGGTTCGGCCAGACCACGGGGCCGGTATGGGTGTGAGACGAATTGAGCAGCAGATGCGAGCGCTCGATGCCAAACTGCTGCCGCGCGCGCGCGGCCACCGCATCGGCGACTTCGAACGGGAGTCCGACCAGATCGGTGCTCACGATCACCAGCCGCCCGCCCTGCCCGGTGTCGAGCGCCAGGGCCCGGGCCCACAACGGCTGCCGGACGGATTCCGACGCATGGTTCCGGCTGGCGTAGCCGGACATCCAGATGGGGCCGCCTGGCGTGATGTCCACGCGCCCCACGCCGGCGCGCATGGTGGCGGCGGAAGCGCTGGCGGCGGACAAAAGCAGGAGGCAGGCTTCAAAGGTCTTCATGCAGCCTACAGTTTACGCCCGCCGGGCTCCGGCAAACGCCCGCTCCAATCCAGCCACGCCCACGCCCCGGCCGTCAGCGAACCGAAGGCGCCGGCCACCAAACCGATGGTCCGGGGCCCCACATACTGCGAGGCAATGCCGGCCGCCGCCATCGAAACGATCATCACCGACCACCGCAGCGATTCCAGCGTCGAGAAGACCCGGCCGCGAAACTCGTTGGGCGTGTGGCGCAGAAGCTGGCTGTTGTTGAGCACGGTGGTGACGGCCATGCCGACCCGCGAGAGCATCATCAGGACCAGGGCCGCGCCGTAGGATGCCACCTGGCTGAAAAGCATGTAGGCCAGGCCGTGGACCACGTAGGAAATGGTGACGGCGCGTTTGTACCCCGCGAAGCTGGTTTGGCGGCCCACGGTGTGTCCGAGGCCGCCGCCCAACAACAGGCCGATGCCGGCAAATCCCCAGATCGAACCGATGCCGGCCGCGCCGCGGTGGAAGACCTGCTCGCCGAATAGCGCGAAGAGAATCTGCGCCGCGCCGCCGCCCATCGCCCAGCCAACCGAGATCATCGCGATCCCGATGGTGAGCGGCGCCGACCACATGTACGCCAGACCCTCGCGGAAATCGTGCACCGGCGAGCGTGGCGCGGCGTGGGTCTCGCTCGGGCGCGCGCGGAAGCCCTCGGGCGCGGCGAGGCGCCCGATCGCCCACGCCGAAAAAACGAAGGACAGCGAGTTGATCGCGAACGCCCAGTGATAGCCCAGCCGGGCGGTGCTGATTCCGCCTAACAGCGAGCCCACGGTAGCGGTTGCCGCTTGGGTGGTCTGGGTGAGCGCGTTGGCCGTGTGCAGTTCCCCGGCCGAGGCGATGGTGGGTAGAATGGCGGCGCGCCCCGCAGTAAAAAAAGGCGAGGCGAACATCAGCCCGGCGCTGAGCACGTAGAGGAGCCACGGGCGCGGCTGGTGGATGGTGAAAACGAAGGCCAGCGCCACGGCCGCGCGGATCAGGTCGCTGGCGATCATGATGCGCTTGCGGTCCAGGCGGTCCAGCAGCACCCCCGCTACCGGTCCGGCCAGCACCGCCGGAATCGCCCGGGCCAGCATCACGCCGGAAACGATCAGACCGTTGCCCGACTTCTCCATAACCAGAGCGAAGACCGCGACGTTGTTGAAGTAATCGCCCACCTCGCTCACCACCTGGGCCATCCAGGTGTAGCGGTAGTTGCGGTTCTGCTGCAATAAGGCCAGCAGGCCGGTCATCTGGCCTTCGCGCCCGGCGGGCAGGCCGGAGGCGTGCCCCACACGCTACCCAGCATCCTCTTGTTATCGGCCACCGTCCGCGCGGCGCTGCGGCGCAATTCGAAGCCGTGGACGCGGAATTCCGCGGCCAGATCATCGAGCGCGATGGCCCGCGGAGGAACTTCGCGCAGAATCGACATGCTGCCCACAGGTTCGCCCGTCGGATGCCGTCCCTCCGCGGTCTGCTGAATCACCGTGAGGATACAGCCGTCGCAGCGTGCGCACATGCCGGCCACGGCGCGGCGCCAATCGACATGCTCCAGCACCAGGACGGCAACGATCGCGTCGAACGGACCCCGCAGAATCGGATTCTCGATGTCGTCCACACGGATCCTGCTTCGGATCGCCTGCACCCGCGCGGCGAGGCGAGCCAGGAAAACCGGGTTGAGGTCGGCGAAGGTGACATCGTACGGCGCGAGCATTTCGGCGCGCAGGTAATCGAAGATCTGGCCGGTCCCCGCGCCGGCCAAAAGGATCCGAGATCCCGCGGAGGGCGGTGTGTCGCGAAAGAACTCCTCAACCAGCGATGCGTTGGCCTGGGCCTGGCCGTTGGCGGCCATGTGAGTTTCGTAGTCGTCGGGGTCGATCTTGCCGAGCCAGGCGTCGCGCAGGCTGATCACGGGCCGGCCCTGCGCACGCCGCGGCCTGGAGCAACCGAAGGCACCAACTCGCCGTGGTCCACGACTACCGTTCCGTTCACCAGCACGTACTGGATGCCCTCGGAATACTGCGCGGGCTGTGCGAACGTGGCGCGGTCGATGACGCGAGCCGGGTCGAACGCGGTGATGTCGGCGTCGGCGCCCACGGCGATGCGGCCCTTGGTGCGGATGCCCAGGCGGTCGGCGGGCATCACGGTCATGCGGCGCAGTGCGTCCATCAAGGTAAGGGTGTGCTGCTCGCGAACGTAGCGGCCCAGCACACGCGCGTAGGTGCCGGCGGCGCGCGGGTGGCCCTTGCCTTCGTTCATGATGCCGTCGCTTGCCACCATCACCAGCGGGTTGGCCAGGGCCAGCCGCACCATGTCTTCGGGAATGGAGTGGACCGCCACGAAGCCGCCCTGCTTGCGATAGCGTGCGAACGACTCGGGGGTGAGCCGCTCGCCGGTTTCGGCCCACTGCAGGTCGCCGAAGCTGATGCCGCCCTGGCGCTGCTGCCAGCCGTCATTGAAGATGGCGGAACTGAGGTCGGTCATGCCGGCGGTGTACGGGTAGCACTCGGTAGTGATGTCCAGGCCGCGCTTGCGTGCGCCTTCGATCATGCCCAGCAGCAGACCCGTCTCGCGCAGCCCCGAGCTGGTGATGTGGACCATGTGAACCGATGCGCCGCTGGCGGCGGCATCGGCCAGTATCTCCTGGAGCGCGTCCACCACCCCAGGCTCCGCCGGTCCGCCATTGCGGACGTGGACAAAGATGGGGACCCTGCGCTCGGCCGCCAGACGGAAGGTGTCGAGGACCTCGGCGCGAGTCTCCAGCGGAAAGTAGGCGATTCCCATCCCGATGCCCAAGCCGCCTTCGTCGAGCCCCTGGCGGAGCAGGTCCAGAACCTGGCGATGCTCCGCGGGCGTGGTGGCCCGCATCACCGCATTATCGCGAGGCAGCAGGCCGCCGGTATCGTGCATCACCACCATGTGCGCGGGCAGGTCGCCCGAGGTGGCGCCGAAATTCACCAGGGCTTTGCCTTCGCGCTCGCGATAGAATTCGGCGACCGGCGCGGCGCCGCGCTCCATTTCAAGCGCCGTGGTGACGCCATCGCGGGCCTTGAAGCGGTAGTTTTCCGGCGTCTGGCCGTGGGAGTGCAGGTCGATGAATCCGGGGGCCACGACCAGGCCCTTGGCGTCGATTGTGGTTCGCCCGGCGAGCGGGGCCGCCGAGACCGCCCCGATCTTGCCGGCGCGAATGCCGATGTGGCGCACGGCATCGAGGTTCGTCGCCGGGTCCATCACGCGGCCGCCGGCGATCACGAGGTCGTACTGCTGGCCGTGCATCGCGGCTGCCAGGAAGAGGGCCGGCAAGATTCGCAGCATATGCTCCCTACGGCTGCGCAGGCGAGGACACCTGCGCCACCCTTCCCAAATACCGGTCCGCCCACTCCAGGCTGCGGCGAAAGCGGTCGGCCACGTGCTTCGGCTCGCGCAGGCCGTGCGGTTCGCGTGGGTAGACCACGAATTCCGCCGGCACGTGATAGCGTTTCAGGCCGCGGTAAAGCATCTGGCTCTGCGAGAGCGGGTCGGTGGTGTCGGCCTCGCCCTGCAAAATCAGGGTCGGCGTCTTGGCATTTTTGATGAAGGTGATCGGCGACGACTTCTGGAACCCGGCCGGGTTTTCGTACGGCACGCCGTAATACCATTCGTCGCCCGCCGGATGGGATTCGGTTCCGAACTCCGTGGCCAGGTCGGCCATGCCCGCGCCGGAGATGGCGAACTTGAAGCGGTCCGTCTGCGTGATGGCCCATTCCGCCATGTATCCGCCGTAGGACCAGCCGCCGATACCGAGCCGGTTGGGGTCGGCGATGCCGCGGCGCACCAGGTCGTCCACGCCCGCCATCACGTCTTTATAATCGCCGCCGCCCCAATCGCCGCGGTTGGAGGCGACGAACTTCTGCCCGTAGCCTACCGAGCCTCTGATATTAGGCTGCATCACGGTATAACCGTGGGTGACCAGGAGCTGAGTCAGGCCGTCGAAACGGCAGCGCCATGCCCCCGCCGGGCCGCCGTGGATCAACACCATCACGGGCTGCGGCTGTCCTTCCACCGCACCTGCCCCGCGATAGAGCGCGGCTTCAATTTCCATGCCGTCGAAACTCTTGTAGCGGTAGATTTCAGCCTTTTCGAGCGCCACGCCCTGGAAGCCATCATTGAAATGGCTCACTGGCTTGCCTTCGACGAACAGTTCGGGCAGCACGACCTCGGACTCGGCAACGTAAGCCACGGCGCCGGCCGGGCTGACGGTGAAGGCGGAGACATCCAGCGTGTCGGCGCTCACCAGCTTGCGGCGCTTTTCGCCGCCATCCAGTTCGGTGTGAAATCCGTTGTGGAACAGGGTGGCGATTTCGCCATCGCCCATCCACTGGAAGCTGAGCACCGGACGATCGATCTGCGGACCGGTGAGGTTCTTCGCCGCCTTGGTGGCGCTCTTTGCGTCAACCAGCGGCATCACGAACAGGTCCTGGGCGGTGGGCCCATCGCCGGGCGAGGAAACAAACGCCACGGCGCCGCCCCGCGGATTCACCTGGATTCTGCCGATCGGTCCCGCGGGTGCGAGGATTTCCTCCATGCGGCCATCCTCGAGCGACACGGAGTAGAGGCGCTCGGTGCGCCGGTCGTCGGCCGGCCGGTCGGTAGCGATGGCCAGCAGGCGCGTGCCGTCCGGGAGCCACTCGAGTTCGTGCAGGTTCCACGGGCCGCTGGTGATCCGTTTGGCCGCTTTGGTGGCGATGTCCACGGTCCAGGCGCGCACCGGTTTATGGTCGATGTCGATCACGCGGGCGTCGTCCTGATCTTTCTGTTTCTTTTCCTCCTCGTCGGTCTTCGGGTCGGAGGCCAGGTAGGCGATGCGGCCGCCGTCCTTCGACCAGCGGAACGATTCCACCGCGTTCCTGGCGCTGGTGAGCTTGGTTGCCTCGCCCCCGCCGATGGACAGGAGCCAGATCTGCTGCGAGTCTTCGCGATCCGAGAGGAAGGCCAACGTGCGGCCGTCGGGCGACCAGCGCGGCAGGGACTCGGATTTCGCGGACGACGTCCACTGGCGCAAGTCGTGTTTGGCAAGGTCATAGACCCAGATATGGCGGACCGCTGGCTTGGCTGCGGCCGGCTCCTGCAACGTGAGGGCCACGCGCGCGCCGTCGGGCGAAAACTGAAGGTCGCCCGGTTCGCGCACCTGCATGGCCTTGTCGATGGTCAGCTTGTCGGCCGACCGGGCAGTGACGACCGTGGCTAGCAGCATCAGTATGGCGAAGGTGAATTTCATGGTCTGGCTCCGGATAGGGATAGTATAGACGGAGACGCGTGGGCTTTTTTTTGACGCATCTTGCGAGACTCCCGCGAATTTGCGCGTACACGTTTAAGAGACGTGTTTGCAATGAATTGCCGAGGGGCGGTGGAGCTTTTTGACGCATCTTGAGCGTCTTTTTCCAAAGATGCGTCAAAAGATCTGGGGCCTGGATCGGGGTTCGATGGCGGCGGGGCGTACGGGTACTGGGAAGCTGCTCGGCGGCGGGGCGGGGAAGGCTGAGGACGCATGCGAGCTGCTTCCATCTTCAGGTGTAGCACGGCGGTGGACGGCTTCCAGGGCTTGAGGCCCGGAAGTGTTTGAAAGGAAAAGGGAAATAAATATGGTTTGGCGGGCACAAGGAGTCAAATGTTTATCCAGATTGTTTTCAACAGGAAAGGCAGTCTCGATTTCCTTCGGATCGCGAGCCTGCGGCCATTGCCGCGCTACACCGCAATGTATTCGGTGTCGGTAGTGGGAGCGGGAATTGCAGCGCCCTGCTCGCGGAGTTCATCCAGGTAAAGTTCGATTGTCTCCCGGATGTTGCGATCCATTTCCTCGAGTGTGTCGCCGACGCTCGCGCAGCCCGGCAGATCGGGTACGTATGCGGAGTAGCCGGTCTGAGTCTTTTCGATGACAACTGCGTATTTCATTTCAGCCCCGCCTGTTTCAGGATACTCGAAAGCGTGCCCGCCGCAACGTCTGAGCCATAGTGCCCCGGGGACAACGACAATTCCCGGCTTCGCCGGGTGAACGTAAACTCGGTGGTCGCCCCGAGTCCTCTTGAGCATCCATCCGTCCTTTTCGATCAACTTGATCGCGTCTCCGACTTTCATCGTGCGCCTGCTGTGTAGCCGGAAAACTGATCGTACACCACATCGCTATCGTTCATTGCCCGGTCTTGTGACCGCGCTCAACGCCGACCTCAAACCCTCCAAGTCGTCCGTTCGGGTCGCCTACTAGTAGATAATGACAGCGAATTTCCACGGAAAAACGGACATCCTCACTCTCGGGACCAGCATCGCCAAACGCGACTATGGCCTCGATCAGACGACGAGCCTTGCTCGCCGCCGAAGTAAACTCAGAGCCATACGCTCCGCTGGCGCGATCACCGTGTTCGTCAAACCGGTATCGTGGGTGACGATGTATGGATAGAGCGTCACTGCCGTTCTCCGGTGGAATCGTAGCACCATGTGGATTCCAGGGCCACCAGAACTCCCGCTCTCGTCCAAAAAGAGTGTTACCTTGGGTGGTGCGAAAGGGTGAGACGTGAAACCGCTTTTTACCATCCACGCCGGTGAGTTCCTTTGTTGGTGATTTCATCGAAGAGAACATCCGCCATGTGAATCTTTGGGTTCCGTCTCGTGACACCGGTGTCGATCTCCTGGTGACGGACTCCAGGAATCAAAGGCGATTGCACTTCAGGTCAAATTCTCACGAGACTTTCTGGTGACGCATAAGCCCCCAAGCCTTCGGGAACGGTTGACAGCATGTGGCTGGTGGACCATCAAGCGGCAGAAACTCCTCAATTCCAAAGCTGATTATTGGGTATTCGTTCTGCTAGGCTTTGCGGACCGAAGCAGGGACTTCATCGTAATCAAGCCAACGGAACTCCTGGCGAGACTCGACAGCATCCACGGGCGGGTTGAGACGATTCAGAGCTACTTGTGGGTGACGAAAGATGACACGTGTTGGGAAGCTCGTGGGTTGAATCGGAACGAAGAAAAGGCACTAGCGGAGGGGCGGTACAAGCATGAGGTTCGGGACTTCTATGAATACCTTAATCACTGGACTTCCATCCAGGCCCTTGGATCATGAAAGCCCTATTAGACCCGTCAGGCCGCACAGAACTGGATGGCTCCTGAACGGACACAGCAACCTATCACACCCGGAATGCGCTACCGTGAATGGTTGTGAAAGGCCAACATGCCCAAACTCAAGCTCACCGCCGAAATCATCAACGCCGCCATTCTTGGATTCGAGTCGCAGAAGACCAAAATCGACGCTCAAATTGCCGAACTCCGTGCCATGCTGCCCGGTGGCACCACGCAGACCGCCGCCACCCCGGAACCCACTAAGCGCAAGCGCCGGAAGATGAGTGCCGCTGGCCGCAAGGCAATTTCAGAAGCCACGAAGAAGCGGTGGGCGGCTTTCCATGCGGCGCAGCAAGCGTCAGAACAACCAGCGCCGAAGAAAGCGGCCAGGAAGATCGCCAAGAAGACCGCCCGGAAAAAGGCCGCAGTGAAGAAGGCCGTTCCGAAGAAGGTGGCGGTGAAGAAAACGACGAAGGTTCCCGCACAGACGCTGCAATCTGCCGCCCAATAAGTTCACAGACTGAAAGCGATTGGGTGGACCATGTTCACTGCCGAACATGGCAAACTGCTCAACCAAGAATGCTCCACGGCCTTCGCTTCCGCATGGGAAAAGGTCAGGCGCACGAATCCCGACGTTCACGCTCAATTCGTGATGAGCAATTGCCGAATTGCCTTCGGTATTTGCAGTACATCCACATGCATGGCATTGACGGCTACACTCCAATAGCATCCGAGAGTGCCACATTCCGGTGATGTGGTGCCGGCCTCGAACTCAACTGCGCGGACTATGGCAAGCATGCCAGCAGGTCTTACAAGCGGCTCCGGGCTCAGGTTACTCCAAACATTGCGCGCTGAGAGCGGAACGCTGTTTCCCTATCGCCGCTGCAGCATTTTCCCGAGTTCGGCTTCCTTCTTCTGCTTGGCTTTGGCGCCCTGTTCGAATACGGCCCGGCTGCCCTCGGCGTCGCCCCTCTGGCGTAGCAACTGCCCCAGCGTGTTGTACGGGCCCGGGTCGGACGGCGTGAGGCGGATGGCGGTGCGCAGCGCGATTTCCGCGCCCTCGAGATCGCCGTTCTGCTTCAGCGCGGTGCCCAGCATGAAGTGGGCCTCCCCGTAGCCGGGATTGATAGCGATGGCGGCCCGCATTTCGCTTGCCGCCTGAACAAACTCGCCGCTCTGCCAGTGAATGATGCCCAGAGTGTAGTGCGCTTCCGCCAGACCCGGATCGAGCGCCAGCGCGCGTGCCAGTTCGGCGCGGGCCGCCTCCAAATCGTCCTTCTGTTTGAGCGCCACCGCCAGATCGTAGTGCGCCACTGCTGACGAGGGATCGCGACGGAGCACTTCGCGGAATTGAGCCGCTGCTTCATCCAACTCGGCCTTCTGTAGATACGTAAAGCCGAGGTTGACCCGCGCCATCTCATGGCCCGGGTCCATCTCGAGGATCTTTCGGAACTGGGCCAGTCCTTGATCCGCGCGGCCGCTGTTCACCAGCACGAATCCCAGATTGTTGCGCGCATCCAGGTTGGAGGGCTCCAGCGCGATGGCCCGCTGGAAGGCTTCGATCGCGCCCGCGGTGGCGCCGGTCCGCTGCCGGGCAAGTCCGAGCTGATTCCACGCTTCCGGGAACTTGGGATGGAGCGCTGTGGCTGCCTGCAGGTGCGACAGCGCTTCGGCGAAATGGGTCGTGGAGTTGAGCGCCTGCCCCAGGTAATACTGATACTCGAAGTTCTTAGGATCGATCGCGGCGGCCGCTTGCAGGTGCTCGATGGCTTGCGCGGGGTCCTGTCCAAGCCACCGCGCCACCCCCAGGTGGTAGTGCGCGGGGGCGTACTTCGCATCCAGACCGAGCGACCGCTCGAAATGCTGCACGGCTTCGTCACGCCGATTCAGCACCGCCAGCAGGAATCCGATTTCATCTTGGATGCGGGCCGACCCGGCATCGAGTTGGGCGGCCTGCTCCCACACCGCTAAGGCGCCTGCCGCGTCTCCCTGTGCCTTCAGAGTAGCGGCCCGCCGTTCGAATTCCTTTATGCGATCCTGGCCGGCCAACGGCAGCAGGGTGGCGGCCAGCAGAACCAGCGGCGGGAAGCGGCCTATCAAAATTGCAGTCGCAGACCTAACTGCCACTTTCGCATCTGTGCCAGGTTCGCGAGGGCGAAAATCTGGCCGGCCGTCGGCGAATCCACGGTGGCGTTCGGCTGGCCCAAATTGGCGTGGTTGAAGGTGTTGAACATCTCCGCCCGAAACTGCGCGCTCACCGTCTCCGTAATCGTGAAGTGCTTGCTGAGCGAGGTGTCGGTATTGAACAGATGGGGTCCGAAGAAGGAATCGCGGGCGACATTTCCGAAGCTGCCCGCGGCCGGCCGGCTCCACGGACCGCGCGTGCAGCCGTTGGCGTTGAGCAGCGGCGTGGCGGTCGCGGAATTGAGACAGCCTGAGCCGCTGGTACCGGCCGGCGCCGTGAGGAACCACTGCTGCGCGGTGGGGTTGGAAACGCTGGCGTCGCCTGTCAGGTTGGCGCGGCACGGTCCGGTATCTTCGTCGCTGCCGCAATTCACATACGAGGGCGTGAACGGATATCCCGATTCCCACGTGCCCAGGCCGCTAAGCTGCCAGCCGCCGATCAGCAGATCCGCGGCCCGCCCAGCCGACTTCAGGAAGTGTTTGCCTCTGCCGAACGGCAGTTCGTAGAAGCCGTTGAAGTTGAAGACGAACCGGCGCACGCCGCCCTCCCGGCCATAGTCGATATTGTGGTTCCACAAGAAGTAGTCGTTGGCGAAATCGAACGCGCTGGCCCAGGTGAAATTGCCCTGGAACTGCAGCCCGCCCGAGAACCGCTTCTCACCGCGGACTTGGAGCGAGTTGAATTTCACGCTGCCATCGTCGCTGAAGTACTTGATACTCTGCGTCCAGCCGAAGCGCGGGAAGAAAAGCCGCCGTTGGTTCGTGGATAGAGTCCCGAACCCCACGATGGTTGGCTGGTTGATGTTGTAGTTGGTGCCGCCCGGCGTGACGTGATAGCCATGGTTGCCCACGTAGGCGACGGAAAGCACCGTGCTCGGCGTGAACTGGCGCTCCACGGTGAAGTTCCAGGCATCCACCACGGGCAGCCGCATGGTGTTGCCGGAAGTCAGCGGCAGCACGTTGGGCGCGATGCCGTTGGGCAGAATCGGATTGCCGTTCGGACCTTTGGGCTGCGAAGCCAGGATGGTGGTCGGATCGAGCACCGCCCCCGGGCCGTTCGCCAGCGTGAAGACCGCCAGCCAGGGCTGTGCCGGATTCAACGACTGGTTGGCCAGCACCGGCAGATTCTGCGTCACGTTGTGGCCGAACGACACGCCGAACACACCCACGTCGTACGAGCGGCCGTAGCCTGTCCGGATCACCGTCTTCGGGTCCAACTGGTAGGCGATGCCGATGCGCGGCGCAAAGTGGGTGAGCGCCGTCTTCACGTTGCCGTTCATGCCAACACCATTCTCGCCGGTGATCATCACCTCGCCGGTTGACAGGTTCTGGAAACCGCCGTTGTCCTTGCCGTTGACGTATTGCGGGAAGTAAATCTCCCAACGCACGCCGAGGTTCATGGACAGCTTCGGCGTGATCTTCCACGTGTCCTGCACATACGAGAAGAGGCGGTTTTGCCGCTCGGCGGCGCTGGTCGAATTGCTGACGTAGCGGACGAAACTCTGCGTCTGGCCAAGCAGGAAAGATGCCAGGCCAAGACCGCCGCCGGTGGGCCCCTGCGTCGTGGTCGGATCGAAGGTCAACTGGCCGGAGCGGTGCGAATCGCTCGGCACCCGCAGGTTCTGCTGGAAACGCCAGTCGGCGCCGAACTTGACGGAGTGATTGCCGATGACGTGGGTGGTGTTGCTGACCCACTGAAACTCATTCTCCTGCTCGTTGAGCGGGCAATTGCACGAATTCACCGTTAACGAGTACCCGAAGTTGAAGCCTCCCGTCCCGTTCAGCACGAAGTGCGGCATGCCGGAGGTGTAGTACGAGTCGAGGTTCAGGCCCGGAATCCCGGCGTCCTGAGCCGGCGAAGTGCCCAGACCGTTGGGGTTGACAAACACGCGGTAACGGAAGAACCCGAATCGGAAGTCGGTGAGCCAGGTGGGGCGGATCGTGTAGTCGAACCCGGAGGAGAGACTCTGGTCGCGCAGGGACGAAGTGCCGGCGAAACCCGCCACCGCGTACTGCGGGCCACCGGCCGTGTTTCCGAACGCGCCCGGGGCCTGTTGCGCGTACTGCATGAAGCTGTAGCGGCCGAACACATGCAGCTTCTCGGTCTGGTAGCGGTCGACGCGCACGTCGAAGGAGTCGTTGTTGAGCACGCCCTGGCCCGAGGCGGCATAGTTGGGAGCAGCGCCGGTCACGCCCAGGATATTGGGCATTGGAATCAGCTTGAGCAGATTCTCCGCCTGCGGCGAGAGCAGGTTGGTCGGGATGACGGCGCCGGCGAACTGCTGGCGCGCGGCCGGAGCGATGGTGCAATCCGTGCCGTTGCACGGGTTGAAGATCGGGGTGTTGAGGTCGCTCAAATCGCCGGCGCGCTCGGCGGCGGTGGGGACGCGGGTCAGCAGGGATCCGCCGTTGTGCTGGCGGTTGCCCTGGTAGTCGCCGAAGAAGAAGGTCTTGTCCTTTTGGATGGGTCCCCCGAGCGAGCCTCCAAACTGGTTCCACAACGTTGGCGGAATGAAGCGTCCGTTGGTGCCGACGATCGGCTGCGCCTGCGCGAAGGGATCGCGGGCCGCGCCGTGCTGGTCGCGCCGGTATTCGAAGGCGCTGCCATGCAGCGTGTTGGTGCCGGACTTGGTATGGGACGCGATAATGGCCTGGCTCGCCTGCCCAAACTCGGCATCGTACGCAGTCGTCGTGATCTTAAGCTCGGCCACCGAGTCGAGGTTGGGAGTGATCACCGGCTCGCCGAGCACGGATTCGCGGTTGTCGGTGCCATCCAATTGGAAGGAGATGCCTCCCCAATATTGGCCGCCGATGGAGGGACGGAAGACATCCTGCGGCTGCTCGCTGAAGGCGGTAGTCCCGGTTGCCTGGACGCCCGGAACCAGAAAGTAGAGCCGGCTCAGGTCGCGTCCGAAGACCGGCAGTTCCTGAACCGCCCTCTGGGTCATGGTGTCGGACACGTCGGCCTTCTCCGACTTCAGCAGGGGCGCTTCGGCAGTCACATTGACCACCTCGCCCACGCTGCCTAACGTCAGCCGCGCGTTGATGGTGTCCACGGCGTCCACTTCCACATGCACGTTCTGCTGGACGTAAGCCTGGAAGCCCGACGCTTCGATGCGCACTTCGTAGATGCCTACAATCAGGTGCCCCTGACTGTAGTTTCCGGATTCGTTGCTGGATGTGTTGTAGGTGACGCCCTTACCGGAGTCGGTGATGGTGACCTTGGCATTCGGAACCGCCGCGCCCGAGGCGTCGGTGACATTCCCGGAAATGCTGCCGTACACAGCTTGTCCAAACATGGATGCCGGCGTTGACAACCCCAATGCCAGCAGAAGTGTTGCGGATACTTTCATGGTCTCCCCCCTTAAGGTCCGCTCCCGGGCGGACGGACCGTGATCGGACAGAGTCTATCAAATTCATTGGCCGAGTGGCATGGGCGTCCTGTGGGCCGATGCTGTCCTGGCACGCGCGTGGCCCGGTGTTGCGGCTCATGTGAGAATGGATTCTGGATGGTCCATCCCAGCCGCCGCGCGTTTTTCCAATCGATGTCCCGAACCGCGGCCATTTTTTCCGTTGACCAACTCCTCAGTGGCCTCGACCTGGATATCCAGTTCGTGAATGTCGCCCGCGAGGCCGGTCTACGGTCCAAGACCATTTACGGCGGCGAAAAGCGCAACCAGTTTCTCCTGGAGACTACCGGCTGCGGGGCGGCGTTCTTCGACTACGATCAGGATGGCTGGCTGGATATCTTTCTCGTCAACGGCTCGCGCTTCGAGGGCGAATGGACAGCCGCCAATGCGCCCGTCAGCAGGCTCTACAAGAACAACCGCGACGGCACTTTCACCGACATCACGGCGTCCGCCGGAATCGCCCGCGCCGGCTGGGGATGCGGTTGCTGCGTGGGCGATTTCGATAACGATGGCTGGGACGACCTGTACGTGACCTACTGGGGCGATTGTTCGCTCTGGAAGAACCTGGGCAACGGCAAGTTCATCGACGTCGCCGGCAAAGCAGGGGTCACCACGCGCACCCGTAGCGGCCTCAAGCGCCACAACACCGGGTGCGCTTTCCTCGACTACGACAAGGACGGCCGCCTCGATCTGTTCGTGGCCAACTACCTGGACTTCGACCCGAAGACCGCGCCGGTGCCCGAATCCGGACCCTGCAAGTACAAAGGGATGCTGGTGGCCTGCGGCCCGCCGGGATTGACCGGCGGCAAGAACATTCTTTTTCACAACAACGGCGACGGCACCTTCACGGATGTCTCGGAGAAAGCCGGCATTTTGAAAACTTCCGGCACTTTCGGTCTCGGCGTCGCCGTCTTCGACTTCGATAATGACGGCTGGCCCGACATCTACGTTGCCAACGACTCCACCTCGGCGGCGCTGTACCACAACAACCGCGACGGCACCTTCCGCGACGTCGCTGTGGACGCCGGCGTGGCCTACTCGCCGGATGGAAAGCCGCAGGCCGGCATGGGCGTATCCGTTGCCGACTACGATTGCGACGGCAACCTGGACATCGTCAAAACGAATTTCGCGGGCGATGCCACCAGCCTGTACCGCAATCTGGGCAACGGTTACTTTGACGACCAGACGTTCCAGTCCGGTCTCGGTAAGATCACCCGCTTTCTGGGCTGGGGGGCCGCCTTCGTCGATTTCGACAACGACGGTTGGGCCGATATCGTGCTCTGCAATGGTCATGTCTACCCGGAGGTAGGCGAAAGCCTCAGCGAATCCGGCTACCGCCAGCGCAAGGTGGCGTACCAGAATCTCCGCGACGGGCGATTCAAGGAGGTCACCGGGGAGCTTGGCCCCGGCATGCTCGAAAAGGTCACGGGCCGCGGCATGGCGGTTGGCGATTTCAATAACGATGGCACGCTTGACCTGCTAGTCAACTGCATCAACGATGTGCCGCAATTGCTGCGCTGCGATTCGCGCCTGAAAAACAACTGGATCAAGATCAAGACCGTGGGGGTGCAATCCAACCGCACCGGCATCGGCGCCCGCATCTACTGCACTACCGAGGTTGCCGGTAAGCCGCACCGGCAGATGGACGAGGTGCGGAGCGGCGGCAGCTATATCTCCCAGAGCGATCTGCGCGTTCACTTCGGGCTGGGATTGGCCACCACCGCCGATCTGGAAGTGCGCTGGCCGAGCGGCCTGGTTGATCGGCTGCGGAACGTGGACGCGAACCGCGTGATCACCGTCGTCGAAGGCCGCAGCGTGGCATAGGCATTCTTGCCTCAGTGAGTGGCTCGCAGGCCTGGAGTCCTGCCCCAGCCGCCGACGAGCAGATCCACGGCCTTTAGCCCCCGCCTTTCCCCACGCTCCGTGTCAAGAGACGCCGGTGATATACTACTCAGCGGTTCCATGACGAAATCAACCTTGCTCTTTGCCGCCGTACTCTGCACCGTGGCGTGCTCCACGGCCCCGCCGCCCTCTCCCGTGCCGGAGAAGACTGCCGCCGTGGGAAGTATTACCCGTCTCGATCCGGCCTTGGACGCGCTTGTTCCAAAAGACGCCCAGATCGAGAAACTGGCGGGTGGATTCACCTTCACCGAGGGGCCGGTCTGGCGCCCCAGCGGGGTCCTGTGGTTCAGCGATGTAGTCGGCAACGTCGTGCGCCAGTGGGCGCCCGACGGAAAAGTAACCGAGATCCTCAAACCGGGCGGCTATGACGGCAACAGTTTGCCCGCCGGTGGCTTCAACGGCCCCAACGGAGCCACGTCCGATAAGGACGGCGCGGTCTTGCTTTGCCAGCATGGCAACCGCCGCATCGTCCGCATCGCCAAAGACATGCAGGTGACCACCCTGGTGGATAAATTCGAGGGGAAGAAGTTTAACAGTCCCAACGATCTGGTTTACCGCTCGGATGGGGCGCTCTTCTTTACGGATCCTCCCTATGGACTGCCGAAGGGTGACGACGACCCCACCAAGGAGCTGAAGTTCAACGGCGTCTTCAAGCTGGCCAACGGCAAGCTCCAAGCCATCATCCGGGACTTGACCCGGCCCAACGGCATCGCCCTCTCACTCGACGAGAAGACTTTGTACATTGCCAATTCGGACGAAAAACACAAAGTGTGGATGCGTTACGACCTGGCCGCCGATGGAACCGCCGGCAACGGCAAAGTCTTCGCGGACGTGACTGCCGAGAAGGAAGACGGGCTGCCGGACGGAATGAAGATCGATGCGCAGGGCAACGTCTATGGCAGCGGCCCCGGCGGTGTTTGGGTCTTCTCCCCGGATGGCAAGCATCTGGGCACCATCAAACCTCCCGAGACGCCCGCGAACTGCGCGTGGGGCGACGATGGAAAGTCGCTTTATATTACGGCGCGGACCGGCTTGTATCGCATCAAGCTTGCGGTCGCGGGCCAGAAGCTGGTGTATCCATGAAACGTCGAACTTACTTGAAAAGCATGATCGCAGCCGGCGCAGGCTCGGCCGTTGGGCGCGCCGCGCCCGCGCATCCCATCCTTTTACACGTCGATCTGTCGGTGGATCCGGCCAAGGAAAAGGAGATGCTCCACAATTTCGAGACCATCTTCCGCCCTGCCGCCGTGAAATTTCCCGGCTACATCGACGTGAAGATCGCGAAGCTGCGCTCGGCCCTGATGGGCAGCGCTCCCGCCGGCGTGAACTATCGATTTGCGCTGACCTACGAGAGCGAAGAGATGCGCCAGAAGTGGGTGGCGTCCGCGATTCACCAGAAGGTCTGGCCGAGCATCGAAAATACCCTGACCACCAAGAACTACACCGTCCTCCTGTTCGACGTGGCGTAGTTGGCGGCCGCTATCTCTTGGCACTGATCCGCCCCGGCGGATTCACCGGAATACTCCACAACTGTCCCCCGACCGTCAGAGGAAGTGTCTTCAGATCGGGACCGCCGAATGCGCAATTGGTGGTCTTGTCCTTCTTGAGGTGCACGAACTATTGCGATTTTGGTTTTCTCGGCCCCAAAAAGCACAAAAACACAATTTTAGTAATCAAAACAAACTTTCGTTGTGCTACACTGTCGCCAGGAGACTGGACGGGTGCTCGAAAAGGACTGGCTGAGCGAGCTGGCTACTCAGGCAGAGCTGGCGGATCTGCTCGCGCCCTCGACGGAATGTCAGGAGGCGGCCGGGTATGGACACACCCTGGCTGAAATTTGTCAGCAGCCCCATACCTGGCTTCAGACCGCCGATGGCTTGATCGAGGCTCGTGCCTGGCTCCAGGATTGGATGGATGGTGTCCAGTGGCTCGTGCTCACAGGTTCCGGCAGCTCCCAGTACGTGGGCGAGTGCGTGCACCCGGTCTTGCAGCCGGAAATGGGCCGCCCGGTGGTTACCCTAGGCGGCGGTTGGCTGCTGATTGACGGCGCTCGTTGCGTCCCACCCGCCCGGCCGGGCCTGCTCGTTTCGCTCGCCAGGTCAGGAGATAGCCCTGAGAGTGTCGGCGTGGTGGAGGCCTTTCTGGAAGCGGAGCCGCTCATAAAACACCTGGTCATCACGTGCAATCCTCAGGGCCGTTTGGCAATGGATTTTACCGGCGACCGGCGCGTCCGGCGGCTTACCCTGGACAGCCGGACCAACGACCGCAGCCTGGTAATGACCAGCAGTTTCACAAATATGGCGATCGCCAGCAGGGCCTTGAGCCTGCTGGGCGACGCCGAGGCGATTCGAAGGCTGGCTGATCAGCTTGCGCGGGCGGCGCGAAGCATCCTGCTGCGATACGCGGATGTGCTGGCAGCGGTTGCCCGGGCTCCCTTCAAGAAAGCCGTTTTCCTGGGTACCGGCTGCCAGTTCGGCGCGGCTAAGGAATCGGCTCTGAAGATGCTCGAGATGAACTCGGGGCGCATCCCTACGGTGGCTGAGACCTTTCTAGGCCTGCGTCACGGGCCGATGTGCGGGGTCGATCGGGACACCCTCGCGGTATGTTTTCTGTCCTCGGATCCCCTGGCCCGTGCTTACGAGGAGGATCTGCTCGCGGAGTTGAATCGCAAAGACCTGGGCGCACGTAAGCTGCTCATTGGCGCGGAGATCCGCCCAGCGCTGCTGACCGGGGGCGACGTCGCCGTCCGGATCCCTGAGATGGCGGCGGCAGGAGACGTCAATTCGCCAGTCCTGGCGGTACTGGTGGGCCAACTGCTCGCATTCTTCCGCTGCCGGGCGGAGGGCCTTCGTCCTGACAATCCCTCGACCGGCGCCATCAGCCGCGTGGTAAACGGATTCCCCATTTACCGCGAGAAGAGCGCGAAGGAGAACGCAGTTCATCCTGGCCTCAAGCCCTGGGCAGCCGATTGACGGCTCATCCGCCGTTCAGTTATGGCTTAAGCCGGGCAGCGGCCAGCGGGGTTCGCAGCCAGAAGAACATCGCGGCAGCCGCCAACTGGGCCGCCACGCCGAACACCACCAGCGCCGGGATCGAATGGTCGTAGAGCAATCCAATGACGACGCTCCCGAGGAACCAGGCGACGCCATAAACGCCGTTGAAAGCGCCGAACGCGCTGCCGCGCTTGTTCATGGACACAACCTGCGCGATGCCGGATCGCAGCGAGGCATCCTGCGCGCCCAGGCCCGTGGCCCAGCAGCCCACCGCGGCAATCGCGCCGGACCGCCCACCCAGGAAGCCTAACGGCAGAGCCAGCAACGAGACCAGAATGCCGAACGAAAGGACAGGGAGGCCGAAACGGTCAAACAACCGTCCGAAGATCACGGCGGTGGCTCCGTTCACTCCCATGGCCCCCGCGTACAGCAGCGGGATGGTGGATGGCTCCGCCAGCGCCATCTTGCGAATGTGAAAGGCGAGCAGAGGAAAATCGACGAAGCCGCAGGCCAGCAGGGCGGCGGCCGCTACGTAATACCAAAACACTCCTGGAATGGGCTGGGAGGCTTCCTGTGCGGGCGGCCTGCCTTGTGCGGGGAAGGCCGCGCGGGCCGCCAGCAAAGCCATCAAAGCCAAGCCCGCCGGAATCGCCAGCCACAAGAAGGCCGGGCCGAAGGTGTTCGATTTGGCAACGGCGCGCCACATCAGTAGCGGGCCGACCATGGCGCCGGCCTGGTCGAAAGCCGCGTGCAAACCGAAGCCCCAGCCGTGGCCCACGACGTTGGTGGCGTCGGAGAGCAGGACGTCGCGCGCCGGCCCGCGCAGAGCCTTTCCAGTCCTTTCGGCCACCACCAGCAGCGCGGCGATCTCCCAGTTTCCGGCGAATGCCATGGCCGGAACCACGATCAGGTTGAGAGCGTATCCGAGGATCGTGATGGCCCAGTAGGCACCCGTCTTGTCGGCAAGCCGGCCGGAGAAAAAGCGCAGGCTGGCGGCCAGCATTTCACCCAGTCCGGCAATCAGCCCAACCTGGGCGGCGTTGCTTCCCAGACCCTGGAGGAAGGGCCCGATGATGCTGTGCGCGCCTTCGTAGGTCATATCCGCAAAGAAACTGACTATGCCAAGGCAAACAATGAAACGAATGGCGGCGGCGCGTTGGGTCGGTGCGTCCATTTAGCGCAGCCAGTTTAGCAACATGCTGGGAGTCTCGGGACCTTCCAGGGTCTCCACCACCGAAAGCAGGCCGAGGACAAGCAAGAGGCACACGGCGGCGTACCTGATTGTCTTGGGCGAGAGGTGCTGTTGAATCCACCCGCGCACCCCGGCACCAAAGGAGGCAGCCAGGGCGCCCTTGGTCACCATGGCGCTCACCGCCCCGATCCAGACCAGGAGTGGTTCGCCGAACCGCGCCGCCATGGTGGCGGCGGTGATCTGCCCAACGTCGCCCCATTCCGAGAAAAAGATAGCGGCGAACGAGACCATGACCGCGCGCGACGCCGGATACTCGCGTTGCTCCCCTTTCTTTTCGGGCTTACGCCAGAGGAAAAAGGCGATGGCGAAGAAGTTCAGGGTGGTGATGGCGGCAACCAGAAGCGGCGGCAGCTTGGATACAGCCTTGCCGACGAGCACCGCTACCCCCATCTTGGCCGTGAATGCCAGCGCCATGCCGCAAAGGACCGGGACTGCACGATAACGAGTGGCGAGAACGCCGGTGGTATAGAGCAGCTTATCGCCTACAATTTCGGCTACGAATACGGCTCCGTAGGTGGCGAATAAAACAGGCAGCATCCAACAAGTTATACCAAACGGCCCGCGTGCCCGAAGTATCTGTGAGCAGAGCCCTTATCCCTTCGCGAATCAACGGCCGAGAAGTCACTTTCAGGCCACGTCGCCACCCCGACAACGCCTGAGCACCCGCCCCTTGTGCAAGCAAGCTTCCGACACGCAGAAGGGCGTTATACTCGGGAGGTGTCGCTCGCTTCGCTGTCTGCCGATTGCGGTCTGGCTGTTGTTGGTTTCGTGCCACTCCTCCAGTAAGCAGCCGGCCTCGACCGAGAACCGACAGTCCAAACGTCCCACCGAAGCTCCTCCCAACCCGCGGCGTTTCAATCTCGTCCTGGTGACCATCGACACCCTGCGGCCCGACCGCCTGGGTTGCTACGGCTACTCCGCCATCGAGACGCCGAGTCTGGACGCTCTGGCGCAGCGCGGCGTCCTGTTCGAGAATGCGGTCACCCATACTCCGCTTACCGCGCCGTCTCACGCCAGCATTTTCACCGGCCTCTACCCAATGGCTCACCAAGTCCGGGACACCGGAGGGTTCGTACTGGACCCGTCCCACCCTACCCTGGCGGCACTCCTGCGCCAGCGGGGCTGGGACACGGCGGCGTTCGTCGGCGCATCCGTGCTGAAACGCCAGTTTGGGCTTGACCACGGATTCGCCCTCTATGACGACGAGATGCCGAAGCCGGGCGACACGAAGCTAGTTGGCGAGTATGCCGAACGCCGCGCGGAAAAAGTGGTGGACCGGGCAGTACGCTGGCTGGACTCCCGCGCGGGCAAGCCTTTCTTCCTCTGGGTGCACCTCTTCGATCCGCATTCCCCCTACGACCCGCCCGCTCCGTTCCGGGAAAAGTACCGGGGCCGACTCTACGACGGAGAGATTGCCTACACGGACCAACAACTGGGACGGCTCTTCCTGGCGGCTGCCAGGATCTCCCCGCCGGAGCAGACGCTTGTCGCCGTGCTCTCGGATCACGGCGAGAGCCTGTCGGATCATGGTGAGTACACCCACGGAGTATTCCTTTACGACTCCACGCTACGAATCGTATTCCTGGTTGCGGGACCGGGGGTGCCGGCCGCGATGCGGGTCAAGCTGCAGGCCAGAACCATCGACCTAATGCCCACTCTGCTCGACCTCATGGGAGTCAAAGCGCCCGATGGCCTTCCTGGCACCAGTCTCAAGCCGACCTTCGCGGGCCAAGACGCGCCCACCGAATACTCTTACGCCGAAACGCTCTTTCCCAAGATCAACATGGGCTGGGCCGAACTGCGTGGCATGCGCACGAACCATTGGAAGTATGTGCGCGCGCCCCACCCCGAGCTATATGACCTGCTCCAGGATCCCGGCGAAACGGCTAACATCGCTGCCAGCCACCCTGCTGAAGTGCAGCAACTGGAGGCACGGCTGAACGCGGCGATCGGCGGCGACCAGGCGGAAAAGGTCCGGACCACGATGGCGGATCCGCGCACGATGAAGCAATTGCGCTCGCTCGGCTATCTGGGCGGAGCCTCGGGCCACGAGTACGCACTTGCCGGACGAGGCATCGACCCGAAAGACCGCGTCGCGGTCTTGAAGGCGCTCTATCTGGCGGTATCTCCCGATGCCGGGACGCCTTTATCGAGGCGCATCCCTCTGTTACAACAGGCGATCCAGCAGGACCCGGCCGACCCCACCATTTACTATCACCTGGGCGACGCATATCAAACGGCCGGGCGCGCCGCCGACGCGATGAATCTCTATCGGGAAGGCATCCGCAACGGATTGCGTAACGCGTGGCTGTACTCGCGCCTGGCTTATCTGTATCTCCAGCATGGCAACAAAGACGAGGCCATTTCGTTCTACCGGCAGGCCGCCCAACTGAACCCGTCCGATTCGGAAAGCCTGAATGACCTCGGCATGGCTTATTTAGACACAGGCAAGGTGGCGGAAGCGGAGCGGGCCTTCCACTGGAGTCTGGCGGCGGGAGACGAATCGGCGCCGGCTTACAACGGGTTGGGACTCGTGTCCATCCAGAAGCAGGATGTGTCTGCGGCCCGCGGTTACTTCGAAAAAGCCGTTCGCCGCGATCCAAACCTCCTGGAAGCCCAACTGAACCTCGGCCGGGCATACAAGATCCTCGGGGACAACGCCCGGGCGCGCTCCTGCTTCGAGGCCTTCCTTGCCAAAGCTCCACCGGCCCAATACGGCCAGATCATCGACAGCCTGAAAGAGGAATTGGCCACGATGCGGTAGCGCCGGCGATCTGGTAGTCGGCAGGATTCGAGCCGATTCCGGACTAACGGACCTGCAATTGTGTAAAATTCCTACAGATTTTTCTTGAATCAGGTCCAAATATCTGGTATTTTACAACAGGTCAGGTTTCGATGCCTGACCTCAGAGGAGGTGTCCGTGACTTTGAAGCGGCTCCCATCGACCTACGACCTTCTGCGCCGGCACGGCGTGGATCGTCGATCCTTCCTTAAATTCTGCACCGCCGTGACAGCCGGCATGGGCCTGGAATCGGCCCTGGTGCCGCGCGTGGTGGCGGCCATGGAATCCAAACCCCGGATTCCGGTCATCTGGCTGCACGGTCTGGAATGCACCTGCTGCAGCGAGAGCTTCATCCGCAGCTCCCACCCGATCGCCCAGGATGTCGTCCTCAACATGATCTCGCTCGACTACGACGATACCCTGCAAGCCGCCGCCGGCGAGCAGTGCGAGGAGATCCGCAAGAAGATCATGAAAGATTACAAGGGCCGTTACGTCCTCGCGGTCGAAGGCAACGCCCCCACCAAAGACGGCGGCGTGTATTGCACCGTGGGCGGCCAAAGTTTCCTCGATATTCTCAAAGAGACCGCCGAAGACGCCAAGGTGATTGTCGCCTGGGGCTCCTGCGCGGCCAATGGCTGTGTCCAGAACGCCAAGCCCAACCCCACCGGCGCCGAGCCCGTCAAGAAGATCATTTCCCACAAGCCCATCATCAACGTGCCCGGTTGCCCGCCCATCGCCGAAGTCATGACCGGCGTCCTCACCTACATTCTCACCTTCGATCAGTTGCCCGATCTCGATCGTAACGGCCGCCCCAAAATGTTCTATGGACAGCGCATCCACGACAAGTGCTACCGCCGCCCCTTCTTCGACGCCGGCCAGTTCGTGGAAGCCTGGGACGACGATGGCGCGCGCAAAGGCTGGTGCCTCTACAAAATGGGCTGCCGCGGACCCTCCACCTACAATTCCTGTTCTACCTTCAAATGGAATAACGGGGTCAGCTTCCCCATCGGCAGCGGCCACCCCTGCCTCGGCTGCTCGGAGGAGAATTTCTGGGATAACGGTCCCTTCTACCAGCGCCTGTCCTCCATTCCCCTGCCAGGTATCGATTCCACACCCGACACCGTGGGCAAGACCCTGACGGTCCTGACCGGAGCAGGCGTCGCCGCTCACCTGGGGTCTTATTGGGTCCGGCGCGCCACCGGCAAAGAACTGCCCGGCAGCGCGACCGACGAACCGGCGGAGAAGAAATAGGAGGCAGCCATGTCTAGACGAGTCGTTGTCGATCCCGTCACGCGCATCGAAGGGCACCTCCGTGTGGAGGCCATGCTGGACGACGCCAACCGCATTCAGGACGCCATGAGCAGCGGCACCATGTGGCGCGGCATTGAAGTCATCCTGCAGGGCCGCGACCCCCGCGATGCCTGGGCCTTCACGGAGCGCATCTGCGGCGTCTGCACTACGGTCCACGCCCTGGCCAGTGTCCGAGCCGTGGAGAACGCGCTGGCCATTCAGGTCCCGCCGAACGCCGACATCATCCGCAATATCATGTTCCTGACCCAGTACGTGCAGGATCACGTGATCCATTTCTATCACCTGCACGCCCTGGACTGGGTCGATGTAGTCAGCACCCTCAAGGCCGACCCCGGCGCTACCGCCGCGCTCGCCCAGAAGGTCTCCCCCAAGTGGCCGCTGGCCACTCCCGGGTACTTTGCCGACATGGCCGGCACGCTCAAGAAGTTCGTCGAATCCGGGCAACTCGGTATTTTCCAGAACGCCTACTGGGGACACCCGGCCTACAAACTGCCGCCCGAAGCCAACCTCATGGCGGTGGCCCACTATCTCGAGGCGCTGAAGTGGCAGAAGGAGATCATTAAGATCCACACCGTGTTTGGCGGCAAAAATCCCCACCCCAACTACCTGGTGGGCGGGGTCGCCAGCGCCATCTCCATGCAGAGCGATAACGCCATCAACATGGAGCGCCTCAATCTGGTCCGCGGCCTCATAACCGAAGCCATCGACATCGTCGAGAACCTCTATTTGCCCGACCTGTTGGCAGTCGCCTCCTTCTACCCCGAATGGACGAAAATCGGTGGCGGTCTCGGCAACTACATGGTCTACGGCGATGTGCCACAGAACGGCATCGGCGATGTCTCCAAGTTCCGCATACCCCGCGGCATTGTCCTCAACAAGAACCTTGCCGAGGTTCTTCCCGTCGACCCGGCCGATCCGGCCCAGATCCAGGAGGAAATCACCCACTCCTGGTATCAATACCCCGCCGGGCAGAACGCCCTGCATCCTTACGATGGCGTTACGGAAGCCCGCTACACCGGCCCCAAACCGCCCTACAAGGAACTCGACGAGACCAAGGCCTACTCCTGGCTGAAGAGCCCGCGCTGGAAGGGAAACGCCATGGAGGTGGGTCCGCTCGCCCGCATGCTGGTCGGCTTTGCCAGCGGCCGTACCGATTACAAAGAGGTCGTCACCGAAGCCCTGGGCCGCCTCAAGGTCGGACCCGACGCGTTATTCTCCACCCTCGGCCGCACTGCCGCCCGCGGCCTGGAAACCCGCCTCGCCGCCAACTGGCTGCTCGCCGAATACGACCACCTCATCTCCAACCTCAAGGCCGGCGACTCGGCCACCGCCGACTCCCGCTCCTGGAGCCCGGAAACCTGGAAGTCCGAATCCAGGGGCTATGGCTTCTCCGAGGCTCCCCGCGGATCTCTCTGCCATTGGATACACATCAAGGACCAGAAGATTGCTAACTATCAGATCGTCGTGCCCAGCACCTGGAACGCTTCTCCGCGCGACGCCAAGGGGCAACACGGCGCATACGAATCGGCCCTCATCGGCACCCCCATGGCCGACCCCAAACGCCCCGTCGAGATCCTGCGCACCATCCATTCCTTCGATCCGTGCCTGGCCTGCGCATCGCACGTGATCGGTCCCGATGGCGAAAAACTCGCGGAGATCGTGGTCCGCTGACGGAGTCTCTTATGGCAACCACGGCATATCGACCCCTCGGCCCGGCTCCCACCGAACGGAGCTACGGCCGCAAATACGTCTGGCAGCTTCCCATCCGCATCTCGCACTGGATCAACGTGCTCGCTGTCACCACGCTCTTTTGGACCGGCCTTTACATGGCCTCACCCATCCTCTCCCCCAACGGCGAACCGTACCAGCACTTCGTGATGGGCCGCATCCGCGAAATCCACTTCATCTCCGGCTACGCCATGCTGTTCGCGTTCATTCTGCGTGTCTACTGGTTCTACGTGGGCAACAACTATTCGCGCTCCGGCTTCCCCTTCGTCTGGCGCGCCGCCTGGTGGGGCGACCTCAAGGCCCAGGCCATCCAGTACCTGCGCCTGGAGCGCGGCCACGTCCATCTGGGCCATAACGCACTGGCCGGCATTTCGTACACCGTGTTCGTGATCGCGTTGGGCTGGTGCCAGATTGTTACGGGCCTCGCCCTTTACGCCGAAAATAACCGCGGCGGATTCTGGGACACGTTGGTGGGCTGGATCATCCCCGTGCTGGGCGGTTCCTTCCGCGTCCACATGTGGCACCACACCTTCGCCTGGGGCTTCGTGATCTTCGCCATCCTGCACCTGTACATTGTGACGTTCGATTCGCACCAGTTCCGCAACGGCTTGATCACCTCGATCATCTCCGGCTACAAGTTCTACGAGAAGGGTGATCTGGATCATGACCGCTGGCTTAGCTGACGTCCTGGTCCTGGGCCTCGGCAACCTGCTGCTCTCGGACGATGGCGTCGGCCTGCGCCTACTGGAAGATCTCCGGTCCGAAACCTCTCCCGCCGAATTTCTCGATGGCGGCACCCAGGGGCTCGCCCTCTTGCCCTACCTCGCCAACCGCCGCGCGCTGCTCGTCCTCGATGCCGTAGCGCTCGGAGCCCCGCCTGGCACCGTCCAAGTACTCCACGGCGACACCCTCGCCGCCCACCGCGCCGCCAGCGCGCATGGCAGCAACGCCCTGGAACTGCTCGCAACCGCCCGCCTCCTGGGCGACCTCCCGCCATCCGTCACCATCGTCGGCATCGAGCCCGCCTGTCTAGCTACCGGCATCGGCCTCTCGCCCGCCGTCGAAGCCGCCATCCCCGAAGCCCTGTCCCGTGCGCGCGCGGTGCTAGCATTAGCTTTTCAGGAGCTGGCCAATGTGTCTTGCGATTCCCGGTAAAATTCTCGAAGCCCACGACATCGGCGGCATGCGCATCGGCAAAGTCCAGTTCGGCGGCATCACCCGCGACGCCTACCTCGACTACGTCCCCGAAGCCGCCGTCGGCGATTACGTCGTGGTCCATGTCGGCTTCGCCATCTCCCGCATCGACGCCGAAGAAGCCCGCCGCACCTACGAACTCCTGGAGCAGATGGGCCTCCTCGCCGAGGAAAGTCCGTGAAGTTCCTCGACGAGTACCGCGACCCGAAGCTCGCGCAAGCGGTCGTCGCCGAAATCCGTCGCGTCGCCACTCGCCCCTGGGTCCTGATGGAGATCTGCGGCGGCCAGACCCACACCCTCATGAAATACGGCATCGACGAGTTGCTGCCCGCGCACGTCGAACTGGTCCACGGCCCCGGCTGCCCCGTCTGCGTCACCCCGCTCGAATTGATCGATAAGGCCGTGGCCATCGCTTCCACCCCGGATGCCACGCTTGTCTCCTATGGCGACATGCTGCGCGTTCCCGGATCTGAGAGCGACCTCTTCCGAGTGAAGGCCGCCGGCGGCGACGTGCGCATCGCCTACTCCCCCATGGACGCGCTCGCCATAGCCCGGCGTCACCCCGAACGCCGCGTGGTCTTCTTCGCGGTCGGTTTCGAAACCACGGCGCCCGCCAACGCCATGGCCGTCTGGCAGGCCAGGCGCGAGGGCCTCAAGAACTTCACGGTTCTCGTCTCCCACGTGCTGGTCCCGCCGGCCATCCGCCTGCTGCTCGGCTTTCCCTCCAACCGGGTGCAGGGATTCATCGCGCCCGGCCACGTCTGCACCGTCATGGGCTACACCGAGTACGAGGAACTCGCCGCCGCGCACAAGGTGCCGTTTGTAGTCGGCGGTTTCGAGCCCCTCGACCTGCTCGAAGCCATCCTCATGCTCGTGCGCCAATTGGAAGAGGGCCGCGCCGAAGTCGAAAACCAATACGTGCGCTCGGTCACCCGCGCCGGCAACGAGGCGGCGCGCCGCCGCATGTTCGAGGTCTTCGAGGTGAGCGACCGCAAGTGGCGCGGCATCGGCCAGATCGCCGCCTCGGGTTACCGCCTTCGCGAAGAATACGCCGCCTTCGATGCCGAACGCGTCTTCGACGTTCGGAGCACTACCATCGAGGAGCCGCCCGAGTGCATTTCCGCGCAGGTCTTGCAGGGCCTCGCCAAACCAACTGACTGCTCCGCATTTGGCTCCCGCTGCACCCCCGATACACCGCTCGGCGCGCCCATGGTCTCATCCGAGGGCGCCTGCGCGGCCTACTACCGGTGGCGCAGGACTCCTGGCCTGCGCTTTCAGGGCCCCGCATGACCTCCTGTCCCACTCCGCTCGAGACCAAGGATCGCGTCCTGCTCGGCCACGGCTCCGGAGGCCGGCTGAGCGCCGAACTGCTTCGCGACGTCTTCCTCAAGGTCTTCCGCAGCCCGGTTCTGGGCCGCCTGGATGACCAGGCTGTCCTCGAAATCGGCGGCGAGCGCATCGCCTTCACCACCGACAGCTTCGTGGTCCAACCCCTCTTCTTCCGCGGCGGCGATATTGGCTCGCTGGCCGTCCACGGCACTGTCAACGACCTCGCCATGGGCGGCGCCGAGCCGCTCTACCTGGCTGCGGCTTTTATCCTGGAAGAAGGACTCTCCACGGACATCCTGGCGCGTGTTGCCGATTCCATGGCGCGGGCGGCCAGCGCCGCCGGCATCGAAATCGTCACTGGTGACACCAAGGTTGTGGAAAAGGGAAAGGGTGACGGCCTTTTCATCAACACCACGGGCATCGGCCGTGTGCCGCCCGGGGTGAACCTGTCCGCCGCCAATATCCGCCCGGGCGACCGCGTTCTGCTCTCCGGCTTCATCGGCGACCACGGAATTGCCATCCTTTCCGAGCGCGAGAGCATCGGATTCGAAACCGCAATCGCCAGCGACTCGGCCGCCCTCCACACGCTGGTCCGCGACCTGTTGCGCGCCGCTCCCGGCATCCGGGTCATGCGCGACCCCACGCGCGGCGGTGTGAGCAGCACCACCAACGAACTCGCCGCCAAGGCGGGCCTCGGCATCGAGCTCATGGAGACCGCCATCCCCGTCCGCGAGGAAGTCCGCGGCGCCTGCGAACTGCTCGGCTTCGACCCGCTCTACGTCGCCAATGAAGGCAAGCTGATCGCCATCGTGGCCCCCGAAGATGCGGACGCCGGGCTTGCTGCCATGCGAGCCCACCCGCTCGGCGCCGGCGCCGCCATCATCGGCTCTGTCACCGAAGCCCATCCGGGCATCGTGACGCTAGAGACACTCTTCGGCACCAGCCGCGTGGTCGACATGCTCTCCGGCGACCAACTTCCGCGGATCTGTTAAGTCGGATCTAACCGCTTTGCCGACTGCCCCTGCTTTCTTGCTGTTACTGCCCGCACCAGTTGTTCTGCGGTACGCCATCGCAAGGGTTGGCCATGCCGAGCTCGTGCGGGATAGGCAACAATTGAACCTGGGTCTGAAGCGGATACAAAGGAGCCGGCAATCCGGTACAGGCGCCGGATGCCGGGCCCAGAGAGTCGCAGCCGAGCTGGTCGATCAGGTTAAACTCCTGCTGCATGTCCGGGTTCCACGCTGCGCCGCACGTGCCTGCCACCGAGGGGTCCTGGAGGTTCGTCGGGGAACTGGTCGGCGCACCCTTCTGAAGGTCGATGTTGCCGCGGAAGCAGTTGTTCGTGGGATAGGCGATCGCGGCGTTCGCCAGATCAGCGTTGGTGTCGTTCCCGAAAAAGCCGTTGCCAGCGAAAACGTTATTGGCCACCTTGTTGCCAAAGGAATTGAAATAGCAGGGAATGACCGGCCCGTACAGCAGGTCGAACGGGGGTGGGACATTGAAGGGGGTCACGCCTCCCTGGCAGTAGGTGGGTACGGCAGGCGGTGAAAAATCCGGATAGTCGTTCAGCAGGATTCCCCAAGCGCCATTGTGGGTCACAACGTTGAATTGCACGGTGTTGTTGCGCCCACCGGTGAGATCGATGCCCGTCCCTACGGGGACGGTCGCCGCGAGGCCTGCGGCCGGGGTGTTCGGATTGTTGTTGTCGTGAACGTAGTTTCGCTGGATCAACGTGCAGGAATGCGCCGGATCGTTCGGACAGGCGCCGTCCTGGGGAGAGGGTGGGTCGTCGTTAGCCAGTGCGCTGGGGACTATCCCCGCTTGATTGTGATCCCATTCCGAGTCTTCGAGAACGAGATGGCCGCCGGCATTCGATCCGGAATATCCCTGCGCGCTGTTTTGCGCGTGAACGTACCGCAGCACGGCGTTACAGTCGGCGCACGCACCGATATAGAACGCCGAGTCGGACATGTTGCTCGCGTATGAATTGAGAATGGAACCGGGACCCCGGGCGTTGCTGGCGAAAATTCCGTACTGCGCGAGGTTGGGCGTTCCCGGTTGGTAGAAGGTAGAGCTCGCGGTCAAGTATGCGCCCGAGTAGGCGCCCATGCCGATGAGCCCGCTTCCGTCGCCGCCATTCCACCAGATCTGGTTGCCGTTGTTGCCGGAGGCATCGCCGAGAAAATTGCAGACGCTGAGGTTTTCAATCGACACGCCGTCCGCCTTGAGAACTTCGATGCCGTTGCGTCCGCCAGAGGCGAAGTTCTGGTCGGCCGGGTGGCTGCTACAGGTGGCTGGATTCGGTTTGGCTCCATCCACCACCACCAGGTTGCGGTCCATGCCTCGCAAGTGAACTCCGGGAGTCTGGATCAGCACGCCGGCGGTGTCCGTGCCTGCCTCGTGATAAGTTCCTGGTGCGACCAGTATCCAGTCGCCGGGACGAGCGGCATTCACCGCGGCCTGAATGGTATGGTACGCACCCGCATGGCCCTTGTAGGTGCCGACCTGCAGCACCCTCGGGGCATAGTTCGAACTGCCAACGCTAGTTTGGGCAAACACGCCGTTCGAAAGGGCAAACGACCAGGCAAGCGTGGCTAGAACGGGAATAATCGACGGAACTGGTTTTACCGACTTGAGCGTTAGTGTCATCTCTCCTCCAGCCCGGCGATAAGCAGGCTATCGCCATGGCTTTCCACTTCAAAACTCTTCGCGCCAGTGTACGAAGAGGAAGACGACAGAACATTGCTCTTAAGCAAACACGTCGGCAACGCTGCCTACGGCGCAACCACCGAGACTTCCACAAAATCGATGCCCGGCCGGCCTCCCCGAGGTTCCACCAGTTGGTTCATCTCCTTCCAGACCGCTTGAATCTCCGCTGGTGCGGCATCGGGGATGCCAGCCTCGCGCCAGGTAAAGATCTCGACGAAATAAGTCTTGTCCCCGCCCTCGATGCCGCGAAGCGTGATATGAGGCGTGTCGCGGACCAGTTTGAGGTCGCGTGCCACCGTCCAATGCCGGGCAATGACCCGGGTGAGTTCTGCCTCGGAACCCGCCTTCGCATGAAAGGTCGCCATTACGGTCTCGGGATTCTCGCGCCCTTGCTGCGCTGGTGAGAGTCTTGCCAACCAAGCGCCCAGGATCAGGACGGAACCGGCTATCGCGAACCGCTCCGCGTGACATCTCTGCATCGTCATTCCTCCTCCTATCTTGTTGCCAGGTTCGCGAAGCCAGTGACCGCTTGGATCCGGCCATCCGCTCCCAGCTCAAACACATTCGACCCGCTCATGAGTTCCCGCCCATCGCTTGCCGTGGCGATCCATCCAGCCAACACCTTGCCCTGGCAATGCCGGACCTCGCCTTTGCGCTCGATCCGCACGCCAGGCCTGAAGCGCTGCGCCGCGCCGGCGTGCGCTACCAGGTCGGGCAAGCCATCGAGCAGGCTGAAGCGGTCGCGGAAGCTGACGCCGGCTGCCGCGATCTTGGCGAATGCCTCTTCCCTCGTCCGGTCGTCGGTCAACGCCCAGGCGTCGAACCAGGCATCCACCAGGGCGGCCGCGCCGGCGAACACTTCATCGGCCACCACGTTGCCAAAGAGTGAGAGCTGGTACCGCCACCCTTGCACATGCTGATCGCGTGCGGACTCTTCAGCGAACTCGTGCAGAAGATGAAGACGGGTGCCGGACGGGCACGGCTCCAACCGGATCGTTACCCGCGAACTGCCCGGCGGGATGGGCTTGCCTGTGGCGTATCCATAGGTGAATACGAGGCGCGCCGGCGGCAGTGTCTCGATCACCTCGCCCGTCACCTCCACTCCGCCCGGGTAACGGATGACCACTCTGCCACCAGGGTGAGCGTCGATGGTGGAGCCGGCGCCCCACCATCGGGCCCAGCGCTCGCTGTCCGTGAAGAAGCGAAAAACGGTTTCGGGATCGGCTTGAATCGCGATGCTCCGGTTCAGTTGATGCGGCAATGGTCCCATCATTTCTTGTCCTTTCCTTTCGCGCGCCGCCGCCGGCCTGGCCGCGGCCCGCGGCGCGTTTCTTCGAGTTCCGCCTCGAGTTTGAGACGCCACAGGGCGTCGTCCCACATCCGTTCCAACATCTCCCCCAGCGCTCCCAGCGCCTCGCGGCGGGCCCGGTAGAAGCGGTTCCGGCTTTCCGACCGGGCCTCCAGAAGACCCGCGTCGACCAGCGACCGAAGCTGCAGGGACACCGCGCCAAAAGTGACGTCCGGCATAGCGCTGTGAATCGCACCCGCGGTGAGCTCGTCGCGCCACACGAGGCGTAGAATCTCGCGCCGCCGCGGCGATGCGATCGCCGCCAGAACCCCCGCCTCAGGGAACATACAGATAATTTAGATCAAACTAAATTGATTGTCAAGGCCGAAAACGAAGGCCGAGAGCGAAGCCGGCTTCCGCCAGGAAGGTCGCGGAGGGGAAGGGCGGGGAGGTGAAGTAGGAGAGAGGGCGATGGCGAACTCTCTTCGGAGTGAAAGGGTTTTTTGGACGTCTATCGTCCCATCGATCCCGTCAGTCGGAAGGTCCTGCGGAATGTGGCCAACGACTACCACCACTGGGTGGCTCACAACGCCCAGGAGTGGGCGTCCAGATGGTGCGCGCCGGAAGGCCACCGTGACGATTTCGTGGAGCAATACTTTCAACAAGCCCAGCCGGACCAAGTTGTGGCGATCATCAAGGCGCGCGAGCCGGCGGTCATCCTGACGGCGACCGGCGCCGGTAACTACTGGCATTTGGGAAGGCAAGTACCGCTGGGTCGGCTGGTGTTCGGCACGCTGCCGAAGATCTGCTTTGCCGGGGGGATGACGTCGTTTCTGCTAACGCGAGGCCGTGCTTTACCATGCCGGTGCTTGAAGCGCGCGTACCAATGGGACGCGCGCGGCGGGCTCAAGAACGTCCGGAAACTGTGAGAGGTTGGTAAATGGCGGGGTTGCTACTGCTCAGATCGCCGCATCCAGGTTCAGGACCAGGCTCGCCACGGCCGCGTAGGCGGCCAGTTCGCGCGCATCCAACTTTTCGTCGCGCGGCGCTTCACCCTGAGA
>Ga0209698_10000088_pt1 | contig 86079 bp, 72 predicted proteins | sample LitLauG_LLR_2012_FD_187203 | JGI IMG/M metagenome (GOLD analysis project Ga0209698, IMG submission 187203) | Freshwater sediment microbial communities from Pennsylvania, USA - Little Laurel Run_MetaG_LLR_2012 (SPAdes) (version 2) | ecosystem: Environmental > Aquatic > Freshwater > Creek >... | reverse complement strand
CTTGCGATGGCACTGGAGGAATACAAGCGAAAACGGCGGTTTGAGGAGACGCCGGAACCTCCGCCCAAGGTCGAGACCAAGTCTGGCAACCGCTTCGTGGTGCAGAAACACGACGCCACGCGCCTGCATTACGACTTCCGCCTGGAGCTGGAGGGGGTGCTGAAATCATGGGCCGTGCCCAAGGGGCCCTCGCTGGATCCTGCCGACAAGCGCTTGGCCATGCAGGTCGAAGATCATCCCGTTTCTTACTTCGATTTCGAGGGGAACATCCCAGAGGGTAACTACGGCGCCGGCAGCGTCATGGTGTGGGATGTGGGCACGTGGCAGCCGCTTTCGCCGGTGCCTGTGGAGGGGAAATACGTACCGGGCACTGAATCCGAAGCGCTGGCCATGCTTAACAAGGGCGATTTGAAATTTCGCCTGAACGGCAAGCGGCTCAAAGGCGATTTCGCTCTGGTAAAGATGAAGGGCCGGCGTCCGGGAAGCAAGGGCAACGAGTGGTTGATGATCAAGAAGCACGACGACCACGTTGTCGAAGGCTACGACGCTGGTGAGATCGACGAATCCGTGCTGAGCAATCGCAGCATGGACGAGATCGCCGGCGACTCGGGCTCGAAAGAATGGAAGAGCCGCCCCGCAAGCCGCGGGAAGCTGAAAGCTGCATGGCTGGCCGATGCCGTGGCGCGGGTGGAAAAGAAAAAAAAAGAAGCAACGCCCGCCACTGAAGTCACGGAGGGGCACAGGGGAGAATCTAAAAAGAAGTCCTCTGAGAACTCTGTCCCCTCTGTGGTAAGAGCTTCTGACTCTGAGCCCAAGTTGGCTCCCGTGAAGCGGCCGATACCTCGCGCGATCCATCCCATGCTGGCGGAATCAATCGAGAAGCCTTTCAATGACTCCGACTGGTTGTTCGAGATCAAATGGGACGGATACCGCGCCGTCACCTTCATTGAGAATGGCAAGGCGCGTCTGGTGTCGCGCAACCAGAATGACCTCACGCCCCGCTATCCCGAGTTGCAAAACTTGCCGCAGTTTCTGAAAGCGAAGAGCGCCATTCTCGACGGCGAAGTGGTCGCTCTCGACGAGCAAGGCCGCGCCTCCTTCAGCCTGATGCAGCAGCGCACCGGATTCCGGCCCGGCGGCCGCCGGGCCGCGGAAAAGGCCGACGTACCCGTGCTCTACTACGCCTTCGACCTGCTGTATCTCGACGGATACGACTGGCGCCGGATGCCGCTCGAAGAACGCAAGCACAAACTGAAAGCGGTAGTCGAATCCGGCGATTCCCTGCGCTACTCCGATCATTACGAGAAAAACGGCAACGCGCTATTCGACATGGCGAAGGAAAAAGGCCTGGAGGGAATCTTGGCCAAACGCCGCGCCAGTTTCTACGAAGAGCGGCGCAGCCGTGAGTGGCTCAAGATCAAGATTCGCCACACGATTGAGTGTGTGGTTGGCGGCTACACCGAGCCCGAAGGCAGCCGCGAGTATTTCGGCTCGCTCGTGCTCGGCCTGTATGACGGCAAAGGCCGGCTCATTCATGTTGGGCAAGCGGGCAGTGGATTCAATCAGAAATCGTTGGCGGAGATTTGGAAAATCCTGAAACGGCTCGGGACGAAGAAGAATCCTTTTTTCGGCGAGGTGGAAGCGCTCCGCAAAACATTCTGGGTGAAGCCGGAACTAGTGGCCGAAATCGAATATGCCGAGTGGACCGGCGGAAGTAACGTAGGCAGCGGTCCCAAGCTGCGCGCACCGGTATTCCTGGGGCTTCGCGATGACAAGGAACCGAAAGAGTGCACCCTGCAAGAAGCTAAAGTGTTTTGAGAATTTCAGGGCCATGCCACACAACGTTGTCATCGCTCTAAGGATTATTGGGGGGACAGTTTGTGTGCAACGCCTCGTATCAGGGCCTCGCTTCAGCGAGGCCGTCCACGAGCGGGAGACATTCCCGGCTTTAAGCCGCTGGATTTGGCGCACGCACCGGCAGCCGCTAAAGCGGTCGTGCGCTGTGTGCTTTCCTGGCACGCCTAAAGGCATGCCCTGATACGGACCATTCTTCGCAAACTTCACACTGCCCGGCGACTAGAGAATCCCGCCGCCAAGGGATCGCAACCGGTTGCATGATCGCCGATTCCGCGCCCAGTTCCCTACTTGATATCTTTCATTGCCATCAGCGTGCCATAATCCCGTCCGCTCGCGTCAACGGCTCGCGCGACCACCCCGGCAAACGCGCCTCGAACCTCCGGGAACTTGGCCACCAGCGCCTGGATGACCGCCACATTACTCTGGTAGGCCTGATTCGTATTGGAGGCATCAGACACCGAGTACTTCACCACCAGATCCAGATCATCGCCTACGGGATGCGGGAAGAGTGAAGTCAATTTGTACGTGGTACTTCCTGCCGCCAGATCGCCCGGCTTCCCGTTCGCAGGGATGTCCGTCGGTACCACGCTGTCGGCCTCGTCGTTGAGTTTGTCGGTGGCGGCGGTCGCCATGAAGTTCAGCGGCGAAGCCAGTTCGCGGGCTTCGAGGTAATAGAACCAGGCGTTGTGCCGCTGTCCCTTGCTCTTGAAGTCGCGAGCCTGCGTCATGTACCAGTCGTAGTCATGGCCGCCGACGGTGCCCGGAGTAATGTAGAGTCCGCCCAGCTTCCAGTCGTTCCCTTCGCGTTCGAGGATGAGCGAAAAGCTCGTTCGCCCCTTCGCCGTGGCGGCGTCAAGAAGAACCACACCGTACTTGCCCGGTTGCAGATTGTCGAGATCGAACACGGCGCTGTTGGCGGTCTGTCCGTTCTTGCCAAATACGCCGCAATAGAACTCGCCGTGCGCCAGCGGTTCCGTCCCTTCCACCGTGAGCAGGAACAAAGATTTTAAGGCCGCCTTCGCGCCAGCAAGATCGTTCTGATGGTCCTTGATCGCGCCCTCGATGCCGGAAAAATCGGCGGCCACGCTCGGAACTGCATTCTGCCGCATTCCTGCCGAGTCTCCCTTGGCTGCCATATCAAAAAACCTCTGGCCGGCAGTGGTGATCGCGGCTCGCGTGGCATCGTCGAGATCGCTCGAGGCCTGGCAACTCTGCGCCTGCGCCCGCAAACTCAGCGCCAGCGAGGCTGCTAAGACCGCCAGGGCTAGACGAAAAGCATTGTAATGAAGGCTGTGGCGCGCTGGTTGCATGGTGAACTCCCCGCACTTAGCTCGTGCTTAAGAGCGGCCCCGCTCAGTCTACGCCCGGCGAGACTTTACCCATCAGGATTTTAGCTTTCCGGGAAGTCTCTGAATATACAGGGATTACAGTGCCCCACGAAGATGCCATAGCAAGCATCCGATGCAAGGAGGTACAGTTAGGACGTTCTCTCTGGTGGGGCCTTTTGCCCGCCAGTCCTTCTACCTCCCCGGTGTAGAATGCAACTATAGGCGGTCTTGCAACGTCCCCCGAAACTAGTCTCAGGGAGCTGTGGAATATGAGCACGGCATTCAAGGTCAGAAAATTCGCATCGGTGCACTTCCTGTGCGTGATAGCGCTTTGTTTGTGCGGCATGAGCACGGCCGCCTCGGCGTCCGTGCATACTCGCAAAGCGAAGAAGCCGCCCGCTCCCCTGCCCTCTGGCCCGACCGGGCCTGTGCCGCAGGTTCCGCTGGACTCCATCAAGCCGGTCGCTCCGCAAGTGAGTTTTCAGAACGGGCAGCTGACGATTGTCGCGCCCAACTCATCGCTGGGCGACATTCTCCGAGCCGTACGTACGCAGACCGGAGCGGAGATCGATATTCCGGCCGACGCTCATGAACGAGTGGTCACGCGCCTCGGTCCTGGGCCGGCACGAGATGTCATCGCGGATCTGCTCAATGGATCGCGCTTCAACTACGTTCTCGTGGGATCGCCGCAGGATGTCAGCGCGCTCACTCGCGTAGTGCTGGTGGCCAAGTCAGGACCGGAAAATGCGGCCCCGAACACTCCCGGACAGCCCGGCGTCGCGCAGGCTAACAACATGGCGCCCCCGCCGGAGCAGGAAGGGCAGCCCGATGCCCAGCCCGATGCGGAAGCCACGGACGACAATGCAGCCGCGGAGGAAAACACCGATCAGTCCGCGGCGGAAGCCGAGCAAGAGCAGCCGCCACCGGCCGATCAGCCCGGCGCGAAGACTCCGCAGCAGATGTTGCAGGAGATGCAGCAGCGTCAGATGCAACTGCAACAGATGCAGCCACCGGGACAGCCGCCAGTCCCCGGCGCAGGCATGCCGCCGCGTCCGCCTCAGGAACCGTAGAAGGCACTCCAACGTGGTGTAGTGATGCTGAATGTGGCCGGGCACTCCTGCCCGCGACTGCCAACTTTTTGCAGATGATTCCCTAGGAACGCAGGCGCGCGATGGACCAGCGCGCGCTCTCGGCGACGGATTCGTCCTCGTCATGAGCCATCGTTTCGAGAAGTGGGAGGAACTCCGAATTTCCGCTGTTGCCCATCGCGATAGCGGCGTTGCGCCGCAGGCCCGCGCGCTTTGTGCGGCGAATGGGGGACCCTCGGAATGCCTCGCGAAAGCCTTCCACCGACATTTCCGCCAGCCACGCCAGCGCGGGATTCACCAGGCCGGAGCGCGGCTCGAATTCCGGCGCGCTGGTGGCCGGAGCCTTGCGATTCCAGGGGCAGACATCCTGGCAGATGTCGCAACCAAAAATGTGGCGCCCCACGCCCACCCGGAATTCTTCGGGAATCGATCCGCGCTTCTCGATCGTGAGATACGAGATGCACTTATTCGAATCGAGTTGGTAGGGCGCAATGATCGCGTCGGTCGGACAAGCTTCGATGCAGCGCGTACAGGATCCACAGCGGTCGGGCGCGGGTAAATCAGGCGTAAGTTCGAGGGAAGTGAGAATCACACCCAGAAAGAGCCACGAACCTTTTTCCTGATGAATGATGCAGGTGTTCTTGCCAATCCATCCCACGCCCGCGTACTTCGCGAATACTCGTTCGACGATGGGGCCGGTATCAACGTAGCTGCGGGTCGTGAGTGTCGCAGGCTGTTCCCCCGGCACCAGGTCACGCAAAGCAGCTTCGACTTTCTTCAGCCGGCACAGAACCGCATCGTGATAATCCTCGTGGCTCCAGGCATATCGAGAGATCCATCCGCGATCGCGGTCGTGCAGTTGTGTCGAGTACGGATGCGCCGTGTTGTAGTTAATCGCGCAAACGATCACGCTGCGCGCCCACGGCGCCACACGAGAGAGAGCCCCCCGTTTCAAATCGCCGCGCTGGTCGCGCGCTTCCAGGTACTTCATTTCGCCGGCATGCCCGGCGACGATCCACTCAGGAAAATATTCAAGCTCGTGAGCGTCTCCAGCCGGAGCAATCCCTGCGAGGTCGAATCCGGCTTGCTCGGCAGCGCTTTTGACGAGCGCTTTCAGGTCTGAGCCCCACATTCTCTCCATTCTAGAGCGTAACTGCGACTGACGATCGAACCGCGGTTCGCCAGACGGCCGGACATGGTACTATGCCATCTCGTTAACGTACACGATCCAAATGTATTGACTCTTTCCCACGTAAGGCTGCCGATCGGAGGCGGCCAGCAAAAGCGGCTCTGGAATGTATTTTCTTGGGATCGATGTAGGCACTGGAGGCACCCGCGCTCTCGTCATCGATGAGGGAGGGCGCGTTATTTCCTCTGCCACAGAGGAACACCGGCCCTTTGCCTCCCCCCAAATCGGTTGGGCCGAGCAGGACCCTGCGGATTGGTGGCGTGCGTGCGGCCTGGCGGTGCAGAAGGCGCTCGCCGAAGGCCATACCCTGGGCGATCAGATCGCTTGCGTCGGTTTGTCGGGACAAATGCACGGTGCCGTCCTGCTGGATGAACAAGCCCGCGTCGTGCGCCCTGCGCTGATCTGGTGTGATGTCAGGACCGAGAAGCAGTGCCACGACCTGACTGAAAAAATCGGCGCTGAACGCTTAATCCAACTCACGTGTAATCCGGCGCTCGCCAACTTCACCCTGACCAAGTGTCTCTGGGTGCGGGAGCACGAACCCTCGAACTGGAGCCAGGTTCGGTCGCTGATGCTGCCCAAAGACTACGTGCGATTTCAGTTGACGGGCGAACACGCCATCGACGTGGCAGATGCCTCCGGCACTCTCCTGCTCGACGTAGCCCACCGCCGCTGGTCGAAGGAGATGTTGGAAGCCGTGGAGATGGATGAGTCGATGTTGCCAACCCTGTGCGAGTCCCCGGAAATCTGTGGGCGAATCTCAACTGCCGGTGCGGCCGCGACTGGCCTACGCAGCGGAACGCCAGTGGTCGCAGGCGCAGGGGATCAGGCGGCGGGCGCGATCGGCATTGGAGTCGTATCGCCACGGACAGTCAGCGCGACGATCGGGACTTCGGGAGTAGTGTTGGGCGCGACGGATGCCCCCGCGCTCGATCCCGGCGGACGCCTGCACACGTTTTGCCACGCGGTTCCCGGGCGTTGGATGGTCATGGGAGTGACCCAGGCCGCCGGACTTTCGCTGCGCTGGTTTAGAGATCAGTTTGGCGCCCGTGTGGGCGATCAAGTTGAATCTTATGATGCGCTCCTGACCGAGGCAGCGAAGGCCCCTCCGGGATGCGACGGTCTCTTGTGGGCGCCTTACCTTATGGGTGAGCGCACTCCTCACCTTGACCCGACCGCGCGCGGCGCTTTGGTGGGATTGACAGCGTCACATACGCGAGGGCATGTGATTCGGGCGATTCTGGAAGGGGTCGCCTTCAGCCTGCGCGATACTTTCACCATTTTTAGCGAGATCAACGTCCCGGTAAAGACGATCCGCCTGGGCGGCGGGGGCGCCAGATCGGGGCTGTGGCGGCAGATTCAAGCCGACATCTACGGGCAGCCCGTCGAGACGGTCGAAGCGGAAGAAGGTGCCGCGTATGGAGCCGCCATCCTGGCGGGAGTGGGCGCTGGAGCATGGCCGTCAGTCGACGCTGCCTGCACCGCCGTAGTGCGCGTCGCCAGCAAGATCAGCCCAAACGCCGAAGACTCGCTGATGATGCAGAAAGCGTACGAAAAGTATCGCCGGATCTATCCGGCGATGAAGTCCATCGTAAACTGATCACTGCCACGGATCACTTTGCGGCATGGAGATATGGACGATGACAAATGCGAACGACTACCAGCCCCGGGCGGAAGACAAGTTCTCCTTCGGTCTATGGACGGTGGGCAACCGGGGACGCGATGCGTTTGGCGACGCGGTAAGGCCGCCGATTTCTCCGATTGAGATTGTTTCCATGCTGGCGGAGATTGGCGCCTGGGGCGTGAACTTGCACGATAACGATCTGGTTCCCATCGATGCCGCCGCCGCCGAACGCGACCGCATTGTCTCTGCGTTCAAGAAAGCGTGCGAGTCCAACGGGATCGTGGTTCCTATGACTACGGTCTCCCTCTTTTATCACCCCATCTTTCGTGACGGCGCCTTCACTTCCAATGATGCTGAAGTGCGAGCCTATGCTCTGCAGAAAACCATGCGCGCCATGGACATTGGCGCAGAACTGGGCGCGAAGGTTTTTGTTTTATGGGGCGGCCGGGAAGGCGTTGAGACCGATGCGTGCCGCCGAGCGGATGAGGCGATTAAGCGCTTGCGCGAAGCAGTGAACTATCTTTGCGAATACAACATCGATCGCGGATATGGCATGAAGTTCGCTTTGGAAGCCAAACCGAACGAGCCCCGCGCCGACATCTACATGGCGACTACGGGACAATATCTGGGATTCATCCCTACGCTCGATCATCCGGAAATGGTCGGAGTAAATCCGGAAGTTGCGCACGAACACATGGCGGGGCTCAATTTCATGCATGCGGTAGCGCAGGCGTGGGAAGCGGGCAAACTCTTTCACATCGACCTCAATGATCAAGTGCCCGGCCGCTATGATCAGGATCTTCGTTTCGGTTCGGCGAACCTGAAATCCGCTTTCTGGCTGGTGAAGTTCCTCGAGGACGTGCGCTACGATGGCTCGCGCCACTTCGACGCACATGCCTACCGCACCGAGGACTATGAAGGGGTCAAAGATTTTGCCCGTGGTTGCATGCGAACTTACCTGATCCTGAAGGAGAAGGCGCAACGCTGGAATATGGATAAAGAAATCCAGGCGATCCTCAACGAGATTTCCAGCAAGGGTAGCGAGCTGGGCCATTACTCGAAGCAGGGTGCATCGCAACTGCTGGCCCGCATTTTCGACAAAGATCAGATTCTGCGGAAGCGCTTGCCGTATGAGCGTCTCGATCAACTGACGGTCGATTTGCTGCTAGGGGTGAGATAGAGACGACATCTGAGGAAAGAGGATCAATGACGTCATTGTTAGCCGCCGCTGTGCCCACCCGCCTGGTACATCTTTCCCCCATCGATGTCGTCATCGTGGTTTTCTACTTTGCCCTGGTGCTCTCGATCGGCTGGTATTTAAAAGGGCGGGCGAACACCGGCGAAGACTTCTTCATGGCGGGCCGCGAGATGACGGCGTGGGTCGCCGGTCTTAGCTTTCTCTCGGCGAATCTGGGCGCGCTCGAATTGATGGGCTGGGCCGGTTCCTCCTACCAGTACGGCATTCTGGCGGCGCATTGGTATTGGATCGGCGCCATCCCGGCAATGCTGTTTCTCGCTCTGGTGATGATGCCGTTCTATTACATTTCCAAAACGCACTCGGTGCCGGGATATTTGCAACTGCGTTTCGGCGAACCTTGCCGAGCGGTGTCGGCTGTCTCCTTCGCATTCATGACCGTGCTCATGAGCGGCGTCAACATGTTCGCCATGGCCAAGGTTATGCAGATCGTACTCGGGTGGGACATCAATTTCAGCATCTGGGCCTCGTCGCTCACCGTGGCGATTTACGTGGCGCTGGGCGGCCTGCGCTCGGCCATCTTTAATGAAGTGCTCCAGTTCTTCCTGATCTGGGCCGGCGCCTTACTGATTCCGATTCTTGGCCTGTACGAGGCCGGTGGTTGGTCCCACCTCAAAGTCCTGATCGCACAGCGTGCTTCCGATCAGTACGTCCACCTCTGGTCCGGGTTGGGTTCGTTCAGCAACAACCCGATGGGAATCGACTGGGTCGGTATTGTGTTCGGACTGGGTGCGATTATTTCCATGGGCTACTGGACCACGGACTTTCTGGTGGTGCAGCGCATTCTGGCCGCGAAAGATATTCGCAGCGCAGAAATGGCGCCCATCATCGGTGCCGGATTCAAGATGATGGTCCCCTTCATCGTGGTCCTGCCCGGGCTGCTCGGCTTGGCCCTGCTGCCCGAGAAACTGGTCCCGGAATCGGTGGCTGCCGTCACCGGAGGGCATAGCTACAACGATGTCCTGCCGCTTATGCTAGCCCGCTATTGTGGCCCCGGTCTGCTCGGCCTGGGAGTTACGGCTCTGATCGCCGGATTCATGTCCGGCATGGCAGGGAATGTAAGCGCCTTCACGACCGTGTGGACATACGACATCTATCGTCCCTTCATCAATCGCAAGGGCAGCGATCATCATTACGTGAACATGGGGCGCTGGACCACGATTATCGGCGTGCTGATTAGCGTCGGCACGGCGTATCTGGTGATGCAGTTCGCCAGCATCATGGATTACGTCCAGGCATTGTTCAGTTTCTTCATCGCGCCGCTGTTCGGCACGGTCGTGCTCGGAATGCTGTGGAAGCGCGCGACCGGTCCAGGAGGGTTCCTGGGATTGCTGTGCGGGACGCTATCGTCGATCAGCATGTGGGCCTGGGTGCATCACGATCCTTCCGCGTTGCGCTATGTAGCGATGTCGCCGCACGCCAAAGGGTTGGCCCAGGATATGTATCAAGCACTCTGGTCGTTTATCGTGTGCGTGGTCGTCACCGTGGTGGTCAGTCTGGCGACAAAGCCCCGGCCGGCCAGCGAGTTGACTGGCCTGGTGTACGGCTTGACGGAAGTTCCCGAGGTCGGCGATGTTCCGCTGTATCAGAAGCCACTTTTCTGGGCCGCGGTGGTGTTGGCTGTATTCCTGGCGCTGGATATTATTTTCTGGTAACGATATTTGTTCAACGAGGGGGCGCAGCATGGTTTCGATCTGGTTTTTCATCGGCATTTCTCTCGCGGTGAATGGCGCGCTGATCCTCGCCGCGGGAATTTACCAGCTGATCAATCCTCCAGAGAATCCTGGCGTGGTGCTCTTCCATCTGCATGCCAACGTCTGGTGGGGAGCGGTGTTGCTGGTCATCGGACTGATTTACTGTTTCAAATTCGCCCCGAAGCGACAGTCCTAACCTGATTTCATTTCTTCACAGCTTTGGAAGACATTCGCGGGCTCAGGATGGAGTCGTCGAACTTGTCGTTGGCGCGTCTGATTTCGCGGAACAGATGCAGATTCGAGGACATCACGACCCCGGGGCTCAGATGTACGATCGAGGGCAGAGGTACCTTGCCTGTAAGGTTGTCCGCCATCAGCCGCACTGCAGTTTGGCCCTGCCGGTGGGGCTGCTGGTAGATCGAGGCGGTGATGATCCCACGTTCAAAATAGGGAGCCATCTCGGCAAAAAGATCGGTGGTGATCAATTTTATTCTTCCTGCAAGACCGCGCTCTCCCAGAGCGCGGCATACCGGAAGACAATTGACCGTATTCACATAGAGCCCGGCCAGCCCCGGAACACGACCAAGAAGATCAAACGTCCTTTGGAAACTTTCTTCTGCGTCTTCGCGTCCTTCGATGACCTCGGCGATGGTTCCGCCAGCACAGTACCGGGGGAGTGCTTCCGAAAATCCATCGGTTTTCCTGCGGTGATCTTCGGTGCCCAGCATGCCCGCGACCACGGCCACTTTAGAGCCAGGCGGAACAAATTTCCCCATCAACTCGCCCGCTAGGCAACCGTTCAACCTCGGGTCGACGCAAACCACGCTGGACCGTCGGCTTTCGGGAGCGTCGGTAGACACGCATACAACGCGAATGTCCCGCTCTTCCGCGTCATCGATGAGAGGCGTCAGGCCACTGGGATTCCCCGCGGCAAGAAGGATTCCGTTCACACGCTTCCGCACGAGATCTTTGACGGCGTCGGTATCGCCAACCCCGAGCGAATCAACCGGGCGATACACAAATTGAACTCCCAGTTGCGCAACCCTGCTGGCTTCGTCGAGGATCCCGCTCCAAAGCTGGTCATAGAAAAAATGAATTTCCCGCGGAACGCACACGCCGACACGGGGATTCGCGCTGGAGACAGACAAAGCACGCGCCGCAAGGTTTGGGGTATAAGCGATTCGCTTCGCGATTTGCAGAATCCTCTGGCGGGTGGATTCGTTGATGCCGGGCCGCCCATGCAAGGCGCGATCGACGGTCCCGATGGAGACCTTCGCCAGTTCCGCGATCAGGTGGATTCCGCGTCGATGTTTCTTCATCCTAACCCGCCTCGCTAAGCGCGCCCAATCATTTTAGCTGAATGGCAAATGACCGGGACCCGGGAGTCGAGGCAGGAGCGGAGACCGGAATTGCCATCCCGCACGAATTGCCTTTAGCGAAAAATAGTTCAGCCCCGCCACCTCGTCCTAGCTGAATAGCACTCGCTCGACGCAGTGTAAGTCGCCTTCATTGAAATACGCGGTGGACCAGGCATCGTTGGTGTACAGGAACATTCCAGCCTGGAGTGCCGCTTTTTGCTTCGATTGCGGCTGTGCATCGACCAGCGGCTGTGTCGAAGACGATGATGACTCGTTCGGTGTTGCTGGAGATTTCTTGATGGCAGCTTTCTTTGTAGTCACGTTACCTCCATCGTGATACGCGCTGTTTGCGTCTCGTGTATTTTCTTAGCGCCTTCAACGCCGTTTCTTTGCGGTCGTTCTGCGCGCCGGTGATTTTTTCTTTTTGGGTGCAGACTTCCTGGTGGTCGCCTTCTTGGCGGTTGATTTCTTGGGCGCTTTCTTCTTGGGCGTTGTCTTCTTGGGAGCGGGGTTCTTTGCCTTGCCCTTCTTTGGAGAAACACTCGGAGTTCCCGCTGTTCCGCCATTTGGCTTCGGCGGTTTCGCGCTCTTCGGGCTCGCATAGCGGTCCAGAAAATTATAGTGGTCAACCAGCAGCAGCGCCTCGATGGCGAAGGCGGTGGCCACATCGGCGTCATGAATCTCGAGCAGGTTATCGCCGTTGGCCGCTTCGCCTCCGCTCGCCAGATTGGAGGAGCCACAGTACACGACCGGATCGCTTCCATTTAATCCGCAGACCACGAACTTGTCGTGGATTTCGTGGCCCGGAGGGCTCGGCACCTGATCAAAGGGCGGGGGCAGAGTTGTCTTGCCCGGCTTGCCGGTGACGAGCACGCCTTTTTTCGAACCCGGCGCGTACAAATGTGTCCCGCTGGGAGCGTCAGAAATGCCGTAGCTGAAGACAGTCTCGTCTCCGTAGATCTGGTTCAACGCAGTGTAAACCGGGGTTTGACTGCCGGTGAGCTGCATGACCGCGAAAAGCACGCTCCCGTGGGACGCGGAGTGCTCTTGCTGAATGCGAGTGGTGATGCCCCCGAGAATCTTGTTAACGTCGCTCGTCGTGTGAGGAGAAAAGGTGATGCTCATCTTAGGAACTGAAGCTGATTGATACGCGTAAGGCTGAGATGCGAGCGGCGTTGCGCTGAACGCGTTGGAAGCCTTCGTGCTCGGCGTCTTCGGAAATTGAGTCAGGATTTTCCAGCTTTGCTCGAATACCTTGCTGTACTCGGCGGCTACATTCGGTTCGGTGAAGACCAGAACGTGGTTGGCATTTACATACAAACCGGTCACCGAAAAGTTGGTGGAGCCGGTAAGCACCTGGGTAGCAGTCCCGTTCTTCGAGACGATGAAAATCTTGTCGTGGGAGAAGCGGCCAAAGCATCCGCGCAGAATGTCTGCCGGCGCCTTCGCCTGTTGCTTGAACAGAGATGTGAACTGGTCTTCGTGAGAAGTGACCATCTGTCCAGTCTTCGGGTCTTTCTGCGTGAGGTGCAGTTTGGCGTTGTCGAGGATAATGCGAATGCGTCCTTCGGCGGCCAGTTGGAGAAAGATCTTCACCACATCGGACTCGTCCAGATCGTAGGCGAAGACGTCGAGTTGCAGACTCTTGTCAGCGACTACGCTGTTGAGAATCGCAAAAACTTGCTGGCGTGCGGTCGAGCCCATCCATTCGTAAATCTGAGCATAAGTGACGGCTTGCCCGTTGTTGGTTCCAGCCTGCGCCCCGGTGTCGTACTCCAGGGGCTTGCCTGCCGGGACAATTTTCGTCTGCGCGCCGAAGTGATGCGCGAACGCCTCAGACTGCATGTAGCCCCGCGTGAATCCTAAAGCCAACGAGCCTTTCCGGAACGCGCCCACGGGGACCGTCACTGTGGCGCCCTGGGTTTCATCCAGGGCGCGCATGGATTGATTCGTATCGAAGTAGCGCGGCGTCACTGTGTACGTGTAGTTGCCCACAGCGGGACTCAGGCCCTGATGACTAGTACCTGTCACGTGCACCCAGCGGTACTTCTGTATGGGAGCATTGGCCGTGGAGTTAGGCTTCTCTGTGGCCACCTGCGCGTGCTTCGACGGATCCTGGAATTGAAGGAAATTCATCAAGTAGTAAGGCACTTGTCCGGGCGGCTGGCACTTGATGGTGAATCCGGCCAGGCTCTTGGCCCTGGCTGGATCGTTGAAATTGAATGCCAGGAGAGTTTTGTTGTCGCCTACATACGCTTTAACACTAAACCCATTCTTACTTCCTGTTGCGAATGCCATAAGAACCTCTCGTCTTTCTCTGATCGCAACCGGTCGGAGTGTAGCAACGCGACCGATCCTTGCCAGGGTCTAACTACAAAAGCCTGATGAAGTGATGGGTGTTTGGGACCGTTGATTCGCACTCGAGATAATTCGAGTAACGGGGCCACGCATATTGAGCCGTTTCAGCCGACTAGTTCTGGCGCGTGCAAGTGAGATGGGGGAAGGCTGCGCGCGTGACGGGAGCTAGTTATACGCCGCAAGTCTAATTCGACCGTCAGGCTTGTCAAGGGCAAAGTAAGAGGTGTTACGAAAACCGAACAGAAGCAACTTGTGTTAGGTGTCGCGGGAGTCAACGCGCAACCTCTGCAGGATATCGCCGATTTGCCCGCCCTTTAACGGTCCCGAGCGTTGCTGACGGCATTCAAGAATCTGCGGGCGAGTTCCGCAATTCGATCCGGCTGGCGGCGGCGGATGGCCTCTCTCGGGATCAACTCGCCACCAATGCCCAGCGCGGTCGCCCCCGCGGCAATGAAGCTGAATGCGGTCCTCTGATTCACTCCGCCAGCGGCAATCATCGGAACGGTGGGAAACATCGCCTTAAGATCCCGAATATAGGCGTCGCCTCCGATGTGCCCGCAGGGAACCACTTTGACGAAGTCGGGATTCAGTTTCCACGCGGTGATAACGCCGGTGGGAGTAAGGGTTCCGGGGATCACGACTGTATTTTCCTGAACGCCGAACTTCACCGTATCTGGATCGAGGCCGTCGCTGGAAAGGAATTTAGCGCCGGCATCCAGACACTGTCGTGCGGTTTCGACATCGTGGACACTGCCTGCGCCGACGATGACTTCGGGCGCCTTTTGCACCAAGTGGGCAATCACCTTGATGGCTTCGGGTACCGTCAAAGTGACTTCGATAATGGGGATTCCGCCGCGGGCGATGGCCTCGGCAGCAAAGAGTGCGTCCTCCGCGGTCGACACGCGAATGGACGGAATAATTCCGAGTTCTTCGATCCGGCTCCGTACTTCTTGCTTGTTCAAAGATCCGGCTCCTTCGGCAACCGGTGCAACGTTCGCCGTTTGGTCCTCAAAACAGCTCGGCCCTGCGAAACTCCGTCAGACCAATCAGGATAAAGCCCTCGTCCCGACCGCCTGTCGCAACTGCTCCAGACCGAGCAAGTAGGAGGCCAAGGCCTGGCGATAAGCGAGCTGGGTCGCGCGATAGCTGCGCTCGGCATCCAGGAAGTCTAGCAGGCTGACTGCGCCTTGCTTGTACGCGTACTCGGCGATGTCGCGGTCCTTTTGCGCCACATCCAGATAACCTGAGCGGTAAAGCTGGACGATGCGCTCGTTCGCGCGCAGCCCTTCGTAGGCGTCGCGCACGTCGGTCAGCGCCTGCCCGTTGGTGGCTTTCTCCTGCTCTTGCGCTTGCGTGATGGCAAAGCGAGTTCGCGCGATTTCGCCCTGGTTGCGATTGAAGATGGGGAGCGGAATGCTTCCGTAGAAACTGGCGGCGTTGATCCCATTGACGTGCGAGTAGTTGCCCTGCACCGTGACGTCCTGCTTGCCAATCGCCCTTTGTAGCTCGTATTGGCTGGTGGCTGCCGTGACGCCCTGTTGAGCTGCGCGGAGATCAGGCCGGTTCTGCAGCGCCTTCAACTGAAAATCTTCCAGATTCCCTTTCAGCGGCTGGTAGTCGAATGGTCCGGCCACGTCGTAATCGGCGGCGACGGATTCGTAGCCGACTAACTGCCGCAGGTCAGAAAGAGCTTGCACCTTCGCGAGCTCGGCCTGCTGGTAATCCGTTTCAAACTGCAGCAATTGCAGCTTGATCTTCAGGTAGTCGTCTTCGCTGATGGCGCCTTTGTTGTAACGTAACTCGCCGAGGTCGACCGTCTGTTGGAAACTCTTCAGATCCTTCTCGGCGAGTTCGAGCGTCGATTCGGCGAGTTGCACGTTCACGAAGAGCGAGGCCACATTAAAGGTGAGACCGCGCTCGTTGTCGGCCACCAGAGAACGCGTCTGGGCCGTAATGTCCTTGGCCGCTTGCAGCCGGTGCTGCCGTTTCTTCCCGCGCTCAATCAAATAGCTGAGGCCAAGATCGCCTTCCGTCGAGTCGTGCAAATACTGTGCGTTCTGTGAGGAATGACTCAGCGGGAGGTACTCCCAATCCGTGAATAGACTCGGGTTAGGCCGCAAGTTTGCCGTAGTCTCTTCGGCTTCGCTCTGTTGAATCGTGGTTCGCGCGGCGAGCAGATTGTGGTTGTGCTGGAGCGCCATCTGAATGGCTTCGTCGAGGGTAATGGTTCTTGGCGCGGTGGTCTGGCTCCATGCCGAATTGGTCAGCGCGCACGCCAGGAATGCCCCCACAAGCAGTTCCACACGAATCTTCCGCAGCGCTACGAGACTATTCAAGGGCGGCCTCCGGTAGCGGAAGTTGATCGCCGTCTCCCGCGATCCAGACATAGAATGTGGGCAAGAGGACGATGCTCAGCAGCAGATCGGAAATCAGGCCGCCCACGATCACGATGGCGAACGGCCGTTGCGAGTCCGATCCGATGTCATGCGACAGAGCCGCGGGCAGCAGGCCCAACGTCGCCACCAGCATCGTCATCATGATGGGACGAAGCCGCAGGACTGCGCCTTCGACCGCGGCGTCCTGGATTGAGTACCCTCGCGCGCGCAGCTGGTTGATGTACTCCAGCATGATCACGCCTGTTTGCACCGATACGCCGAACAGCGCCAGCATGCCCACGCCCGACGACACGCTGAGATAAGTTCCAGTGAGCAGCAGGGCCAGAAAGCCGCCGACGCGGGCCAGGCCGACGTTGAGCAGAATGAGTAGCGCCCATTTATACGAGCGAAACATGGTGTAGAGAATGATGAAGATGACGAGGATGGTGAGCGGGACGATTAGAGTCAGGCGCGCTTCCGCCCGCTTTTCGCTCTCGTATTCCCCGGACCAGCCGAGGCTGTAGCCCGGCGGCAGCTTCACCTTTTGACCGATTTGCTTGATCGCGTCTTCGACGGTGGTGCCCAGATCGCGGCCCCGCACGTTGAACGTGACCGCAACGTAGCGGGTGTTGCCTTCGCGGAAGATATCGTACGCGCCATCTTTGACTTCCACACTCGTCAGTTGCGCCAGGGAAACGCGCTCGCCTGTGGGCGAGAGCAGACGAACTCGTTCGATCGCCTGTTGGGTATTGCGGTACGGAGCCTGGTAGCGAACCACCACGTCGTAGCGTTGTTCCCCAATCAGCACCTGACTCACCGCGTTGCCGCCCACCGCCGTCTGGACGGCGTCTTGAATGTCTGCGACGTTGATTCCGAAACGCGCTGCCTGGCGACGGTCGATGGTCAAGTCAAGATTCGGTTGGCCGAAATCGCGTAGCAGCTTCACGTCGTGCATGCCCGGAATGTCGGACATGACGGCAGTAACTTCTTCGCCTTTCTGCTCGAGAGTCTTCAAGTCATCTCCAAAAATCTTGAGCGCAAGCGAACCTTTGGTTCCCGTCATGGTTTCTCCGACGTTGTCTTCGATTGGCTGGGAAAAGTTCCAGATCGCTCCCGGATATTTTTCCAGCGCACGGTTCATGGCGGCGATCAATTCCTCTTTGTTTTTGTGAAATACAGGGCGCCATTGATCGTGCGGCTTCAGGTCGACGAAATATTCGGTATTGCCGAACCCGCCCGTGTCGGTTCCATCATCGGGGCGGCCGGTTTGCGATACGACGGTTTTCACTTCCGGAAACGATGCGAAAACATACCGCGCATTGGTGGTGAACTTTTCGCCTTCGGAGAGACTCGTGCTATTGGCCAGAGTACCGCGCGCCCAGATCGCCCCCTCGTCGAGGTGAGGCAGGAACTCCGCGCCAATGACGCCGCCGAATCCCAGGAAAAGCGTCCCAGCCAGCGCGGCGATGCCGACCCCAGCTACAACCCAGCGATGCTGAACCGCCCAGCGCAGCCGCTCGCGGTAACGCTCCGTCAGAAAGTCCATGACGCGGTTGCGTCGTTCATGGACGCCCTTGCGGAAAAATAAGCCTGCCAGCACGGGAGCGACGAGAACGGAAAACGTCATGGCGCCCAGGAGAGCGAGCGCGACCGTCCAAGCCATGGGCCGGAACAGCCGGCCTTCAACGCGTTGCAGCGTGAAGATAGGCAAGTAGGCGGTGATGATGATGGCGATCGCATAAAAGACCGGCCGCTGCACCTCATGCGCCGCTTCCCGAATCGCTTCCGCTGGCGTCTTCTTATTCGCCGATCCGTGTCCATTGTTCAGGCGGCTCATGTGGCGAACAATGTTCTCGACCATGACCACCGCGCCGTCGACTACCATTCCAAAATCAAGTGCACCCAGCGAAAGAAGATTCGCCGGAATGTGGCTCAAGTCCAGCCAGATTGAGGCAAAGAGCAAGGAAAATGGAATCGTAAGGGCGACGATGAGAGCGGCGCGCACATTGAGAAGAAACAAAAACAGGATCACGCTGACCAGGATCATTCCTTCAGCCAAGTTGTGCATGACGGTGTGCAGGGTGAAATAGAGCAGATCGCTGCGGTCGAGCATGGGAACGACCTTCACGCCAGGGGGCAGCAGGCCGTTGTTGAGTTCGTCGACCTTCTTGTGAATGGCATCGAGCGTGGGTTGTTCTTCGGCGCCCTTGCGCATCAGCACGGCGCCCTGGATGATGTCAGGCTCGTCGATGATCCGGCCGTCCTCCATATGATTGGCTCGGGCCATGTGCCCCAACCGAATCTTGGGCCCTTGGGTGACTTCGGCGATGTCCTTCACCCTTAGGGCAGTTCCGCTTTGAGTCTTAAGAACGGTATCCTCGATGTCACGCACGCGGGTGAAGAGCCCGAGGGCGCGAACATTCATCTGCTGCATGCCGACTTCAACGAAACTGCCGCCGGCGTTGATGTTGTTGTTCGCGAGTTGCTGCTCCACCTGGCCGATGCTCAATCCGTAGGAAACGAGTTTGCCGGGATCGACACGGACCTGGTACTCACGTACAGTGCCACCGAAGTCGGACACGTCCACCACATTCGGAACGGACTTGAACTGCTTCAGCAGGACCCAGTCTTCGATCGATCTGAGTTCCATCAGGTCGTAGCGGGGATTCGTGCTCCGCAGCGTGTACCAGTAGATCTGGCCGGTGGTGCTCCAGTCGGTGCCAATTTGTGGCTGAAGGTTTTGACCCGGAGGCAGATTGACTTGCGTCAGGCGTTCCAGCACCTTCTGGCGGTTCCAGTCGTTGACCGAGCTGTCGTCGAAGATCATGATCACGAACGACAGGCCGAAAATCGATTCGGACCGCAGAAACGTCATGTGCGGCATTCCCGACATTTGAATCTCGATCGGGATCGTGACCTGCTGTTCCACTTCCTCGGCGGAGCGCCCAGGCCATTGCGTAATAACCGTCACGTAGTTGTCGGCGATATCGGGATAGGCTTCGACCGGTAGATTGTGAAACGAGATCGCTCCCCAGCCTGCCAGCAGGATGGCAATGGCCAGCACTACGAACTTGTTGTTCAGCGCAAAGTCTACGAGGGCCCGAATCATTCCTTGTCCTGTTTTGTTGGCCGATGCACCGCCCGCTCCACCGCTCTCAACGGCCGCTGCTGTAGGATGTCCGCCGTGAGCCGTACTCGCGAGGCCGGATGTACTTTCGCCATCCGCTATTGAGCGAGCACGTGGTCCAGAACCAGTGCGTTTGTCACTACTTGTTGCCCTGGCTGGAGCCCGGATTTGATTTCCTGCAAACTCGTGTTCTCCGTGAGCACTTCTCCACTGACGACTTCCACGCGGCGAAATTTTTGGCCGGGCGCGGGGACGAAAACAAAGTCGCGGTCGTGCATCCGCAGAACCGCAGATGCCGGGACAATCGTGTGCATCTCGCTCTTTTGACCGCGGAACGTGGCCCTCACGAACATCCCCAGCCGCATCATGCCGGGATTCTGAACTTCGATGCGCACCTTGGCGGTGCGAATACTGGGATCGAGAATGGCGCCAATGTTGCTGACCTTCCCTTTGAGCATGTGGTCGGGATAGGCATTCAGAACAATCTCCGCGGTGTCGCCAAGCCGAACACTGGACAGGTCGTTCTCGTACACGTCGCAAATAATCCAGACTGAGGAGAGATCGGAAATCGTGAACGGGCTGGGCGAAGAGTAAGCCTGCACGGTCGCGGCGTTAGTGACTTCCTGATCGGTGATCACGCCCGCAGTCGGCGCCACAATATCGACAATGCCCATCGGCTTGTCGGGATCGTTCCCCAACAGCCGGAGATGCTCGGTCGCGGTCTCCAGGGTGACCTTGGCGTCATCCGCAGCGTCCTGCGAGACCTCGAGGTCTTGCTGTGCGATGGCGCCGTGAGCATACAGGTCCACGGCGCGATTTAACTGTTTGCGCGCGAGAAGTTCATCGGCGACCGCCTTGCGATAAGCGTCGAAGCCGCCAGCCACATCGTCGCTGCGAATGGTCAGCAACAGCTGGCCCTTTTTTACGGTGTCGCCAAGGCGCGCGTGGATCGCCACAACGCGCCCCGAGGCGAGAGAAACCACTGGGACATTGCGGGCAACATCCGGCGTAACGGCTCCGGTGACGACTAACTCGGAGCTACTGGCACGCTCCACCGCGGCGGCGAGCGGAAATTGCTCGGGATGGTCCACAGTGAACAGGCCGGGATCGGCTCCCGACACAATGTTTGCCGGCGGCGGAGCCTCGGCTGCCGGGTCCGCATGCGCCGTACAACCTACCAACGCCAACAGCGCAAGCCAGCATAGAGCTAAGAAACAACGGAGCAAGCCCGCAGTCGGTCTCAACTGTCGAACACTGCTCCGGTTCATGTCGCGCATGACGTCGTCTCGTCTCCTTCCGTCGTCTGGCTAGAACTTGACCATGATGGCCATCCTGAGACTTGGTTCATCCTTGCGCAGATCGGGAGTCCACAGGCCGCCGTGCGACGTCGTCGACGCATTGCAGAACGATTGCGCAGCGCCCAAGTTGGCGCCTACCTGGTCGAAGGGATTGCTGGGGTTTGGCGCCCACCCAATCCCGGTCGAACTTCCGTCGTTGCAAGCATAGAATCCGGGAGCTCCGTTGTTGCCGCCCGGAGGAGTAATCCCGCCTCGGCCGGTGTAATACGGCTGCTGGGCGGTCCGATAACCGAACTCCCACAGGAAGCTGATGTACTGCCTGGGCATGTAATAGAAGCTGACGGAAGTATCCCAGGCTTTGAACGGCAGCCCCGGAGAGCCCGGGAAGTAGGGAGATCCGGAAACCGCATCTGCTCCGTTGATCGGTTGCAGCAGGGTCAGATAGCGTCCTGGATTGTCCAACACGCCGCCACCAACTGTGATTGCGTAGAGGTCCTTCTTGAACCACGTCCGGTCGTACAACATCCACCCCGCGAAACTCTGCTTCGGCCCGCCCTTGGGCCCGCCTGTCGCTGGGATAACGAGGGGATTGTTCTTGTGGCAACTCACTCCGCCACCGTATTCGCATCCCAGGTCGCCGGTAAGGGAAAACGCCATCTTGTCGACGAACCTTTCCGGATGGTCGTAATACTTGATCTCGATGCTGTCGTCGGTGTGGATGCGAGACCGGCCCAGCGGAACACTCCCAGTCCACAGCGTGTCTTCACCCATGCCGTAGTTGTTGAAGACCAGGGACACCCACGGCTTCGGACGCCACAGAATCTGTCCCCCGAGCCCAGGCTTGGTGCCGAACCTGCCATAGGACTGCCATCCGTTAATGATCCAGGGCTCGATCTTCAGCTTGTCGGTTGGGAACCACTGAATGCGAAGGCCATTGAAAAACCATGGCGTGTTCGACGAGACGTAGGACGGCTGGTAGGCCCAGTTATCAAAGTTGTAGTAACTGAAGAGTCCGATGTAAGACACAAAAATTCCAGCATCGACGTTAAGCCCATGATTCACATTGAAATGGTATCCACCGTAGGCTTCCGCAAAATACTTGTACGCGCCGCGGAGATCCCATTGGCCGCGACCCACGCTGGCGTCGTTTCTAGGTGTTGTGACTCCAAACATGCCTCCCAGAGTCAAGACCCGCCCGCGAACGTTCTGCCAGTGAAAGTCACCGCCGAAGCTGATCTGCTCCAACTGGATCTCGTTGGACCGGAAGATTTCGGTCGATCCGCCAAGCGAATCGTCTTTCGGATGGTTGAAACTGCTGACGAAGTGAGTGTCGAATCTGATTTCCGGCGTGAAGAATTTCGAATCCCAGACAGCATCTTTGTTGCGTGCGTTACCGTTTAGCCAGGTCCAGTCTGCGTAAGCAAACGGCGCGGACGGCTCTGGCTTTTCGGGTTTGGCCGTTTGCGCGTCTTGAGCCACGGGCTCGACCGCCACCATCGATGGGGTGGCGGTACTAGGTTTGCTCTCTGCTGCAGCGGCAACTGGGGCCGGTGGTACAGACAATAGCGGTGCGGGCTCGGCCGGAGTATGCCCCTTGAGTTCCGCTCTTAGCTGTTCGATTTCCGCTTGCATGGCTGCGAGCTGTTTCGCGACCGCGGGGGAAATGTCTGGATCTGGCGTGGTTCCTGGGCCGCCACCAAGTTTGGGATTGCTGACCGTGCCTCCGTCGCGGGCCGGTCCGTCCGGCGATAATTCGTGCAGCGCCGCCACCCTTGCAGAACTATCCGGTGGTGCCTGCGTCTGCGCGTAACACTGAGGGACTTGCCGGACAGCCAGTGTCAAAGAAAGCAATGGGAGGCCCGAAACCGCTGCAGCCTTGCGCAGTAGATTCCTCGTGATTTTCAATGGTTCCTTCCTTTCGCTTCGAACTCCGGCTTCGTATCACGCTGATCCGACCGGTTCGCGGTTTGCACCAACATCACATCTGAAAAGTCATAAAGATCGAGACAAGAAATCGTAAAGAACACGTAAAGCTCTTGCCGGCAGCCTTCTGTTTCCGGACATCGCGGAAGTTTCACACGCCCCGCTTGCGAGTAGCAAGACAGTTCATTGTGTTTTCAACGCCATCCCAGTGTCGAAAAGCATAGGCGGCGTGCCATGAAGAAGTTGTGAAGATTGCAGATGAATAATTCAGCTAATGTGGATGAGTTCTTTGATTGGCAAAGAAACGTTAGCTGCGGACGAATAACCCAGAGGCTCAGTGAGCTAAGGTGCCGCGATAGCTTGGTGTGGCATCGATGGGATCGCAGAACCGATATCCAATCCATGGTTCGGTCATAATGTACCGTGGTCTGGTGGGATCCTCTTCAATCTTCTGGCGTAGAGTTTTGACGAAGGAGCGCAAGTAATCTGTCTGGGTGCTATACTCCGGTCCCCACACCGATCGCAGCAGCTTTTTGTGCGATACCGGAGTCCCTTGATTCTGCATGAGCAGCACTAGGAGTTCGAATTCCGTAGGAGTTAGGTGAACAACCTGCCCTTGCCGGTAAAGTACATGGCGATTGATATCCAATTCCAAGTCGCCGGCCTGTAGCAAGGCGGGCTCGAAAGCATCTTCGGTGCGAAGTCTGCGCAATACTGCTTTTAGGCGGGCGACCAATTCGCGAAGCCGGATAGGTTTCGTGATGTAGTCGTCAGCGCCCGCCTCCAACGCCTTCACCATCTCGCTCTCACCGTCCTGCACCGTCACCATCACGATTCCGATCTTCGGCAGGTGCGAACGAATCTCGCGGCAAGCCTCCACGCCGCCGATCCCAGGCATATTGATGTCGAGCAAAGCCAGGTCGAAGGCGTCACGGGTCAGAATCGTGATTGCCTCTTCGCCGCTTCGAGCTTCCTCAATCGTAAAGCCGCTGGCGACCAACGAGGTCCGCAGCACCCTGCGAAAGGACGGCTCGTCATCCGCCACCAGTGCTTTAATCCGGTCTGTAATCATCGTCGATTTTGCCCCGGCTATTTTTCGAAATTCTACCGGCTTACAGCCAGCGGCAGGGCCAGACGAAACGCTGTGTGATCGGTCGCCATCCCCGTTTCCAATTCCAGGCTGCCGCCATGTGCGTGAACAATCTTGCGCGCTACGTATAGACCCAGCCCCGAGCCAGGCGCCGTCTGCCGCGCTTCGAAGCCCCGGTAAAACCTCTCGAAAATGCGGGACCGCTCATTGGGGCGAATGCAGCTACCGCTGTTCGATGTCCGAATGGCTACCCACTCATCCCGAGAGTCGATGCTGACAGTGACCGCAGAACCAGGAACGGAATACTTGCATGCATTGTCCAGAAGCTGTCGTAGAGCGAGCTGGAGCAACTGGGGATCCGCCATAACATCGGTGGTCGCTGCCCTCTTCCTGACCGAGAGCTTCCGGTCACCCCACTGTTGCGAATACTGGTCCGCAAGTGCACCTACTAAGTCGGCCATGTCGGTGCGTTTGAGCTCCGGCTTAATCTCCTCTCGGTCTAACTGGGCGGTTCGGAGGAGTCGGGACGTGAGCGAGCTTAGCCGGGAGGCCTCCGCTTCGATCGTGTCTGTGAGTTCCACTTGCTCCGGAGACAGCGGACCGACTTCGCGAAGGCCTCCCGCAGCCGTCACGATGGTCGCGAGTGGAGTCTTCAACTCGTGGGCAAGGGCATCCAGAATCGCCCCCCGAAACAACTCTGCCTGGGCTGAAGCGGCGGACTGACTGGCACTGCGAAAGGAGTGCGCTCTTTCCAGCATGGCTGCGGCCAGCGCCGAGAGAGGGCCAGCCATTAATTCCGGCTCTTGCAGACCTTCGAAACCGATCGCGCCGATTGTTTTTCCAGCAGCGCGCAAGCATCGAACTAGAACCCGGGAACTGTTATCGTCGCGATCACTTATGGAAGACAGCGCCGCGCGAGTCTGATCGGAGAGTCCGTATCGTGAATCACCCGCACTGTGAATTTCTGGCTTGGCGGCATCGAACAAGCAGACCGCTTGAAGGCCCAGAACATCCCGAAACAGATCCATCGACTTTGCTGAAAGAGACGTTTCAGGGTTCAAAGCCAATAGGCGTTGCGCTAATTCGTACAGCCTGCCTACCTGACGCCGCTGATGGTCGGAAATCGCTGCTGCCTGGCGCACCTTCGTGGTGAGTCGTGTAATGGCCAAACTCGTGGTCAAGAATGAGATGAGCGCCAGAATATCCAGCGGGTTGGTGACCTCAAAGGAAAAAACAGGGGGCGTGAAAAAAAAGTCCAGACACAGAACCGCGACCAGCGAAACCGCGGCGGAAGATGCGAAGCTGCCCACGAGCGACTGCAGGACAACAACAATCAGATAGACAAAGCCGGTGATACTGAGATTCAGTCGAAACCGATAGCAGAAGTAAGTGATGACTCCGATCGCAAGGCAACCCGGCGCCGTCCGAATAAGGGAACGCCAGATTGCGTTGGTTTTTCGCATGGAGGTCGTGTCCGGCCAAAGGCTAAATGTGGGTTCTGGTGCCGTCCAATAAAAAATTCTTCTTCCCTCCATCAGGATTTGTTGAAAGAGAACGGCTTTGCCAGTCAGTTGCCTTAGTCTTTTCGTGGCAGCGGCTTACCCTCTGCAACGTAAGCCTCAGCGAAAGACTCGTCGGGAGAGGCCGCGGGCCAACCAATCATCACCAGGAAGACATCGAGTACGAAGAGGGCGATGGCAATGTCGTTGAAGAGCGTTGCCTGACGCAGCCCCGGCCACATTTGATTCGCTGCCCAGAAGAGAAATGCAATCGCAAGCAGGACGGCTTTGACGAATTCCAGAAACGCCGGACGGTGCGCTGCCTGGTAGACCAGATAAGCCACGGCGATCATGGCCAGCGGGAACGCAGCCAGAAGGTTATGCGCTCCGGCGGGAAAAGAAGCAGGAAAGATATCCCAGGCGAAAAGCAATCCGACGCCCGCGAGCGTGACCACACCAAGGGCGACAGGGAGAGCCCTCCGGGCTCGGCCGAGACGAGTATACATAGCGAAAGCCTACAACAACGTCTGGCATGTCCGGCGTGCGTGATCTAGTACGACGTGACCACCGCATCTTCAGGGTAGCCTGGCATCCCAAACTCTGGAACGTCGAGACCTTCCTCTTCCACCTCCGGAGCCACTCGCATGCTCTTCAATTTGTTGACACACCAGAAGACCACGTAGGTCCCACCAAATGCCCACAGCGCATAGAGGGTTGCGCCTCCGAGTTGCACCAGGAACTGCCGGGTGTCACCGTGGATCAGTCCCGTCACACCCTGGCCCGCTCGTCCCAGGTAAGAGGCTGCGCCGACACCATTCCACCCGGCTCCGTAGGCCCCATCGGCAAAGATGCCCACAGAGACAGCGCCCAGCCAACCGCAGTAACCATGCACGGAGATCGCCCCGCAGGGATCGTCGATTCTGAGCACCCGTTCATTGAAGAGAACTCCGCCGCACACCAGAAGCCCGGCTAAGATCCCAATGACAACGGAGGACGTGGGAGACACGAAGGCACAAGGAGCAGTGATGGCGACCAGCCCCGCCAGCATCCCGTTACATGCCATCGTGATATCCGGCTTGCCAAACAGGATGTACCACAACAGCATGGCTGCAGCGGAACCAGCAACGGCGGCAAGGTTGGTGTTCACCGCAACCACTGAAATTCGTAGATCTGTCGCTCCCAGGGTGGATCCAGGATTGAAACCCATCCATCCGAACAGCAACAGGAACGTCCCCGTCACGACGTAGACGATGTTATGAGCTGGAAAAGCGCGGATCTTTCCTCCCGGCCCATATTTGCCAAGGCGGGGTCCGAGAATGATCGCGAGAGCCATGGCGCAAAAACCGCCAACGGCATGGACGACTGTCGACCCAGCGAAATCGACATACCCGTGGCCAAGGTTCATTGATAATCCGAGCTGCGACATCCAGCCGCCGCCCCAGGTCCAGCAGCCCGAGATGGGGTAAAGGATTGCGCCGATAAACAGTTCGCAAAGCAGGAACGCCCAGAAGGTGATCCGCTCGCAGATCGCACCGACGATAATGTATCCAGCCGTCTCCATAAAAACGACTTCGAAAAGAGTAAGGCAGTTGCTGGCACTGTCATAAGCGGGACCGGTCAGGAAAAATCCCTTGCCCCCGACGAATCCCCACTGCCCGTGTCCGATCAGGAAACTGTTCAGCGTTGGGATGCCGCCCAGGTTGCTGGGCGCTGCGTTGATGGCGACTGCTCCGAACTGGAATGCGTATCCGACCGCGTAGTATGCGAGGAAAGCGAACACGTAGGCCGCGAAATTCAGCATCATCAAGTGCGCGGCATTTTTCTTCCGCACCAGACCGCAAGTAAGCAACGCAAAACCCGCTTGCATGAACAACACAAGGTAGCCGGTATTCAAAGTCCATGCGAAATTCGTGGCGACGCGAAGGTGGCCTACGCTGTCAGCGAGTTTCAGCGCGAGCGGCTCCTTGGCCGCCTGCGCCTGGTAGTCATCGAACGCTTTCTTGTTCGCGGCGTAGTCCGGAGCGTTTTTATCGGTGGGCTCGGCAACGACAAAAGGATTGCCGGCGGCGTCCACGGCGGTGGTCTTGTCGCCGGTCGCAACCCCTGAGGGATCTGGCTTAGGCCCGTCGTCAGCCAGGCAGGATGTTGGCAGCCCTGCTATAAGTCCGGCGAAAAGAATGGCCGCACTGACCCATACCAACGACAAGCGCAGAAATCGCTTGCCGGCTCGCGTCTTCATGTTGACTTGCTCCTGTGGCTCAAGAGTAGACAGTTCAGGCGATCGGGAGATACAGCCAGGTGCGAATGTTTGCGGACTCCGGAACTCTCTGTCAGTTCGATGCCCACCACTTAATTGAATAGCGACACCCAATCAAGTCCCTTCGCCAGACTAATTTTTGAGTTCCTGCTACCTCGAATCCGAACTTCGATCCGTGCCGCCAAAGATCACGCAGGACTGGTGACACTCTGGCGCGGATCTGCCAGCGGTCTTAGCAATCCGCAGACGATAAAGGCAGGCACCAGCGGAGTCCAATTGATATTTCTTATCGCGCCTATCAGCGGGACCGTTCGGGGCTCCCAATGGGTTAGCGCTAACGATCATGGCAGCAGATTTGTTTTGACAAGGCGTAATCTCTTCGGCTACCGTCAGTATGTGACTAGCCTGACTCATCGTCATCACCACCATCACGCGCACGCAACGCGCGTCGGCGGAGGTGTTTGGCAGAGCTAGCGTAGACACCTAAGAGATTCGAGCCCGCTGATGCGATCAACGCTCAGCGGGCTTTTTGTTTTTTCACGAGGACGGTATTTATGAATCGCGAAATTGATTTCGACAAGATGCAGGGCTTGACGCCGGCCATTGTGCAGGATGCGGCGTCGGGCGAGGTGCTCATGCTCGGCTTTATGAATCGCGCGGCTTGCGAGCACACGCTAACCACCGGCTACGTTACATTCTTCAGCCGCACGCGCCAGCAACTCTGGACCAAAGGCGAGACGTCGGGGAACCGGCTCAGGGTAATTGCCGCCGCAACCGATTGCGACCGCGACACGCTCTTGCTGCAGGTCGAAGTCGAAGGCGCAGGCCTCGTCTGCCACGAAGGCTCGCGCTCCTGCTTCACGAGGCCTCTGTCGTTGAGTGGCACCAGCGAGGAAGCCATCGAAACACACGTGGTGCGGCCATGAAGATGCGACTCGGTCTTCCCAAAGGCAGCTTGCAGGAGGCCACACTGCAACTTTTCTCTCGCGCCGGTCTGCCGATCTTCACCAACGGCCGCTCGTATTTCGCAACCACCGCGGATCCTGAGGTTGAGTGCATGCTTATTCGCGCTCAGGAGATGGCCCGTTACGTCGAGCACGGTGTACTCGATGCCGGGATTACCGGCCTGGATTGGGTGGTGGAGAGTGGGCTTGAGGTGGTCACGGTTTCCGACCTCATTTATGCCAAGCAGAGCCGCGGCAAGGTGCGCTGGGTGCTGGCTGTTCCCGAGGACTCACCGTACCGGCATGCCGAAGATCTGGGCAACCTCATCATCGCTACCGAACTCGTTAGCGTCACGCGCAAATATTTCGAGAGCAAGAACGTTCCCGTGCAAGTGGAGTTTTCGTGGGGCGCTACCGAAGTGAAGCCTCCCATGTTAGCCGACGCCATCGTGGAAGTGACCGAGACTGGCAGTTCTCTGAAAGCCAACCGCCTGCGAATTATCGATACTGTGCTTGAATCCAACACGCAGATTATCGCCAACAAGAAAGCCTGGTGTGATCCTGAGAAGCGCCGCAAGACGGAAAATCTTGCCCTCATGTTGCGCGGAGCGATGGATGCCCAGAACCGCGTCGGGCTGATGCTGAACGTCCGCAAACAAGATTTGGCCGCGGTAATCGCAGTCTTGCCGGCACTCAAGAAGCCGACGATTTCCACCCTGAGTGACGACGATTGGGTCGCGGTGAACACGGTGATCGAAGAGTCGATGGCCTGGCAGATCATTCCTCGTCTGAAAGAAGCGAATGGACAAGGAATCGTCGAGTACCCGCTAAACAAGGTGATCCTGTGATGCGCATTCTCTCTGGAGCCGCCGCAGAGGCGAGAGTGCGGAAGATGGCAGGCCGCGGATCGCGGTTCGCCGGAGTCGAACCGGCCGTACGTCGTATTGTCGCCGAGGTTCGGCGCGACGGGGACCGTTCTCTTCGCAAGTACGCAGAGCGATGGGATGGATTGCTTCGTGGAACCCCTCTCAAAGTTTCTGAGCAGGAGATCAACACGGCGTGGAGTGCACTAGCCCCTGAGTTGAAAGCTTCTTTGCGCACAGCGGCGGCGAACATCCGCCGCTTTTGCAAGCACCAGAAGCCGATGGAGTGGATGCGAAACCGCGAAGGCATTGCGGTGGGACAAGTCGCGCGGCCCTTGGATTCGGTCGGCTGCTACGTTCCTGGCGGACGCTATCCTCTGGTCTCGACGTTGCTGATGACGGTGATCCCCGCGCAAGTAGCGGGGGTGAAGAATATCCGCGTCGTCTCACCTCAGCCACGGGCAGAGGTGCTGGCTGCAGCAGCAATGCTCGGAGTGCGGGAGGTCTACCGGATCGGTGGCGCACACGCGATCGCCGCGCTCGCTTATGGCACCGAGAGTGTTGCGCGGGTAGACAAGATTGTCGGCCCCGGCAATCTTTACGTAACCGCGGCCAAGAAACTGGTCTCCTTTGACTGTGCGATCGACTTCCTGGCCGGTCCGACCGAAGCCGTCATCGTGAGTGACGCCGGGAAGCCAGAATTTATTGCCGCCGACTTGGTGGCGCAGTCCGAGCACGATCCAGAAGCGCTCGCGGTTTTTGTTACAACGCGGAACGATCTGGCTCGTCACGTAGCGAGTGCTGCCGACAAATTCAGCCACCCGAATGTGGTGGCACGCCAGTCGCTGCGCCGGAACGGCGTCATTCTCGTGTCCGCATCGCGTCGCCAAAGCTTCGAGTGGGCCAACGAACTGGCGGCGGAACACATCACGGTTGACGCGGCAGACGTTCCTCTCGTACGCAACGCAGGCTCGATCTTCGTGGGTAACTATTCTGCACAAGCTGCGGGTGACTATGCCTCTGGTCCCAATCACGTTTTGCCAACTGGCGGCGCCGCACGTTTCCGAGGTGGGCTCAGCGTGCTGGATTTCCTGAAGGTCATTAGCGTCCAACGGCTTTCGCGGCCCGGCCTGAAACGAATCGCGCCGGTCATCGAATCTTTGGCGAACGCGGAAGGATTGCGGGCGCATGCTGAGTCGATCCGCACGAGGTTCGGCCATGCTTGAAGCGCGCGCAGCCGTGCGCAATCTGCCCACGTATCATCCTCCGCTCGCCGGGCGCGACGGTCTGCGTCTGGACTTCAACGAAAACACCGTAGGCTGCTCGCCGCGAGTGCTAGCACGATTGCGCGAACTTACCGCGGAACAAATCGCGTGTTATCCCGAGCGCGAGCCTGTCGAAGCAATTCTTGCCAGCCACCTTAACGTGGAGCCGAACGAATTGCTGTTGACCAATGGTGTGGATGAGGCCATCCACCTCCTTTGCGAGACCTTTCTGGAGCCCGGTGACGAAGTCTTGATCGTTGTGCCGACATTCGCTATGTATGAGATTTCAGCGGCGGGCACCGGTGCGCGGGTCATCACGGTGCCGGCTGGAACGGATTTCCGGTTCCCCACTGCTGAGTTGCTTTCACAAGTCAGTCCGCGCACTCGCCTGATCGCCGTTGCCAATCCCAACAACCCGACGGGGAGCGTGGCGAAACCGGCAAGTCTGCTCGAAATTGCGCGCCGTGCGCCGCAGGCAGCTTTGCTCGTCGACGAAGCTTACTTCGAGTTTTATGGGGAAACGCTGCTCCGACAATGGCGCGGCGTATCGAACCTTTTCGTGGCCCGAACATTTTCCAAGGCCTACGGACTGGCCGGACTCCGCATCGGCATACTCAGCGGAAGGGCGGAGCACATCCAGCTCGTGCGCAGAGTTGCTTCCCCATACAACGTGAATGGCGTGGCGCTCGCCTGCTTGCCGACGGCTCTGGCAGACAGCGGCTACATCCAACAATATGTCGACCAGGTTCGCCAGGGGCGAGAACTCCTTCAGCGAGAGTTCGACCGGTGGGGAATTCAGCACTGGCCGAGTCAGGCCAATTTTGTGCTGGCTAACTTCGGTTCATCAAAGACAGCGTTCATTCAGTCGATGAAAACGCGCGGCATTCTGGTGCGCGACCGCTCCAGCGACTACGGATGTGAGAACTGCGTGCGCATCACCGTCGGAAACGCTGAACAGACAACCCGACTACTCCGATCTCTCCGGGAGGCACTGGCGGAAATCGGAGCGAATGAGGTAACCGCACAATGAGGCGAGCCACGATCCGACGCACCACCAAAGAAACCGACATCCGCGCAGTGTTGACCATCGACGGCCACGGCCACTACACGGTCTCGACCGGAATCGGCTTTTTCGATCACATGCTGGAACTCTTCGCCCATCACGGAGGCTTCGATCTCAAGCTCACGATTAAGGGCGACCTCAATGTGGATCAGCACCACACGGTGGAGGATGCCGGCATCGTGCTGGGCCAGCTTTTTGGCAGAGCCCTGGGCTCCAAGCGCGGCATTCTGCGGGCAGGCTATTTCCTCATGCCAATGGACGAAACTCTAGGCCTAGCCGCCGTGGATTTTTGCGGGCGGACATCCGCCACAGTAGATACGAAGGTTCGCGCCCGCTACGTGGGCGATCTGCAAGCGGAGTTGGTGCACGATTTCTTTGACGGCTTTGCCCAGGGCGCTCGCGCCAGCGTCCACGCTCGCGTACTGTATGGCCGTTCCAGCCATCACAAGATTGAGGCGTTATTCAAGGCATTTGCCCGAGCGTTGCGTGCGGCGTGCTGGCAGGACCGCCGCATGGCGCGCTTATTACCCAGCACGAAAGGATTACTCTGATGATTGCGGTGGTGGACTATCGCGCAGGCAATCTCACTTCCGTGATGAAGGCGCTGGATCATCTGGGCGTGGATGCAGTGGTCACTCGTGACCCGGAAACGGTAGCTGAGGCTGACAAGATTATTTTGCCCGGCGTCGGCCACTTTTCCGCCACGGCCATCCTGGAACAAACCGGACTGCAGGCAGCGATTCTGCGCCGCATTGAACAAGGAGCGCCTTTCCTGGGCATCTGCGTGGGAATGCAGTGGATGTTCGAATCCAGCGCGGAAGCGCCTGGAATGCGCGGCCTGGGATTACTTTCGGGTACGTGCGGGCGCTTTCCCGAGAACGTCAAGTCGCCGCATGTCGGGTGGAATTCTCTGGCGTGGCGCGAAGACTCCCGGCTGTTTCAAGGAATCCCCTCCGGTGGTTACGTGTACTTTACCCACTCGTACCGGGCGCCGGTGGGAAGGGCCACCGTAGCGGGATGTGAGTACGGTGGAGAATTCTGTGCCGCCGTCGAACAAGGCAATTTATTCGGCGTGCAATTTCATCCAGAAAAATCCGGAGTGATCGGCTTGAAGATTCTGGATAATTTTTGCAATCTCTCATGCTAACGAAGCGAATCATCGCGTGCCTCGACGTAACAGCAGGACGCGTCGTGAAGGGCGTGCAGTTTCAGGAATTGCGCGATGCCGGGGACCCCGCGGAACTGGCCGCAGCGCACAGCCGCGCCGGCGCCGACGAAGTTGTGCTCCTCGATATTTCCGCCACTCACGAGAAGCGGGCGACTCTGGTTGACACAGTTCGCCGGACGGCGCGCAACTTATTTATTCCTTTTACCGTCGGAGGAGGCATCCGCTCGCTGGAGGATGCGATGGCTGTTTTCGACGCAGGCGCCGACAAGGTCAGCATCAATTCCGCCGCGTTAGAAGAACCGGGTCTGATCACGCGCATCGCCGAGCGCTACGGCTCGCAGGCTGTGATTGTCGCCATCGACGCAAAGCGAGTCAACGGGGAGGCGCGATTTGAGGTTTACGCCAGCGGCGGTAGAAAGGCTACAGGACGCGACGCCGTGGCATGGGCGCACGAAGCCGAGCAACACGGCGCGGGGGAGATTCTGCTCACTTCGATGGATCAGGACGGTACTCGCGCAGGTTTCGATTGCCAATTGACGCGCGCTATTGCGGAGGGCTTGCACATCCCGGTAATTGCCTCAGGAGGCGGCGGGGATACCCAAAGTTTTGTTGACGTCTTCCAGCGCGGACGGGCCGACGCCGCACTTGCCGCCTCCATCTTCCACTTTGGCCTGCGCAGTCTCGGCGATCTCAAGCAGGAACTGCAGAGCGCAGGTATTCCAGTGAGATGGCCATGCTGATTCCTTCGATTGATCTCATGGGCGGCAAGATCGTTCAGCTTGTCCAAGGAGAGCGCAAGGCCCTCGAATTCGACGACTTCGATGAGTGGATCGCGCGCTTCTCCTCGTTCCCGCTGATCCAACTGATCGACTTGGATGCCGCCATCGGCACGGGTCACAATCGGGACCTGGTGCGCGAGTTTGCCCGACGCCTTCCCTGTCAGGTGGGCGGAGGGATTCGCTCCTTTCAGAATGTGGAGCAAGTGCTCTCGATCGGCGCACGGCGAGTCATCCTGGGATCCTCGCTGATCCGCGATGGTCAACCCGATACTGCGTTTGCAGACGAAGTTGCACGCGCGGTCGGCTCGGAGACGCTGGTATTTGCCATCGATTCCAAAGCAGGGCGGGTCGCCATTCGCGGATGGCGCCAACTCACAACCATTACGCCTCTTGCGATGATCGGAGCCCTGGAGCCGTGGTGCGCCGCATTTCTTTACACTCACATTGACTCCGAAGGCCTGATGCAGGGCATTCCCCTCGACACCGTAAGCCAACTGAGATGCGCGACTCGAAAACAATTGATCGTGGCTGGGGGCATCGCGAGCTCCGAACAAATCGATCAATTGCATGCGTTGCAGATTGATGCTGTGGTCGGAATGGCGATTTACACGGGGCGAGTTAAGCTCACTCCCAGGGGAACAAATTATCGCTAAAGTAGGTGGTGATGCAGGTTGAAATCCACACCACTCCCCTAACGTACCTTCCCCCGCAACCATGACAGCCCGCATTGGCTGCTGGTAAAATCTCGGTCCATATACGGCGCTTGAGGAGTGTCTCCGTGAAGCCGCGAGTTCTCTCGTCGTTGCTGCTGCTCTTTCTTCCGGCATGCCAGTCGGCAGCCCAAGCCACTTCGGATGCCCAGAAATTCAGCCCGCCAACCCGCACCTTTCGCTTTACCTACAACTTCACTGTGAAGGATATTCCCTCCGGATCGAAGCAAGTGCGCGTCTGGATTCCGGTACCGCGGACTGACCAGCATCAGACGGTGCGCGTTCTGGCGGTCAAGGCTCCAGTCAAAACGCGGATGACGCAGGAGCCCGAGTACGGCAATCGGATGATGTATGCCGAGATCCAGGATCCTGCTGTCGGCAAAGCAGAGTTCTCGCTCGAGTACAAGATCACGCGCCGCGAATACGCACGAGGGGATTACGCGCAACTCAAGCGAACAGATCAGAAGCCTAGCGTCGTGTCCGCGTCGATGAGGCGTTTGATTGCGCCTGACAGTCTGGTTCCTACTGATGGCAAGATCAAGGAACTGGCCGTCGAAGTAACCGCATCCCAGAGCGGAGCGGTCGCAAAAGCCAAGGCCGCCTACGATTACCTCTTTACAAATATGCGCTACGACAAGACGGGCACAGGCTGGGGACGCGGGGACGCGGTGTGGGCCTGTGACGCCAAGCATGGCAACTGCACCGACTTCCACTCTCCGTTCATTGGCATGTTGCGGGCTGACGGGATTGCGGCCCGCTTTGACATCGGCTTCCCACTGCCCGAAAACAAGGACAAAGGAGATATCGCCGGTTATCACTGCTGGGCTGAGTTCTATGCGCCCAAAACCGGGTGGATCCCCGTTGACATTTCAGAGGCGTGGAAAGCGAAGCAGAAGGAAGACTATTTCTTCGGCAGCATTGATGCGAATCGGGTGCAATTATCCACCGGCCGCGACATCGCACTGTCTCCCAAGCAGGATGGTCCATCGCTCAATTACTTCGTCTACCCCTATGTCGAGGTCGACGGTAAGCCGTACGATAAGCTCGACAAGCAGTTCAGTTTTGAGGAAGTAAAGTCTTCGGAGTGAAGCCGCGAGTTCGAATCGCTTAGGGTTCGCCCTGGCGAAGGAATCGGTAAATGGAAATTATGTTCGACGAATATTCCGCGCGGGTTCAGAAGCATCTGGAGAGCTTTTACGGCATCCGCATCGTGACCCGAGATATTCCTGATCCCTTAACCGGCGACTTGGACGGATCGGAAATCGATATCGACTATGCGGTCACTCCGGAACAGCGTTTGTTTCTGCTGGGACACCTCTTCGGTCACACAGTGCAGTGGAACGTCGATCCCGCTTTGTTTGAGCTTGGCCGGAAATATCAGCCTCCGGTGAGCGAAGACCTATTTCCCGCAATCATCGCTTATGAACGAGAAGCGGCCTGCTACGGACTTGCGATGTTTCACCAGATCGGGATCACTGAGGTTGATCAATGGTTCTGTGACTACACAGCCTGCGACCAAGCCTACTTGCTGTACTTCTATCGCACCGGAGAGAAGCGCGACTTCCAGACCTTTTGGCGGAACAATTCCCCGCGGATCGAGCCCAAGCCGGTGCCCTTGTTCACTCCCAAGAAGAGAACCATGCGCATGGATGGAATTGTTATTTGAAATGTATTCTTGCGGGGAGCGACGGGTACTAGCCCGAAGTCTTTCGTGACAACGCCATCAGTTCGTTGCTCTGACGGATCAAATCACCGCGATCCACATCTTGATATTTCTTTGGCAGCAGGCTCTTACTCGTGCACTCCAATACTGCCACCAGATTCTGCAGATCGATTTCGGTCGGGTAGTAGGGTGGGATGAAATCGTCGAGGGCCGCCTTCAAGTCTTCGGTATCAACGGCGGGCTTATTCTGCAAACTACTCCTCATGTGACTGCGCACCAGGACCGCCTCGATATCGGCTCCCGACAGGCTGCCCGCCCTTGCCAGGAAGAACGTCTCCACTTCTTCGGGGAAAGGCTTCATCCCGACTTTCCGCTGCATCGCGCGTAAAAGCGCGAGGCGCTCTTCTTGCGTGTCGGGATAGAAGAGAGCAATGTGCTCTTCGGCGCGACCCTGGCGCTTCAGGTCTACCGGTAACAGATCGGGACGGCAAGTCAGGAGAAACCAGATCACCTTGCCTCGCAGTTCTGTGTTGCCCATGAACTGCGCGATTTGGGCGAACACTCGATTTCCCACGCCGCTATCCCCGGAACTGGATCGGTCTCCGAGTTGAGCATCGGCTTCGTCCACGATGACCGCGATCGGGCTCATCGCTTTCAGCAGAGTCAAAACTCTCTCCAAATTGCCCTCAGTGACGCCCTGCCACATGCTTCGAAAATTCTTCAAGGTCACCGCCGGGATTCCAACTTCGCCGGCAAAGCAGGTGGTGATGAAAGTCTTGCCCGTCCCCACTGGTCCGCAGATTATGTACCCCATGGGCAGGACATCGGTGTTACCTGCGTGGATGGCTTTGGCGGCATCCTGCAGCTTCCGCTTGGCCTGGTCATTGCCCGCAACAAACGAGAGATCAAATCGACTCTGCACAAACTCCAGCAGGCCGCCGGACTCGGCTTCAATCAAGTCCTTCTTACGGTCCGAGAGAAACTTTAACGTGAGCGGTTGCCGATTCTGCACCGCATGGGAGATCAGACTCTGCAACTGAACTCGTTTCAAACCAGCGCCCAGCTTGGCCAGGGACTCATCGTTCACTTCGGAACCGGCGGGCAACTCCTGATTCTTAAGTTGCGAGCGAATAAACTCCAGGCGATCACCATAGTCCGGCAACGGAATTCCGATCGAAGAAACTCCCGGGTGCTGAACGATGCTCGGGTTCAGTTCGATCTGATTTTCCGAGATGAGACAAATGGTGACATCCGCATTCAGAAAAGCCGAATTGCGCGCCCAGCGCTTGAGAATGACCAAGGCATTGCGATCATCCGCAGACATGCTGGAAACATCGCCCGCCGGAGCGATGGTCTCGGCGAAATCGATCACCAGCCCGATTTTCTTGCCGTCGGCGATGCGCAGCCGTAGATAGTTGTCGAGCAGGTTCAACACCGCATCCGGATTGCGCGGCAACCCACCTTGCGAATAGGTGGTGCCGTGAAAGCTGTCGTAGCCTTCGAGCGCGCGGCGAAAATCGGCCTGGCTGTCGGCCGATCCGAAGTTCAGTCCGCCACGGTCGTAATGCAGAACTATGTCGCGCTGGCCAAACAGCGCACCGGAGAGAAACTCATCCAGCGGAACGAAGTTAGTGGTTTCCTGACTGCGAAGCGGTACCAGGTCGCGCACATTCCCGTACAGCACAAACAGAGCAAACGAACGGGAGTAGTACTTTTCGGAAAGTTCTCGCGCCCACGGGGGAAGTGCATCGAGATATTTCCCAATCGTTGTAGTCGTTGCTATATTTGAGGGCATCTTTGGTTCGATATCAGTTCGGCATCCGTACACGGTTGGGGCCCGAAGACGCGGACGAATCGTCCACCGCCATCAGCCCGTCCAGGTCCGGCGACATCCCGCTGAAAATGGCTTCCACCTGCTGCACCGTCTGTTCGGTCTGCTCGACGTCTTTGACTAGACTATCTAACCTCTCGCTGACCTGCTGTGGATCGCGCATAGTCACCGATTGATCCCGCACCAGCATCAGTACATCCTCGACCGCGGAGCACTGGGCGTCGACCACTTTGCGATTCTCGGAAATCTTATCGAACTTCTCCAGGCGCTTGGTGAGAATCTCAATGCGTTTCTTGTTGATCTCCTGCACTTTCGGCGGGTCGCTGCTCAAACTCTTTTGCAAGGAGGCGATCTCGTGTTTGATTCCGTCCTGCTCGGCGGTTCTCAAATACTGCTGTTGCTGCGCCGCGCTTGACAATAGCCGCGCGTAGCCGTTCAGCAGGCCCTGTAGGCGAGTGTCGATTTGCTGCAAGAAAATCTGCGAGGTCGAAGAAAACTGCGCAAAGTTGGCTCTGATTGAGCCACACACTTGAGCCGCATGGATATATCTGCTCTGCAGGTCGGCAGGCAGCATTCGGAGCAGGTCGCCAAGTTGCTGTTGCTCTTTTTGCTGCTGTTCGGAGAATTTCCACGAACGTACCAGTCGCTGAAAGCGCCAGTTTTGCGGCACGATCGCGAGATACATCAGTTCAAGGCCACCGGCCATGATAATCGGCAGAAAGCTGCCACTTACCAGGGCAAACGCGGCTGCACTGACCATGGCGATCCAGTTGTACTGCAGGTGGAACGCTTCTCTTACGAAGTTGATTTTGTCTTGTGGCGCTGGACCACCAATTTCATCGTTTTCTGGCACGCCCTGGAGATCGGAGGGAGCCATTTTAAACACTCACCCGCACCTGTCCGCTGCCGGGAGCTTTGCGCAGACGGCCGAGAACGTAGTTTGCCAACTCGTGAAACTCATTTCGCTCTTTCAGGCCCAGGTCGCGGGGGCGGTCGAAGGGTACTTGAACATCCTCGATAATTGTTCCCGGATGCGCACTCATAACAAAAATCCTGTCCGCCAGGTAAACCGCCTCATCCACGTCGTGCGTGACAAACAAGATCGTGCTGGCGGTTTCATCCCAAACCTTTAACAGCAGCTGCTGCATTTCGCTACGGGTTTGGGCGTCAAGCGCGCCGAACGGCTCGTCCATCAGGATAACCGAGGGGCGAAGCGCCAGGGTGCGAGCAATGGCAACGCGTTGCTGCATGCCTCCGGAAAGTGTTTCCGGATAGGCGTTCTCAAAACCGCTGAGTCCAATATCTTGTACTAATTGCGCTACCGTTTCCCTGCGTTGCTTTTCCGGGACGCCATTGATCTTCAAACCGTAGGCTATGTTACCAGCGACCGTTAGCCAGGGAAACGAAGTGTACTTCTGAAATACCATGCCGCGGTCCTTTCCAGGACCGTGTATCGACTTTTCATTCACCAGAATTTCGCCGGTATCGGCCTGATCCAATCCAGCGATTAAGCGCAGCAAGGTCGACTTGCCACATCCGGAAGGACCGAGCAGAACGCGAAATTCACCAATATCGCGCCCCTCGCGGGAATACGCATCTTCAATCTCGAAATTGATGTTCTCGAGGGCGTCAGTTTTCGAACCGTCGGCCGCGACGAATGACCGGCTGACTTTGTTAACCGTGATCTTAAATTTCTTCGGCTCCATATTCTCAGGCTCGGTGCTTGGCCGCCTTCAGGTGTGCCGTGGCACTGGGAACACCCGCCCCGCCCCCCGCCAGCGGGGAACTCGCTTTGCGCCAGGGAAAGAGACGGCCTTCCAGAAAGGTCAGCAGAAAACGAAACAGAAACGCGGCGATGCCGATCGCGATGATTCCCGCATACACGCGATCGAAATCCAGCACTTTGCGAGCAGCCTCCACCATGTAGCCAACGCCCTTACGGGCATTCAACATCTCCGCCAGTATCACGTAAGTCCAGCCGATGTCATACAGGATTCGAAATGAAGAGAAAATCGCCGGCAATGACGCTCGAAACACGAGCCATAAAGCTTGCCGTTGATTGGCTCCGAGCGTGTACGCCGTTTCCAACAGAGCATTGTCTACCCGGTTCACCTCTTCGACGACCACCGCCAACAGGTAGAAAAACATTCCGAACCAAAGGAAAGCAATTTTCTCGGTTTCGTCGATCCCAAACAGAGCGATGAACGCGGGAAGAAACGCAGTGAGCGGCATGGCGCGCATGGGCGCAGCTACGGGATTGATGAGCTCAAACAGCCAGCGGTAGCTCGACATCAGAATGCCAAGCGGAATGGCGACTACCGCGCACCAGAAGAATGCCTGGGCGATGCGCCACCAGCTCATGAATACGTTTCCGAGCAGATCGTATTCCGTCCACAGCAATCGAAAGGATCGGATTACTCCGAGGGGAGTGGGCAGCAAGGAAAAATGCGGGCCTTCCCAGTAAGGCAATAAGATCCAGAACAATATGATGGCGCCCCAGGTAATAAACGGGGCGGCCCACCGGACCCACGGCGCGACATCCTTCCGCATGGTGAACCAATCGCTCATCGTGTCCTATCGTTCGCTCGAAAACCTAGCTCGCGGGGTTGGCGTAGACCTTAATGTCGGTGCGCCGATTTTTCTCGCGTCCTTCGGGCGTCGCATTGCTGTCGATCGGTTTATCCGGACCATTGCCCGCCGTCCGAAGTCGCTGCGCAGGAAAACCATACTTTCGGATCAGGTAGTTCTTGACCTCGTCCGCCCGCGCGTGGGAGAGCTGAATGTTGTAAGCACGGGAGCCGGTAGAATCGGTGTTGCCATCGATATCAACAATCGTGTTCTCATACGCACGCATTGTGCCGGCTAATTCGTCGACGATGGCGCGCGAATCGAGGCTCATTGCGGAAGAATTGGGATCGAAGTAAATGGACCGATGTTGCGTCGCGATGGGTGTTGCTCCCTTCGCAGGCTCCTTGTATTCGATGGGCGCTTCGCTCGACGCCATGGAGAAACTATCGGACAATTTTTCGACGTAGCGGCGATCCAAGCTCTCTTCCGGATTGAAAGTGTGTTTAATGACCATCAACTCACGGTACATCTCCTGGGCCATGCCAAGGATGTTGGCGTAATCGGCGTTGGAGCCGGCGGTACCCATGAACGAACGGTTGTCGGAATAGTCGGCAAGTTTTACGCCACCGAGCATGGTTTTCGCGAGGTCGGATGGGATGTTGAAATCCTTGACCGTTCCGATAAGGTTGTAGGCACGCTCCGGTTGTGTCTTGATGAATTCAACGCCCTCGAGCCAGCCTTGGGCAAACTTGAGCAACGTCTGCGGATGCTTCGCGGAAAAGCTGTCACTCACCACTAGAATGTCGGCGATGAGACGGTTTGCGATTCTTGTATCGTAGATCTTCTTCGATCCGGGCCGTTTGGCGACCGCGTCGCTCATGTCGGGATCCCAAGCCACAGCTGCATCAACTTTTTCTTGGGCGAAAAGGGTCGCCGGCTCGATGCCATCCTTGGTGTGGATCGCCTGATTGAAAATTTCATTGCGCTGCGCAGTGCTCAGCCCGGACGTCTTGAGTCCATTCCACAGCAAGAAGTGCGATGGAGTGTAGGGGGCAAAAGCGACCTTCTTGCCAGCCAGGTCCTCGATGCTGTTAATCCCCTGCTTTCCGATGACGCCATCGGCTCCGCGTGACCAGTCGACCATCAGGAAAGCGTGTGATCCGAATCCCTTTTCTTTGAACTGTGCATAATCTTTGGCATAGACATCCGCCGTGGTCAGCATCACGTCGACATTGTCCGTAGCCAAAGCGGCGGAGCCTTCCGTCCAGTCGTCGATGATCTTGAACGAAACTTTAAGTCCCTTCTTGCCATAGATGGAATCCGGCTGGGTGTCGAGCCCACCGTTGGCCACCAGTCCCCCGACGCAGCCGACCCACACGTTAACTCTGACGCGGACTTCGGCATCGCTGCTGGTCGAAGATGCCGGTATCAGCAGAGGTTTGCTCGCATCCACGGTCTCTCGGCTACCGGAGGCATTTTTGCCCCCCATCATCTTGCTGAAATCTATAACTCCGTACCGGTTCAGGCTGTAGCCAACCAGCGCTACACCAATTAAGAAGATAAGAACCCATCCACCTCGCTCAATTTTGACCGCCATATGATTTTCCTCCCGCTCTTTCGCAACCGCCTGCGTTTATCCGAGTATTGAGGCTTCTGTTGCCGTCTACGAAGTCCGTTGAGATTCCTTCGCGGCAATGGTTTTTTCCGAGCCCGCCGATGCCGTCGACTGGGGCGAAGCCAGACCCATCTCGATCTTGAATTGCTTTACCAGTTCGCTAGCCTGAAGCTTCTCGGCGTCGTCGTCAATCTTGATCTTCTGTTGATCCACGTTGCTCATGGCCATATCCATGCGAGCTTCGTTGACGGCCGTAGTTTCCTCGATCTTGCGAATCATCTCATCGTGCGTTTGGCTGATGCCCGCGACTTCGAACTGCTCCATCGCGTCCGCGACCTTCTTCTGCCACTGGGAGCGGCGGTAGTCGGCGATTGCGCCCAGCGCCTCTTGCGTCTTTCGGTCCTTTTCCCGCATGAAGGCCTGCTTCACTGCCATCGCTTTTTCGAAGGCAGCGCGAGCCGTCGTGAGCTGGCCCTGATTTCTGGCCAAAGCTCCCTTGGTCTGCTCCAGCTGCGTGGCATAGGTGGCGGCGATATCGTCGCGATTGGCTTGAATTGCGGATTTCACTCTGGCCGTCAGACTGCCCACCGCTTCCTTGTACTTGGCCTCCTCTTTTTCCAGAAGCGTCACGTTGGCCTTCACCATGGCGATACTCTCATTCATCCGCGGGACCTGATCGTTCATGTCGCGGAGGTTCTGCTGGAGAATCAGCTCAGGGTCTTCCGACGCCGAGATGAAGAAACCGATGAACGACCGCACCACCCTCGTCAATCGTTGCCACATAAACTCCTCCTGTTCAGGAACGCTACGCTGTCTTCGATGGGGACGGCGGCGCCTTCACATCGCCCGTCGTAATAGGATTTTCGGTTACAAAATAACCGACCGCTTCGGCGATCTTCTTTTCTTCCTGCTGTTTCTTCAACCGCCAACCGGTAAAGCGTTCTTTTTCCCGTAATACCTCTTCATTATTGCTCTGGATCTTCGCTCTCTGCTCAGTCACATACTTGTCAATCTGCGCCTGAATCTCGCTGTTCTCTTTGTTCTTGCGTGTTTCGAGTTCTTCGGCACCACGCTGCTGCACCCGCTCGTACCCGTCCAGCGCGCGATCGCGACGGATCGCATCCTGGATGACGTCCTTGATGTCCACGCCCGCGGCTTCGAGCGCCACCAAAATCGAAGATTTCTTTACATCCGAGGGTAAATTGCGAAGGTGCTCGTTCTCCAACATGTGAGAGATCTTGAGGATCGAGTAGCCTTGCGGGGCTGACGGAATTTCCGCGGCCTTGTAAATCTCCTCGAACGAAGTCGGATCAGAGATCGGAGTTGTAAACTTTGGCTCCGTGGCTATGCTGGACGCGATGTCAGCCACGCTCTGCGCCGCGCTCCTTGCAGCGGCCGGAGAATTCTTGGTGTTCGGCGGGACATTCGTGTCTGACTCGGTGCCCGTCGCATCATCGACCGAAACGATATAGTTGTACCACTTTTTGGGCATGGGCCCTCCCATTTCCCTAGCGAATGCGGCATCACAATAAAAGTGCCAATGTGGTGACCCAGAAAGCTAATTCCCGCCCAATGCTTTGTCAATGCTTTTCACAATGTTTTCATATAGTTCCAAGCGGCACATCCTTCGACGCGTGCGCTTCCTGTGTGTGGCCGCTGGCCTGCAATGCGCCCTTTGCCAGAGCCAATCTAATCGCATTAATTGCGCCCGTTCAATTCAGATAGAATGGGCAACTTCACTGTTCAAAATGAACGGTGCTTTTGAACGAGATCAAGTGTGAGGGTTAGGAACCGATTGTGCCTGCCGACGACATCTCTTCCATTCTGAGTAGAGTTGTAGAGACCAAAGCCGAGTACGACATTCGCCTGCTGGCCCAGCAGCTGGGAACGAACTATCGGTCTCTCATGTATTGGCTGAGGGGCGAGCGTCAAATGCCCGCACATTTCCTGCCGCGAATGTGCGTTCTGTTGAGCAATTATGAAGCGCTGGATTTTCTCGAGAGCCAGGCCGGACGGGTCGCCTTTAAACTTCCGTCACCAAACATTACCCTGGAGCAGGAGCTTGTCGCCGTGTCCCGGTTGATCAGGGAGGTCGGCGAAGCGCTTGAGAGCGTCGCGGAAACTCTCGCCGACGGCATCGTGGAAGAAAGCGAATTGCGCACTACAATTCCAAAGCTCGAAGCTGTGATTCAAGAATGCGCGTCCCTTAAGTACCTGTTAGAAGACCTCAGTAAGAAGAGAAAGAAGAAAACGAAAAATCCGCGCTGAGAAGACGATTGCGGGCTTCCGCTCACGATAGACTCCACAATTAACGAAAGACCTTTGGGTATCGCAAATTCCAGAAGTGCGCTGCGGATCCCCTGTTCAGGCTGGCAATGCAAGAATCGCTGGGAGCTACGTCCTCGAAACCGGACTGCGGCTCCGACCTCCGGAGAAAAGGGGGGCACATTGCAGCACTCCATCGCGAGCATTCCGTCCGCTTTCCGACCTGCCTCTAGCTGTTTCAGTGTCCCGATCATCTGCGCTTCCGTGTGCCTGCTCTTCGACATACCCTCTTGTGCTTAGGCAAAAGGTGCGGGAAATTCTGGACACCGTGGCGTAGAACACAAGGCACGACCTGCTGGTTACCGTGTGTTACTACCGCCTATTACGGTTATTACGGTCTCGCCATTGTGGACTGCAGGGTGCGAGCCTATCTTTGGGACATGACCAATCGTAATGTGTCGCAGGACTCGGCAGCCAAGACCAAGCACATTAGCAGCAGCATCGCGGTGGGTGTACGTAAGCGAACGCTATCGATGCAATCGACACTGGGCGCCACTGTTATCGTCTTGGCCCTGGTTGCGACCTCCATGGCGGCTGAGCTTCCGGAAGCGCCTAGCACCTCTATGCGGAATAATGCTGCGATGATCGAGGCGACACCGTCAGTCCAGGCGCCTAGGCTTATAGCAGTCAGCCCGGAAAACAAGCCAATCGACACAAAGTTCGTTAGCTTGGCCCTGATCACTATCGGTAGCGTGTTCGCTGATTCCTACACGACGCTGTTCGCCCGTCAGAACTGGCTTGCCAGGAAAAAGGGAGTCTGCAATGTTGAGGTTCAATCGGCTTACTTGTATGGAACTCATCCGACGGTCGCACGCGCTTACGCGGTCGCATCTGTGAAGAGCGTAGGTTCCGTGTTTGCCGCCTACTACCTGCGGAAACACCACAACAGGTTTTGGAGTCTGCCGTTGGTCGCAAACTCCGTTATGAGCTTGGAAGGGGTCGGGCAAAACATTGCGACCTGCAACTAGTCGAGTACTGATCCCCTAAGCTTTACTGAACGGTGAGAGTGACAGGGATGGTGTGCTGCAAAGCTCCCGAAGTTCCCATAACCACGATCGTATAGGTCCCAGGAGTGGTTCCAGGCTGGGGCGGTGTCGTGACGCCCGTTCCTCCCGCGCATCCAATCATAAACGTCAGCGCTGCGATCATTAGAGCCAGCAGGAAAATCGCCCGAAGTTTTCGCGATCGGGCGCCAGAACCCACCAGAATCATTCCGAATATGCCAATCCCCTGCAGCGGTATCCAGATCGCGTAAATCGTCCGGTCTCGCGATGAACGAAGTGGAACCAACTGCGCTACAGATGCAGTCGTGGTGATTGTCAACGTTGCCGAGCCCCCAATGCCGTTTGGAGTCACACTGTTCGGCGATATGCTGCAAGCCGCCAAGTTTGGTGCCCCGCTGCAACTCAGCTTGACGATGTTGGTGAACGCACCACCGACCGGAGAGATCGCCAACTGGAATGTGGCAGTATTGCCGGCTTTCAGAGTGTCGCTGTTCGGGGAACTTGCGAGAACGAAATCCGCTCCCGTTCCGGTCAGGTTCACGACTTGAGAATTGCCCTGCGCGTTGTCATTGATCGCCAGCCTTCCGTTCCGCGCACCGTTCACTGTCGGGGTGAAGGTCACGCTGATCGTGCAGGTAGAGTTTGAAGACAATGTACCGGGGCAGTTGTTCGTCTGGGTGAAGTCTCCAGTGATTTGGATGCCTCCCACGCTCAACGTTGCATTCCCGGTGTTGGCGAGGGTTACAGTCCGCGCCGTGCCGGACGTTCCTAGCGGTTGACTGGCAAACGTCAGGCTCGCAGGAGTTAGTGAAACCACAGGGCCGGAGCCGGTGCCACTCAGATTGATAACATGCGGCGATCCCGCAGCACTATCCTGAATCAGGATTGATCCGGTGCGGGTCCCGGCCGCCGTTGGCGTAAAAGTAACAGACAACATACAGCTGCCCGCGGCCGCCACGCCGGTTGCGCAATCGTTCGTCTCCGCAAAATCCCCGTTACTGGTGATCGATGAAATCGATAGTGACGAACTTCCCATATTCCTCAGCAAGATCGTCTGTAGCTGGCTGGTAGCGCCAAGGTTCTGGGCAGTGAACTGAAGAGAATCCGGACTCATGGACACGGATGGTGCAGAGCCGGGTCCAATCTTCAGCACGAAGGCGTCGGTATTGCCTCCGGCCATATCTTGAAATACGCCTTGCGTGACTGGGAAATCGGTTGAATCGGTGGAACCTGCAATGTAGAGGTCGCCGCTAGGATCAACAGAAATGGCGGCAGGAGAGTCATCTGCGCTCCCGCCAAGGTATGTAGCGAAGAGTTGCGTGCTGGCCAATGGATCGATCTCCACCAGCAAGAGATCACTTCCACTCGTATAAGGCTCGATTCCGTTGACGATGCCGAACGTATTGCTCGATGTAGACGCCACGATGTAAGCGTCGTCATTTGCATCCAAGGCAATCGCTCGCGGGTTAGCAAAGTTATTGGGTCCTAGAAAAGTCGAGTAGAGCAACGTCGAAACGGTCGGATCGAACTTGGTCACAAAGGCGTAGCCGCACCCCCACCCGTAAACGCTCGGATCGCAGACGTTTGTGGACGTTATGGGGAAAGTTCCGTCACTGACAGCGCTGCCAGTGACATACGCCGAACCTGAGCCATCCACCGCGATTGCATCGATGTTTGTCAGGATGCCGCTGGACTCATAAAAGTATGTGGAGGAATCGAGTGATCCAGAGCTGCTGAATTTGCTCACAAATCCGACGTTGCCGTTCAGCTGCGTCACGTCCATCGTTAGGTATGCGCCTTGTGTAGTTGGAAAGTTGTAAGTATTAGTAGTGCCTGCAACATAGGCATCGCCATTGCCGTCCACTGCGATGCTGCTTATTGCGCTGTATGGTGAGGGCCAGCAAGGAGTTCCCCCACAGTTCAATGCAACATTGGAATTGCCGCCCAGATAAGTGGAATAAACCAGAGACGACTCAGTTGGGTTGAATTTAGTTATGAATCCATAGTTCCCCAACAGCCCTCCCTGATTAGGAGCTACGGTGGGCTGATATGCGTTGGCTACCGGAAAGTTGGTAGATGAAGTGCTCCCCGCGAGGAACACGTCATTCGAACTGTCCATGGCCAAACCGGACGGTATGTCGGAACCATTGCCTCCAAGGTAGGTCGAGTACAATAACGACGATCCGTTAGCCGAGATTTTCGTCAGAAACGCATTGAAAGACCCCGGATAGGTTCCCTGATAGGGATTCACCATAGGAAAATCGCTCGACGCTGTACTGCCGGCTACATAGACGTTATTTGCGCTGTCCAGGACCATGGCGTATCCATAGTCCTGACTGTTGCCTCCAATGTAATCCGCAAACACGAGATTTGACCCACTGGCATCGAGTTTCGTCACGAAGACGTGGGTTGCTCCGGCCGGGAGTGATCCAAGAGTTGCCAGCGGAAAATCGGCGGAATCCGTATATCCGGCGACGTAGACGCTGCCTGTGCTATCCACAGCAATGCCTGTGGCTCGGTCATTTCCGCTTCCACCTAAATAGGTTCCGTACTCTAGAACAGGATCGATCACTAGCGGGCGGCTCGGGTCGTAATTGGCCACACGGAACGAGACGTGCGTGGAATCCTTCACGAGATACGTCCCATTGACAGGAATACGTCGACCACTGGATTCTTGGTAGACGGCGGGATTCTGGAAATGAAGAGCACCACTTGGAGTCTGTAGAACCAGGTTACCATTCTCGTCCAGTTGGATCTGGTTGGCACCTTGGATCTCGAATTCAATCCGGCCAGGGTCGGCTCCTGGCGAGATCACGAAGTCGTATTCTAGCTGGCGACAATTACCGTAGTAGACGAGATCGATTCCGGGATATACGCCCTTGTAGCGAACTCTGGCATAGGTTGCCACGTTGGTGCGCCACTGTGTCGGATTATTACCAATGAAGTAATTTACTTTTCCGGGCCGTAAGTCCTCGCCCACGACTGCGGTATTCGTGGCCGCGCCCAGCAGCCGAAACTGCACGGTCGAAGCCGGGGCCCGCACCCCCTTACTCGCGGCACCGACGTTGCCCTGCTGTTGGGCGGGATCTACTCTGGCCGGGCGCAAAGAAAGAACCATACTGCCGGACGTGAGAAATGCCGTATAACCCGTGCCACGAAAGAGAAATCTGACTTGCGGGTCAGCCTGACCCTGGTTTGCTTCGAATACTAGGGGCAGCTTGCCATAGCTTGTGTTGCCCGTTTTTCCTAAAGGGAGACCCGTGGTCAACGCCACTCTTCCCCCAGCCTGTTGCGCGAAAGATGTCAGGCCCACGAACGCGAACGAAGCGAACACCCACACAATGTTTCTGAGTCGCATGACTCTCCCTCGCAACTTCGAGTGGCGTTGACCCGGGCAAGCGGCAAGGGAAGTCGTTCGCCGGAGTTCTCGCAGAGGCAGTGATTGCACGATGTCTGCCGAATCGCTTTGCCGTGCGACCACGCGCAGTCTCAAGACTTGGCGGAACTTAGCTCTGCAATCTCAGGGAATCTCTAGCAGGCTGGTTTGAACTGAGGATCGATTCTGGAATACTGTCCTGCTCTTAGACATCGAGTCATCTATTGTTTCGAGGTTAGTTCGGTCCGTAAGTGTTCAACCAACTCAGTTTGTCCGAAGGCGAGCACTGCCGTCTTCTAAGTTGCTGGAGGGGCTGGATGCGGATGGGCTAGTGTTGCGGCGAGTACCTACACAGAGTCTAACCCTGCTGCCTCGGTTTATTCAAAAATGGAGCGGCTCCTGTCAGAAGGGCGATGCTTGGCAGAACAACCGAGTTGAACAGAACGAGGACAACGTAAAGCCAGCGCGGCCTGTCCAACCGGTCGGTGGTCGCCATCCACATCAAACCTAAGCAGACTAACCCGCAAATGGTCATCGCAGGAAACAGAGCTGACCTGAGACGAGTAGCGAAACCTCCTCCGCCTCGGCGAGATAGAAATGCGCCAGCGGTTCCCGCCAACGGCAGGAATGCCAGCCACTGCACATAGAGCAAGACTGGGATATGCCCTATCCATACGATATTTGGACGCAGTCCCATGTGCCGAAAGATCATGAGGGATCCTGTTGCTAACGTGAGACTGCAGAGAGCTGGAAACCAAAACGTGGCTGTTCGTGTGTTTGCGGCGAATCCATCCTCCGCATTTCGAATGGCTGTCATGGCATCTCTTTCAAGCTACTGGTAAATGTCCACACGCCGATCAACCGCGAACCACAGTTCTGAAGTCAGGACAACCGTTTCAAGCTCGCCCCACAACTTCTCCGGCGATGTCAACCGCCTCCTCGACGCGGTTCCTTCCATTGCGCTTGGCTTGATACAGCGCCAGGTCGGCGCGACGCAAGAGCAATTCTGAAATCGTGGTGGGCTCTGCCACCGCGACCCCCATGCTGACCGTGACCGTGGTTAGTTTCAGAGGCGTACGGATCGGCGTGCTCGAAATCAGTTCTCTGATGAGATTGGCTCTTCGCATAGTCGTTGTCAGGTCGCAACCTGGCATGACCAACAGAAACTCTTCGCCGCCATAACGACCGACTCCATCATACTCACGCAGACTGGCGGAGAACCGTTTCGCAATCTCCTGGAGAACGTAGTCTCCGGTTTCGTGTCCCAATTCATCGTTCACTTTCTTAAAGTGGTCTACGTCAGCCAGAATTACCGCTAGCGCTGTGCCTTCGCGGTGGGAGCGCGCTACTTCACGTTGCAGAAAAGCAATGATTGCGGCGCGATTCCACACTTTCGTGAGGAAATCGTGGCTAGCCGCGTAGTGCAAAGCGCCATTTGCCGAAACCAGCTTCTGTTGCAATTCCACGATTCTTTTCCCCACCAGCAGGCGCGCTTTCAGTTCGGGCGGATCAAACGGCTTGGCGAGAAAGTCGTCCGCACCGGCGTCCATCGCTTCCAGCATTTCCTGTTTTTCGCTCTTAGCAGTGAGTAAGATCGTATACGTATATGGTTCAGTTTCCGGTCGGCGCCGCAGACGCCGACAAAGATCTACCCCATCCACCCCGGGAAGGACCCAGTCGAGCAGAGCCAACCGGGGCGCGTCTGGCTTCGCCAGCAAGTCCCAAGCCGCACGACCATCCTTTGCACATACGAAATCGAAGCCCCATTCTTTGAGATGGCCTGTTATCAAGTGCCGGTAGACCGCGGAGTCTTCGGCCAGTAGGATCGTCACGCAGCCCCTCCCGAGCGACCAACTCGATCTGCAGTTTCGTCTGCCCCTGCATCTGCGTTTGATGCGTTTCGCGGCCCAGGAACAGCTCGAACTTCGCTGGACGTGCCAATGAAGCTAGCAACCGCCCGGACCAAAGCATCGGGGTCTTTCTCCAGGTCAAGAGCCGACTTCTCAATGAAGCCTGCGGCACCAGCCTTTTTCAGCTTCGTCTCATTCTTTTGAGATAGTCCAGTCAACACAACTACGGGGATATGTGAGGTTGAGGCGTCTTCTTTGAGTTCTTTCAACACACATGTACCTTCTAACCCTGGAAGCATCATGTCCAAGAGAACGAGAGCCGGAAGGCTGCTGCGGGCGGCCAGCAAGACCTCTCGGCCATCGGCGGCGGTGGTCACTTCGTAGCCTGCCTTCTGTAGCGACCTCTCAATCGCAGCACGCAAGAAGCGGCTATCTTCGACCAGCAGTATCTTCACTTCAGACTTTCCCTTCGTTCGGCTCTCAAATATAAGCAAGTTTTCGTTGCGGAACTGAGGTTGCACTACAAAGTGCACCGCAAAGATCAATCAACCTGTACAACAACCGCGGGCCTGCCGACTCTGCTACTGGTTGAGTGGTAGCAGAGTCTGACAGGCCGCTTCGCTGGCGATTGCGGCGCCAGTAGGCTGCACGCGAACCACAGCATCTTCGAACGAGCAGAAGCTGCGGATACCCGTCTGGTTCTGCGTGATCGGCACAGCCGTTGAGTAAAACTTGGTGGCCGGCGAACCCGCACCATTGGCAGCGAACGTATAACCGCTCTTAGTGCCAGCAGAAAGAACGCTGTCGATCAAGCACGCGGACGTCGATTGCGGAGTGCAGGCCGCACCAGCGGCGCCCCCGAGCGCACCCAAATTGCCCGCGAAGCCAACCGTCGGATAGGTCGAGTTGTAGATAATCATGCCGCTGTTGATGGTGCGAACCGAGGCGACAGCAGACGACTCATTCGCCGCCATGCGAGCACGCAGCAGATTCGGAATAGCGATTGCCGCGATGATCAAGATAATGGCAACCACAATCAGGAGCTCGATCAATGAGAAGCCCCCCTGCTCTTGCTCAGGGTTATTCACGCTGTGTTGTCCCTCTCGTTCTTCGCTTTGGCCACGGCGCTCTACGGGTTGCACCTTGAATGCCATACTGTCATTCGCAGAAGAATGCGATTATCAATGTGCCCTTGCGATGTCTCCTCCGTGGGTACAACGAACGCTGTCTGCGGCGCAGACACATTTCCAGAATATAGAAACGGCTTTCCCCGCAAGAGAGTTCAACGCGCGACGTTCATCTATGCGCGGAAGCCTGCAGTGGTTCGACTGGAAGTGGCCTTGAGCAGCCTTTGCGAAGAACGGAACAATTTTGGCTTTCAAGCAAGGTCGGCCAGGAACCAATCACAAGTCTCTGTTAGGCATCGGAGTTGGCGCTCATTCAGCGCCAGAAACTCGAAATCATACTTCTCGGACAGATATTGCCGTACACGGGCATACCTCTCCAGTTGCCCTAAAGAGTTGATCGAATATTGCAGGCACACCAACTCCCCGACGGTCAAAGTCCCGGCAACGCTGGCGGTAACGCAGTTGCCGATGATCCCCGAAATGCGGCCTCTGAACATGAACTTGTCCCCGACGCGGTAGGCGGTTATTGTGATCGGCACGTCAGAGTGATCCGCTCGTATGGGAGGGATACTCACCTGTGGATCACCACCCCGTGGCTTTCGTGGAAACACTTCTCGGCTCATGGTGGCGATCTTTCAGTGGACGTTGTCCCTCACATCGCCAACGGGCATCTCAGCATTCTCGAGTTTGACCAGTTCGCTTGCCAGCCAGGTTTGAAGCACGGTAAGGTCTTCGTCACCAATGAACGAGAATCGGATTCCAGCCCGCCCCTTCCCATCTGCGTTGACCACTGCACCGGACAGATAAATAAGACCTTCGGTTCCCGGCAGGGTAAAGAGCGCAGTAACTTTTTGATCGAGGTCCAGTGACTGCTTGCATTGCAGAGCCAGCCCACCAATACTGATGTCGCTGATTTTGGCTTCGAATCTTCCGCCCCCAACCACTCTCACGACCACCGGGAGGTCGACCGCGACCCGAGCCGCGCGCCGGCGGTTTTGCAGCATGGTTCCGTAGGCGGCCCGCATACACCGTCGCGCGTGGTCAAGGTCCATTGGCTTATGGATCATGAAATTAGCCCCCGCCAGGAGGGCATGCGCTTCGGACCCCTGATCGACCATCGCAACAATGGTCGAATTGCTATTGGGAGATGACTTGCGCGCGGCGCACACGAGGCGATTGGGATCGCGCACTCCATTCCAGTCCACAATTACCGCATCAAGTCGGCGATGGGTCACGGCGTCGAGGGCAGAGTCAAGTTCACCGCAAACCTCGGTCTTAATGGCAAAGTTGTCCAGAATCTGATTCATGACACCGAGTAACTGGGTGTCGCTGGAGAAGAGAAGGCCGTCGAGTCGAACTTGTTCTTTGATCATAACCTTCGATGGAAGAGCATGCCGATGACCAAACTCCACCAGAAGGCAGTAAGCCATTTGCTTCCCTGTGGTTTGTCGGAACTGAAGTTGTATCGTCGATGAACGGGGAGCGTATTACACACTGGAATATTGTCTGTGGTACAGACGCTGGCTTGACGGGAACGCTCTTCTATCATTAGGGAGTCCCAGGCGACGGAGCGTTTTTGTTCGGTTTTTGGAACACGCTGCTCTTATCTCTTGGCCATCAGGAAAGAGATGTTAGGGTCGAACAAACGCTAGAACGACCGCGCACCAAGTTCGCCTTTTGAGGGGGAGGCGGCGAAGGAGCTCTGAATCTTTGTGTCCCTCAGGCGCCACGCTTGTACTTTCGGCCGCTATACTCCACACTTCGGAGACAGCGACTCAACATCCACCGGCATTGCTTTCGGAATCTTCCTGGAGAACCTCGCCTTCGGGCAAGCCGATCGGGGCGAGATCATATTCTGTGCCTTCTGCCTCTGCGCTCAATTGTGACCGCAATCACACGTACCCCAACGCAAAACATAAACCGGGCTCATTCAAGTGGCGTAGCATTGAGAGTGTAGGCAGTACGAGAGAAAGCTCCAAGCTTGGACGTGCCCAATGAGCACTCCCAACATTTTGAAGTTGCTCGTCATTGATGATGACCCCCGGACTCTGTCGCTTATCGAGGACGCACTGGGAGACGAGGGATTGGAAATAGTAACGACTGAAGATGCTGAGGTGGGTTTCCAACTGTTTCAGTCGCTTCGGCCCAGGGTCGTGCTGCTGGATCTGCTGATGCCAGGAGTCACTGGAATGGACATGCTCGAACGCATTGTGAGCTCCGACCCCGGCGCAAATGTGATAGTGATTTCGGGGCATTACTCGGCGGAATCGGCTATGGAAGCGATTCAGCAAGGCGCGTGCGACTATCTGACGAAGCCACTGGATTTTCAAAGGCTCCGGAATCGCATTGCCAGTTTCCTAGCGGAAGCAGAAATACGCAGACGAACCTTAATCCTCGATCAAGAGCTAGTGCAAGCCTGTCAATTCGAGGGGATCGTTAGTCGAAGTCCTCAGATGCTCGACATCTTCGCGAAGATTCGCCGGGTCGCTCCGCACTTCAAGACCGTTTTGGTTACAGGCGCCACGGGCACCGGCAAGGAGTTGATTGCACGAGCTCTACACCGGCTGAGCGCGACCACTCCCGGTCGGTTTGTCGCATGCAATTGCTCTGCTTTGGTAGAGAGTCTGGTCGAGAGTGAGCTCTTTGGCTACGTAAAAGGTGCCTTCACGGGCGCGATTCAGGATAGGGCTGGGCTTTTTGAGAACGCTGATGGTGGGGTTATCTTTCTCGATGAAATTGGGGACCTCTCGCCGTTGGCTCAAGCAAAGCTGCTTCGCGTCTTGCAGGATCATCACGTTCGGAGGGTGGGATCTTCCCTTTCGCGCAACGTAGATGTGCGAGTGATCGCCGCTACGAATCGTGACTTGAGGAAGATGGTCCGCGAGGGTCAGTTTCGCGAAGATTTGTACTACCGGTTGGCCGTGGTCGAGCTTGCATTGCCGTCGCTGGCACATCGACGGGAGGATCTGCCACTTCTGCAGCGATACTTCGTGGAGCGATTCGCGGCGGAATACAAAAAGCCCATCTCCGGCCTTACTCGGAGAGCGCAGGGTATAATCGCGACTTATCCGTGGCCAGGAAACATCCGGGAATTGGAGAACGTGATCGGAAACGCCTGCATGATGGTAGACAGCAAGTTCATTGACACCAATGATCTACCTGAGCGGCTCCGAGTCCCGTTCACCGGCGATTCGCTTATCGATGAAGATCTTCTTTCTCTCGACGAGGTGCAGAGGCGTCATGTCATGCGAGTACTTGAGAGAGTCAGCGGAAACAAGGCACGCGCGGCAGAGATCCTAGGCATCGGTCGTGCGACCATCTACCAAATACTGTCACGCATCAAGATTGAGGGCAAAGACGTAAGCGCGTAGTGTTGCTAGCCGTCATGTCATCACGGGCAATGGCGGAATCCAGCAGATCAGGGAATGGAAAGGGTGGGACGCTAAAACCACATCACTTTGACGGGTGGTCGAGCTTGTTAACTTACTTCCAAACCGTGCCACGACAAGGCATTCGCTTCTTTCGCAGTGCGCAGTTACATTTTCCGAACAAAGCCGCGCGGCGGGCTTACCCGACATCCCGACTCAGGGCAGATCAGGGCGGTGTCCCGCCTCAATCTTTTCAGCAAGTTGCGTTTCTGAAAATGCCGATATGTCGGCATGCCTGCCGACATATCAGCAGCTTGTTCCATTTTCGTAAGAGCTTCACGAAGTCAGCACGGTCGGGAAAATTTGCTACAGGTTAGTAGCCGACTAGCAAACTGGCGATCTCTGTCCTCCCCCTCGACCGTTCTCGTAGAGCCACAACATGTTCACCCCTATGGCTACCAAAATGCGATAAATCTCTGGAACCGGATAGGAGTCGCGAGGCGCGTAATGGCAGATCGGAAGTGGCCAGAACAGCAGATCGGAGAATGGCAGAAGTGGTTGGAGTTGGCACACAAAGCCGGCCTCAGCATCGGACTGTGGGACTGGGATGTAGTGGCCAACACCGTAACTTGGTCGGACGAGACTTACCGCCAGTGCGGATTCACGCACGATACGTTTTCCGGCCGGGTGGAAGACGCCATTGCGAGAATTCATCCGGAAGACCGAGCCAGGGTGGAGGATGCAATCCAAAAGGTGCTGGCGGGAGGCACAGTGTATGCAGAGCAGTATCGACTTGTGCGTCCGGATGGAACCATCTGTTGGATCGAAGCGCATGGCGCAATTCTGCGTGACGGGCCGACGACCCACATGCTCGGCATGGGGATTGATGTTACCGGTCTCAAGGAAGCTCAACTGTCGGGCCGCGAAAGCGAAGAAAAGTATCTGCAGCTCTTGAATTCGGTAGCAGAGGGAATTTACGGCCTTGATCTAGAGGGGCGTTGCACGTTCTGCAATCCTGCCTGCCTGCGCCTCCTGGGCTATCAAGCTCCTGAAGATTTGCTCGGCAAGAACATGCACCAGCTTATCCATCACACACGCGCAGATGGGACCCCGTATGCCGAGGAGGATAGCCAGCTCTATGCAGCCGTGCGCGAAGGTGAGACTAGCCACGTCGCCGAGGCCATGCAGTGGCGGGCGGATGGAACGAGCTTCTTGGCCACATATTGGTCCCGACCGTTGCACAAGGCGGGAGCCCTTGTCGGCGCAGTGGTCAGTTTCCTCGATATCTCGGAGCAGAGGCGGGCGGAACAAGCCCTACAAGACTCTGAAGAGAAGTACCGGGATCTGGTCGAGAACGCAACTTACGGAATTTTTCGGTCGGACTGGAAAGGAAACTTCCTGGACGTAAACCCTGCATTGGTAGCCATGTTGGGTTACAGATCGAAATCCGAACTGATGACGCGCAATTTAAACAGCGACATCTATGAGAATTCCGCCGATCGCGCATCAATCCTTGAGATGTTTGAAACGAAGGGGCGGGTCGACAGAGTTGAAGCCAACTGGAGACGCAAAGACGGTAAGACAATTTGTGTGCGGATAAGCGGAGGACAGGTCCGCGGAAAGGATGGGCAAGTTAACCACTTCGAAGTCATCGTGGAAGACATCACGGAGCAGAGGAACCTGGAGGCGCAACTCCGTCAATCGCAGAAGATGGAGGCGGTGGGACTGCTGGCGGGAGGAATTTCGCATGACTTCAATAACCATCTAAGCGTAATCCTCGGGAACGCCGATCTATTGCTCGAAACAGCCCAATCGGGCAAACCGCAGCACTACGCCGAAGAGATCAAGAAGGCGACCCAGCGTGCGACCCAATTGACGCGGCAACTGTTGGCCTTCAGCCGCAAGCAAGTGCTGTATCCGGCCCTGCTGGACCTAAATGCCGTGGTGGACGACGTCGCAAAGATCCTCGGACGCCTGATCGGCGAGGACGTGCAAATTGTGATTGAGGGTGACCCTAATCTGGCTTCCATTCAAGCTGATCGCGGACAGGTTGAGCAAATCCTTATGAACTTGGCCACCAATGCGAGGGATGCCATGCCCGACGGTGGTAAGTTCACCATCCGAACAGAGAATGCAGAGCTAGGGCCGGACGATGTAGCCCGCTATCCCTACGTTAGACCTGGACGTTACGTTCGCCTCTCGGCGAGCGATACTGGGGTGGGGATGAGCGAAGAGGTACGATCCCGCGCTCTTGAGCCTTTCTTCACCACGAAACCACTGGGCCGTGGCACGGGACTGGGGCTGGCAACGGTCTACGGAATCGTTAAGCAGAGTAGCGGCTATGTATGGATTTCCAGCGTATTGGGGGCAGGCACTACCTTTGACATCTACTTGCCGCGTGTGGACGAAGCAGCGCCTGCCCTGCTTGGCCGACTGGAAGTGCGAGAAGAATATCCTAAAGGTACAGAAACTGTTCTCCTCTTGGAGGACGATGAATCTCTGCGGGCAGTGACCTGCGAGGTTCTCACCGGAGGAGGCTACAGCGTTTTGCAAGCCGGGCGAGGTGACCAAGCCATCGCGGTGGCTCAACAACACGAGGGGCCCATTCACCTGATGGTTAGCGACGTGGTATTGCCGGACATGAATGGACCTTCAGCGGTAGCGAGGGTGCAAGCGTTACATCCCGAAATTAAGAGTTTATTCGTTTCTGGCTACACGGAGGTTCCACTAGCTCAAGCACTCATTGCAGAGGGAGCTGATCTGCTCCAAAAACCGGTATCACGAAGCGACCTCATGAGAAAAGTGGATGAGATTCTCCACCTCCGCGTCTCTTCCGCCAAGAGTACCCAATCTCACTTCTCTTGAATTCACGATTCGAACTGATCAGCGGGATACCTAGTCACGTAACCAACTGTGCCTCGAAGATGGAACCCCTGTCTGAGTTCTAGACAATGAGACTCCCGAAGTTGTTTCCCAACCTGCTCAAAAAAAAGGGCACCCAGTGCCAGAAAGATGTGGCAGTTAAAGTGCCTCTGCCAGCTCAGGATTCTACCGGTCGTGGCTGTTCCGCTTGAATGAAGAGGTGGCATGACATCAGACATGGCATTTGAGTGCTTGCTGGTTTCCCGGGATCCCAGCGTCGTTAGCACCATGAACAAACTACTCGGGGACCTCTCGATCAGCACAAACATCTGCTTGAGTGCATCGAAAGCGGCCGATCATCTGTCGGAAGGCAGCACCGATTTGATCGTCGTTGACTGGGAAGATGACTCCGCCGAGTTGCTGCACAAAATCCAGAGATCCTGGCAGAAGCCCACTATTGTTGCGGTGTCTTCGCGGAACTACGCGCTACCTGGTGCGCATGTCGTGGTTCGCAAGCCCGTAACGGAAGCAGCGGTAGCCCAATCGTTGAAGGCGGCCTATTCCCGGATGTTGTATGACTACCGTCGCCATGCAAGGTACGCACTGATGAGCTCGGTCCAGGCGACCCACGGCAACAAGCGGGCTGTGGATGTCACGATCACCGACATTGGTGATGGCGGAGTAGGCCTCAGCAGCAGGGAAGAATTTGGGGTCGGGGATGTGTTGTCTTTTCACTTGTTGCTGCCCGGCGCTAGTAGACCGATCTACATAGAGGCGCGGGTCCACTGGGCCAGAAACTATGGTGCACTCGGCTGCGAGTTTGTTCGCATTCCGCCGGTCGACCTCAGCATTTTGCATGATTGGCTCACGAGCAAGACCCAGATCAAAAAGCCGTTGGTTGCGATATGACGAAGGACGTGCTGGCTTTGGCCGCCTTGCCCTCCCATGTTCAGAACTCCCGTTTCGAAGGACTGAGGAGATCGCGATCCGCGTGAACAAAGAACCCCAAATCGAGAATGGCCTCGAGCCCGTTTTATCCCGCATGCACCAAGTTGAGGGTCGGGAATGGTGGCTGTGGGGATTCGCCGTCGCTGTTACTCTTGTTTTGACCTTTGGCATCCTTTCGCTGACCTTCCCCGGATTTCATCTGCCCGCCGACAAGATTTATTCACTGAGTCTGAAGGAATGGGTTCGTGGGCTGGCCGCACTGGTCCTGTTGTTCGACATTTATACGGTTTATCAACACTTGCAACTGCAACGGATGCGCCGCCGACTGGCGGAGCGCGACCGGCTGTTCCAACTCATCAGCGAAAACGCCGCGGACATGATTGCCGTTGTCGACAAGGACGGGCGCCGTCTCTACAACAGTCCTGCTTACGAAAAGGTCCTTGGGTACAGCCGGACAGAGTTGGTCGCGACCTCTCCGCTGGAACAGATTCATCCGGATGACCGCGCTCGGGTGCTTGGGGCGGCTGAAAAAGCCAACCTCACAGGTTCTGGAGAGCGGCTGGAATATCGCATCCGCCACAAGGATGGGTCGTGGCGCGTCCTCGAGTCCACTGCCAGTGCCATTCGTGGACCGAAGGGTGAGGCCGAAGGGTTAGTCGTCGTTAACCGCGACATCACCCAGCGTAAGCGGGCCGAGGAAATGTTGGCGCATAACGCCTTTCACGACGGTCTCACCAACCTTGCCAATCGGACCCTGCTTCTCGACCGGCTCGGACGAGCTCTGGCTGTTTCTCGCCGCCACGCGGACTTCAAGTTTGCAGTCTTGTTCATCGACATCGACGGATTCAAGGTGTTCAATGACAGCCTCGGCCATGTTGCCGGCGATGCCCTTCTCGTCCAGATAGCCCAGCGTCTGACGGCTTGCCTTCGCCGCGCCGACACCATTTCCCTTCCAGGCCGCGGTGAAAACCAAGAGTCCGCCTTCGGCGATAGCACTCTGGCCAGGCCAGGCGGTGACGAGTTTGCGGTACTGGCCCAGGAGCTGCGCGACCCCAGTGATGCCATCCGTGTGGCGGAGCGCATTCAGCAGAGACTGGCCCTGCCCTTCGATGTGGACGGTCAGGAAATCGTTCTCACTGCAAGCATCGGAATCGCGTTCAGCGGCGGCACCAGCACTGAAGCCCAGGATGTGCTCCGCGACGCTGAAATCGCCATGTACCGGGCCAAACATAACGGAAAAGCGCGGTGCGAAGTTTTCGATAATGCCATGCACGCCGGTGCGGTCAAGCGCCTGCAGCTTGAGACGGACTTGCGCCGGGCGGTTGACTTGGGAGAATTCCTCGTTTACTACCAGCCCATCGTATCCTTGGACAGCGAACAGATTGTGGGGTTCGAGGCGCTCACTCGCTGGCAGCGCCCTCAAGGCATGGTGATGCCAAACGATTTCATTCCCCTCGCCGATGAGATCGGTATTATCTTGTCTATCAATCGCCAATTACTGGCAGAAGCTTGTCAGCAGTTGCGCTCCTGGCAGCAACTCTTCCCCTCCGACCCGCCCCTCTCCCTCAGCGTCAACATTAGCCCCAAACAATTCGCGCAAGCCGATCTGCCCACTCAGATTGGCCAACTTCTTCAGCAGAGTGGCATGGATCCTCGATGCATCGATCTGGAGATCACCGAGACCATTGCCATGGCCGACGCAGAAAAATCTGCGGGTGTGCTCTCGCAGTTGAAGGCAATCGGGTGGGGTTGGACATCGACGACTTTGGCACTGGCTACTCGTCACTGAGCCGACTGCAGGGTTTCCGCGTCGACACTCTGAAGATTGACCGGGTCTTCGTCTCCCGCATGGACAGAGACGCCGAGACTCTCGAAATCGTCCGGGTAATCGTGATGCTCGCCCATCATTTGGGTCTGAAGGTAGTCGCCGAGGGAGTCGAAACGCAGGCCCAGCTGGATTTGCTCAAGCAACTTGGCTGCGAGCGCGCCCAAGGCTACCTGTTCTCCAAACCTGTCGACCACGACGCGATCCTGAAGCTTCTGGCGACCAGCCGGAACTGCAGCTCACCCGGCTTTGGATCCAAGGCCACTGGAGCAACGGCTGGATAAGCAGACACCACGAGCTGACCCATCGAATTGTGGAACCAATCCAAACGTTTCCAGCTTTAGGACACTATTGTCTCGATAGCGACATACCACGCAAGGTGCACTCGCGTTTCTTCACGAAGAGTGTCCTCGTAACTTAAGGTGCTGCTTAATTTTGCAGAAAGAGCTCGTCGGAGCAGTCATTCGGCAGACGTGTTGCAACTCAGCAGATGCCGCTGATCCCGCATTTCCCTGGTAGCCGCATACCAGGTCTGCGTAAACGCGGACTTCGAGACTGAAACGCGAGGATGTTGCCATGCAAGCAAGCAGAATTACCTGCGTAGCGTTGTCAATGATCGCCACGATTTTGACAACCTACGCCCAAGAGCGGCCGACGCCGGCATCGTCGCTGACTGTGCCTTCGCAAGCTGGGCAGGGCAGACCGAACTACGGCAATAAGCCGCTCCTGTTTGAGGCGAATCAGGGGCAGACCGATTCCCAGGTCAAGTTTCTCTCTCAAGGCAATGGGTATGCCATGTTTCTTACATCCGGCAGCATGGTTCTGTCCTTCCGGCCCATGGAAGCCACCCCCGCCTCCCCGGTTGTGGCTTCGCCGGACTTCGGCTCCAAAGGGAGAAGTCGCTCCGCCATTCGGCAGATGGAAGTGGCGGCTCGTGCCCAGAAATCCGCCGCCACCGTTTTCGCCATCAATCTTGTTGGTAGCAATGCCAATCCACAGGTGGTAGGAGAGGATTCTCTTTCTACCAAGGTGAACTATTTCATCGGCCGCGACCCTAAGAAGTGGCGAAGGAACATTCCGACCTATGCTAGGGTGCGGTATCGGAATGTGTATCCCGGAATCGATCTTGTCTATTACGGCAATAACCGCAGCATGGAATACGACTTTGACCTCGCTCCGGCAGCGGATGCATCGCAAATTCAGTTTGCCGTGAAGGGCGCCGACACTCTGAACATCGACTCAGCCGGCAACCTTGTGCTGAGCAAGGGCACCAGTGCACTCCGGTTTCAGACTCCCATACTGTATCAAGAAATCAATGGAATCCGTGCGCGGGTGTCCGGAACATATGTTTTGCGCGACAGCACGCACGTTGGCTTCGAGGTAGGCAGCCACGATACGACCAAGCCGTTGGTGATCGACCCAGTTCTGGTCTACTCGACCTATCTCGGCGGAAGCAGTGACGATTTCAGCAACGGCATTGCGGTTGATTCCAGCGGCGACGCCTACGTGGTTGGCCTCACCGATTCTCCAGATTTCCCGTTAGCGAGCATCGGTTCGTACAACCCTACGCAGTTCCGGATGTTCCTGACTAAATTTGATCCTACCGGTTCAACTCTGCTCTTTGCCGACTATTTCGGAGGCACCAGTGGAGCCGATGAAGCGTATGGGATCGCGCTCGATTCTTCGGGAAATGCTTACGTTACTGGGGTTGCGAGCTCTTCCGACTTCCCAGTGGTTAATGCCTACCAATCCGCTCTTGCTGGCAGCCAGGACGCTTTCCTTACGAAGTTTTCTGCGGATGGTTCTTCCATCGTTTACTCCACGTATCTAGGAGGCCCGACCCTCACTTATATAGGTGGATCGACTACGCAGATCGGCAATTCGGTCTCCGTAGATCCCTCCGGAGAAGCAGTAATCGCAGGGGTCACCGCGGCCACAGATTTTCCGATGGTGAATGCCTACCAGTCTTCGGTGTCCAGCGATCAGTTTAGCGATTGGGGAGTATACGGATTTCTCACCAAGTTCGCGGCAAACGGCGCTTCGCTTGTGTACTCCACTTATGTGGGCGGTAGCATCCTCAATACCAGCTCCTGTACTGGGTGCTTCCCCGACTCCGAACCCCTGGGCGTTGCCACCGACGCTTCGGGCAATGCGTACATCACGGGCTTTACAACTACGACCGATTACCCCGTAACTTCTGGGGCTTTCGCGACTACCTTCCCTGGCAGCTTCATGAGTGATGTCGGCTTCGTCTCCAAGTTCACTAATTCTGGCGGCATTGCCTATTCCACGTATCTCGGCGGACTTAGCGCTAGCTTCCTAAGTGCGATTGCCGTTGATACTAGTGGCTCGGCGTACGTCACCGGATACGACCTAGCCGGCGACAGTTTTCCGATCGTCACGACAAGCATCTGTGATCCTTCTGTGGCTAACTGCAACGGCACCCTGATCGCCAAGCTCGATCCGACGGGTGCAAGTCTTATCTACTCCACGTTCCTAGGCACGAGCAACAACATGGCGGGTCAAGCGATTCAGGTTGACGCGAGCGGCGACGCTTTCATAGTGGGCAGCGATCTTCAATTCGATTTGTCGAACCCGATTGAGGGATACGCGGGGAACGGCGATGTAGTCGTCGCCGAAATCGACCCCAGCGCATCCACTCTGCTCATGGCGACTTTCTTCGGGGGACAGCAGTGGGAGGCAGCGTCGGGCCTCGCCCTCGATACAAACGGAGCAGTCTACGTGACCGGAGTGACCCAATCTCTCGACTTTCCAGTGACCCCGTCTGCCTTCCAGACGGCCTGGGGTGGACAAACCGACACCTTCGTTACAAAGATAGACCCAAACACATCTGCCCCCGCGGTCGCGATGGGGCCTTGGTCGCTACAGTTCGGTTCTGACAATGTTGGGAGTACAAGTGCATCGCAAACTACAGTCCTGCGCAATATGGGCTCGGCAGCGCTTACCATCAGTGGCAAGACCATCGGTCCTGATTTCGCCGAGACTGACGATTGCGGCACGACGGTGGCAGCGGCATCGTTCTGCACGTTCACCATTACCTTTGCTCCCACGGTATCGGGCAGTCTCGTCGAAGCTCTGACCGTAACGGACGATGCTCAGGGCAGTCCCCATATCGTAACCCTGGCGGGGACTGGGGTGAGCGGCCCAGCGCCTTTCGTAGCCAGCCCCTCCAATGTGAGCTTCTCGTCTTCGCCCGTGGGCACAACAACTAATGGGCAGCGCGTCAAGGTTACGAACACGAGCAATGCGCAGCTGAGCATCAACGGAGTGCAAGCGAGCGGTGACTTCTCCGCAGTCAGTGACAACTGCACCTTAGTTCCGGCCCATGGAACCTGTACTGTGCAAGTAAGCTTCACTCCGACAACAGCTGGTACTAGGACCGGAACGCTTCGCTTGGTTAGCTCCGCGGGCGGAAGCACACAGACGGTTGCGCTCACGGGATCAGGAGTCGACTTCAACATCGTCACTACCAATCCGACTGCCGCTGTGCAGGTTGGAGGAAGCGCTACCTATCAGTTAACTGCCGGTTCAGTCGGGGGCAACTTCTCGAACGCGGTACGTCTTATATGCAACGGGGTTCCTGCTTACGCCACTTGCACATTGACCCCGCAATCGGTAACTCCAAGCAACAGCGCCTCAACCGTGACCGTCACTGTACAAACTGCAGGAATAACCGCTCGGATGGGACCGCCTTCGGGAATGCGGAATCGCTTCTCGGCTCTGTGGGTATTTGCTCCGGTCTTTATGTTTGGGTTGCTGTTACTAGGCCGCGGTGACCATCGGAGGAGGATCAACACGCATGCAGCGCTAGCGATTATGATAGTCGGCTTCCTGTTGCTTGCCGGATGTGCCGGGACTGGCGCAGGGTCCTCGCAGTCTACTTCCCAAGCTAAAACTACTCCGCCGGGAACCTACATCCTAACGGTAGTTGGTGCGTCTGGAAAGGCACAGCACTCCGTCTCGTTGACGTTGACGGTGGACTGACAAAAGTTTTGGCCTGCCACCGCGAGCGATCTTTAAATCGAGTCTGGCTGCCTGCGTGATGTGTCCGCCGTCACTGATGACGACGGAACTCAGCGTTATGCAGGCGGGGACGCTGCTGACTCAAGGCTCCAGTCACCAACACGCTTTTCTTCACGGAGAAATTTTAAGAGGGCCAAGGTAGTTGCCAGGGTGATAGGACCGATGAATAGTCCGAGCCCGCCGAAAACTTTCAATCCCCCGAGCAAGGCAAAGAAAACGTACAGTGTCGAGAGCTTCGTGCGGCTGCCAATCAGATGTGGGCGCAACAAGTTATCCACCGGATGGACAATTGCCAGTCCCCAGGCAAGGAGAATAATGGCTTTGATCCAGTGACCAGTGAACAGGAGCATCGAGACGGCGGGCAGAAGGACAATCCCCGTTCCTATCACGGGCAATAACGCGCACAGCGCTGTGACAATTCCCCACAATCCTGCCGACGTAACTCCCAAGAACCAGAACGCAAGACCCGCGAGAGCGCCTTGTAGTGCTGCCATCGTGAGCGATCCATACACAATGGCGTTGAGAGTGTCTCCCACCAACGCAAAGAGCCTTCTTGTCTGGTCCTTGCGCAATGGGAGCAGAACCACAGCACGGCGCAACATCGCCTTGCCATCGCGCAGGAGGAAAAACAAAACAAAAAAAGCGATAAAGGCATTGGTGAGCAGGGCTGTGAGGCTTCCTAGAGCGCCCGCAGTCATACCCAGGAGGGCGGAGACTGCTTTCTCAGCCTGGTTCAGAGTCGCCGGTCGCAGGTCGGAGACAGGAATCGGCAGATAGCGGCTCACCAGTTCGACGGCACTTTCAAAAAGATGAATAACGTAAAGGCTCAGGCGTTCACTTCCGTCGCCCGAACTGCTCAATGCCTGGTAGACGTCGCGCAATCCAGTCGCGAGGGCCCGACCAAGAAGTGCCGTTGAAATAACGATGAATAAAATGACAATACACGTAGACAATAGTGCAGAGACGTTGCGCTTCCGGATAACGTTCTGAATGCGCGAGTGCAGGGGATACGAAAGAACAGCTAAAACAACGGAAAACAGGATGGGGCTTAGAAAAGGAGCAATTAGGACATAGCAAAAATAAAGAGCTAGGCCGGTCAGCACCAGCAGGAATATAAGGCCTGTGCGATTCCTGAGTCTGTTGGCATTTTCGGACACAGATCGTTCCTTCAGATGGTTCGAGCTTTCCCACCTCGTACCCATCGGCTCAGCTGCGGACTACGGCCAGCCCATGGCTCGCCTGTTCTAGCTGCCGCGCGTTCTGGTAACCGACCGCCGCAAAATAGAGGATGCGGTCAAAAAAGCGATCAAATGAGTGCAGCAAGTCCATGCCGCCAAGCATGTCGACTGGCTCTGCGAACAATCCCTCCGCCTGCATGAATTCCCAGAGATGCTCTTTCGTCGCGCTTATAGCCCAGAGAAAATCAGAGTAGGGTACGCCCTGCTTCGCTCGTCTGATACCCAGCCCGATGTAGCGCTCTTCGATCTCTGATTCTGTCTTGTTCCGCAGCCAGTCATTGAGGTTGCGATATATCTCGTGGGATCGTCTTCGCAGTTCATCCGAAGGCACTCGCCGCAACAGCTCCACGCACCTGTCATCTTTCTTTATTCTGCGCATGAGGCCTTCAGACAAGGGCTCTGCGCGGACTTCGATGAGTTGGATCAGTTTGAAAGCGAACATAAAGTTCCTCCTGACGACGTATTCCAAGGGGCAGGCTGGATGTATCGCCAGCGCACGCCCGTCAATCTCTGATCGCATCGTGCCGTTCTCAGCCGGGAAGCGTTTCCGGTCCCAGCTGACATCCTTCAAGCGCGGCGCAACCATCTCAAACCTGCAACATTCTCAAAAGTCAGCCAAGTCCCCGGTGGGAAGAGCCACTCGAACCGCGTTCGCCACCGCAGCCAAATCAATGATCTCCTGCAGGATGGCTCCCTCCAGCGGAGGGAGGTAGCCAAGCGCAGCGGCTATCATGCCCAGGACGCTGGCCACCATCCCTCCGACGGCGCTCTGCAGTGCGATCGAGCGCATCCGATGACTGACATGAATGAGCTCATCCACCTTGCCCAGTGAGGTGGTTAAGATCACGGCATCGGCGGCCTCGGAGGTAATGTCACTGTTTGCCCCGAAGGCAACACCCACGGTTGCAGTCATGAGTGCGGGGGCATCGTTAATTCCGTCGCCGATGAAGAGGGTTCGAGCCTTTCTGGTTTCTTCCTCTACAATCGCAACTTTCTGTTCCGGTGTTTGTCCTGCATAAACTTCAGAGATTCCGACTTCCTGCGCCAGGTAGCGGACCTCCGATTCCCGGTCTCCGGAAACCAACAGAACTCGGTTCACCTGATGCTTCGGGTTCAGGTGGTGGACGAAGGGCTTCGTGTCCTGACGAGGCGCATCGTGAAAATGAAATGTCCCGGCATACTGCTCGTCTATAAAGACAAGGCACTCCAGTCCCGAAACCAGGGGAGGAAGTAGTGAAAGCAGCTTGGGATCCACTTTGCCGCGTCCGGTGATGCGCACGCTTCTGCCCGCCACCAAACCGCGAAGACCGTCTCCCGGTTTCTCCTGCATCTGGCCGACCTCCAGCAAGGCCAGCTTAGCGTCGTGTGCGGCACGCACCACTGCGCCGGCCAGTGGGTGCTTGGAAAACTGTTCAAGACTAGCCGCCGCCTGCAAGACCTGGTCTTTGGTAAAACCGAGCCCGCACAACACACCGGTCATCTGAGGCTGGCCGTAGGTCAGCGTCCCCGTCTTATCGAAAATGAGGGTACGACAGGTAGTGATCTGTTCCAACGCTGCTGGATTCTTGATGATAATGCTGTGCCTCGCGGAGAGCGAAATGGCCCCAATCACCGCCACCGGGATCGCGAGGATAAGGGGACATGGAGTGGCGATGACGACGACAGCCAGAAAGCGGCTGGAGTCCCCGGTCAAAAACCAGGTGAGCCCGGCAACCCCCACAGCCAATGGTGTATACCAGGCTCCTAGTCGGTCTCCCATGCGGCGAAGCTGTGGGCGTTTGTCCTGGCTCTGCTCCATGACTTGCATGATCTTGGCGTATCGTGAATCAACGGCCAGTTTCTCGGCTTCTATGGTCAAGGCCATGTCGCCATTGATTGCTCCGGACAGAACCTTCGAACCTGGAGTCTTGGAGATCTCAAAAGGCTCACCCGTCAGATAGGACTCATCCATTACCCCATGCCCTTCGACGACTACTCCGTCGACGGGACAGATCTCATGTGGCAACACAATGATGTGATCAGCAACTTGGATCTGTTCGAGTTTGATGTCCTGAACCGAAGGTCCAAGTTGACGGTGCGCAACTTGCGGCATGCGCTTGGCCAGGGCATCGAGGACTGAGGATGCTTTGCGCGTGGCGAACTGTTCCAATGCCGTTCCACCGGAAAGCATTAGAACGATGATTGATCCCACAAGGTACTGGCCCATGGCAACGGAGGCGACGATCGAGATGCCGGCCAGCAAGTCCGACCCGAACTCCCGCCGCCAGATTCTTCCCCCCAGGCTCCAGAGGATTGGAATTCCGCCGACAGTCAGCGCAAAGAACAGCGGGGCCAGATAAATCGGCGGCGGCAAGTGAGTTGAATAACGGAGAATCAGGTGGGCAGCGATTGCGATCACGGTCAGGACTGCGATGTAGGTCTCCCGCGCGAGCGAGATTGGTGTTTTGGCGGGAGTGATCGCGGTAACGGACATAAGAGCTAGGCGGCCAGAGTGCAGTCCGGAAATGATTGCCCTGAAGCATCTTCAGTTCGATTTGACTCGTCCAGAACATGTTTCTTTGAGCTTCTAGGCCCATACGATACGTGCTCGATTCTCAGCCTTCTAACACCGCCGGGAATTTTGGCCTCTATGATGTCTCCAGTTCTGTGACCGATCATTGCAATCCCCAGCGGCGCAAGCACTGAAATAAAGCCTCGCGAGACTCGTGCCTCGTCAGGAAAAGTCAACGTGTACAGTCCCTTCCGGCGCGTATGAAAATCGAGAACGCGGACACTGGAATTCATCCGGACTAAATCTCGGGGAACTTGATTCGGACGCCTGACCTCGGCGCTCTCCAGTGCCTGATCGAGAAGATCAAGCTGTCTTTGATCTCGCAAGAGAGAATGCTTGAGAGCTTCGACCAAACGCCTGAGCCTCTCCATGTCGCCATCCGTGACGATAATGGAACGGTCTGTCATGATGAACTCCTTTACGGTCTTACCTGTCTGAGCCTATGCGGCCTTCTTTTTGGCGATCTCAGATTCGACCGCAGCCTGGCTCTTCTTGGGAAGAATTTCCAAGCCCGCTGGCTTTGCCTTCCTGCGGGCTTCGTTTATATGCGTTTTGATTTCAAACCCTATGGCAAGAGCTACAGCGCCCCACAAGACCCATGCCAGAATTGTTGCAGGATCCAAAGGGCACCTCCTTATCAGTGGTGCTCAGCAATCGGTCGTTCGCCGACGGTCACCACCGGACACGGAGCCAGAGCTACGACCCGATGTGCAGTTGAGCCGAAGTGACTTGCCATCGGTGCCAAAGTTCCTACTCCTCTCACGCCCATGACGATGAAGTCAGCTGACAAATCAGCTGCCAGGTTCACAAGGCGTTCTGAGACGGCTCCGATCTCTACGACCAACTCCGGCCGATAAAGTAATTCGGGTTCGGAAGGGATCATCTGGCGCAACCGATTCTCGGCCAATCGAATGGCCTGACGGGTCGAGTCGTTGAACTCTCCTTCCATGATGTGTGCCAGGGTGATATGCGCTTTGAATTCATGCGCCAGTGACACGGCGAATTCGATCGCTCGCACGGAGGGTGGGGAGAAATCAGTCGCACAAACGATGCTATGAACTCCCGCCGAGGCCAGTGTTGTGACATGCGGTCCGATTGTGAGCACCGGGCAGGACGACTCTCGAATTACTTCTTCAGCGATCGAACCGAGGGCTACCTTGCCCCATCCTGCGCGGCTGACCGTGCCTAAGACGACCAGATCGGCGGAATAGGTTTGCGCCCATCGTTCGAGCACGTCCGCCACCTTTCCCTCTCCCAACAGCGGGTCACAACGCAAGCCGCGACTCCGGAGAGCGCTGATGATCTGATTCAGGGTGTATCCGGCAAAATCTTCGACTTCCTTCAAGACGCGGCCCACGGATACGGCAGACGCAAAAGCATAAGCCATAGGGGGAATGACATGAGCCGCGTAAAGTTTTGCTCCATACCGGTCTGCCAGCGCGGCAGCAAACGGCAGAGCCCGGCTGGCCGACACCTCAAAATCGGTTGCGAACAGAATGTTCTTGAGTGCGATCTGCGGTTTTAGCTCGAGGACTTTCATCTCTTCTCTCCCCCTTTACTGCAGTCCTCGCGAACCCCGGCTTCCTCCGGGATCAACCGCTCTAGTCGTTCTCCACGCGCAGATTGTTTTCTACCGAGAACACGCCGGACACACTATTGGCTTGCATTCCAGCGACTTGTTTCTCCATTTGGCGAGCCACGACGCCTTCCAGCGTGACGTGGCCATTGTCTACGACGATGTGAATCGGCGGAACGGCACGCAACTGATACTGCGAGAGCACACTGTGCCCATAGATCTTGCGATAGGTCGCGCGCCGTATGCGGTCATCGTTGGGTGATACGGGCAAGACCTTGATCTGGTTGTCCACTCGCTCGACGCCTTCAATCTCTCGCACCGCTCTTTCCGCGTCTGCCTTCAGCGTCGGACGGCTCACTTCTCCGAGCAAAGTCAAAGTGCCTTCCGGGGAAACCTTGTACAGCAGATTGTCGAACACGCCATAGAACGGAAGCATCACCAGTTCGTGGTGCACTTCTTTGACAATGCGATCAACTCCCTTCTGGCTCAAAACTGCGCTGCGAGTGGATTGCGTTGATTCCTGCGGAGTACTGTCCGCGTAGACTGCCACGCTCAAGAGCAAGACAGCCAGGATCAGTGTGGTTTTCATGGCATCCTCCAAACTTTGTGATGAAAGGGCCGCTGTTGCCCTGTCTCCAGCAGCGCCAGCGGCCATCCTGTGTCGTTTCCGGGATCGTGCCACATCAGCTACCTGATCCACTGTGGGAAGCCTCCAGCTTGTCGAGGCGGTCATCTGCATTGTGGTAATCCATGATCGTGTCCACCGTCTGATACAGAATGTCCGCTTGTGCGGATAAGTCGGCCACCGTCTCTTTGTACTGAGGCTGTATCAGGTTCCGGCGTCCATCGCGGAGCAGTTTAATGGCGTCGGTGGTCCCAGATGCCAATGCCACCAAGTGGGGGCGAACTCTCTCAATAGCCATTTGCTGGGCTTCGCTGGCTTGTGGTTTCGCTCCCTCCAGATCGGTCAGCAATCGGCCCATGTCGTTGATGTCATGCCGGAGATTGTTTAAATGGTAGGCATGGCTTTCCCAGCTCGTCCCATGGTTTTGTGCGAGGGACAGCAAGTCTTCAGCACTGCGACTGACGTCCGCGGCCTGCTGCTCAAACACAGACAGATGGCCTGCCACCTCGCGTACCGTCGCCGGGTCAGGAGTGGAGTTGTTCGTGTCGGCCTTGAGCGCGGCCGGCGCAGCGATCGTCGCCGCCACCAGGCACGATGCCAGTAGAATGTTCTTGTATCTCATATTCATTCCCTCCTTCTAACTGATTTGGTTAGCGTTGACTTGTGAGTTCTCCGAGGCCGTGGCTGCGTTCATTGGTGATCGAATTTGGCCCTGCTTCACTTTTGGCCTCCGTCGCCTGCTTCCATTCCAATCCGTCACCTCCCAGCGGAGCTACGCGTCAACGTAGTGTTGGATCATGGGTTGTACAGTCCGCGGTTTCGCGTGGCGACTCCGCAGGATCTCGGCCATGCACGGACCAGCCAGTTCGGGGTTCACCACTCCGGTAGCCACAGCGATCTCGAGCAGCCCCATTGAGTTCTCTCCGCTCTCCACCAGCAGGCTTTGCGCAAGCAATCGGAGTTCGGGGTCCCTCGATTCGAGACCCTCAACCAATTCCCATCCCGCTTCCGGATCGGCCGTCTTCCGCCATAGGATGCCGCAGGCCAGCATGTAATCGACTTCCATGGTGAACCTCCTTAGGGATTTCAACTTCTCACGTGATCGCATTCAAGCTGCCGGGAGCCGCTTCCCGTCGCAACCCAGACGAACCCTAACCATCTCGACAATCTGCCGAAAACAGTGTTTGCGCACAATGTCCTGCGCGCCCCCAGCTTCCAGTCGAGTGAAGTCAACCACTTCGGGGGCGCTCGATTGCATGACGATGCACGGAGTTCGCTCTTCTCTTTGCTGAAGCGTCTTCAGCACCTCCTCGCATTCGGCATCGGGCAAGTATTCGTTGACCAGCACCAAGTCGAAAGCTCGCGAATCAAGCAGCTTCAGGGCTTCCTTCGCAGTCCATACCGTTGTGGTGTCGAACCCCGCATCCTCTAGAAGCCCCTCAAGAATGATGAGGACATCTTCGTGACAATCCACGATCAGAATTCTTTTTCGCGCCGATTTCATGACTACGATCCTCACTCCGTAGGCTGAAGGGCCACTCGTTATGGAGACTGGTGCTTTTCGCATCTCACCGCTGTCAGCGAAGCTCCGTGCATGTTGAGTGCCGGACATTGGCGAAGGACAAACGGTTACGAATCTTTACTCGTCAGGTTTTCGATTCGTCGAGGGGAGATGCCAAGCGACAGACAACAAAAGCGACTGACCCGTTTCGGAGTCGAGTCCCAGGTTCAGGCACCTGGCGTATGCGCAGATCTAAGGCCTTCGATGTCCGATACTTCTGACATTCGCGGTCCGATTTCTTTGACACATGTGGCCGGCGGGTGACACGGATGTTGGCGTTGATATTTGTTTTGTGCAACTTGTCCCTAGTCAAAGCTTGGTACCCGCCGTGCCCATGGTCAGACGTTCTCCTTGTGGTCGGAGTTTCGAAGACGCTACCGAAACGAGAGTCACGGGTGACCTGACCGGATTTCACGTCCGCTTTGGAACGTCAGAACAGGCTTGCCTTTTTCGGAGTACTTTCTTTCGGCACGAGAAGAGCATAAGCAACGGATGCGCTCGGTCCCAGCGATCTGTGACGACGCACACACATCGCTGGGAGTGCGTCGCTTTCGATCTCCACCAATGAATTGGAGTACGAGCACTCTCGCCAGGGAGTCACGAGACTCGTACAGGGAAGAACACCAATGGCGAATCCCGATGGAAATGAGAATTGGCAGGCTCTTTATAGGGAAGCCGTATTCGAGCCCGATCGCAAGAAAGTCAAGACACGGGTCGCCCAGGCTCAGATGGCCATCCATCGTCGAGCCCGGGAGTTGTGGTACTCCGGGGCGCAAGAACCGACTGAGCGACGCCAGATGGATGCGGCCGCCCATTTCCTGGGAATCCTCCGCGTGATCGGAGAGAAATGGTGACGCACTGGTGTTGTCTCGCTCGCATTCAACCACACGCAGTGGCGCAACACTGGCGGCACACGGATCTGCTTAGGGAGAGAAAAGGTTCATAGCTAGTGCTTTTCCTTCATTTATTGATTGCTTTGACTCCTTTGGACCGAGGTGTGACTCATGAAACCAGTTGGCACTATCAGCACGGGAGTTCTGCTGCTCCTTCTCGGGACCGCAGCTCCGACGAACGCACAGCGGGACGAGCCGCAAGAAGCTAAGCGCCCAAGACAAGAGCAGCCAGCGAAAAATGAAAAGCATCGGGACATAAGACAACAGCCGCGAGACAGGACCCAGCAGCGACAGAGCGCCCCGGAGCCGCGACGGAACCAGAGCAACCAGCAACAACGGCGCGCGCAGAAACAGCAACAGGACCGGAGCACCCGAATGCAGCAGCGTCCTCGGCAACCGGACCAGAATCAGCAAGAGCGCGCTCAACGTCCGGCCATGAAACAGCCGCAACGGCATGAGGGCTATCGAGCTTCACAGCAAAGGCAGCGTGTACAGCAAGGTAAGCACCGGGAAGTGTGGCAGCAGCATCGCGCCCGTGACTGGCGGTCCGAACACCGCGACTGGCGGGAACGTGGTGGTTACAGCGGCTACCGCATTCCTGATGAGCACTATCGCGGCAACTTTGGTGCGAATCACTGGTTCCGCATCCACACATACCCGATCGAAATATATGGCGGGCACCCGCGCTTCAGGTACGCCGGTTTTTGGTTCGGTCTCATGGACCCATGGCCAGAGTACTGGGCGGACGACTGGTACGAAAACGATGATGTCTATGTCGTTTACTCGGAAGATGGCTATTACTTGTACAACCGGAGGTACCCCATGGATCGGATCGCAATCACCGTATATGTGGACTGAGGCACTTGCGGACGCCAGCAGCGGCGGCTCGGCCATAACAACCACGACTACGAAATCGCGGAAATCATTGGAGCGAACGGGAGAAACAACTATTGCCAAAGGCTGCACTGGATTAGTGAACAAGCCGCAGCCAATTCTCTGACAACTGTCCAAGGAGGAAGAATGTATTTAAGAAATCTTTCCACAATCATCATAATCTCGCTGATTTTATTGTTATCTCTCTTGCGACCCGCGGCCTTTGCGCAAACCCTGACAACGGGTGACGTTATAGGAACAGTTTACGACCCCATGCGGGCGGCAATCCCAAATGTCACGGTGACCCTGAAAAACCTGGACACAGGAACGACACAAACGACCACAGCAAACGCGGTAGGCTTTTACACCTTCAAACTGCTAAGGCCGGGACGCTATGAGATCTCAGCCAAGGAAACCAGTTTTGCCGAAGTCAAGGTCCCAACCACCGTCGGATTGGGGCAAACCACGACTGCAGATCTCATCATGCCGCTGTCGAAGACTGCTGAAGTAGTGGAGGTATCCGGGGTCGCTCCGGTCGTGACTCAAACGGCTAGCGTGAATACGTCGTTCTCGCAATTGGAGCTGGCTCAATTGCCCAGTGCGGGCGGCGACATCACCAATATCGCGCAGACCAGTCCGGGCGCGGTAGTGAATGTCACCGGTGGCTATGGGAACTTCACCGTCAACGGCTTGCCGGCGACTTCGAACCTGTTCACGGTGAACGGCGAGAACAACATGGACCCCTACTTTAATATCAACAACTCAGGCGCCAGCAACCTCACGTTGGGAAACAATGAGGTTCAGGAAGCTACCGTGATCAGCAATCCCTACGGTGGAGAATACGGCCAGCTCTCGGGCGCGCAGGTTACGTACATCACCAAGTCCGGCTCCAACGAGTTTCACGGCAATGCCCAATATTGGTGGAATGGGCGTGCGGTCAACGCGAATGGCTGGATGAACAAGAACAGCCAGATGCTCGATGGGCTCTCCAATCAGACTCCATTCTCGAATGCCAACCAGTGGGCAGGGTCGCTGGGTGGACCAATCTGGAAAAACAAAACTTTCTTCTTCTTCAACCTCGAAGGTACGCGCTTTGTCCTGCCCAATACGATTCCCGTGATCGTTCCGACAGCGGCATTTACCACCGCTGTGCTGAGCAACATCCAATCGGTGCAGCCGAATGAGTATCAGAACTACACCACTATGTTCGACCTTCTGCGGAAGGCAAAAGGCGCCAGCACAGCCACGCCAATTTCGCTGACTGCTCCCAATCCGGGTGGCTGTGGAGATCTGGCGCCCGGCACTTTGTCCGGCTTTGACCCCACAACTACGCCTTGCGCGGCGCAGTTCACGGCGACGCCTACGGCTCTGTCGCACGAATGGACTATGAGCGCGCGTGTCGACCACAACTTCACGGACAATGACAAAGTATTTTTCCGCTACCGGATGGATCGCGGTCTTCAGGCTTCGGTCCTCGATCCCATCAGCTCCAACTTCAACGCCACTTCGAACCAGCCTTCGTTTGGAGGACAGTTTCAGTGGACTCACATCGTAGGATCCCACGCGACCAATGCGTTCATCGCTGCCGGCAGCCACTACCGGGCAATCTTCTCGCAGGATGCCGCCAAGGTAGCCCAGACCTTCCCCTATGGAGTGATCACCAGCGGGTCCGTGGAATTCGGCGGCGATCTTGGCGGGGGAGCCTACGGCTTCAACCAGCAGTTTGGGTACCCGCAGGGACGAAACTTCACGCAGTATCAATTCATTGACGACTTCGCCTGGAATCGTGGCAATCACAACTTGAAATTCGGCGCGAATTTCCATCGCTATGACGTCAGTGAGCACACCTTCTTCTACGTGAATCCCGCGGTCTATTTTGGCTACACCGGATCGGGAATGACTAACTTCGTGAACGGGCTAGCCTACCAGTATCGCCAGGCCGACGTGCTCTCGAGCAATGTTCCCATCGCCATGTGGTATCTGGGGGGATATGCCCAGGACGAATGGAATGCACGAAGAGATCTGAAGCTGACGTTGGCCCTGCGTTTCGAGCGAAATTCCAACCCGGTTTGCCAGATCAATTGCTTCGCCAACTTCAAAAGCAGCTGGTACGGTCTGCCTAGCTATCAAGCCGGGGCAGGTGCTGGCAATGTTCCGTACACTAACGACATCAGGTACAACCAGCATTCTGCATTCCCTGGTGTGGACACCGTTGTGTTCTCGCCGCGCTTGGGTTTCAGTTGGTCCCCCTGGGGCGATCCCAAGACGGTCGTCAGCGGCGGGGTTGGACTCTTCTATGATTCTCCGCCCGCGGGCCTGATCAGCAACATCCTCGGCAACCCACCAGTCTCGGCCATGTTCCGCGTGCGACCGAGCGGGGGAACTCCGGCTCTCGATCCCGGACCGAACGGCTCGGCGGCAGTCTATCAAGCTTCCGCCGCTGCCTTTAGAACTGGATTCACGAGCGGTCAGACGTATTCGCAGATTCGAGGGACTCTAGCCGCGCAAGGCGTATCGTTCCCGGCCCCTGCGTTCAGTTCCGTGGCCGGCACGCTGCACTCCCCGCGCTGGCAGCAGTGGAACCTGCAAGTCCAGAGGGAAATCAACCGCAAAACGGCGGTCACTCTCGGCTACAACGGAAATCACGGCATTCGCATTCCGTATGCGTCGTCCTGGCCCAATGCTTACGATCAGTACGGAGTGTTCCCCGGAATTCTGCCCGAATCTCCTGCGGTTCCTAACTATGGCAACGTCACCCAATACCAGAGCGGTGCCGTATCCAACTATCACGGGCTTACCTTGAGCCTGAAGCGGGAGATGTCGCAATGGGTGGCGGGCCGCTTCAACTACACCTGGTCTCACAATCTGGACGAAGTTTCGAACGGCGGCGTGTTCACTTATGGCGACTCGCTGCTGGGCCAAATCAGTCCTTATGGTCTCAGAGCCAACAACTACGGGAACTCCGACTACGACATTCGCCACAACGTCAGCGCAGACTTTGTCGTCACTCCAAGGCCCCACTTCGAGAACGGGATTCTTACGCGAATGCTCGGAGATTGGGCCTGGTCGGGGAAGATGTTCTGGCGCACCGGTTTGCCCTTCTCGGTAACGGATTCGAACTGGGTTTTGGGCAACGGTGGTGGAACCCTGCTAGCGCTCCCGCTGCTGGGAGGCGCAACTCCCGGAGCTTCCAGTTGCGGAGGCGCGAATGCCGGCTATAGTGGCGAGCAGCCGCGCTGCCTGGCCCCGAGCGCCTTCCTGGACAGCGCCGCCGATACTTTTGTCGGATATCCCAATTGGTCGACACAGCGGCGCAACCAGTATCGCGGGCCGGGCTACTTCAACATGGACATGAGCCTATTCAAGAACATCCGCCTGACCGAGACTTGGACCTTCTCCGTCGGCGCACAAGCCTTCAACGTGTTCAATCATCCGAATTTTGCGAATCCCGATTCAGCTCTGGGATCTTCGAACTTCGGGCAAATCACGTCGATGGCGGCAACCCCAACTAGCCCATACGGTAACTTCCTGGGTTTCGACTCGTCTCCGCGTGTGGTGCAGGTTTCGGCCAAGCTGGTTTTCTAAGCGGGTACTTAGGGAGAGTTACTCGGGAGAAAGGCCGACCGATAGGTCGGCCTTCTCCTTTTGGAAACTTGGATGAGTTAAATGTAATGTCCGATGGGTTGGACGCCCCAGTCCGATTCTTCTGACATGCAGCGCACAGCGGCCGAAATCGTAAAGGTGTTCGCTGTTTGTTCTGTGCAACTTGGCGCAAGCCGATGTTTGGCCCGCGCCGTGCCGTGTTCACGGTGAGCGAATTCTGTAATACAGGATCGCCGTCAGCTGAAAACTGAAATGGAGAACCCCGGTTTATGAAGAATTTTGTTTACTGTCTGCTCGCTTTCACGCTCATTTTGATTGCCCTGCCAATCGGGGCCAACGCGGCGACGAAAACTCTCGACAACCTGCAGGCCGGACTAAACGGCGAAAGCAATGCCCATGCGCGCTACCTCGCGTTCGCAGAAAAAGCCGATCAGGAAGGGTACGGCGAAGTTGCGAGTCTGTTCCGCGCTGCAGCCAAGGCTGAGGAAGTTCACGCCGCTAACCACGCCGCTGTGATCAAGATGATGGGCGGAACACCCCAGGCAAAGATCGAGACCCCGGTGGTCAAGTCGACCAAGGAAAACCTCGAAGCCGCTATCAAGGGAGAGTCTTACGAGCGCGACACGATGTATCCGGAATTCCTCAAACAGGCTCGCGTCGAGGGGAACAGAGATGCTGTTCAGACCTTCAACTACGCAAAAACAGCGGAAGGCGAACACGCCAAGCTGTATTCCGAGGCCTTGAACAATCTCCCCAAACTCAAAGGGTCCAAAGCGAACGACTACTTCGTGTGCATGGTGTGTGGGTACACGACGACGAAACTGGATTTTTCGAAGTGTCCGTCGTGCTTCACGCACAAAGACAGGTACGAGAAAGTCAGCTAGCGACCGGGTCGTCGAAAGGGCTTCCCGATTCTTCGGGGTAAGGAGTTCTTATGCTTCAATTTGCAGCAATTCCGAGTTGGGATGCGTTGCACCCATTGGTCATTCATTTTCCGATTGCTCTTTTGCTCGTCGCCCCGGTCTTCATAGTCGTGGGTGCTGTGCTGACGCCTGCCAAGGGCCGTTCTTACCTGATGGCCGCGATGGTGCTGCTGTTGGTTGGAACGGCGGCAATCTTCGTGGCGGTCCAGTCCGGAGAAGCTGCAGGCAAGCTCGCGGAACGCGGCCCGGGAATCGAACAAGTCCTCGACACCCACGAGTCTCTGGCCGAGCGTACGCAAGCCGTTTTCAGTGTGCTGTCAGTCATATTCCTGGCGCTGTTGGCGGTTCCATGGTTGCTGAAAAGAGAGGACACTCGCCTGACGACAACCATTCTGCCGCTGGCTTTCCTGGTTCTGTACAGCGCAGGTGCTGTGCTGTTGGTCAATACCGCCCACAATGGCGGCAGGCTCGTGCACGAATTCGGCGTTCGGGCGATGGTGACTTCGACTCCCGCAGACACCAGCGCTGCGCTTCCGGCGGCGACGCAGGAGAAGGACTAAGCCGAAATGAAGACTGGCTCAAAGGCGCTTCGAATCGTTGAATGCGGACTGCTCTTGTGTGGTTTGCTGATGCTGGCCCTGTTTGCTGCCGCCCGCATTCACAGGTTCGTCATGTTCCGCACAGAGATGGCGAACTTCGAAGCCCGCCAACTTGAGTCCGGCGAGGGAGGCACTGCGGGAATAGAAGCGATTGAGGGCGCTAGCCAGATCACTGGCCTTAATCGGGTGCAGAGCGCCGAATACGCGGACTGGTCAATTCAACGGACTAGGTCGTATCGAGCCAGCCTCGGCAAGCCAGTTGAATCGCTTGCGGTCCTACGGATTCCCGCATTGCATTTGGAGGTTCCGATCTTCGATGGCACGGATGAGATCACATTGAACCGCGGGGTTGGCCGAATCGCCGGCACTTCATTCCCGGGAAAGGGCGTGAACATCGGCATCGCCGGACACCGGGACGGGTTCTTCCGCAGCCTGAAAGACATCCACACGGGAGACGCCATTGAGTTGGTCACAGTTTCTGGAAAAGATGTTTTCATCGTGGACCGAATTCGAGTCACCAGCCCCGCCGATGTTGGTGTATTGCGACCTCGAACCAGGGACTCGGTCACTCTGGTGACATGCTACCCGTTTTATTTCGTCGGGCCTGCTCCACGCCGCTTCATCGTCGAAGCGTCCTTGCGGCAATGAGCCCCTGCAAGATGAGAAACAAACAGAAGATTACCGCTGTTGGAAGGAGAAAAACCAATGAAACAATCCAAGCACACTCTATTCAGCTTAGCATTTGCCGTACTGGCGTTTCTTTGCGCGATGACTGTGGGCGCCGCCGCCCAGGACATAACGCACCCATCCACCACGAAGACAATCGAGCCGCCGACGCACAAAGTTAAAACGACTCATGTCCAGAACGCGGAAGTCATCCACGTGTCCGGACATCAGGTTGTTGTGGAACTCGAGAGCGGCAAATTTGAGCTGTTGAATCTGGGCCAGGACTTCAAGTTCCAAGTCGATGGCAAGGACCTTAGCGTGCATCAACTGACTCCCGGAACGAAGCTGTCTCAGGAGATTCACACAGTCACTACTCCGCAAGAAGTCACAACCCTGAGAACGGTGAACGGAAAGGTGTGGCACGTCAATGCTCCGCATGTGATCTTGTCGTTCCCCGGCGGTGAGAACAAAGCCTACACGGTGCCGGACGGTACCGTGTTCAAAATCGACGGTAAGGACAAGACGGTATTCGAACTACGCAAAGGTATGAACGTATCAGCAACGGTGCTGAAGGTTGAGCCTATACAATCGATGACCACCCACACAGTTGTAACCGGTGAAGCGCCTCCGCGGCCGAATGTGGCATTTGAAGGGCCTGTGCTCATTGAACCCGACAGAGAGGCCCCGGTCGTGACCGCTGCCGTGGAGGAACCAGCGCTGCAAGAGCTGCCGAAGACCGCCAGCCTTGTACCGTTGGCTGGACTGCTGGGTTTCTTGTCAGTAACCTTGGGCATGGGTCTGAGAATCGTCCGCCGCATTACGACGGAATGACTCGTACGGATCTTTCATGGCGGCCAGGCTTGCAGAGCTGACCGCCTTCTCTTGGAGCCACAGTCTTGTTCTCTTGACTCGGACATCGGGGAGTACTCTAATCAAAAGTGGCGCAAGACACACCAGAGTCGCAACCCGTACCCGCGCTGGCTCGCTTCGATTTCGAGTCGTTCCGCCAGCAAGAGATGGTTTTTGCAACTCTGAACCTCTTTGTCCTGGCTGGACTCCTGCTACTTCACTCGCTGTTTTCTTCCCTCCTGGGGCCACCATCGCCCGCCTTGCTGCTTACGCTGGGGGCTGCATTTCTGTTCAAGATGCTGGAATTGCTTTGGCTTTGGGGCAGCGTCGAGACTTATAGCGAAGTGCTGGCCGACATTGTCGTTTGGATTTCAATCTCCCTGAATATCACCCTGGCCCTACTCCTAACGTTCTTTACGAATCGGGGAGATAGTCCATACTTCGTTCTGCTGGCCTTGCCTGTCTTGCAGGCCGCTTACCGCTTCAGCCTTCCCGCCTGCATCGGGGTGATTGCGGCTGCGGATTCCATGACCTTCTTCTGGGTCTGGCATTTTGCAACGTTTCATCCGCCGGTCCAAGCCAGCGAGTACCTTGAAGCCGGCGTCATCTCCTTTGTGTATGCACTGATGGGGCTGTTGGTCTGGCTGCTCGTCGACCAACTTCGAAGGGATCAAGGAAAGCTGGCCGATAACCTGCGGGAATTGGAGCGCACGCGTGAGCGACTCATGGTCGAAGAGAAACTGGCCGTGGTGGGCCGGCTCTCAAGCGCTGTGGCCCATGAAATCCGCAACCCTGTTTCTATCATCGCCAGTTCACTGGTCACGGCCGACCGCCCCGAGATCGGAGAACAACAACGACGAGAAATGCACTCCATCGCACGTAATGAAGCAGCGCGATTGGAAAAGCTGACCAGCGATTTCCTCTCTTATGCGCGTCCGAGTCAGCCGAAGCGGACCCCGGTTGCCCTGGCCGACGTAGTAGGCTACATCGCCGAGATTGCCAACGTTCAAGCTTCCAAGAAAGAAATCTCGATCTCGATCGAGAGCGGCCATGGCTTGCAGGCTAATCTTGACCGTGAACAGCTACAGCGGGCCCTTCTGAACCTGCTGCTTAACGCGATCGATGCCACACCAGTTGGGGGAAAAGTCGCGGTCCGCTGTAGGCGTCCATCGGGCCAAGGTGTGGAACTGCAGGTGGAAAACTCAGGCGACCCGATTCCGGACCAAGTGCTGTCCAGAATCTTCGAACCTTTCTATACGACGAAACCGCACGGTACGGGTCTCGGACTAGCGATTTCGAGAAACATTGCGAGGGTTCAAGGCGGAGACCTGATCGTAGCCCGGAATGACCCCGGACACGTATGCTTCACCATGACGGTTTCCGATGAAGCATCGGCCGATTCTGGAGCTACCAGCCATGGCTAGACTATTAATTGTGGATGACGAGCCTAACTTGCGCCGCGTCCTAACCTCAGAGCTCCACCTCGACGGCCACACAATCGATGAGGCGGACGGCGTCAGCGCCGCCGCGCCTCTTCTGGCGGAGCGCGAATACGACGCGGTAATTACAGATCAGAAGATGCCCGATGGAGACGGACTGCGAATTCTATCAGTCGCTCAAGAGAACGATCCGTCGTTGCCAGTCATTTTCCTTACCGCGGTTCCGACGATCGAGCTTGCTGTCGAGAGCATGCGGAAGGGAGCCTTTGATTTCATCACAAAGCCTTTTAATCCTGAGGTTGTCAGGGCAACCGTGCGGCGCGCCTGCGAGCGGACGAATCTGGTTCGCGAGAATCAACTGCTCAAGTCCACGGTCGGCAGCCTGCTGGGGGCCGATACCATTTACGGAAACAGCGCCGAGATTAAGAATGTACGCGAGCATATTGCCAGCGTGGCCCCGACCGATGCAACGGTTCTGATCGTAGGCGAAACTGGAACCGGTAAGGAGCTAGTAGCCAGGGCCATACATCGAAACAGCCGTAGGGCCCAGAAACCTCTGATTGCGGTCAACTGCGCAGCTTTCACCGAAACTCTCTTGGAGAGCGAACTCTTTGGACACGAAAGAGGAGCCTTTACCGGAGCCGATCGAGCCCGCCAGGGTCTGTTTGAAGCTGCTCATGGCGGCACCCTTTTTCTGGACGAAGCAGGCGAAATGTCGGCGGCAGCTCAGGCCAAATTGCTTCGTGTCCTGGTCGATGGCCAGGTGCTGCGCGTCGGGTCCACCCAGACACGTACTGTCGATGTGCGGGTCCTGGTTGCAACCCACCGCAACCTTGAGGAACGAGTGCAGCAAGGACTCTTCCGACAGGATCTCTACTATCGCCTGGCGGTTGTTCCCGTTCGCATTCCACCGCTCCGCGAACGCAAAGAGGACATTCCCGGCCTGTGCGAGATCTTGTCAGCCCAGATTGCCAAGGACCTGAAGGTCCGGCCCAAGCGCGTGAACCCGGAAGCTCTGCAGAAGATCGCGAACTACTCGTTTCCCGGAAACATACGGGAGTTACGGAACCTTTTGGAGCGGGCGCACATCTTGGGGCACCGTGAGGAAATTACCGCGGATGAACTCCCCGTAGACGATAAAGCCTACAAGGCATCTGAATCCCAGAAGATTGAGATGCGCGATTGGCTTCGAACCTTGCCAGCTAGCGTCGATCTCCGTGAACTCCTCACCGCCTTCGAAAAAGGTCTTATTGAGCGAGCATTGGAACAGGCAAATGGCGTGCAGGCCGAAGCAGCCAGGATGCTGGGAGTTTCGCGCAGCGACATAGGCTACAAAGTCGCAAAATATGCGATAGGGCGACCAGTGGATGCCACCTAGTAGAGAGCCCTGTTAAAGTTTCGTCTTGGCTTCTTGCTGTCGTCCGGCGTTGCTGGCCTGCCCGGCGGCGCCTTTCCTACCGAGTGCGTTTCGGCGAAAACCGTAGGCCACGTTTTCCTTGAAGATCAATTCAGACTTCCGCCTGACCAACTGGTAGCGGCTCGTGCCGCTCCTCCGGTTTCCCCCCTGTACAGTGTAGTTCGTGCAGTGTTGTTGATTTCCGCAGTTTGCAACGACAGTTTTGACTTTCCTATGGTTCGAGACCGCTGAAAAAGTTCCTCTTGACTTCGGCATAGAATGGCTGATAAATCGTTTCACTATTGGGTTTTCCGCTACCCAGCAGCGCTGTGTCGTCCCATCCGTGCCGTTCATGAGGTCTGTCGATATGACCAGATTGTGTCGCATGCTACTGGAGGCGTCGCTCGGCGGCTGTCTTGTGGCCGCATCTTTCATTGCCCAGGCCCACGCCCAACTCTATACCGGCTCAATTTCAGGCACCGTGACCGACTCCTCGGGAGCGGTGGTGCCAGGAGCACACATCTCGGCGACTGACGTGAACAAGGGCTTCGCCTTTCCCGGCACGACCGACGGCTCCGGGCACTACTTGCTGCGCAGCATTCCGCCGGGAACTTACAACGTGTCGGCCGAGGCGGCGAACTTCGAGAAAGAGCGCAAGACGGGAGTTGTGATCACGGTGAATCTGAACGCCACCGTCGATTTTTCTTTGAAAGTCGGCGCCGCCACGCAAACGGTCGAGGTGCAGGCGCACGCCGTCGAGTTGCAGACCCAGGACGCCACCACGGGACAGGTGGTGGACAGAAGGTTCGTGAACGATTTGCCGTTGGCGGACCGGGATTTTGCGCACCTGGTGTTTCTGGCTCCCGGTGTTGTCGAGACCAATGCGCCAGGGTCGAGCGGATCGAACGGCGGAATCAATTTCAATTCCAATGGCAGCCGGAATTCCACGGCCGACGTGCTGATCGACGGCGCGAGTGCGACGAATTTTGAGCAGAACAGCGGACTGATGAACGTGCCGTACAATCCTTCGGTCGACTCGGTCGAAGAATTCAAAGTCGAACAGGCCAATTTCACCGCCGAGATGGGTTTTGCGGGCGGAACCATCATCAACGTCGTTACCCGTTCGGGGACCAATCAGTTTCACGGCAGTGTTTACGAATTCCTGCGCAATTCCGCGACCGATGCCAATCAATGGTTCAATCCGAATAACACGCCCATTGCGGCCTTGAAGAGAAATATTTTCGGTTTCACCCTGGGCGGTCCCATCCGGAAGAATAAGACGTTTTTCTTCGTCGATTACGAAGGCACGAGGTTAACGCAAGCTTCCGCCTCGGGAAGTATGGGCGTTCCGTCGCTGTGCGAAAGAGGAGAGGGTCCCTGCCCCGCGGGAAATCAAGGATTGGGAAACTTCAGCGAGATTTGTTCCCTGCAAGATGATGCCACGGGAAGTGGAAGCAATGCACACTGGGACACGAATTCCGCTAGTCCGACTTTTGGCCAATGTTTGGACTCGACCAACGCCCCGTTCGCACCCGGCCAGTTATGGGATCCCTACTCCGGCTTTTTCAATCCGAATCCCGTTCAAATCGTTCAGGGGCAGCCTGTGCAACTTGGCGCCGGAGCGCAGCGGAACACCTTCATTCCGTTCAACGATTTTTCGAGCTTCACCAGTGCAGGTAATCCGAACCTGGTGGGAACGCCATTTCAGCCGGCAGCAGGCCCCGGTAACCTGATCAATCCCGCAGCCCGCGCTTTGCTCCTGCTGTTTCCCCACCCTACGGTCAATGCCACCGACATTGTTACCCTGCAAAATTCCAATTTCTTCAGTTCGGGATCGAGTAAGAATTCGAATAATCAGTTCGACATCAAAGTGGATCATCGCTTCAGTGACCACGACCTGCTCAGCGTCCGGTATTCCGAAGGATGGAGCAGTTCCACCAGTTTCAACTGCTTTGGCAATATTGCCGATCCCTGCACCAGCGGCCCCGGTAACGCTACTCGCCACACTGCGACCATCAATCACACGCACACGTTCAGTCCGACGCTGGTGCTTAACCTTGTGTTCGGTTACGTTCGCGGATTTGATAACGCACCTGGCATCAAAGGTTCGTACCCAAGCATCGGCTCCTCCTTCGGTCAGCTGGGGCTGCCCTCCTATCTGAATAACGGGTTCGGCGTCCTTCCTGCGATACAGCTCAGCGGCTACGGTTCTGGAAATGCCGGGAACAACATCGGAACGCAGACCTTCAGCATTACTCGAGAGGGTCAGGACTCCGCCCATCTGGGAGGAGCGCTGAGCTGGGTGCGCGGCCTTCATGAATTCAAGTTCGGCGGCGAAGGACGGCTGCACCGCATTAACCACGGCAACCCAGGCTGGCCCGCGGGCGACTTCTCGTTTGACTTTTCCAGCACATCGCAATTCGCGACACAGTTCAGCACGAACAACAATGGCTTCCCGCTTGCCGGCGGGGACGCGTTGGCTAGCTTTCTTACGGGCGTGGGATCGCCGAACTTCAGCGGTGGCGGTTGCACTCCGTGTCAGCAGGGGTTCGACAATTTTGTCAGCACCCAGAGTTTTCAATACGCTGCTTTTGTCCAGGATAACTATCGAGTCACTCCCAAGCTGACGCTAAATCTGGGCTTGCGCTACGAGTTGAACCTGCCCCGCACGGAGCGCTTCAACCGCATGAACTGGCTCGATCCCAATGCTGTATCTCCTCTGCAGGTGCCGGGACTTCCGACGTTGCACGGCATCGAAGTCTTTGCCAG
>Ga0209698_10000087_pt1 | contig 86528 bp, 67 predicted proteins | sample LitLauG_LLR_2012_FD_187203 | JGI IMG/M metagenome (GOLD analysis project Ga0209698, IMG submission 187203) | Freshwater sediment microbial communities from Pennsylvania, USA - Little Laurel Run_MetaG_LLR_2012 (SPAdes) (version 2) | ecosystem: Environmental > Aquatic > Freshwater > Creek >... | reverse complement strand
TTTCGGAGGAGGGGGCGCCAGTGGAAGCTGGTAGTGAATTCTCTTCGCTTCGATCGTTTGTCTCCGCCCTCCCGAAAGGGGAACAGATCGTCCTCGCTGTGCCGGATGGCGCGTCCGCGACGGCGCTCGCGACGCGGGTCTGCGCATGGTCTTCCTCCGTACTTCTCCCGAACGCCGTATTCGAGGCATCGAATCCTGCCGGTGCGCTCGTTATCGCCCGCAAGTCAATCGCTTCGATCACCCCCAGGAACCTGCTCGTCATTGACGTCCCCTCCGATCGCGGGAAAGGAGTCTCCGGGGAGCGCGGCATCCTCGGGTTGTATGACAGGTTCGCGCCCCTTCTGAAGAAGCGCGGCATCCGCTCCCTCTGGGTTGTGAGGAAAGGTTCTTTGTCCGACAAGGCGGTCGGCGCACTCAAAGACCGCCCCTGGTTCTTCATCGATTGTATTCCCGCCGGATCCCATCTCTACTCTCAGTGCATCACGGCGCGCGGGATGTTCGGACCCGGTCTCTTCCAGCCGAGGAGAATCGACCTCAACCACCCCGATCTCTCCCTGTCTCCGCCTGTGCTCCCAGGCCTCGCGCCTTCTCTCTCCCGGGGGCCGAAGGCGCCGGAATCCCCCGCCGTCGTCCTCGATCTGCTCCAGGTACCCTACAGGGAGATGTTCCGCACCTCGCCTGAGGCCATCATCCTCTTCGATCAGGACGGGCGCGCCGCGGAGCTGAATCCGAAGGCGGTTGACCTCCTCGGTTATAAGGAAGAGGAGATCGGCGCGGTTCCTCTTTCCCGGATCGTGAGTCCCCCTTTCTACATGAGCGCCCTCAGGGCTCTCTCCATCTTCCGGAAGAAGAGGAAGGCGAACGGAGAACTGGAGCTCGTCAGGAAGAACGGACGGCGGTTCACGGCGGCGTTCTCCGTTTCATTCGTCGGTGGGTCGCGCGGCGCCCTCTTTCTCCGCGATATCTCGGGGGAGATAGGGCGGGTCGAGGAAGTGCAGAAAGAGCGTGACCGGCTTTCCGCGCTGTCGGAGGTGTCTCCTGTCCCGTCGGTCGTTTCGTCCGGCCGGAAACTGGTTCATGCAAACGGCGCATTCCGCGCGGCGTTCCCGTGGATCGACATCGCCTCGGGCGAACATACTCTCCGGGATTTTCTCGGTAAGGAAAACGCCCCCCTGCTCAGGGATCTCACGGCGACGCAATCCGCAGGCGCGGAGTCTCCCGGCGAGGTCCGCGAACTTGCCGTCGTCAGGACGCCGGAAGGAGAACGCCGCGAATACGCGCTCCGGGGATCCCGGACCGCGTGGAACGGTAAAGATGCCTGGTACCTCACGCTCTCGGACGTCACGGCAACCAATGCGGCAGTTCATGCGCTCCGCGAATCGGAACGTACGTACAGGGAAATCTGCGAGCGACAGGGGGGACCGGTGTGCGTCCTGCAGGAGGGCATCGTCGTGTTCGCCAACGCGGCATGCGCCGCCCTGTTTGGCGCCGGACTCCCTGCTGATTTGACGGGAAAGAGTTTCCCATCGCTCGTGGCCGGGAGGGAACGAAAATCCGTTACGGCCGCACTCGCAGAAGCATCCGGCGGTATCGACAAACGCGTGGCAATCGAATACACGCTCAAGGCCTCCGACGGCACCGTGAAAACGATTCACGGGCAGTGCGCAAACGTCCAGTATGCGGGCACCCCCTCGGTACTGATCCACCACACCGACGTTTCGGGAATCCGCCGGGCGCAAGATGAACTCCGCAGAAGAGCCCGGGAAGAGTCTATACTCGACAGCCTGGCGCGGAGGATTCACCTGTCTCTGAATGCCGGGGAGGTCCTCTCCGAAGCGCTGCAGGGGACGATGAAATGGCTCGGGTTCGAATCAGGAGGCACCTATCGCGCGTCAACGGACGGCACGACACTCGCACTCTCTCCCGGGGCGTCGCTCGGTCCCCGGATAGCGTCGACGCTGGCGGCGCAGGACGCGCGCGAGGGGGTTACGGGGATGGTATGGAAGACCGCCGAGCCCCTGCTGCTCGACGTGACCGACTATCCCGCCCATCTTCCGTACAAGTCGCTGTTTGAGTCCGAGGGGGTCCGCTCGGTTCTCTACCTGCCGCTGATTGCCGGCGAGTCGGTGAACGGCATACTCCTGCTCTGTTCCGTGAACGAGGCGGGCCCTGCGGCGCGCGACGCGATTCTCTGCACAGCGATCGCACATCACGCGGGCGAGGCGCTCGCCAATGCGCTCCGGTACGAAGAGATCGGGCGTTCCGAACTGAAATACAGGAACGCGGTCGAATCGATCGCCGACGTCCTCTACGAATGCGCCCCCGGGGGACAGTTCCTGTTCGTAAGCCCGCGGGTGCAGGAGCTTACAGGGTATCCCCCCGAAGAGATTATCCGCATGCCTGATCTCTGGCGGACGCTCATCCATCCGGATGAGCGGACGGAGTATTCGAAGCGCATCTCCGCCCAGGGAGAGGGGAAGGGGGGATTAGAACTGGAATACCGGCTCCTTCCGAAAGGGAAGGCCTCGTACCGGTGGGTGCGTGATAGTGTCCGCTACCGGCGCGACCGTGAGGGGAATGTGACCGGCGTATTCGGGGTTGTCGCAGACATCACCTCAAGAGTCGAGGTCGCCAGCTCCGCCGCGGCGGGCGCTGGCTTCAGGGATGAGGTCCTCCAGAGCCTCCAGGAGGGCGTTGTCGTGTTCGACAGAGAATTCCGCTACCGGGAATGGAACCGGGGGATGGAGACTATCACGGGGTTCAAGCGCGAGGAAGTGATCGGGAAGAACGCTTTCGAAGAGGGCCCCCGTTTCCACCCGGACGATTTTCCCGATCTACTTTCCGGGGCGCTCGAAGGGACACCGGTAAGCTCGGAGGACGTCCGTTACACCCCGCGGGGGAGCGAAACCGCCTCGGTGCTCTGGTGCAGGTTCTCCCCCCTGCGTGAGGCGTCCGGGACGATCACCGGGATCGTCGGGACGATCACCGACGTGACGCACAGGAAGAGCCTCGAGCGGGAACTCCGGGAATCGGAGGAGACGCTCAGGAACGTCATCGACACCATGGGGGACGCCCTCATGATAAGCGACCTCCAGGGGAAAGTGTGGGAGGTCAACAGGGAGTTCTCCGCGCTCACCGGGCACGTGCGGAGCGAAGTGATCGGGATGGTGTTCCCGTATCCCTGGCTGATCGAAGAGGAGATGTCACGGCTGGTGGTCTGGCTGGCCGCACTCCGCGAGAAGAGGTTCCTCAGGGATTTCGACATGACGTGGAGGCGGCGCAACGGCGCGGAGGTGGCGATCAGCCTGAATACGACGCTTCTCCGCAACGCCTCCGGCGAGCCGGTCGCCATGCTGAATATCGCCCGCGACATCTCCGAAAGGAAGGGGCTGGCGAACGATCTCGCGGCCAAGAGCCGTCAGATCGAAATGCTGAACAGGATCATCAGCACCGCCAACTCGAGCACGGAGTTCAGCCGCATCTTCGAAGTCATCGCGGCGGAGGTGCGCACGCTGACGGCGTTTGACCACCTGAGCGTGTCCCTTCTCGTCGACGGGGGGCAAAACCTCGTGGTGCACGCGACGGTGGGAGCGGAGGACCGCTGTCCCCCAGTGGGCGCAACAATCCCCCTGCAGCAGAGTGTGTCGAGGCTTGCCGTCGCCGAAGGGAGGGGGATCGTGATCAGCGACATCGCGGCGCATCCCTCGCTGGGGGGCGAGCTTCTTCCCGCGAAGGCGGGGATGCGGTCGGAAATCAGCATCCCGATTCTCCTGAACGAGCGGATCCTCGGGACGTTTGACATCGCCAGCACGGAACCGGGTGCGTTCTCCGTCGGCGAACTCACCTATCTCCAGCCGATCGCCGACCAGATCGGCGCCCTGATCGACAGGACGATGCTCTTCCAGCGGGTGAGCCTCGACAGCGCATACATTCACGATCTCCTGGATTCTATCGAAAGCGTCGTGTTTACCGTCGACAGGAACTCCGTGGTCAGGGAAGTCAACAAAGCATGGGGGGATTTTGCGGTTCTCCAGGGGACTCCCGCGCTGCGCACCGAGGCCGACGTCATCGGGAGACATCTGCAGGAGGTCATCCCCTTCCCCGGGCTCAGGGAAGACCTGCTCTCGGCCACCGCGCGTCTCTTTGAGGGAACCCTCCTCGAGTACCTTCATGAATTCTCGATCGGCACGGGGGAGCACGGGCGTATTTTCCAGATTGCCGTGACGCCCCTGGAGATGAACGCCAGGGTGAACGGGCTCGTCTTTACCTACACGGACATCACGGACAGCAAGAAGACGGAAGCCGAAGTCAAGCGCCGGAACGAGGAGCTTCTCGCCCTCAACGCGATTGCGACCTCGGTGAACAGGTCGTTGAATCCGGACGAGGTTCTCGGTGTAGCCGCGGAGAAGATCCGCTCTCTGGTGCAGGCGGACATCGTGCTCTGCTATCTCCCGGACGAATCCCTCAAGCGGCTCACGCTTGCCGCCCACCGGGGGATCAGAGAGGCGCACGCACGGATGATTTACTCGCTCCCGGTATCGGCGAGCGCGACGGGAAGCGTCATCCTGAGCCGGACTCCGATCATCATTACCTCGAACCTGGCCGGTGACGTCCGGCTGAGCGAACCGGGGCGGGCGCTCTTCCGCGAACTGGGGACGCAGAGCTTTTTGAGCATTCCTCTCGAGTCGAAAGACCGGGTCCTGGGCGCGCTCGTCGTGGCGTTCCAGGAGGAACACACGATCACCGACCAGGAACAACGCTTCGTGACGCTCGTCGGCAACCAGCTCGCGTCCGCGCTCGAGAACGCGCAGCTCTACAGCGAAGTCCAGTCCCAGGTCCGGCGCATCACGCTTCTCTACGAAATCGGCAGGGGGCTCACGGGGGCGCTTGATACCCGCTCGGTGCTTACGGTGATTTACAGCGGCCTGGAGAACGCGCTGCAGTTTGATTCGTTCGAATATTTCGCTCCTTCTCTCACCACGGGGAAGCTGGAGATCCAGTTTCACCGCGAGCGCCTGAACTCCGGTAAGATCCCTCTCTCCCCCGACATGCCGGGCGTCGTGAAGGCCCTGACGGGTGATCCGTTCCTCGGGTATTCTCCCGACGGCGGCGCGCTCCTCGCCGTGCCTGTGCGGTCAAAGGGGGCGATCATCGGCATCATCGCCCTCGCGCGCGAAGCCGGCGCGCTGTTTGCCGACGCTCACTTGCGTCTGGTAGCCAGTATCGCTAATTTGATGGAAATTGCGATCGACAGGGCGGTGCTGTACGAAGATACCGTGGCCAAGTCGAAGGAGATCGAGGAGAGAAACAAGGAGCTGGACGACTTCACCTACGTCGTGTCGCACGACCTGAAGGAACCGCTCATCACCGTCGAGGGGTACAGCAAGATCGTCCTCAACGACTACCGGGATGTCATCGACGAAGAGGGGAAAGGGTACCTGACCTCCATCGTCGCGTCGGGGAAGCGGATGAAAGGGCTCATCGATGACCTCCTGACCCTTTCGAGGCTGGGGAGGGTGACGGAGACCGAAGAATCGCTCCCGATCGGCGACGTGGTGCAGGAAGTGCTCCGTGATTTTGAATTCACACTGCACGAAAGCAAGGCGACGGTGAACGTCCCGCCGGACCTGCCGACGGTCCGCTACAACCGGATCCAGCTCGGCATGGTCTTCAGGAATCTTATCGCCAACGCCATCAAATTCAACAGGAGCCCCGAACCCCGGGTGGATGTCGAGGTGACGCGCGGCGACGCGGGATATACCGTGTCCGTGCAGGACAACGGGGTGGGAATAGAGCAGCAGCATTACGACAAGATCTTCGTGATTTTCCAGCGGCTCCAGCGAACCGAGGATTTCCGGGGGACCGGCGCGGGGTTGACGATCGTTAAAAAGATCGTAGAAAATCACGGGGGGCGCATCTGGGTCGATTCCGTCGTTGGTGAAGGCACGAAGTTCTTTTTTACCATTCCTCTTTGAGCAGATGACTGACTCCGGTACGATCCGCATACTCCTCGTCGAGGACAACCGCGACTTCGCGAACCTCGTGGAGGTGTTCCTGAGAAAGTACGACAAGGGACACTTCGAGGTGTTTTGGCGCGACAGCGGGATCGCGGCGCTCGAGGACCTGGCCTCCGGGGCCCAGTTCGACATCATTTTGATGGACTACTTCCTCCCGGGGCAGAACGGCCTGGAGACCACGAAGACTCTCCAGTCGCGGGGTGTCACCATCCCCGTGGTGTTTCTTACCGTCAACAAGGACTTCGATCTCGCCGTGCAGGTGCTGAAGCTGGGCGTGGAGGATTACCTGGTGAAGGACGAGATTTCGACGCCGGTGCTCCCCAGGACCATCCTGAACGTGATCGAGCGGAAGAAACTGAGGGACCAGCTCACGTCGCTCGAGATATCCCAGCAGCGGCTCGAAACGATCCAGGGGATGGTGCCGACAATCGCCCAGGAAATCCGGAAACCGCTGGACGAGATTCGCGTGACGATCGAGGGGCTTTCCGGCGCGCACTCCGGGGACCACATGACGACGTATCTGACGATCATCAGGGACAACCTTGCCCGCATCGAGAAAAAGATCTCCCAGTTGAAAGAGATGAAGACGGACAAGACCGTCCCGTATATCAAGGACATCAGGATGCTCGACCTTTCGGGCTCATGATCTCCCTTCCCCATCGGCTCCGGACCACCGCATGAAATTCAGACTCGCGCTTGCGCAGATCGACCCCGTTCTCGGAAACGTCCAGGCGAACGTCGCAAAGCACGTTGCCCTGGCGGACCGGGCGGCGGCGGCCGGCGCAAAGGTCGTCGTGTTTCCGGAGCTTGCGCTTACCGGGTACTCCATCAAGGACATGAACTGGGAGCTCGCCGTAAACCTCCGGAGGGACCTGCGTCCGATCGCCCCTCTTATCGAAAAAGGGAAGAGCATCTCCATCCTGACGGGAGGGGTGGAGGAAGGCTTGTCGTTCGGCCTGTACAACGCCGCGTTCTTCTTCGAGGGGGGGGAAGTCCGGTCCGCACACCGGAAGACATACCCCCCGACGTACGGGATGTTCGAGGAGAACCGGTATTTCAGCAGCGGGACCGAGGTCCGGGCGATTGATTCGGTCTACGGCCGGTTCGGCGTCCTCATCTGCGAAGATCTCTGGCACCTTCCCCTCCCGTACATCCTGGCGCAGGACGGGGCCGGGATCATTCTCACGCTCGTCGCAAGCCCGACCCGGATCTCCGGGAAAGAAGAGAAACCCGGCATTGCCACGGTCAATGCGGAAAACCACCGTGCCCTCGCGAGACTCCTGTCGGTGTACGTCGCCTTCTGCAACAGGGTCGGATTCGAAGACGGCGTGAATTTCTGGGGCGGTTCGGAGATCGTCGGTCCCGACGGGAGCTGCATCGTCTCCGCGAAGCTCTTCGAAGAGGACCTCATCATCGCCGAGATCGATGAAAACGAGCTGCGCCGCGCGCGGCGCCTCTCACGGCATTTTCTCGACGACGATCCTTCGCTCGTCGAACGGGAATTGAAGAGGATCCGCCGCCGGGGCTGATGTGATCCCCCCTCCATACGGGCGCCCGCTTCTTCTCTGCGCCGGATTCCTGGCGCAGTTCTCCCCCCGCATCCTTTCCGCACAGACTCCGGACATCCGTTTCACCCACATTCCCACCGAGAAGGGTCTCTCCCAGTCGACGGTCAACGACATCGTGCAGGATCGTCAGGGCTTCATGTGGTTCGGGACACAGGACGGGTTGAACAGGTTCGACGGGATTGAATTCTCCGTGTTCAGGCACACCCCGGGGGACACGCTTTCCATCACCGACAATTACATCTGGTGCCTTCTTGCCGGCCGTGACGGGACCATCTGGGCCGGTACGCAGAGCGGCGGTGTCGATCATCTCCTGGGAGACGGGAAATCGTTCGCACATTACATCCATGATCCGGCGGACAGCACCACGCTGTCGTCAAACTCCGTCACCGCGCTCTGCGAGGCGTCCGACGGAGGCATCTGGGTGGGAACGTGGGGAGGCGGGCTCGATCGATTGAACCGTACCACGAACAAATTTGACCATTTCAGAAAGTCCGGTGACCCGGCAAAAGGAGTCCCGAATGATTTCGTCCGGGCTCTCATCGAAGACAGCTCCGGCATTCTCTGGATCGGGACGTGGGGTGGCGGGCTTGCGTCGTATGACAGGAAGACCGGCCTGTTCCGGTCGTTCCAGCCTGATCCCCGCTCTTCCGGGAGCATCAGCGGTAGCCGGATTACCTCGCTTCTGGAAGATCATGAGGGAAGCCTCTGGATCGCGACGGTCGACCGGGGGATAGACCGATACAATTCTTCGACAGGCGGCTTCACGAGTTATCTGAACGATCCTCGAAATCCGCGCAGTCTCAGCAGCAACAGCGTGATGGACCTCTGCGAAGATCGATCGGGGTTTCTCTGGATAGGGACACGAGACGGCGGTGTAAACCGGTTTGACCCGCGTGGAGAGACCTTTGACCACCTCCGCAGGAATCCGGCGGACCCGGATGCTCCGGGGAGCGACCGGATATCCGCAACGTACGCGGACGGGACAGGCGGGATCTGGATCGGGACAAACGACGCGGGCGTGGAGCGTTTTGACCCGGACAGGCCGAAGTTTCGTCATTTTCCCGCGGTCTCTCCGGCGACAGCCGGCATCCGCAAGGAAGTGGTACGTTCGATACTCGAGGATTCGCGCAGAGATCTCTGGATAGGGACCACCTCCGCCGGACTCGAACTCTATACTCCGTCAGCCGACCGTTATCTCAACTACCGGCACGATCCTCATGACGAAGGGAGCCTTTGCAGCGGTTCGGTGATGGCGGTATTCGAAGATCATCAGGGTCGCCTCTGGGTCGGAACGGACGGGGGAGGTCTCGACAGATTCGACCGTGCCGGTCACCGTTTCCGTCATTACTGGAATGAATCTGCAAGCAAACGAAAGATGAGCGGACCGTCGGTCATGACGATCTACGAGGATCCGCACGGGGAGCTGCTCGTCGGGCTGACGGGGACCGGGATCGACGTGTACGACAGGGAGCATGATCGGTTCGTTCCCTTCGCGGCATCGCGGGGAATCGATGCAAGGGTGGGAGAGAATGTCTGGGCGATTCACGAAGACAAAAATGGAAACCTCTGGTTTGGCACGTGGGGGCAGGGGCTCGTACGATGCGATTCGGCCACGGGGACGCTCGTCCGCTACAGGTACAACCAGGGAGATTCTACAAGCCTGGGGAACAATACCGTCTGGTCCATTTACGAGGATTCCCGCGGCATGCTCTGGCTGGGGACATGGGGAGGAGGGCTCAATCGGTTCGACCCCGGCACGGGCCGCTTTACCCGCTTCACCGAACGGGACGGCCTCCCCAACAACGTGGTGTACGGCATTCTTCCGGACGGAGCGGGGAACCTCTGGCTCAGCACGAACAAGGGCCTTTCGAAGTTCACCCCGTCCGCTCCGGCGTTCAAGAATTTCGACCAGCGCGACGGGCTGCAGAGCGACGAGTTCAATCAGGGGGCGTACTCTGCAGGACGTGACGGGACGATGTATTTCGGGGGGATCAACGGCGTGAATTCGTTTCAGCCCGACAGCATCAGGCTCAACCCTCACGTGCCCCCTGTCGTGTTCACGCGGTTCCGCCTTTTCGACAGGGAGATCACGTTTACCGGGCCCCTCTCATCGGTCCGTGAGATTGCGCTCGCGTACGACGAAAACTATCTGTCGTTTGAGTTCACGGCCCTCGGGTACACGGAGCCGGAGAAGAACCAGTTTGCGTACACCATGGAAGGGATTGACCGGGCTTGGGTGTTCTGCGGGACCCGGCGGTATGCGGCCTACCCCCATCTGGACGGGGGGACGTACACGTTTCGCGTCCGGGGCTCGAATAATGACGGCGCGTGGAACGAATCCGGTGCGTCCGTGCGCATCGTTATCGCGCTTCCCTTCTGGCGGCGGTGGTGGTTCATCTCGGGGATCCTGACGGCCGCCGCGCTCCTTGCGCTGAGCGTGTTCAGGTACCGCCTCACAAAACTGGTGGAGATGGAGCGCCTTCGCACGACGATCGCCTCCGACCTCCATGACGAACTCGCGTCGAACCTGAGCAGCATCGCAATGTTCGGCAGCATCGTCCGCGACGCGGTCGGACGCGCGCAAGGTCTGGATCCGCAGCACGATCAGCTCCTCGGAAGAATTACGAGCCTCGCGGAGGAGTCCGTTTCCTCGATCCGTGACATCATCTGGGCCATCGATCCGAAATCGGAGAGCATCCACGGCCTCCTGCTCCGGCTGAAGGATTACCTCCTCCCGCTCTGCCGTGCCGGCGGGATTCAATTCGTGTTCCCCGATCCGGACGCCGCATCGCTCCCCGGCAAGAATCTGAAGCCGGGGGAACGAAAGGATCTGTGGCTTCTCCTCAAGGAGGCCGGGACAAACTCGATCAGGCATTCGGGCTGTACGCGGCTCGAAATCACGCTGGGCTACGCCGGGGGAGTGTTCAAAGTCAACGTGCGCGATGACGGGCGGGGTTTCGATCCGTCATCGGAACTGGAGGGAAAGGGGCTTAAAACGATGCCGATGCGCGCTGCGAATCTCCACGGATCGCTTCTGATCGACTCCGCGCCCGGCAAAGGAGCGGCCGTGACCTTGGCGATGAAGGCATAGCCCGGCAGGGGCCGCCCCCCCCGAATATGCAGTATAGAACAGACGGCCTATTGCGCTCTCCGCTTAGCATTATCACATTGATCCGTCATGCCCATTGCAGTCGCAATCGTAGAAGATCATCCTGATATTCGCATGGGGACGTCGTATATCCTCCGGACCTCGCCGGGCTGCCGGGTCGTCGGCGAGTATGCGACGGCCGAGGAATGCGCGGACCAATTTCAGGATGCCGCTCCGGACGTCGTCCTGATGGACATTCATCTCCCCGGGATGTCGGGGATCGAGGCGACCGCCCGCCTCAAGGCGGATCACCCGCGGGTTGAAATCGTCATCCTTTCGGTGCTGGAAGACGAAGACAACGTTTTCAGGGCGATTTGCGCGGGCGCGAGCGGCTACGTCACAAAACCGGTCACCCCCGCCCAGCTTGTCGAGGCGGTGGAATACGCTTTCAGCGGGGGGACCCCCATGTCCCCCCGCATCGCCCGGAAAGCGCTCGACCTGTTCAAGCAGCACATCCCGCCGCCAAGGGCCGATTACCAGCTTACCCCGAGAGAGCTTGAAGTGCTGGACCTGCTCATCCAGGGGGACGATTTCAAGCTCATCGCCCAGAAGCTCTTTCTGAGCCCGTTTACGGTCAGGGCGCACATCCGCAACATCTACGACAAGCTCCATGTCCACTCGAAATCACAGGCGGTCGCAAAGGCGCTGAAGGAAAAGGTCGTTCCGCCCCGCTGAATTAGTCCCTGCGTTCTATTTCCTGCCTCGATCGCTCTCCCTACTTTGCTTTTGGCTTCGTTCCGTCGGAGGACTCCGTTCTTTCCCTCCTCTTCTCCGACCCCGGGTACGGCCGGGAGACTGCCGCGAACATCCATTCCACTCACTTTACAGGCAGGGGAGGACATCATGGCCAGGAACTCGGGGAAGACGTGGGGATGTGTGATCGCATTCATGCTGATGCTGGTGATCGGCCAGACCGGCATGGCGCAGCCTCTTTCGGGCACCTACACCATCGGCGGGGCCTCACCCAGCTATGCATCCTTCGGCGCAGCCGTCACCGCACTGACGACGAACGGCGTTTCCGGCGCCGTAGTGTTCAACGTAAGGGCAGGCACGTATTCGGAACGGGTCGTCCTCCCCGCGATCACGGGCGCAAGCGCGACGCAGACGATTACGTTTCAATCCGAGACCGGAACGGCATCGGATGTTACCCTCAGGTACACACCCGCCGGGACGAGCGACAATGCCGTCATTGCGCTCAACAGCGCGAGTTACATCCGCATACTCAACATGACGCTGACATCGTACGGCGTCGGGACGTCGTACAGGTGTGTCATTGTTCTTGACGGGACCGCGGGATCGCTGAGCGGCGTAACGATCCAGGGAAACGTCCTGAACGGGCTGCTGTCTGCGAACAACAGTGCGGACCTGTCAATCATCTACGGCCACAGCGGGGTCGTCACGTCAAATCTGACCATCACGCACAATACGTTCAATAACGGCGGATACGGCGTCTATCTCACGGTGAGCGGAGGGACGGCGTCCACCGGCACCGTCATACGGGCGAACACCTTCGCGGGAGGCTGGGGCGGGGTCTCCGCCTACAACCATACGGCCGCCGTAATCGACAGCAACACGATGTCGGTGTTGTTCGACGCCATCGACCTCGGAGGGTGCACCGGGCTGATCAGCCTGCAGCGGAACAGGATTGCGAACACCGGCGGAGGGTACGGGATAACACTGAACAACTGCAACGGGGATGCGCTCGATTACGGCCTCATCGCGAACAATTTCATATCCCTCCTTGGGACAAGCGGCGACTACGGAATCAACGTTACCAATTCAACGTATCAGACCATCTACTACAACAGCGTCAACGTCGCGACGCCGGGCACCGGCACCTGTTTCTACCAGGCATACGGGGGCAACATCAACGTCGTAAACAACGTCTTCTCGAACCCCGGAGGATATTACGCGTACTACGTGGTCTCTGCGCCGGCAATTGCGTCGTCGGACCACAACGCGCTTTATGGTGCGGGGATGGTGTATCTTGCGCACTGGGGGAGCACCGATTGCGTCTCCCTGCCGGACCTCCAAGTGACAAGCGGGATGGACGCCCACTCGGTGAGCGCAAACCCCGATTTTACTTCGTCGAGTGACCTGCATGCGAATTCTCCCTGGCTCGTGGGGACGGCGGCGGTGATCGCCGGATTGACCATCGATATCGACGGGCGTACGCGCAATGCGACCACGCCGGACATCGGGGCGAGCGAGTTTACGAGCACGCTGACGAAAATGACCGGGGGGGGAATATTCACCATCGGCGGGTCATTGCCGTCATACGCCACGTTCACTCTGGCGGTGAACGACCTGGTTTCGCGGGGGATTACCGGGCCGGTGGTGTTCAACGTCAGGCCGGGGACGTACGCCGAACAGATTGACCTCTGGCCCGTGGGCGGGGTGAGCGCCGCAAACACGATCACGTTCCAGTCGGAGACTTCGGGGGCGGTCCTGCAGTTCACACAATCCGCTTCCAACTCGACCACAAACTGGGTGATGCGGCTGAACTCCGCGTCGCATGTGCACCTGAAGAACATGACGATGGTGTCGTACGGGCTGAACACGTCATACCGGAGCGTCCTTGTCCTCAACGGGAGCGTGGATGATCTCCTGGTGCAGGGGGACTCCCTGAGCGGGATGGGAGGGTCCAGCAGCCAGAGCCTCGCCCTCATCTCGGGAAATTACCCCTGGACGCGGAACATGACCATCTGGGGAAACCGGTTCGGTCCGTCGAGCTACGGCGTCTACATCCTTGGGTACGGCAATACGGCGGACTCCGGGACGGTGATCAAGGGGAATACCTTCAGCGGCAGCTACGGCGGAGTCGACATCTCCAACCAGCCGGCGGTCATTATTGACAGCAACATGGTGACGGTGACCAACGACGGGATCGACGTCAACCTGAGTTCCGCCTCGGTGAGCGTCCAGAGGAACAGGGTGTGGACGACCGCGGGGGGCAACGGGATCTCGGTCTACAGCTGCACCGGTGACGCGCTTGACTACGGGCTCGTGGCCAACAACTTCGTTGCGATGACCGGGTCGAGCGGAGGATATGGGATCACAATCCAGAACTCGTCGTACGACAACGTCTATTACAACACGGTGAACATGACGGCGACGGGGAGCGGATATGCGCTCTACCAGGCAAACGGAGGAAACGTCAACCTGGTGAACAATATCCTCTCGAATACCGGGGGGTATTACGCGTACTACGTGGTTTCACCGTCTGCTATTGCGTCCTCCGATCACAACGCGTTATACGGAGCGGGTATGGTGTACCTTGCGCACTGGGGGAGCACCGATTGCGTCTCCCTCCCGGCCCTCCAGGTGGCAAGCGGTATGGACGCGCACTCGGTAAGCTCAAATCCCGATTTTACCTCTGCCACGAACCTGCATGCGAACTCCCCATGGCTGGTGGGGACGGCGGCGGTGATCGCCGGGCTGACGGTGGACATCGACGGTAATACGCGTAATGCAACGACGCCGGACATCGGCGCGAGCGAGTTTACGAGCACGCTGACGAAGATCGCAGGGGGGACGTACACGATCGGCGGATCGTCGCCGACGTATGCTACCTTCACGCAGGCGGTGAATGACCTGGTGTCGCGGGGGATCACCGGGCCGGTGCTGCTCAACGTCAGGCCCGGGACGTACGCCGAACAGATCGATCTCTGGCCGGTCGGGGGAGTGAGTCCCGCGAACACGATCACGTTCCAGTCGGAGACCTCGGGGGCGGTCCTCCAGTTCACCCAGTCGGGCATAAATTCGGTGACAAACTGGGTAATGCGGCTGAACTCCGCGTCGCACGTGCACCTGAAGAATATGACTCTGGTATCGTACGGACTGAACACGTCATACCGGTGCGTCCTTGTTCTCAACGGGAGCGTGGATGACCTCCTGGTGCAGGGAGACTCGCTGAGCGGCCTGACGGGGAACAGCGGCCAGACCCTCGCGCTGATCGCGGGAAACTACCCCTGGACGAGGAACATGACCATCTGGGGAAACCGGTTCGGTCCGTCGAGCTATGGCGTTTACGTCCTCGGCTACAGCAGCACGGGGGATTCCGGGACGGTGATCAAGGGAAATACGTTCAGCGGCAGCTACGGCGGGATATTCATATCCAACCAGCCGGTCGTCGTCGTTGACAGCAACATGGTGACGGTGAGCAATGACGGAATCGACGTCAACCAGAGCCCTGCATCGGTGAGCGTCCAGAGGAACAGGGTATGGACAACCGCCGGGGGGAACGGGATCTCGCTCTCCAATTCCCCTGGTGACGCGCTCGATTACGGGCTCATTGCGAATAACTTCGTCGTGATAGAAGGGACCAGCGGCGGAATCGGGATTGCCGTTCAGAACTCGTCGTATGAAAACGTCTATTACAACAGCGTGAGCATAACGGCGACGGGGAACGGTTACGGTCTGTATCAGTCGTCCGGGGGATACGTCAATCTCGTCAACAACGTCTTCTCGAACACCGGCGGGTATTACGCCTACTATGTGAATTCTTCGTCGGCAATCGCAATCTCGGACCATAATGCGCTGTACGGGGCGGGGATGGTGTACCTTGCGCGCTGGGGGAGCACCGACTGCATATCGCTCCCGGCCCTCCAGGTGGCAAGCGGGATGGACGCGCACTCGGTGAGCGCAAACCCCGACTTCGCTTCGTCGACCGACCTGCACGCGAACTCCCCCTGGCTCGTGGGGACGGCGTCGGTGATCGCCGGATTGACGATCGATATCGACGGGCATACGCGCAACGCGACCACGCCGGATATCGGGGCGAGCGAGTTTACAAGCACGCTCAGGAAGATATCGGGGTCGACCTACACGATCGGCGGGTCATCGCCAACGTACGCGACGTTCACCGCCGCGGTAAACGACCTGGTGGCGCGGGGGATCACCGGCCCGGTGGTCCTCAACGTCAGGCCGGGGACGTATGCCGAACAGATCGACCTCTGGCCGGTGGGGGGGGTCAATGCCGCGAACACGATCACGTTCGAGTCGGAGACTTCGGGCGCGGTCCTGCAGTTCGCACAGTCCGCGTCCAACGCGACGACAAACTGGGTGATGCGGCTGAACGCCGCCTCCCATGTCCACCTGAAAAACATGACGCTTGTGTCATCAGGGTCGAACACATCATACCGCAACGTCCTTGTACTGAACGGGAGCCTGGAAGACCTTTTGGTGCAGGGGGACTCGCTGAGCGGGATGGGAGGGAACAGCGGTCAGGCGCTCGGGCTCATCTATGGATATTATCCCTGGACGCGGAACATGACCATCTGGGGGAACCGGTTCGGTCCGTCGAGCTACGGAGTGTACATCTACGGATTCGGCACCAACGGGGATTCCGGAACGGTGATCAAAGGGAACACGTTTACCGGAGGGTTCGGCGGAGTGAATCTCCTTTACCAGCCTGTTGTTGTGGTCGACAGCAATGTCACCACAGGCTCCAATGACGGCATTGATCTGACGGGTTGTCCCGGTTCGTGCAGCATACAGCGTAACAAGGTCACGACACTCTCCGCGGGGAGCGGGATCACGCTCAATAATTGCTCGGGGGATGCGCTCGATTACGGACTCGTGGCCAATAACTTCATCGCGATAACAGGGTCAAGCGGCGGATACGGGCTTACCGTCGAGAACTCGTCATACCAGGACGTTTACTTCAACAGCGTCAACGTTACATCGTCGGGTTTGTCGGGGTATGCGCTCTATTCATCGAGCGGAACCAACGTGAACATTGAGGACAACATACTTGTCAACGGCGGCGGGGGATATGCATATTACGTCGCGTATCCTACCGCCCTGACCGCGTCAGATTATAACGATCTCACGACAACAGGAGCATCTCTTGCTCTCTGGGCAGGCACGCCATATGCGAACCTGGCAGCCCTGCAGGCCGCAAGTTCCATGGATGCCCATTCTGTGACCGAGGGAGTGACATTTGTATCGAGCACGGACCTGCATCTGGCGGGATCTTCTATCGGGGACAACTGGCTGAGGGGGACGCCGATTGCGGGGATCAAGACGGATATAGACGGGAACACGCGAAGCACGACGAACCCATACAAGGGCGCAAACGAAGGAGCCATCGTTCTGTCGATCGGGAACGAACCCCCGGCTGGCGGCGGTGGGATCGTACGGGCGCCCCTTCTCTTTGACCTGGCGCAGAACTATCCCAATCCGTTCAATCCCTCGACATTCGTCAGGTTTTCAGTGCAGAAGTCCGGAAGGGCGTCCCTCATCCTCTACGACATCACCGGAAAGAAGGTCGCCGTTCTCTTTGACGGGACCGCGGAGCCGGGACAGTATTACCAGGTTAGCATAGAAGGATCGAGGTTGGCGAGCGGCGTGTACATCTACCGGCTGGAGAGCAGATCCCAGGTCGCCCTGAAGAAAATGGTCCTCTTGAAGTAGGTCACCACCCGCGTATGATCCCGCCGGCAGGGGTCCCCGGGGCCCCTGCCGGTATTTGCGGAGCGAGAGCCCCTGTTTTGATGCCAGCTTCCCCGGCGATCACGGAGCGCCGACGGATTCAGTTCCCTTTCCCCTCCGCTGGTTCGTGCATACGGTCCGCCCGATCCATTGTCGTATAGCGGAGGAGTGCCTCGAGGAAATAGTAATCCGCGAATATCGAAGCGACATCAATATTTTTCTTTGCCGGATAGTGCTGTACGGAGTGATCGAGAAGGCAGGACGTGTTCCTGCCGCCGGTGAAAAAGGGGGCGGCGCAGAGCGATCTCAGTATCCCCTCCGCTTCGCTCCGGTAATGCGCCCGCAGAGAATCGCCCGCGACGTAACGGCTCAGCTCGAAGAGCCCCGAGGCCGTAATGCACGTGGCGGAGACGTCCTTCAATCTGATATCCGACTGAAAATCCCAGAGTGAGACCCGGTCAGGGGGGAGGTGTGCCAGGAAATAGTCCGCGAGGCGCATCGCCGTCCGGAGAAACAACTCCCTGCGCGTGTGCCGGTACGCCGACACCATTCCGTACATCCCCCACGCCTGTCCGCGTGACCATGTCGTTTCGTCGCCGGCCCCCTGCAGCGTCCCCCTGTTGATGATCCGCCCCGTCTCAGGATCATACCGCACGATATGATAGGTCCCCCCGTCGGCACGCACGAGATCACGGCACGTCGTCTCGGCATGTCGAATAGCGATCTCCTTCAGGGAAGGCGGGCCCCCGTGTTCGGATGCCCAGAAGAGGAGATCGAGGTTCATCATGATGTCGATGATCACCGGGAAGGATTTCCCTGCCGGGTTAGAGTCCCAGTTCGAACTCAGAGCTCCGACAACGGGATAATACCTTTCAGAAAGGGTCTTTGCCGCGCTCAGCATGATCGGCGCGTATCCGGCGTACGAGGGCCCCTTCCCAAGCCTGAGGCCGTTCCCGAAGCTGCACATGAACTTGAATCCGAGGTCGTGCGTCCCGGTGTCGGCCTTTTCGGGTTCGAGAGACTCTGTCCACGCTCTCGCCCAGCGTTCAAACCGCGGATCGCCGCTGATCTCGTATGCATACCAGAGGCACCCTGGATAGAACCCGCTCGTCCACTCGTCCGCTCTTCCGAGTTGCCAGTGGAGGTCCTTTGTGCCGTACGAGGGATACTTCGTGCTATCCCAGTTTTCGCCGACGCTCCTTACGAGATGAGCGAGCGACACGTTGAGAGCATTTCGAACCAGGCTATCGAGACTCCCCGCCGCGAGCGCCGCAGGTCCCGCGAAGAGACATACTATGATGAGAGCCGAACCCACAATGATGTGGTGAGCCGACGCGCTCATCCGGGGCTGAGGAGGGATAATTCCGTGTGTCGTCATCGGTTTTCCGCCTGGAAGTGGGTGATCAGTTGACCCCATTGAAGGGATCGGCATGAAGCGATCGGTCGGAAACGTGAATGCTTGACTGGCGCATGGGTTTTTTGTATCTTTTTGCTCGCTTTCAACCGTACTTTTCAGAAGCTGTTGTCCCCATACCCGATGCAGGGGCGCGTAGCTCAGGGGTAGAGCATCTGCCTTTTAAGCAGAGGGTCGGTGGTTCGAGCCCACCCGCGCTCACAGGTTGTTCTGGCATACATTATGTGTATGTCATTAAATGTGAGTAAATATCAACTTTGCGTGGAGGTAGTTTGGTAGAATAGGAATGGCAAATATGTCATCGGTTTTGGGTGAAGAACTTCTTGACCTTCTGAAGCCCCAAGTATCGGCACGCACCTTTTCAATATATCAATTCGCTATCAAAATATGGATTGATATTATAGGTGATGTAGAGATAGGTTCCGTGACCCCACGGAATGTGGAATTGTGGAAGAACCGAGCAGTAGCAAAAATGTCTCCCGTTTCCGTGTCAATATATTTTCGTGCTTTGAAAAGTTTGTGGAATAAAGCACTGAAGATGGGATTGATTACGGGGGAAAATCCCTTTAGGCAGGTTCAAAATATCCGTGTCCCCGCCAAGAATATTGAGTGGATTACGGAGCAAGAACACGAAGAGATTTTGAAACACATAATAGGCAAGGGACTGGAGAGAAGAGCGTCGTTAGGGCGATTGTTTACTTTTCTTTTTCAAACCGGCTTGCGTTCCAATGAAGCCCTTGCTCTCCGTGTTGAGGATGTTGATTTCACGGAGAAAGTTATCCGTGTAGTTTCACCGAAGACAAACTCCGTCCGTGGTGTTCCGCTCAATCCGACAGCAATGCATTCCGTGAAAAGGGAAATCGCTCTTCACGGATTGAAGGAAGGGAGGATATGGAACATTACACATTCGGGAGCGGGACACGCTTTTATGAATGCGAAGCGGAAGGCGGGAATTAAGAAAGACATTACTTTTTACTCATATCGGCATTCCTTCGCCACTCGTTTGTTGCGGAAAGGCATACCGATAACTTCTGTTAGTCGTCTCCTGGGACACAAACAGATTTCTACTACACTTCAATTTTATTCGGCGTTCGATACGGGAATGTTACGGGATGCCGTGAATGTTCTCGGGTGAAATGCCGAGATAAAAAAATAACCCCGCCGAAATCGACGGGGTTTTTTATTTCCACAATCGAAACGGATATTAGAGCAATCCGTCTTTTTTTAAATCGGCGATTTTCTGTGCCCGTTTTATGGCGTCTTTTTCCCCGATGGTGATTAACCCGAGATTGTCGGGGAGTAGGTTCTTTTCCCGCAACTCGATTTCGAGTTTAAACCGCTTCGCCACTTCCGCTTTCCTATCGGGCTTCTCTGCTTTCAGCGTGGCGAGTTTTGTTTTGATCTCCGCACGACGGATTTTCTCCGCTTTACGGATTGCTTTCATTTCCGCATCAATTTCTTCTGCGGAACGAACGGGTGCATCTTGACGCTGTTTCATTGTATAAACCTTATGGCTTACAGCATCGTGTCCCATTACGGGAACGATACCACCGACACCTTCCAGTGTTGTCTTGCGTGTCAGAGTGGATTTTTTACTGCGTAGTTGTGGGCGTGGTTTATAACGGCATATACGCCTTGCCGTGTTGCTTCGGCTCGGGCGGTTCGAACCGCCGTTGCCCCTCCCATATGTCAAAGAACGACGCCAACCATCGGCATTACAAATGTAGGAGATTGCGTCGGGATTGTCAATGATTTTTGCCCCGCTGGAGAAATATTTTTCGCCTTACAATGCGGGGGGTGATAATGGACGGGTCACATAATGAACGCCCGTCCTGGGGCATCGTGGAGCGATTTGTGGGGGGCTGTGATATCACATTTTCCCCGCCGTGATACGATTTGTGGGCGTGTGATTTGACTTTGACGTGATGCTACTTGACTTTATCTCCGTTATTGTATATAATCGTTTGTGCCTGTGAAGGGCGAATGTGAAGTTGATGTGTATGTGGATGGCAAATTGTTGATGCGTTAGACCCCCTCCCGTTTCACCCAACTCCCCATCGAACGCAAGACACCCCGAGGCATCGGATTACTATGCCATTGAAAGGACAAAGACGATGAGCGAAACATTTCAATCAGATGTGGTAGCGTTCCTCACCAGACGGCTCGCCACTTTACCCGAATATGAAATTACGGAAATAGAGGAAGCAATAATACAGGGACGGAAATCTCACCTCAATTATGTGCGTCAGAATACGCAGAAAGTTATTGACGCCTACAAGTTCAGGCGAGATATTGAACACAAAACTGGCGAGACGCTATATTTTACCCCCGAAGAAAACGCCGTATTAGACAACTACTTGACTCACGATGTTTTTGCCGAACCGCTTGCTCGGGAGATTATCGAAACCCGTGAGAATATTCAGCGGGAAAAAGACGAACAACAACAGAAGATGAGCAAGGGAATGAAGTGGGCGTTGCCGATTATCGCCGAGTTTAGAAAGGCATACGAGGCGTGTCCTGGGTATCACGCTGGATTAATGGACGACCAAACACACGAGGGATTAGCGTTTCTCGGAGCAAGGTATCTTTTCGGGATATTCCACGAGATGGACTTGGACTACAAAAGTTTTCAATCGAACATTCTCGGATTGACAACACAAGAGCGTCAATGGGTGCGTCTCTATCAGCTCAAAAACAGCGTTGTGACAAATCAGGTAAGTGAACAGGATTATCTTATCAATAAACAATCGGAAGTGTATAGCGAGAAGATGCTTTCAATGCTTATCGGCTCACTCAATAACGATTATTCCGTGATGATGGTGGAGAACGAAAAAGCAAAAAAGAAAAACGACGAGTTTCGTCAGAAGCGGGAACAACTGATGAGCGAGTTAGGAATGAAAAAGCTCTACTGATGATACGGAAACGCACATACGGGTAAGGTGACCACTTTCCACTCTATTGACGGGTGCGTTTCACACTCCCGATTATCTCCCGCTCCCCCGTATGGCGGGTAATCGGGGACTAAACCAGAGTGATTAACTATGGACAACGAAAAGGATATATGCTCCGTATGTGGAAAGCACGCAACCTTTTTTTGTTTTGAGTGTCAGAAAATGTATTGCGTGAGGCATCACCTGAAGGATAAATGCCACTTTACACGAAAACCAAAGGATAAGAACAATGAAGAATGAATATTTTATTACCAAGGATTTATATGTCGCTTCATATCTTCGGGCTTCTGATTGTGCGTTAGAGAAGACCGAGAGGAAAGACAACATTACTTTTTTTTATTTTCAACGGACAGAACGGCTTGACGAACTATTGAGTGATTATTACAGCACCTCCGCCGTAGTAAATCCGTTGCGTTATGACGAGGCGTTGCGTATGCTTCGCACTTTATCACGGGGGGAAAAGACACTTGCCCGTATGATACAATGAACAACCACTATTACAATGACCTATGACAAAACACCTGGCGGTTATAATACCGAACTAATATCTGCGGACTCTCCGCAAGCGATACAACCCTCTGTTTTAGTTTCCTACGCTCCATTTGTTAGCATGCCCGATGTAGAAATGAAAACCCTTGAGGAGGTTATTGAAGAAATACGTTCTTCCGACAAACTGAAAAGGAACATTGAAATAGTGCGAGCGGAGAAAACCCCTGAGAAACGAAGAGAGTTGAAAGCAAACCTCCTCCCGTATTTCAGTTTCTCGCAATTCACGGACAGGCATAGAACAAACGATAACTTCAAATATACCCGTTTCATTCTCCTCGACATTGACCATATACCAGACCGCATTGAGGAACTGAAGAACGCTTTCTGCTCGGATAGTGCTGTGTTTTTGTTTTTTGTCTCCCCTTCGGGTGATGGGCTAAAAATTGTATTTGCCCTGAGCGAGTTTGCCGTAGGTGAGGAAAACTACCGAAACACTTACGCCTATTTTCAGAGTTGGTTGAAAGAAAAATATGGAGTAGATACGGACGCTTCCACTAAAGACCCCTCACACGCTTGTTTCCTTTCATATGACCCTGAATTGTATGTGAACTGGAACGCTTCGCTTTGTGATGTGCCAAATGAAGGTATCACATACAACCTTGCGGTTAAGAAAAGAGTAGTTGAACCGAACATCATTGAACTTCTAAAAGGCGTAGTTGCTCCTGGGAGGCATCGGGCATTAACTCGGCTTGCGAGTTTCTACAAGAACGAGGGACGAGACATTGAATTTTCTATTGAGACATTGAAGAGTTGGAATCTTCGGAATAACCCTCTACTTGACGAGAATGAAATCATCAAACAAGTGGAGTATGTTTATAGGAAAGAAAACTATGGAAATCGAAAAATGCCGAAGGTTGTCAAAATCGCACCAGATGATGTGAAATATGAAGATGTGTCAAACCTTCAAACAGAACCAATAATTTATACTCCAAACCTCATAACGGGATGGATGAAAACGATAGGGATGAATCTCCTTTCTGGAACCGAAGGTTCAGGGAAAAGTATGCTCGCTCTGAATCTTTCATTATGCGTATGTAGAGGCGAAGAGTTTCTCGGACGAAGCGTTAGGCAGGGAAAAGTATTATACCTCGATAATGAGTTGGATATAGAGGAGTTTAAGGAACGGGTGCAAAAAATGAACAAACCTGTTTCTCCTGATACATTTCATATTCTTTTTGATGCCCCTGTAATGGAAGCGGATTATGTCGAAGCGAAAATGGCGGAGTTTCAACCTTCACTTGTAGTTATCGATAGTTTATATCTTGCTTCTGATGCGAAGGAAAAAGATAACGATGCGTTGAAAGGATTATTGAGATTGCTCAAGGGACTCGCACATAAATACCAATGTGTTGTTTTTGTTATCACACATTTCCGTAAAGGAACGAAATACGATAAACTTCATATGGATATGACAGTAGGTGGAGGGGCACAGAATCGTATTGTCAATGGTGCTTTTCTTATGAGAAGAAGTGATAAGGACGAATCGAAGAGGATAATCAAAGCGGATAAATTGAGGGGTTTTGATGATGATGGAAGAAAACCTCGGTTATTGAGTTTTGATAAAAACACTTTCACTTTCCACGATGAGGGTGAAGTGAATGAGGAATTACACATAGCACACATAGGAGAAGAAAAAATGGATAAGATTGATGTGTTAGGGATTTTCAAATGTGCGGGGAAAACGACTATGACTCGGGAGGAGATTGTCGAAAAAGCAAAAGACCTCGGTTATTCGGAACGCACCGCAGATAGGGCGATAGGCAGGGCTAACCTCGCAAGACCGAAGTATGGGGTATATTCTCTCCCTGATAATGACAAAGTAGATATAGATATAGAGAAGAATAATGAAGTTTGCCAAATGTCAAACTGACAAACTGGCGAACTGACAAACTCCGAGTTTGCCACTTTGCCACTTTGCCACTTTGCCAACATAGGTAGAGTGGCAAACCTCGGGTTTAACCCTCCTGGGGGGGGGGTAATCGGGTGAGTTTTTTTGTTTTTTGGAAAGGATTATTGAAATGGTCGAAGCAATAGCGTTGTCCATATACATAATGTGCGTGATAGTGGGCGTTATCATATTATCGGACGCCATACGGAGGTATAAATAAAATGTTATACCCTTTTTGGAACAGAAAAAAAGAAATAAACACAACGCCGATAATAAAAAGCGATGAAAGTATATCACTTCGTGAAGAACCGCAGTTTCTTTATCATCGTTTGAAGATGTTGTATAAACTCGGCGAGAAATGCGGATTGAGTTCAATGGCATTACTTCTTCGTGTTCAGGTTCAATACAAAGTGGCGGATATCCTTGATATGTCCGTGGCAGACTTTCACGCATTTTATAAACAACTCCGTGATGAACAAACAAATATTGATGAGATGCGAGCGAAGCGTTATGAACAATCCGCAACAGGGAGAGGATATTGATTGACCCGCCACGGCTGAACTTTTTGGGTCCCTGTTGGATGGTAAGCCGACCTGCGGGTTGCGGACTCAGCGGGCTGGCTATATAATGATTTTTATTTTGCTTCGTTTTCAACGCAAAAAAGGAGTTTGATTGATACACAAGGAGATTTCAATATGAATAAAAAACAAAAAAATAAACTCTCACTCGACGAACTGGACGAAAAACTCGTTGATGTGGAGGAACTTGCGTATTGGTTCTATGTCTCTCCCCGCACTATTCAACATTATGTGGAAAAAGGAATGCCGAGATGTGGACAGGGTAAATATCCGCTCGTAAGGTGTGCTCAATGGCACGATGATTATCTCCTTTACGAACCCGTCCTTGTGAATATTGATAACTTTTATCTACGGAAGGAGTTTTTGAAACTGGACGAAAAGGAACAAGCGGAATGGGAGTTAGAGAAACTTATACCAGAAAGGACAAAATATGAAAACAGATAAGAACGGCTTCCCCGTCAGTTCAACGAAACAGGTAAATGCCGATGGTTCGCCCGTTATACAGAAAATACCCACCGAAGCGGTATCGGGCGAAACGCTTCTCGCAGATATAAAGAACGCAACACCAACAATCAAAGGACAAACAAAATGAGTAAATCAGTATTTCTACAAATGGCGGACGAACAGGACAAAAAGAATATCAGTCCTGGCGGACTAACCGCAATCGCTGTTGATGCAATCAAGAAAATATTTACCGACGCTCCCCCATCCCCCGCACTTCCCGCAATGGAAGAGGGACTGGTAAAAGAAGTTCTCGGTGAAGGAACGAGTGTGGAAAGTGTAAATCAGAAGGTAAGTGGAGATGCCACGAACGGCAACGCCGAGGATGTGGCGAACCTTGTCTAAACCAACAGAACAAAAAATATCCGACGAAGAACTGCTCCGTCTTATGAAGGATTACGGCACGCCGTTCTTCTCGAAAATCATTCAGGAATATATTGACAAGAAGAAGCCCCTTGATACTCCCGAAAAAAAGTGATACAATCGGAGTAGAAGGGGACTTTCACAATGAACGATTTGAGTGGTTTTGAAATCTATACCCGAAATACGCCGTATGAAATGATGTGGCGTGAAATCTATGATGCCGAGCGATACAAAAAAGTAAGGGACAGGTTGCCGATACGAACCACCTTACTGATTGAGTGAAACCGAGAGCACCTCGAAAATGGGGTGCTCTTTTTGTTTTATAGATAGAAACCACAATGAATATTACTCAGATTGTTATTGCGGGTGTGGTTCTGGTATCGTTCATAATATTTATTTCGTTGCACCCTTCAAAAAGGGAAACGAAAATGAAAGCTGATGAGCTACTCCCAAGATTGTATGGACGGAAATTCCTGAAGGAACAACTTGGCAACACATTACAATCAATTGAGAAGCAACTCGATAAGAAGAACGAGTTTAGAAATCAGATGCGTGTTCTAACACTTTCATTGACCTTCACTATGATAGGTTTTGTTTATAGTAAAGCTGGTGTTGATTTGAAGACATTCCTTTGGGTGCCAATTGTGTTTAATGTGTTTATGTATGGCTTGGATACATTTGAACTTGACCTATTCGATAGACAAGTGAGAGCTAGTAAGGTTTTGCTTTACTATTACACACATTGTCAATCTCTCAATAAAAAGGAAGTTCAATGTGCTGGTGATGCCATCATCAATTTGTTGCGTTCCTATCCCACTTCCGTGAAAACAAAGTTCAATTTATTGTTTACAAGAGGAAGGTTCGATAAGTTGTGGTATGGTATACCAACACTAATAATGCTTTGCGTGTGGTTATTCTCTTAGAGGCAAAATATGAACGACGAACAGAAAGATGTGGTTGAGTTGATAAAGACGACGCTCGAAACGCTTACGATGGCGACGGAGAATATTGACGATGATGTTGAAATGTTGAAGCAGTTGCTTTCGACGAGTGCCGACATTACGGAGTGCTTCAAGAAATTCGTAGATGAAAAGCGGGAGGTGAGGCGTTTTCAAGGGGTGTTCGACACAGGGGTGAAAATGCGGTCATATGAAGAACAAATGGTAAAGAGATGGGAATTGCGGGCGAAAATGTTGAAGGCGTGTATTGATGTGCTGAGTAAAATGAAAATTGTTGAAGAGTAAGGTTGAACAAGTGATGCTCGGGGAGAAACGAACACCCTCGGAGAAGTTTTTCGGGGGTGTTTTTTTTGTCGGTTTTATTTGACTTTCTCGCTGTATTACGCTACCCTATTTCCACCAACGCCTTTTAAGCAGAGGGTCGGTGGTTCGAGCCCACCCGCGCTCACGACAGTAAGCCCTTCATAACGAAGGGCTTACTTGTTTCGTCCCGACGCCCTGTCTCCCTCCGAGTCAAAAACTTTGCTGAAATTGTGTTCGAGTTCCCCGCTTTGGCCGGGCGCGCGCCCCGGTGGCTTTCCGGGCCAGCGCATGAGACTGAGATAAGGTACCTTTGCGACATATTGGGTTTGCCGCTGGGACCGATGGACGCTTTGCGACTGAAAAATAAACGAAGCTTACAAAGAAGCAAACGAATATCGCAATTGATCCCGGAGACCGCCGTTCGCCCCCCCCAGCGCGAAACCCCGGAGGTAAATGACAATCGCTGCTCCTTCATTTTGGATGCAGGCGCACATTCCCGCCGGTCTGCAAGGGCCCCTCGTTGCCTCAGCTAAATTTCTACTCGAAATCGCCTTGTATCCGGTCTGCCTTCCGGCTACATTGGAGATACCCGATTGAATCTCCGAGGTAACCTGTGGACCACAGTATTCTTATTCCAACCGTCAAGTTGCAGATGCCTGATCTTGAACGATTCAGGAATGCTCCGTTCGAAAAGATGATCAAATTCGCAGTGGATGTGCGTCTCCGGAAGATCGCATTGGGCGGCGAAATGCACTCGGATGCCGAAGAGGAGTTGCTTAAGGGAGGCTCGAATCGGACAGATATATGGGGAGGAAACCTGTGGCCGTGGGAGCACCCGGCCAGAATCGAGTATATCTCATTGATAAACATCCGCCCGTCTGTGGAGAACCGCGGCATGGATATACTTATTGATCATGTTCGGGGTGCAGCTCAGGAAATTATCCGCGAGTGGGTGGACCTGCAATGACCGTCTGGCACAAATCGATGGATTCTGAGAAATGGAATCAGTTTGCGCTGGACAGGCAGATCCTCATGATCGGGAGCGAGTTTGCGCGCGCAAAGAACCTGCGTCGTGACAACGTTATGGGCGAAGTGATCCAGTGCTACGAAAGAGCATTCGAACTGTTGGACCTTTGTGCGATGGATCCCAAGTGGCACTCCAGGTTGAGAGAGCTCCTCAGATTCAGGGAAATCCTTGGCGAGCTTTTCCTGGGTGCGTTGAAGGATGACCCCCGGTTTATGTTGATGTACCAGACGTTGATGAACTGGAGCGGGTCCACGTCGCGCGTCGAACTCTAAGGAGCGTTCAGTGCGGCCGCCGGAGGAAACAATCGTGGCGTGCGACATTCAGTATTGTTGAATGGTACAACAGCATGATGGCTGTCATGGACAGAACATTGAGGTCTCGTTTACAGTCGTTGGCTCCGTGCAAGGAAGATGCCTGAACCGGGATTGGAATCGCCGCGGAAGACAGAAATGGTGTAATCAGCAACAGCTTTTAAGCAGAGACTCGGAGGTTCGAGCCCACCCGCGCTCACTAAGTTGAATCCTTCACTGTGAAGGGCTAAAGCGTTTGATACTCCCACCGATTTTCCCTTTCCCTGATCAATGCCTCGCGCCAGCCTTTGTCGCGCCGATCGCGTCCAACTCGGCCAGGATTTGCGGCGTCAGCGTTAACTGATCTGCGGCCAGGTTTTCGCGGAGGTGGGTGCGCGAGGATGTGCCGGGGATCAACAGGATGTTTGGTGACCGGTGCAGCAGCCAGGCAAGCGCGACCTGCATCGTTGTGGCCCCGAGCCGGCCCGCGACACCAGTCAGGGTGGACGACTGCAGCGGCGTGAACCCGCCAAGCGGGAAGTACGGCACGTAGGCTATCCCCTGCCGGGCGAGGTCGTTAATCAGGGCATCGTCGTGACGGTAGGTCAGGTTGTACTGGTTTTGCACGCATACGACGTTGGTGATCGCCTGCGCCTCTGCCACCTGGGCGGCCGTTACATTGCTCAGGCCGATGTGGCGGATCAGTCCCTTTTGCCGGAGGTCGGCCAATGCGTTCACCTGCCTGGCGATCGACCCCTCTTCGAGGCCATGACCTGACCCCAACACGCGCAAGTTGACTATGTCGAGCGCGTCAAGGCGCAGGTTGCGGAGGTTGTCGTGGACTCCGGCGGTAAGCTCCTCGGGCGAATTGGCCGGCTGCCACGACTTGTCGGACGGGCGGCGACACCCGAGTTTTGTAACAATCACCAACCCCGCCGGGTACGGGGAGAGGGCCTGTCGGATTATCTGGTTGGTGAAATGCGGGCCGTAGTAGTCAGAGGTGTCGATATGGTTCACGCCGGCCGCGACGGCCTCTCGCAGGACGGCGACGGCGGCGTCCGGTTCCCTGGGCGGCCCCCACACGCCGGGGCCGGCTAACTGCATCGCGCCGTAACCAATCCGCTGGACTGTCGATGACGTGCCGGGGAAGGTAAACCGGCCGCCGAGCCTGGTTTCATTCATATTTGTGCTGATCGTGTTGCTCCTTCCCGGTGTTGAGAAATGCAAACGGATTTAATCCGGAGACTGTTGATACTTCCCATCGAGTGGAAACTATCCAATATTTCATGTTCAATCAAGGTACGCTGCGCAGAGTTCCCGGTCACAGAGTTCCCGGTCTTCCCCGGGCGACCCCATGATAGCGATCAAACGGACAGATTCTGCCAATCCGCATTTCAGAGAACTTGTCAGGGAACTTGACCTGGATCTCGCCCATCGGGACGGTGAAGACCACGCGTTTTATGCTCAATTCAACAGGGTTGACACGATACAACATGTCGTCCTGGCTTATGACGGCGACATCCCTGTGGGGTGCGGGGCGATAAAACCGTACGGCGTGAATACGATGGAGGTAAAACGAATGTACGTGCTGCCCGGCAACAGGGCGGCAGGGATTGCGACGAAAGTCCTGGCCGAGCTTGAACGCTGGGCCAGGGAGCTTTCCTGCGAAAAGTGCATTCTGGAGACGGGGAAGAGACAGCCCGAAGCCATCGGACTCTACCGGAAAGGAGGATACCGGGTGATTCCCAATTACGGTCAGTACGCCGGTGCCGAGAACAGCGTCTGCTTCGAAAAAGAGCTGAGCCAGCCCGCGAGAAGTGGTCAATAGATGAGGGGGAGAGGCGAATAATTGACAGGATCGGTAAGGGGATACGGGGCAATGCCCTGAAGGCCCCGGAGTGTAAAGGCAAAGATGCGCGTCCGTTCGCAGGATTTCCTTTGCAACCGCCTGGCCGGTTAACCCGGGCGGACCCTCCAAAGCGGGCCGGATTTACGCTTTTCTCTTGCGCATGACATATCGCTTCTTTATATTATCTCACGTTCTTCATACTGTGCCAGGAGCGACTCCCTGCGGAAGTGGCGAAATTGGCAGACGCACCATCTTGAGGGGGTGGCGCCCAAAAGGCATGCGGGTTCAAGTCCCGCCTTCCGCACTTGATCTAAAAGACTGCTCACCCATGCATCCTTCGTTGAAGCGATCTCTCCTGATCGGCGGGTTTCTTGCCCTCTGCGTCGCCGGAACAGCATCCGCCGCAGTTCTCAAGGGTCAACCGACGGCAAGAAGCGACGGATCATCGATAACGATTCACTGGGACAGCGATGACGAAACCGGCGTCGTGGGCTACGAGATCGCACGCATGGTCGGCTGGGATGGCCAATACATCGTGCTCGTTCCATCGTTGAAAGCAAAAGGGAGTAACCAGCCTTACGATTTCACCGATGATACAGCGTTCCGAACCACCGCTACGTTCTACAAGTACAGGATCACGGCGCTCTACTCGAACGGCACCCGGTCCGACCCCTATGAAATCGGCGTGAGTCACACGGTAAGCAGCGTCAGGAGGACCTGGGGGAGCATCAAGGCAATGTTCCGTTGATGCGCTTCGCACCATTGAACCTAAGAGAATCTGAAAGGCGATACTAAGGTGTCGCCTTTTTTTTCATGCCGCTGATGGATCCCCGTACGAACCTGATTCTCGCCTCCCGTTCTCCCCGAAGAATTCAGTTACTCAGACAGATCGGCATGAATCCGACCGTCATGCCGTGCGATATCCCGGAGCCTTTCGATCCGGCGCGGAGTCCGGAGGAGAACGCCGCGTCGCTCGCGCTTCAGAAGGCGCTCTGCACCGCGGAGAAGGTTGCGCAAGGGATCATCATCGGTGCGGACACCATCGTGATCCTTGATGGAAAGATGCTGGGGAAGCCGGAAAACCCCGCGGACGCCGCCCGGATGCTCGGTCTGCTCAGCGGGAGGACGCACTCGGTAGTTACGGGGTTCGCGATTGTTGAGAAGCCGTCCGGCCGACAGGTGACGGGAACGGAAAGAACCGAGGTCACGTTTCGCCATCTCCCTGAGCGCGAAATCGAGGAGTACGTGCGGGGAGGGTCGCCGCTGGACAAAGCGGGCGCCTACGGAATTCAGGACGATTACGGGGCGGTGTTCGTTACGCGCATCGAAGGATGTTTTTACAACGTCGTCGGGCTGCCGCTGTCGAAACTTCACACGGCACTCCAGGGATTTGGTACCGATCGTTTAATCACAAAGGGATGACGAAGATGGAAAGGCGAATCCGCGTTCTCGTCGCGAAAGTCGGTCTGGACGGCCATGATCGCGGCGCGAAGGTCGTCGCCGCCGCTTTGCGCGACGCGGGGATGGAGGTGATTTACAGCGGGCTCCGCAAGACGCCCGAAGTCATCGTCGAAGCTGCGGTGCAGGAGGACGTCGATGCGATCGGCGTGAGCATACTCAGCGGGGCGCACATGACGATCTTTCCGCGCGTCATGACGCTTCTGAAGGAAAAAGGACTCGGCGATGTTCTGCTGTTCGGCGGAGGGATTATCCCGGACAAGGATATCGACGAGCTGGCGAAGATCGGTGTGGGGCGCCTCTTCACTCCGGGGGCATCAACGCAAACAATCGTTTCGTACGTCCGGGAATGGGTGGGAGCTCACCGGAGTTGACAGCGCCGCAAATCACGCGCACTTCAGCGCAGAACGGGGTGAGCGCCGGACACCGCACAGCCCGGACTACGAGTTCACCCTGGTAACGTTGACCGCCTGAAGACCTTTCGTGCCCTGCTCCACATCAAACTGCACCGCCTCCCCCTGCTTCAGGCTCTTGTAGCCCTCCCCCACGATCGACTTGAAGTGCACAAAAAGATCTTCGCCGCTCTCACGCGTAATGAAGCCGTAGCCTTTGGCGTTGTTGAACCACTTCACGGTTCCCTTTTCCATAACGGGATACCTTTCCGGTAAGATGATCAAGCTCAGGAGACGTCCTGTCGCGAAATTGTAGTGAACCGGAATGAAAAACGCAAGCGGCGGATTACCGTTCGAGCCAGATTCCGAAGGATCCGGGACGAGGATCGTCGTCTTCGGGAGACGGTTCCTCGACGACGTCACTGATGAGTAATGCAACGCCTGAAGGATCAAACGGAAAAAGATCGTCGGCGGAAAAAATCGCGCGGAAGTCCTGCGGCTGGAAGAAGACCATGAACTTTTCTGAGAATTCGTTCAATCTCCGTATGTAGTACGCCGAGTTTTCATCCGGGAAATTCGGGTCCCATTCCTCCGCCGCTTTGCAGAAATCGGAGCCTCGCGGACTGGGGTCAGTTCCCGTGATATAATATGCGATTCTGTCCCCGGGTCTTAACGGCCGTCCCGAGGCGATCGCCACGGTGTAGGCGGCGCTCCGGTTCCTGCGGCCGGCCCTCACATCCTCCTCGTACACCGCAATGGGGTCTTTCAGGGCTTCGACCCGCGCGAAATCCCTCACGTCCAGTCCATGGCTCAGAATCGTGTTGTAATACTGTACGTAGAGCCGGTGGAGCCGGTCAAAATCCCCCTGGAGTATGAAATCGATGCACTGGTGGACAAACGTCCGTCCGAATTGCTCCATGCTTCGCGACACGAGCGAGGAGCCCTTGATGCGGATTTTCTCGTCGTATCCGAGGAGCGCATAGTTCTTCTTCTTGTAGCTCAGTATCTTCCGGTATCTCCCGTCCATCGCCACCGTTATCCCCTCCGGGAGCTTCGCGCTCAGGGCTGCGACGAATCCGGTCTCCTGTGCGTCCGTATCGATACCGACGGGAGGGACGAAAAATATTCCGTCGGTGTCGACCTCGACGACCTTTCCCCCCTCGCCCCGGATCTCGGCGATCATCGTCCGGAGGAATTTTTGCCCCGTCTTTGTCACCTCGTCCGCTTTCCCGTGATCGTTGAAGAGCGCGCGGCTGTACCCCAGATAACCGTAGAACGAATTGATAAGGATCTTGAACGAAGATTGCATCGCATCGAGCCGTGACCGCGAGACCGGTTCCTCCGTCTTCTGCATCGCCCGCTTGGTTTCAAGGCGCATCGCGGTCAGGTCCTTGAGGAGTCCCAGGAACACGCCCAGATCGTCCGACACGGGCGCGATTCCCCCTGTGAGCATGATGGAGGGGTAAAGAGATTCCACGTCGGCGTGGACCACGGGGCCCAGAACGCCTGTCAGAAAGATGTCGGTATACCCCCCGGTTGTCTGGACCCCCTGCGTCGGTCGGGGAAGGGCGTGCTTCCGTCTCAGGTATTCGCGGACAAGCAGGCTTTCGATTTTCGCCGCCGCCCCCATCCGGGCGACGGTCCCGAACCCGTACGGGAGCATCTGCGTAAGGTAGAACGCGCTTCCGGACAGGTGATCGCTCAGCGCGCGCGTTTCCCGCACGTCGTCAAGGGCATATGCCATGAGCGTGCCGGGCTCGTTATCCCAGTACCAGCTTATTTTCTCGCCCGGGACGTACGTCCGGTCGGCGGGGGAGAGCCCGAAATACTGCGCGGCATACTTCAGTCCGTAGCTCTCCATGTTTCTCCGGACGGCGTCATAGCTCTGGACGAGGATGAGCGTGTCGACGATGTGCCGGCCGGCGATCTCGGCGGCGGTGTATTCGAACGGATGCTCGGCAAATGACGTGCGGGAATCGAAATTCCGGGGAACGCTTCCGTCCCTTCCCAGCGAAGGGGTGATGCCGTGGAGGGCGCAGCGCGTCAGGATGTACGGGAGGTCGAAATTGAATATGTTGTGCCCTTCGATGACATCGGGATCCCGTTCCCTGACCAGGCGCATCAACTCTTCGAGCATTTTCGGTTCGGAGAGCTTTTTGCCGTCGATGACGTGCTCCCACCCCGTGCTGTCGCTGAGCGCCACGAGGATGATGCGGTCCCCCGGACGCGACGAGTTGCTGAAACGGTGGCCGGACGACGTGTAGGTTTCGATGTCGACCTGGAGCCTGCGGAGGTCGCCGAACGTGAGGTCCTTGAACAGCGTCCTCCCGGACTGCATGAGATACTGGGTGGCGGGATCCGCAATCAGGTGGAGGACGTCGAGGTCCTGGTACGCCTCGACCTTTTCCACCGCGTGGCGGTTGTACGCGTCGAGGATGTGCCGGACCCCGTCCCACATTGCGGGCCACTCCTCGAAAACGCACAGATGGTTGTACGCGCCGGGACCTTCAAGCCTGCGCAGCCAGTGTTTCCTCCGGAAACCTTCGAGGAGCTTCGGCTGGGTGAGAAAGAAGAAGGGGAAAAAGGGGCGGTCTTCGCTCGTAACGGTCTCCCCGCCGCGGAGGAAGACCTTCACCGCATCGTCGCCGGACAGGTGGACGGCGACGATGCGCGGATCGGGAGAGTGGCCGAAGAGGACCGGGTTCATCCGCCCTATTGTTTCTTTTTCCAGGCCTCGAGGAATGGCGCGATCAGATCAATCGGGACAGGGAAGATTGTCGTGGAATTCTTCTCGGAGGCCACCTCCGTGAGCGTCTGGAGGTAGCGGAGCTGGAGCGCGATCGGGTGCGCCTCGATCACCTGGGCTGCGTCGGCGAGCTTCTGTGACGCCTGGAACTCGCCTTCCGCGTGTATGACCTTCGCGCGGCGTTCCCGTTCCGCTTCTGCCTGCCGCGCCATCGCGCGCTGCATCTCGGGGGGGAGGTCGATCTGTTTCACTTCGACGTTCGAGATCTTGATCCCCCACGGCTCGGTGTGGAAATCCATGATCTTCTGGAGCTCGCCGTTGATCTTATCCCGTTCGGCCAGGAGATCGTCGAGCGCCGACTGCCCGAGGATGCTGCGGAGGGTCGTCTGGGAAAGCTGGGACGTCGCGAACAGGTAGTTCTCGACCTCGACGACCGCCTTGTCCGGCTGCACGACGCGGAAGTAGATCACGGCGTTGACCTTGACGGACACGTTATCCTTCGTGATGATGTCCTGCGGCGGGACGTCCATGACCACGGTCCGCAGGCTGACCTTGACCATCCTGTCGACTATCGGCCAGAGGAAGATGATCCCGGGACCCTTCACGCCGATGAGGCGGCCAAGACGGAACACGATCCCCCGCTCGTACTCCCGGAGGATGCGCACCGCGTTGCTGACGATGATGACCACGAAGATGAGGAGGACGAATATGAAAGCGCCGAAGACTTCCATGTGCTGATCCTTTCAGTTGGATTGTTTCTCAGGGACACGGACGGTGAGTGTCAGACCGCTGACGGACACGACCGTGATGGGACAGCCGGCAGGGAGCGGTTCGCCCGGTGTGACGGCGTTCCACAGCTCGCCGTGAACGCGGACCTGCCCGGCGGGGGAGAGGGGCGTCACGGTCTCGCCCCCTTCGCCGACGATCCCCTCGACGCCGGTCACCGGCTTGCGCCTCTGCGCGCGGATGCCGAGGCCGACGGCCAGCAGGAAGAAGAGGGCCGTGCAGAACACCGCGGGGATGATGACTCCCCAGGAAATGGCGATGACTTCCAAGGATGACTCCGGATTAATGAGCATGACCGATCCCAGCAGCAGGGAGACGATACCCCCGACGGTGAGCAGTCCGTGGCTTGTGATCTTGATCTCGAGCAGGAACAGGACGACGCCGAAGACGATGAGTGCGAGTCCGGCGAAATTGACGGGGAGCGTATTCATGGAATAGAGGGCCAGGACGATCGCGATGACCCCCACGATCCCCGGGAATATGGACCCCGGGTTATAAATCTCGAAGAGAAGTCCGTACAGCCCCAGAAGAAAGAGGACATAGGCGATATTCGGGTCGTTGAGGATATCCAGGAGCCGGAACTTCCAGCCCATCCCCTCCTCCGTCACCGTCGCGCCGGCAGTCCGGAGAATCCGTTCTCCCCCCTCGACGCTCACGTGCCGGCCGTCGATGGCGCGGAGCAATTCCGGGATCGAGGGTGCGATCAGGTCGATGACGCTGTCGCGCAATGCTTCCGTCTCGGTGATGGAGATGCTCTTGCGGACCGCGTCTTCGGCCCACCGGACGTTCCTGTGCCTCTTTTCGCTGATCGTGCGGATGAACGCGGCGGCGTCGTTCGTCGCTTTTTCGTTCATGATGGAATCCTTCTCGCCCCCCTGCAGGTTCACGGGATGGGCAGCGCCGATGTTCGTTCCCGGGGCCATGGCGGCGATATTGGCCGCGAGCGTGATGAACGAGCCGGCGGATGCCGACTGTGCGCCCGAAGGGGAGACGTAGACGACGACGGGGATGCGCGAGGTCAGCAGATCGGTCACGATATTCCGGGTAGACGCGAGGAGGCCCCCGGGGGTGTTCAGCCGGATGATGACGCACTCGTCTCCGCGGTCGGCGGCGCGTTGAAGAGACTCGTGAATGAACTGGGCGGACGCGGGGAATATGGTGGCATCAACGGTGATGACCCGCACCGTCTGCGCCGTCAGGCTCAGGTGAAAGGCCAGCGCGAGGGCGGAAAAGAGTATCGCCGGGTGACGTGTCACAGAGTGTTCCTTTCGGAACGGGGGGAAAAGGAAGAACCTGGGGATTCCGGGTGGTGGCACGCCGCTTCCCGGTCCATACACTGTGCGGAGAGGGTGGGATTCGAACCCACGATACCGTTGACGGTATACCACCTTTCCAGGGTGGCCAGTTCAACCGCTCCTGCACCTCTCCATTTCGGAAAAGATACGAACACGGCGCTGGAAATGCAATTTGATATTCCGCCGATTCATACTATATTTCCCGGTAACCACTCTCACGATGCCCGTCGAATGTCGCTTGCGATCGCCACGTTCAGGGGTGCACTCTGGAACCATGGCGGGAAGATCATCGAGTACTCCCTTCTGTATGCTGCCTCGCTCGTCGTGGCCCGGGGACTTGGCGTCGGGGACAACGGAGTCTATGCGCTCGTCGTCAGCCTCTCACAGCTTCTTCTCGTAGCTTCCTCGTTCGGACTCGAAACGGTTGTCAACAGGACGTTCCCGCGACTCACCGGGTCGGATGCGCCCGCAACCCGCGCATACCTCCTCAGGCGGATCCTCGTATCGCGATGCGCTGCATTTATTGCGGGGGGAACGCTCCTTGCGTTCCTCTCGTCATGGATCCCGGCGCTGGCGGGCCCGGCGCAAAAGCTGATCCCGGTCGTGATTGTGTTTACGTTCTTCCGCGCGTTCATCCCTTTGCTGGCGATGACGCTGACGGCGGAATTGCGGACTGATCTTACCGCATGGATAAATGCCGGATCGCGCGCATTTGAGCTTGCCGTCTTCGCCTGGAAAACCGGTACCGGGCTCACGCTTCCGTTTGTCCTGACGACGCTCGTCGTTTCGTCGTTCTTTCAGCTGTGCGCGTACCTTTTCGTGAGCCGGAAGGTGATCGGCGGACCGGCCGTCGCAGTCCCGCTCCGTCCCCTGCTTGCATTCGGCGGAATGTTCTGGACGATGACGATCGTGGACTACGTTCTCGGAAGACACGGGGACGTGTTTTTTCTCGCGCATCTGCTCCCCGACCCGTCCAGCGCGTCGCTCTACGACGTCGCCTACTCGTCGATGCAGCTCGCACAGCTGGGCGCGACCGCCGGACTTGCGGGGGTGACGTTCGCCGCCTTCTCGCGGCTCTCCGTTCAGGCCCCCGACTCCATGGCCCCCTTCTATCACTTTCTGGTTCGTTCGATTACCCTCCTGACGGTGCCCCTGTTTTCATTCCTCCTGTTCAACGCCGATGTGTTCATTCTCACGCTGTACGGAGGGGCGTACGCCGCGGCAGCGGCCCTCGTGCAGGGGATGGCGGCATTCCGTATCCTGACCCGGCTCTTCGGCGGCGGGGAGAACGCCGAGTTTATCCTCTCCCTTGGCGATGTTGGGCGGTTCGTCGTCGTCGGGGTGATATCCGCCTGCTCGAACGCCCTGCTGAACATTTTCCTGATCCCGTCGCTGCATGCCGGGGGAAGCGTCATCGCCAGCGGGAGTGCGAATCTGCTGGCAACGATCCTTTGTTTCGTCCTTCTGCGGGGGAGAGTCCGTCTCCAGTGGAAATTCTGGATGAGCATCACTGCGCTTGCTCTCATCACCGCAGGGTGTGTCCGGTTCATCGGGACAGCTCTCCCGCTCGCGACACTGGGTCTCCGGTTCGTCGTTTTTGCACTCCTGACGGCGGGAGGGATCGTGCTCCTCCGGATCGCGTCAGCCGACGATCTGGCTAAACTCAAAGCTGCTCTCGCGATGCTCGGGACAGGCGCTTCGGGCATCCGGGAGAATGGGAAATGAACATCGCGCTCTCGGCACTTTCCAGCGACAACCGGACCGGAATCGGAAGGATCGTACGGTCGCTCTCGCGCGAGTTCGTGGCAGCAGGTCATTCCGTCACCCTCGTCGTGCAGCACGCGGAATCCGTGCCGGAGGGAGTACGCGTGCTGCTTCAGTGGCAACCTCCGCTTTCGAATGCCGCTGCGAAGCTGATGTTCAACTTCCAGACAAAATTGCTTTTCGCGCGGACGGGGTTTGGGGTTGTGAACGGGTTTGGCGTGGGGAGAGGGGCGCATATTGTGACCGCGCAGAGCTGCCACAGGGCCGGCGTGGAAGCGCGCGACAGGTATTCACGGGGCCGGTTGGGCCGCGGGGGGATCGGGGTGTTCGACCGGGTCTCCCTTCATGACGAGCGCACATTGATGGGCTCCGGGGTGCATGTGATCGCGGTGTCGGAGCTCGTCAGGAGAGAGTTGATCCGCTTCTACGATGTTCCCGCGGGGAATATTCATGTCATCCCGAACGGTGTTGAAGGGCATCCTGTTCCGGAGAGTGCGGAGGTGCGGGACCGGGCCCGAAAGGAGGCGGGTGCCGGAAGGGGCGATTTCGTCCTCCTCTTTATCGGAAATGAATTCGACAGGAAGGGGCTCCAGACGGTGATCGAGGCGACCGCGCTCCTCTGTAATGGACGCATCAGGGTTCTCGTCGTGGGCGACGACGAGAGTTCACCGTACGAAGCGAGGGCGGGAACGCTCGGGGTCCGGTCTCAGATCAGCTTTGCGGGAAGTACCGCAAGCCCGGAGAGGTTTTACGCCGCCGCAGACGCGTTTGTGCTGCCGACGTACTACGAACCGTTTGGCATGGTCATCATCGAAGCGCTTGCCGCCGGTGTTCCGGTCATTACGAGCGCCCGTGCCGGTGCTGTCGAAGGGCTCCGGCATGGGAGCCATGGGCTCTTCCTGGACGATCCGCTTTCACCTGACGAGCTTGCGGCGAGCATCCGCTCGCTTATGGAGGACAGAGATCTGTCGCTGAGGCTTTCTCAGGCCGGACGAACTGCCGCCGTCCGGTTCTCCTGGAGACAGATCGCGCGTGAAACGCTCGCAGTGTATGCGGGCGTTGACGGAGGAGAATCGACCAACCGATGATCGTCGCGTACGACGTCAGCTATATCCAGAGCGGGGCTGCGGGGATCGGCCGGTATTCGTTCGAGCTCCTCAGGGATTTACTCGACATCGATACACGCAATGAGTACGTCCTCCACGGCTGGTCGCTCAAAGTTAATCGTGACCTCATAAGGACTCTCCAGAGGGAGAATGTGCGATGCTCCCTCTCACGGATTCCCGGTCCCGGGAAACGATTCTATTGGAACCGTCTTCGTACACCATCGCTGCAGAGGCTTATTGGCCGGTTTGATATATTTCATAGCGCAGAACCGCTCCTGCCGCCTATCGCTCCTGCACGCGGGATCGTTACCGTACATGACCTTGCGTATGTGAAGCACCCGGAGCTTTTCGAACGAAGCGTGGTTGCACGCGATCAGTTCGTTCGCCGATCTGTGCGCGACTCCTCGGCGATCATTGTCCCTTCGCTTCACACGAAATCGGATCTCATCAATCTGCTCGGCGTCGATGAACGAAAGATCATCCTCATCCGTCCCCCCGTGCACAGAGAGTGCTCCCCGGTAAAGGATGTTGATGGGGATGAAGCAGTCCGACGAAAGTACGGGCTACACTCCCCGTTCGCACTGTTTGTCGGCGTGATAGAACCCAGGAAAAACGTCGGCGGTATCATAAAGGCTTTCGAATTTCTGCATGAGCGGGCTCACATGGATCTCGATCTCGTCCTCGCGGGGCGGGACGGCTGGTTGTACCAGGATACCATCCGGTTGATCGGGCTCTCACGTGAACGATCGCGGATTCACCGGCTCTATTTTGTTCCCGACGCGGATCTTATGTCACTCTACAGACTGGCGCGATTCTTTGTCTATCCTTCATTCTATGAGGGGTACGGATCTCCGGTAGCCGAGGCGATGGCCAGCGGGCTTCCCACGATCACCTCGCGGAATACATCGCTCCAGGAAATAGGGGGGACGTCCGTCGTTCTCGTGGATCCGGAGAACACGGAAGAGCTTTCCTCCGCAATGTGGGAACTGGCCGGGAACGAGGAGACCCGTGCGCGTCTTGCGGCAAGCGGGATCCTCAGGATGCGGGAGATCCATGCCGAAAGTGCGGCGCGCGCGACGATGGCGCTTTACGAAGAAACAGGGGTTCAATGAGAATCCTTGTCATTGATCATAATGCGGCGGACCCTTTCTGCCAGTCGCTCTACCGCGCGCTCTGCAGGGAGGATGACGTCGCGCTCCGGCTCGTCGTCCCAGCGCGCTGGTTTGATAATTACCGCGTCCTCCGGACGGAGGCGGTGAGGGACGGAGAAAGGTTCCAGGTCGACCCGCTCAGAACCGTCTTTCAATCACGGGCGCACCGGCTGGTCTACCGGGGCCTCGCGAAGGTGATCAGGGAGTTCAACCCGGCGATCGTGTACGTCAATGCGGAGCCGGAAAACTTTCAGACGCTGGAGTGTGCGCTCGCGGTCCGAAATTCTCCCGGGGTCAGGTTCGTCTTCTCCACGTGGCGGAACATCGACTATGCGGGGGGACGATTTCCCTACCGATTCTCCGCATTGCACGCGCGGGCCGAGCAAACCGTTCTCGGCAGGGCGGACCACGCCATTGCGTTCGTTCCCGAAGCCGCGCCGATCTTCTCACGGGCGGGTTTTCGCCGGGTTTCATGGATTCCTCCGGATGTGGATACGTCTCTGTTTACCCCCTCGAATGTCGCGAAGGCCGGCAGGAGGGATGCATTCACAGTCGGCTACGCAGGGCGGTTCCATCCGCTCAAGGGACTGGAGACGCTCTTCCACGCAGTGGCGGGGCTGCCTGCCGGATACAGGCTCCTGCTTGTCGGGGGAGGACCCGAAGAAGCCGCCCTTCGCAGGCGGTCAATCGAAATCGGGATCGGTAATCGGCTGGAATGGCGCGGACCGGTTGAACGCCGTCGTATGCCGGAGGTCATGAATGAAATGGACGCTCTCGTACTGCCGTCGAGAACGGGAAAACAGTGGAAGGAGCAATTCGGCAGGGTGCTCGTTGAGGCGATGGCGTGCGGCGTTCCAGTGATCGGATCGGATTCGGGGGGGATACCGGGGGTCATAGGAGATGCAGGACTCGTCTTCCCCGAGGGGGACGTTCAAGGACTGAGAGTAGCAATTGAACGGATGGGTGATGATACCGTGCTGCGGCAGGGTTACATCGAAAAGGGACTCTCTCGCGTCGGGGAGCAGTACTCCGTGGCCGGTATTGCCACGCGCTATTCCAAGCTCTTTCGCTCACTTTTGGAGTGACACATACTGGTTCGTTGGATATTTGTGCGGATATTATTACATTTTCGCAGGATATCGAATGACGACTGGGGTCGGGATCGCATCCAATGCTCAAGCTCTTCGTTTCATGGCTCCGCTGGAGGGCCCGGCGCTCGCGAAAGTCCACATTTCTCACTACCGGCGTTCGCACCGTCATCGCGGTCGAACTGACCCGCCTCGGTGATTTCGTCTCAATCCTTCCCCCTCTCAGGGCCATCAGGAAGAGTTTTCCCGCCGCCAGAGTACTCGTGGTCACCTCAAAGGCACATGCCCCCCTGCTGGCACTCTGCGAACCGGGCATAGACGCGATCTCCGTCGAGAAACCCAATTCCTTCGCCGGATTTCTCCTTGCACTTCGGACCGTCAGGAAGACAAGACCCGATCTCGTCTGCAGCATGGGCCCGTCCAACAGGAATGCCGCGCTTGCTCTCGCCAGCGGCGCCACGTTCGTCGTCGGATACCTCAACGGCACGGATTCGTTGACTCCTTTTCTCGGCGTCACCCCTGTGGAGTCGATCGGGTTTACCGGCGGAGGGAGCGTCACATTTACAAGCGAGAACATACAGGACCGACCGTGGAAAGTCCTCCAGTCCATCGGTCTCAACACGCCCCGCGACCCGCTGTTCAGTTTTCCGCGGTGGAGGCCGGACCAGGCCCGCCTCGGGCGCATCAGGCCGCGGGGGAATGACCGCGAGTACATCGTCGTGCATCCGTTTTCCGGCTGGGAATACCGCTCCTGGCCGCTGGCGGAATTCCGTTCCTTTGCGCAGCAGATGCTGCGGGAGCATGCGTATGACGTCGTGTTCATCTGCAGCGCGGGCGAATCCGGTTTGCTCGCGCCGCTGCGGGAATCGTTCAGCGATACGGAGCGCGTACAGTTCTTTCCGTCATCTGACATACTCGATACCGCGGCGATGATCCAGCGCGCCGCGCTTTTCGTCGGGAACGACTCCGGGCCGCTCCACCTTGCCGCTCTTCTCGGCGTCCCCGTCGTGGGACTTTTCGGACCCGCACCACCCGAGAGGACCGCCCCTTTTGCTTCGCGCGGGGTCTTCATATACCATAAGGTCGCCTGTTCCCCCTGCACACAGACGGTATGCACGATGCCGGGGAATTCCTGCATGAAACGGATCGACGTTCAGGAAGTGTTCGACGTCGTCAGCGGGCTTCTGGGCGGGGCACGCGCAGCATCGGTCGCCACTCATGGATGAGTTCCGCATCCTGGATGTCCGGGTGGACGATATCGACACAAGGGGACTTGAGCGGTCGATTCTCTCAAGCGTCCGCAACGGCCAGTCAAAGCTCTTCGCCTATGTCAACGTCCACGCTGTGAATCTTGCCCGGACCGATGGGCGATTCAGAGAGATCATCAATCGCGCCGCTGTGGCCTACTGCGACGGGGAGGGGGTGAGGGTCGCCGCGCGGATGCTCGGAAGGCAATTGCCTCCGCGGACGGTGCTGACGTACTGGGTGTGGGATTTATGCAGGCTTATGACCCGGGAGGGGCTGTCGGTCTACCTCCTTGGAGCCCGCGAGCCGGTGGTGGCAAAGGCCGCGGCCGTTCTCCGCGAGCGGTTCGCGGGGCTGAATGTCGCCGGCTGGCATCACGGATATTTCCCGAAAGAGGGGGACGAAAGCAGGAAGGTTGTTGAGGAGATAAACCGAGCATCACCGGATATCCTCTTTGTCGGGTTCGGTATGCCGCTCCAGGAATACTGGATTCATGAGAACCTGGGTTCGCTTCGGGCCGGGGTGGTCCTTCCCTCGGGCTCGATGATCGATTATATCGCCGGGGTAAAGAAAGCCACTCCTTCGTGGATGGCAAACAGGGGACTCGAATGGCTCTACAGGCTGCTGCGTGAACCCCGGCGGCTCTGGAAGAGGTACCTTCTGGGAAACCCTCTGTTCATGTTCCGCGTCATCGTCCGGCGTATAAGGTTCGGGAGGATGTGATGCGCCGGACCGGAACGCTCCTGACCGCCGCCGCACTCTTTTCGCTCCTCACGTCTGAATCCTCCGCAGGAGGGGCCGCGCCCGCCCGCGCGTTCACCGTCCAGACAGAGTCGGACGGCTGGACCCTCAAAGTTCATCAAACCCGCATTCCGGCCTCATCCCTGGCGATAGACGGCGCCTCGCATATCCTCTTCACCGCCGCCCCCGCGGCGGTGCCTGCGGACTCCGGATCCCCCCAGCTCCCGGTTGAATCAGCAAGTCTCGGCATCCCCTTCGGTGCGACCGTCACCGTTGAGCTTCTCAATCCGGTCTACCAGGAGACACCTGAGCAGCTCGTGGCCCCGATACCGGGATTCCGGAAGGGTGCATCGGGAGAGCGGATAGCGTCGTACGTGAAAAACCCCGCCGCGTACGGAGCGGACAGATTCTACCCCAAGCGGACACTCTGGAGCGATCCCCCGTTCGTATTCCGGGAGCAGCAGGTCGTTACGATTCATTTCGCCCCCGTTCTCTACAATCCGCTGAGGAGAATCCTGAGGAAGCTTGTGAGCGGGCAGGTCCGGATCAGGATGATCGCCCGGGCGTTGAAAAAAGTGCCGGCAGGGGTTCCCGCAGGTGCCGATGCGCATTTCGAGGGGACCTACAGGGGAATCCTCCTGAATTATGATCAGGCGAAGCAATGGCGGCGGACGGTCCTTTCGGCGCCCGCCGCAATCAAAGGAGACCCGACGCGGGACTGGTACACACCGGGCGCGATGTACTTCCGCATCCCCGTGGCCGCCGACGGATGGTACCGGATCTCCCGGTCCGACCTCGCGAACGCGGGGGCGGGGGGGCTCGACACTTCGACGGTCGCGGTATGGTTCAGGGGGAAAGCGATCCCTCTGGTCATCCGGAACGATTCATCGCTGGAGTTTTACGCGATCAGGAACTACGGGGACTCGACCTACTATGACTGGTATACCGACACCAGCTCGTACTGGCTCACATGGGGGGGGACGCCCGGACCCCGGTACATTCCTTCAAATCCCGGAAGTGCCGGCGTGACGGCAACGCTCCGGTCGGCCCTCACCACAAATCACCAGGAGCAGAACACGCAGCTGTACCTCGGGACGGACGAGTCGGAGCTCACGAACAGCGGCGCCGTCGCCGGAAAGGGCTGGGTGTGGGAGTTCTATTATCCGCAGACGCAATACACGCATGCCTTCATGATCGACAGCATCGACCCGGGTGCGGCCACCGCCGCAATCCGGGTCAGGCTTTTCAGCACGACACCGCATTATCTGACGCCGGACCATATTGCCCGGTTCTGGATGAACGACTCGGCCCTGGGTTCCGTGGCGTTCAACGGGAGAACGGAGGGGGATTTCGCCGCGTCATTCCCGGCGGCATGGCTCGTCAACGGGTCCAACCAGCTCAGGATACTCTCGGATCCCCCCTCTCCGCCCGGCGTGAACCAGTTCTACCTCGACTGGTTCGAGGTCGATTACCAGATGGTGCTTCACGCCGACAGCGACCAGGCGGTGTTCACCGGTCCCTCTTCCAGCGGGGGAGGGAGCGCGAGTATTACCGTCACGGGGTTCCGCAGCCCCTCGATCGAGGTCTATGATCTGAAGGGGAGCCGGCGGATCACCGGAGGGGTCGTCAGCGGTTCCACGTCAGCCGGTTACTCCATCGCATTCAGCGATACGTTCACCGTGGCGCGTCAGTATGCGGTCATCGCGGCCGGGGAGGGGCGCACAGTCCCGTATATTACCCGGAGAGTGTTATCGGACATACGGTCCAACCCGGGAGGGGCCGATTACATCATCATCACGCACCGCAATTTCATGACGGCGGCGAATCAGATCGCCGCGTTCAGGCGGACGCAGAACAACGTCCGCGTGACCATCGTCGACGTGCAGGACATCTACGATCAGTTCAACTACGGCATCTTGAACGCCGAGGTGATCAAATCGTTCCTCCGGTACGCCTGCACCACGTGGGCTACCCCGGCGCCCGCCTGTCTCCTCATGTTCGGCGACGCGAGCTGGGACTATCACGGCTACCTGCCGACGACCGTCATGGTGAACTACGTCCCTGCCTACGGCGTGCCGGGCGGGGATAACTGGTATGCCTGCTTCGATTCGACGTCGCCGTACGTCCCGTCCCTCCTGATCGGGAGGCTCCCGGTCCAGGATTCGGTGCAGGCCGGAAAGGTCGTCGCGAAAATCATCGGGTACGAATCGTCCGCGCCGGCGGATTGGACGAAGACCTTCCTGTTCATTGCAGGGGGGACGACGCCCGCCGAGCAGGTCGACTTCAACGGCAAGAGCGACTACACCGCGAACACCTTCGTGGTGCCGCCCCCGGTGGGTGGCATGACCTACAGAGTGTATAAATCCACGCCGGACGCCATCGACGGTGAACACAAACAACAGCTGCAGGAGATCGTCAACAACGGCGTCGTGTTCGTGAACTTCCTGGGGCACTCGGGGGGGAGGGTCTGGGGGGTGGACATCGGCAGTCCCGATGACCTCCAGAACACGAACGGGATGCTCCCTTTTGTCTCCTCGGTCAGCTGCAACGTCGGTGCGTTCTCCGAACCGGCGAGCAACGTCCTTTCCGAGGATTTCATACTCGCCGATAACAGGGGCGCGGTGGGGTTCTGGGCGTCCGCCTCACTCGCCTACGCAAGCGTCGGATCGGCTCTCGTGAACTCCTTCTTTACGGACATGACCGTGGACACGGTCCGCGGGTTCGGGGCGCTGACCACGACGGCGCGGATACAGGTGTGGCAGTCACTGGGTCAGTCCTACATCGCGAACGCCGCGCTCAATCTTACGCCGCTCCTCGGAGACCCGCTCTCGCGGTTCGCGCTCGCCGTGAAGCCGGATCTGGCGGTCAGCCCCTCCGATATCTACCTCAGCTCCAAGCTCCCCACCCCGTCGGACAGCGTCCTGGCACTCACGACGCTCGTGCACAACTACGGTCTCGTCCCGGCCGACAGCGAGACGGTTCTCCTCGTCGACATCTATAACGGTCAGTCGACCCCTCTGCTGAACAACGCGCTGATCGGTCCGACCCGGTTCCGGGATTCGCTCGTCGTCGCGTGGCGGGGGACGAAACAGATCGGCCTGCACACGTTTCAGATGACGCTCGACCCCGCGGGACGGATCGACGAGGTGACGAAGGCAAACAACGTCGCTTCGGTCGTCGCCGAGGTCTATGCGAACCTCCTCTACGTCGTCCGGCCGCTCCTGAACATGATCGTGCCGCCCGGACCGGAACTCCTGCGGGTCACGGCGCCGATCGGCGTCGACTCCGCCACGATGCAGGTGGCGTTCCAGGTCGATACGTCCGCCGCGTTTTCCTCCGCCGCGCTCGTCAATTCGCCGCCGGTCATGCCGGGGCCGGCGAGCGTTGAATGGACCACGCCGTCTCTTGCCGACGGGACGCTGTACTTCTGGCGCGCCCGGTCGTTTTCCCCGTCCGTCACCAATGCATGGGTCAGTTCTTCGTTCCGGACGGGATCGTCACTGCCGCCTGCGCCTCTGGTGCGCTGGAGCGAATCCTCATCAGGACAATTTCTCGGGGGGACCGCAACGCGAACGACGGTGACGGATTCAGGCGTAACGATAAGCGGCCTCCCGCCAACGCGGCTCTTCGCGCGGTCTCTCGGTTACCGCGCGAACTCCAACACGGACTATTACAGCATACTGCAGGTGGACCAGCAGACGATATTCGGCCTCTGGTGGGTCCAGGGTTCCGGGTTTCTCGCGATGAGCGTGGATCCTGTCGCCAGGACTCCCTTTTTCCAAGCGTTCGACGTTCCGGGGACCGCCGCGGAGTCGGACAGTATGCAGAGCTTCATCAGCGCGACTCCCCGGGGGAACTACATCGCGCTCTCGGTCATTTACGACGGGAGGACGAACGTGACCGCCGGCCTGAGAGCCGCCATTAAGTCCCTGGGGTCGACGCTTATCGATTCCGTGCAGCCGGGAGACGCCTGGTCGATTATCGCGCTTTCGGGGGGCGGTATGCCCCCGCTCGAGCACTGGAGCCGCGCAGGCGTGACGGCGGACAGCCTCCTCCTGCAGAACACGTACAGCGCGGGTTCGGGGACGTTTGCCGGCGACCTCCTCCCGATGCCGCAGCGTCTGCAGACGTTCAGGTGGGCGGCCGCGGGGGGTGCCGGGGGGTCGACTGACGCGCACGCAGCGATCGTGGGGATACGGTCCACGGGGATTTCCGACACGCTCCGCGTCATCCCGAAGGACAGCAGCACGATCGACCTGACGGGACTGAACGCAATCACCGCGGATCCGTCCTACACCGGATTCAGGGCCGTATCGATCCTGACAAGTGCCGACGGCCGGGCGACCCCGGTGCTGAGGAACTGGTCGGCCGACTTCGAGCCACCCGCAGACCTCGCCGTCACTTCCCGCACTATCACGTCTCCGAAGATCCGCATCCCGACCGCCGTACAGGGGAGCGTGACGGTGACCGTGTACAACATCGGATACAGGACCGCGGACAGCGCGAGGGTCATACTCTCCTACATACTTCCGGACAACTCGCTCCGGGCGGTCGCCTACGCGACAGTGGACAGCATTCCTGCAGGGGGAGCCCGGCCGGTGCAGATGGTGTTCCCGACGGCAGGTCTTCCGGCCCAGTTCACGCTCCAGGCACGCGTCATCCCCGCAGGTCCCGAAAAGGAATTGATCTGGGAGAACAATGTCACGCTCTTCAATTTTACGGTCCAGACCGGGCCGCCGTTGAGCGCAAAGATGCACATCCTTGCCGACGGTGTGCAGCTCATGGACGGAGACTACGTGGCCGCAAGGCCGACAATCGTCGTCCATCTCTACGACCTGGGAGGGACGGGGAACCTCCCGCCGGTGGTGGACCTGTTCGTCGATAACCTCCCGGTGGGCGGCCCCTCGGCGGGGCTCGCCATGAGATCCGCGCGGGCGGTGGTCCATGCTCTCGATGATCCGACGTTTACCCCGGCTCTTTCCAACGGGACACACGAGCTCCGCGTGCGGGTGACACAGCAGAATGCGGCGGGGGGGGTGGATTCGGTGGTCCAGGGCCTGATCGTGAATGTGACCGATCAGTCCAGGATCCTGCAGATGTTCAACTATCCGAATCCGTTCGGCGCGGAGACGTGGTTCACGTTTGTCATAACGGGAGATGCGCCGCCGGAACAGTTGACGATCCGCGTGTACACCGCGGCAGGGAGGAAGATCCGCGAGATCAAGGCCGAGCCGGGGACTCTCCAGGTGGGGTTCAACAGGATCTACTGGGACGGTCGCGACGCCCAGGGGGACGAGGTCGCAAACGGCTATTACCTCTATCAGGTACAGATCACCGGCGGGGGGAAGACACTCACCGCCACCGGCAAGATCGCCAGGGTACGGTGAGCGTCCTTCCGCCATCGACTGCGTTCAGATTATTCACCCCTGACCTGCGAGCGCCGTTGTCTCCTCGTTCTCGCGCTTGAGGAGCTTCCAGATGGTGCGTTCGGAAAGGCTCACCCTGTATTTCTCTTCAAGGTATGCCCGGAGCCGCCGCTGCCCGTATCCCGTCTCCTCGCGGACCCGTTTGAGAAGTTCCACATGTTCGGGGCTCGTGGCGCGGGGAAAATGATGCGGCCGGCGCGATCGATCGCACAGGCTTGTTGAATCGCCGCTGGATTCCTGGTAGCGTTTCAACCATTTATAGAATGTCTTCCGGCTTATCCCGAACCTGTTGCATACCGCCTGGGCGTTGCCGGTCTCCCGGTACGCCATCATCCAGGCGAGCCGGGGATGAAGGGATCCGTTATGCAGGGCTTCGTCAGAACTCTGCGTCAGTCGTGAGGGACTGGTATTCGAGTAAAGCATGTCGGCTTGGTTTTCCATGCCGTATTAGGTATCATCGCCTGTGCCAGATCGATTTTTCCTCCCGCCCGGGAAATGAAGAGATGGGAAACGCCGTTTTCCGTCACCAATCGTGGGTTCTTTCCGCCACCGGGAGACGGGCGCCGCGTGACACGGTTTCCCGGGAGTCCTGTTTCTACCTCAACCTACTGGGTGATTCTACATTTTACATGCATTGTCGCTTCAAAAGTGCGGTTTAGACCGAAGAGTGAAACCAGTCCTTTAGCCATGCGTCGTAGACTCATGCCGATCCAGCCGAACCGCATTCTAATTTCGCTGGTGACCGCAATTATTGTCTTCCTGCCGCCTCAAAAGGGAATCGCCCAGGTCTCGGGGGTCGATCTCAGGGGGATTGTCACCGACAGCGCGAACGGCGAGAGACTCCCCGGGGTGAACGTCGTTGTCGAGGGGACGGGACGCGGATGGGTGACGAATGCAAACGGGTTCTACCTGATCGCGGGCGTGCCCCGGGGGAAATACGCCCTGACGGCGAGCGCGATCGGATATGCCCGACGAACACTGAGTGTCAACATCACGGGGATGGATCCGATAAACCTCAACATCGTGCTGGCGCCGAGGATCGTCGAATCTTCCGAAGTGACCATAGAAGGGGAGAGAGAGAGCGAGGAGGCCGCAAGGAGCCCGAGCATACATGTCGTCACCCCGCGCGATCTGCAGCTTATCCCCGCGGCGGGGCAGTCCGACCTCTTCCGCGGGATGGAAATGCTCCCCGGCATAAGCTCGACCTCCGACGTCAACTCGAAATTCTACGTGCGCGGAGGAGCCGGTGATCAGAACCTGGTCCTCCTGGATGGGATGAAGCTGTTCAATCCGTTCCACGCGTACGGGACGTTCGGCGTAATCGATCCGTCGATCATCCGCTCTGCGGACATTTACACCGGCGCTTTTCCTGCGAACTTCGGGGACCGGCTCTCCTCCGTCGTCAACGTGACGACACGGGACGGCAACAGGAACGAATTTTCCGGTAACGCAGGAATCAACTTCCTCTCGGCGAACCTCGGGCTCGAGGGCCCGATCAAGGGGGACAACAGCTGGCTTGTCAGCGCCAGGAAATCCCTCTTCGACCAGACACTGGAGAAGCTCATTCCCTCCGCCGCGCCGACCTCGTTCTACGACCTGTTTTTCAAAGGGACGGCGGGAAACTCCACGGGGCGCGTGGGCATACGCGGACTCATCACCGAAGACAACATCAGCTCCCCCGACCCGACGCAGCCCGACTTTACATGGAGGAGCGCGTCGTTCGCGGGGGTCATCTCGGGCCTCATCGCCGACCGTGTGTATATGGATCTCACGATCAACCTCTCCAGCTCGGAAGTCCTCCGTTCTTCAGGTCCGGCATCGCCGGTTCCCCCCGCCTCCTCGCGGATCAGTGAATGGAGCTTTCGCGGAGAGTTCGACGTGTTCTCGGAAAGCCAGGATCATTTTGCCGTGGGATTTGAATCGGCCTTCCCCGATATCAGCAACGTCCTGCCGACGAGGGCGGGCGTGGAACGCCCGTTCGACGACAACGAGGGCGAATTGTGGCTCTGGTTCAGGTATATCGCCTCTCTCGGCCCGCTCAGCATCGACGCAGGGACCCATACCGAGCTGAACACGATCAGCAGCGCAGTCCTCGGAGACCGCCAGGTGCCCCTGCGCCAGATCCTGCAGCCCCGCGTCGCCCTCTCGCTCACCCTGGCCGGGAACTGGGTCGCGAAAGCGGCCTTCGGCGTGTTCACGCAAAACATCATCACGATCACCAACGAAGACGACCTGATCTCTCTCTTCGATGCGTGGCTCTACCTTCCCGACCAGCTCCGTCCGGAAGAGGCCGATCACTATGTCCTGGGCCTGGAGGGAAACATCACGCCGCGCCTCTCGACGAGCGTTCAGGCGTATGTGAAGGACTACACATCCATCGTCCTGTTCAATCCCGATAAGATCTTCCCCGATGACCCGGACTACCTCAGCGGCACCGGGCTCTCCTCCGGGATAGAATCGCTGCTCCGGTACCACCTTCCCCTGGCCGACCTGTACGCCTCGTACGTGATCTCGCGCGCGCGCGTGAGCGCCGCGGGGAGCACCTACGCGCCGCGGTACGATCAGACACACGCGGTGAAGACCATGGGGGTCCTGCACGTCATGGAGAATCTCGACGTGACGGTCCGGTGGGAATACGGGAGCGGATATCCGTACACCCAGAGCGCGGGGTACTACTCGAGGCTTTCGCTCTCCGACATCGACAGGGACCCGTTTCCCGGGGGAACGGGCGATCCGATGCGCGTCCTCGGTCCCAGGAACGCCGCAAGGCTCCCGGCATACAGACGTCTCGATGCCGGGTTCACCTGGAGAGTCGCAGTTCAGGGGCTGCACGGAAGCACGGGGGTGAACTTCCTGAACATCGGCGACGTGCACAACATCCTGTATTATGACAGGGTCACGGGGAAGACGGACTACATGATGCCGTTCTTCCCCTCGGCGTTCATCACCGCGGAGTTCTGACATGCGCCGGTACCTCTTCGCTCTCCTTGCCCCCGCCGGCCTGCTCGTGCAGGCGTGCAATCAGCCGTTTCAGCCCGACGGCGCGTACAACGGGAGGCTTGCCGTCTACGCGATCCTCTCGTCGTCCACGGACACGCAGTACGTGAGGCTCACCAGGACGTACCAGTCGACGCCGTCGGGCGACGTGTCCGACGCGACGGTCGAAATCGATCCGGCGAACGGGCAGCCGTCCGTGTATTTCCGGGACACGACCGTCGTGCATTTCGATCCCTCGGGTGTCCCGGGGACCTATACGGTGTACGTCGCATATAATTTCAAACCGCAGTCGAACGTGACCTACGTGCTCAAGGCGAACTCACCCAGCGCGGGGACCGCCCAGGGGACGACGACCGCGCTCGGGATAGCCAGCGCGGAAATCCTCAACCCGCTCGCCCTCACGACGTCGCCGGACTCGATCGTGCTCTCCGCCGATTTCGGGACAAGCACGGGGGCATACGTGTTCCACCTGTATGTCGAGTATCAACTCACGCTGAACGGCAGCACCACGATGCAAAAGGCGGAGGTGCCGACCGTCTCCTCCACGGACGCTTCGGGGAACCTCACGCCCGCGTTCCCGACGTTCGCCCGCGTCCCGGCTGTCTCGGCGGACAACGGGTTTGCGACGGCGATGACGTGGTTTCCGAAAGTCCTGTACATGCAAACGCAGACGGGAATACTCCAGGGCAATCCGCCGGGTACCGTGCGCATTACCGGCGTGATGTACACGATGACGCAGATCGACGACGCGTTATACGATTATTACTATATCCTCAACGGTCCGAAAGATCTCAGCACGATACGACTTGACGCTCCGGACTTCACAAACATTACGAACGGGCTCGGGATCATCGCCAGCACCCAGACGATCGTTCATGAGGTGCCCCTGGGGCCATAGGACTGCCGCCGCGATCTCCGTCGTTCTGGCGGGAGCGGTGCTTGGCATCTCCCCGGGTCGGAATGCACCCGCACAGCCAGCGTCGCGGGATTCACTGATTGCGCGTATCGCCACCGCCGTCCGAAACGCGGAGTGGGGAGAAGGGGTGGATCTCTGCGACGCGCTTCTGCGGGACTCGAGCGGCGATCTCGAAGCGCACTACTTCGGCGCGGTCTGCCGCAGGGAGCTGGGGAAGAGGACCACGCTTTTCCTGAGGGAGTTTCAATGGGAGAAGGCGCGGGCGCATTTTGCCGCCGTCTTCGCCCGTGATTCATCGTTCCGGGACATACTCTACCAGTTCGCGGTCTTCAGGGAGTACAGGGACGAGCTCGAAGAGGCCGTGGAAACTGCGCGGATTCAGGTGGTGCGCCGTCCGGAGCAGGTGGAATCCCGGGTCGGTCTTCTCCGGATCGGACTTCATTACGTCGCGGAAACCGACCCGGGGGATGCAGCCCGGTGGCTGCGTTCCAGGGAAGACATGTATTCACAGTTTCTCCTCGCAGAGCTCTTCCGCAGGCACGACCAGCTCAGGCGGGCCGAAGCCCTCCTGCTCCGCATCCAGGAAATGCCGGAGTTCCCCCCGCAGGCGACGTGCCTCTCCCTCGCCCGGCTGTATGCGTGCACCGGAAAGGACGGCGAGGGGATCGCGCAGGCGACATACTGGAACGGCGTCAACAACGCCGCCTCGCCCTTCGGTGACGCACTCCTGCTGGAAGATCTCGCTCCGGTCATCAATGACGAGGAACTCGACCGGTACGAGGGACTCGCCTCCGACACCGACAGGGTCCGGTTTATCCACACGTTCTGGGAGGTGCGTGACCCTGCACCGGCCTCACCGGTCAACGCTCGCCTGATCGAGCACCTGAAGAGGTACGCTCAGGCGGAGCGGGAATACGAGTATTTCGGCGTCAGGACGCTCGCCCGGAATCCCGATCCGACCCTTCTGGGCCGGATGCCCCGTTCGTTCTTCCTGAACCGCCAGTTCAATGACATGGGGCTCATATTCATCCGCCACGGCGCTCCGGACGGGATGCAGAGAACAAGCAGCCAGGCCGACGACAACGTATCGTGGCTGTACGAAGAATCAGCCGGGATCCCATCGAGGATATTCATATTCGCCCGCCACATGGGGGTGGCGAATGACTGGCGGCTCACGACGTTTCCCACGGACCCGCAGATGAAGAGCAGGGTCGCCTTGTGGGATATCCGGTTCGGGGAGGATCCGAACCGGTGGCCCCATGTTGAGGCGGAGCTTGAGGCCGAAATGGCCTCCTCGGTCTCCCTCGCGCTCAGGACGGACAACTACAGGCGCCTGGAATCGACGAAGGAGATGGTCATCCCGCACGCGATTGACGCCTTCAGGGGTGAGAACGGGAAGACGCTCCTTGACATCAGCTACGGGATCGACCTCGGGGATATCGCCCGGTTCGCGGAGGACACGGCGCGGATACTCCCGCTCCGTGTCGCGGTCTCGTTCATTCCTGTCGGGGGAGGAATCGTCTCCCGTCAATCCGAGACGCTCCGGCTGCCGGTCGGCACCGGGGAGAAGGGCTCGTTCATTTCGCTTTTCAGAAAAACGCTGGACGCGGATTCGATCAGAGTGGCGATGGAGATTCACGCCGCGGGGGAGAGACTCATCGGGACCTGGAGCGAATACCTCAGGGTTCCCGCCTTCCCGGCGGGGTCATTCAGCCTGAGCGATCTGCAGCTTCTCCTCCCGTCGTCGGTTCCCGCCTCGATTGAGATCGAAGGGGTCAGGATTGTGCAGAGCCCTTTCCGTTCCTACAGCCGCTCGGCGAAGCTTTACAGCTATCTCCAGATGTGCAATCTTGTAAAGGATGCCTTCGGAAAGACGAAATACACCGTCCTCTACGATCTCATCCCCGCGGATCCCCTGCGCCCGGAAGAGTCGATCCGTCTGGGGGAGTCCACACGGGATCTCACGGAAGAGACGGGTGCGGACTTTTTCCCTGTCGATCTGAGCAAAGCGCATCCGGGCTCATACGTCCTCCGCGCGACGGTCACCGACAGAAAGCGGGTCCAGACGCTCACGCGCGACTGTCCCCTCGGAATCCTCCCCTGAGTTCATGCGCCTTCCCGCTGCTCGATCTTCGCCCAGGTGTCCCGGAGCGTCACCGTTCTGTTGAACACCGGAGCCCCCGGCTTTGAATCTTTCGCGTCCGCGCAGAAATATCCGACACGCTCGAACTGAAATCTCCCCCCGGGGGGTGCGTTCCCGAGCATCGGCTCGACCTTGCAGCCTTTCAGAACCTGGAGCGATTCCGGGTTGATATTCGAAAGGATGCCCCCCGGCTCATCCGCCTGGTTCGGGTCTTCCTTCAGAAAGAGCCTGTCATAGAGTCGCATCTCCGCATCGACGGCATGACGCGCCGATACCCAGTGTATTGTCACCTTCACCTTCCGGTTTGCGGAGGGACCGCCGCTCTTCGTATCGGGATCGTAGGTGCAGTGGATTTCCGAGATGTTCCCCGCGGCGTCTTTCACCGCCTTTTCGCACTTGATGATGTACCCCGCACGAAGCCTGACCTCCCGGCCGGGCGAGAGCCGGTGGTATTTCGGCGGCGGGATCTCCCGGAAATCCTCCTGGTCGATGTAGAGCTCGCGTGAAAAGGGGACCATGCGTGTCCCCGCCGATTCGTCCTCCGGATTGTTCATCGCGGGGAGCTCCTCCGACGCGTCCGGGGGATAGTTGGTGATGACGACTTTCAGGGGGCGCAGGACCGCCATCCCTCTCTGTGCCCTCCTGTTCAGATCCTCCCTGACGCTCCATTCAAGGAGCGCCACGTCGATAAGACTATCCTTCTTCGACACGCCTATTTTTTCGCAAAACGTCCGGATGGCTTCGGGCGTAAACCCCCGCCTTCTGAAGGCGGCTATCGTCGGCATCCGCGGGTCGTCCCATCCCGACACGACGTTCTCCTGAACGAGCTGGAGGAGCTTCCTCTTGCTCAGGACGGTATACGTCAGATTGAGCCGCGCGAATTCGATCTGCCGCGGATGGTGAATACCGAGCGATTCGAGGAACCAGTCATAGAGGGGGCGGTGATTTTCGAATTCCAGCGTGCAGATGGAATGGGTGATCCCCTCGATCGAATCTTCGAGTCCGTGCGCCCAGTCGTACGTGGGATATATGGCCCACGCATCCCCCTGCCGGTGATGCCGCTCGTGAATGATCCTGTACATGACCGGATCCCGGAGGTTCATGTTCGGCGATGCCATGTCGATCTTGGCCCGGAGGGTCTTCGCCCCGTCCGGAAACTCCCCCTTTTTCATCCTTTCGAACAGCGAAAGATTCTCTTCGATACTCCTGTTTCTGTACGGGCTCTCCCGGCCGGGTTCCGTGAGCGTCCCCCGCGTCTCCCGTATCTGGTCGGCATTGAGGTCGCACACGAACGCCTTTTCCTTCCGTATCAGATCGACGGCCCACCCGTACATCTGGGGGAAATAATCCGAGGCAAAGAGAACCTTCCCTCCTGCATTTCCGGCGATCCAGTTGACGTCGGCGACGATGGAATCGACATATTCCTGCTCCTCTTTTTCGGGATTCGTGTCGTCGAACCGGAGATTGCAGAATCCTCCGGGGTGCTCCTGCGCGATGCCGAAATTGAGGTTGATCGACTTCGCATGGCCGATGTGGAGATACCCGTTCGGCTCGGGAGGAAACCTCGTCTGCACGTGCCCCCCGTACCTGTTCGTCCTGTTGTCTTCGGCGATGATGTCGCGGATGAAGTCGGTTTTTTGGTCCTGAGGCATGATGCTCCCGGTGGTTGCTGATTCAGGCTCCTAACATAAGGAAATATCGACGGGTTTTCAATCGGGCGGCTCCTGATGAACGCCAGTCATTGGAGGGCCGGTCAGACGCACGGGCTTTTGAGACGTGAAGGTATTCCGTGCGGAGGAGGGCGGTACCAGAGGTACAGGGAGTCGGGGGAGCGACGGCGGTGAATTCCTGCGGAGAGGGAGGGATTCGAACCCTCGATAGACTTACGCCTATACTAGTTTTCGAGACTAGCGCCTTCAACCACTCGGCCACCTCTCCATCGAGTCGAGCGGACTGAATGTACCAAAAAATGGGTGAACGTTCAAGCCTCGGGCATCTAGCCTCCCCGCGCTGGGGATGCTCCCGTGACGGTCCGCGACCGGTCCGCTCTCCCTGCTTGCGTCTCGCCCGGTTTTTTTGTACTGATAATAAAAGCGTTCTTTGTATGAATCCCTCTCCATTTGACCGTCAGGAACACGACAGCTGCGGCGTCGGCTTCGTCGCCACGCGCACCTGCGACTACTCCCACGAAATCCTTGAAGAAGCGCTGAACGCCCTCCGCTGCGTCGAGCACAGGGGGGCGTGCGGGGCGGACCTCGTCACGGGGGACGGCGCCGGGATCATGGCCGACATCCCCTTCGACCTTCTCGGCTACAAAAGGGGGGAAGTGGCCGTGGCCTCCCTGTTCATGCCGCGTGCGGAAGAGCGGATGAACCTGTCGCTCGAGATTTTCCAGAGCACGTTCGGCTTTTTCGGTCTGGAGATCATCGCCTACCGCGACATCCCCATCGACCGCTCGGTCCTGGGTGAAGAAGGGGGGCGCTCCATGCCCTCGATGAAGCACGCGATCATCAGGCGCCCAAGGCACTGCCGCACCGATGCGTCGTTCGACAGGCTCCTGTACACGGCGAAGCAGGCCGTCCGCAGCAAGCAGTCGGAGAAGGGGATCAACAAGGAATTCTATTTCACCTCCCTTTCGGGATCGACCGTCGTCTACAAGGCGCTCACGCGCGCCGACGCACTCGACAGGTTCTACCTCGATCTGAAAGATCCCCGGTTCCTCACCCGCTTCGCACTGTTCCACCGCCGGTTCAGCACGAACACGCGGACGTCATGGGACAAGGCGCAGCCCTTCCGGCTCATTGCCCACAACGGGGAAATCAACACGATCGCCGGAAACCGCTCCCGGGCGTTCTCCAGGGAGAAATCTCTCGGGCTCCCCCAGGACCAGCTCGTCACGCACGGCGGCATCAGCGACTCCGGGAGCTTGAACGAGATGGTCGAGGCCCTCATGTACAGGAGCAGCATCCCGCAGATTGAGGACCTTCTCGCCATCATGATGCCCCCCGCCCACGGACAGAACGACTACTACAAGTTCTGGAGCCGCGCCATGGAGCCGTGGGACGGCCCCGCGATCATCATGTATTCCGACGGCAGGAGCATCGGCGCCCGGCTGGACAGGAACGGGTTCCGCCCCTCCCGATGGGTGCTTACCGATAAGACGTTTTATCTCTCCTCGGAGGCCGGGTCGTTCGCCATCGACGAGTCGCGTATACGGGGGAAAGGGATACTCCATGCCGGCACCGGCGTGAAGGTGGATCTGACGAACGGGCGGATCCATTTCCGCGATCCGAGCCTGTCGCGGGAAAACCGGGACGCCAGGTTCGATCCCCGCACGATCCCGGTGGGGAGCGTGACGGCGGCGGACCGGGGAGAGCCCGTGACGAAGTTCCGGAAGACGCTCTTCACGCTCACGCAGGAAGAGCTTGACAAGATCGTCTACCCGATGGCGGCGGAAGGGAAGGAACCGATCGGTTCGATGGGGGACACTGCCAGGCCCAATGTCTTCTCCTCCGAGCCCCGCCCCTTTTTCGACTATTTCTACCAGAATTTCGCGCAGGTGACGAACCCTCCCCTGGATTACCTGCGCGAGAAGAACATCACCGATCTGCGGGTGTTCCTCGGCCGGAGGCCCAACATATTCTTCGCCAAGGACCTGCTGCCGCTCGAGGAAGCTCTTGAACTTCCGGGTCCCGTCCTCAGCCTCGGTCAGATGCGCTACATCGAAGCGCTCAGCCACAAGCGACGCTCGCAGTCCCACATCGTTCCCCTGATATTCCCGATGATCTTCGACCGGGAAGGGGGGGTCAAGTCGTTCCGTCCCGCCGTGGACGCGCTGGCCGCCGCCGTGCTGCAGGGAGTCGAACGGGGGGCGAGTGTCATCGTGCTGAGCGACGAGACGGCTGACTACGAGCATCCTCCGATCCCGGGACTCATCGGTCTGCGCGCGGTGGTCCGGGCGCTCAACGAATCCGGACTTCGTTTGCAAACCTCCATCGTCGTCCATTCGGGGGAGGCACGGACGCCGCACCATATCGCGGCGCTCATCGGGTTCGGCGCTTCGGCGGTGTGTCCCTACCTTGCGCTCGAGATCGTCCGGAATGACGACAGCGAATCGTTCCGCCGGCTCTCTCCCGACGTCAGGGAGCGGAACTATCTGAACGCGATCGAGTCGGGACTTCTGAAGATCATGTCGAAGGTGGGGATCTCCGTCGTGCAGAGCTACATGAGCGCGAAGCTCTTCACGGCGATCGGGCTCGGAAGCGAGCTCATGGAGAACTTCTTCCCCGGCGTCCCGACACCGCTCGGAGGAATCGGGTACGAAGAGCTGGCGCAGGACATCCTGGAAAAGACCGCGCTTGCCGCGGACCCGCAATACAGCGACAAACTCCTCAACACCTATCAGTTCCGCGAGCACGTGCGCGGGACCATGGGCGAAAAGCACGCGATGACCGCCGCGCGCGCCGCGGTCGTCCACAAAATGGTTCGCGACGGCGTCTCCGACGAGGCGCGTCGTGATCTGTACAGGCAGTTTGTGGAGATGGGGAGAGAATCCGAGCCGGTGAACATCCGCCACCTGTTCCACATCGTGCCGGCGGGACCCCCGCTGGGCGCGGACGAGGTGGAGGGGCGGAGGGAGATCCTCTCGCGCTTCGGCTCGGGGGCGATGTCGTTCGGAGCGGTGAGCGCGGAGAGCCAGCGCGACATCATCCTTGCGATGAGGAAACTGGGAGGACGGAGCAACAGCGGAGAGGGAGGGGAAAACCCCTACTACGAAAAGGAGGGGATCACCGCCTCCACGAAGCAGGTTGCCTCCGCGCGCTTCGGCGTGACGGCGGGCTACCTCGTGGCGGGGAGGGAGCTGCAGATCAAGATCGCGCAGGGGGCGAAGCCGGGCGAGGGCGGGCAGCTCATGAGCGTGAAGGTGGACACGGACATCGCGCACGCGCGCCATTCCCTTCCGCACGTGGACCTGATCTCGCCTCCTCCGCTCCACGATGTGTACAGCATCGAAGATCTGAAGGAGCTTATCTACGAGCTTAAACAGGTCCACCCGACGGCCCAGGTGAGCGTGAAGCTCGTCTCCGGGAACGGGATCGGCACGATCGCCGTCGGGGTCGTCAAGGCGGGGGCGGACGTCATCTACATCGCGGGGGGGGACGGGGGGACGGGCGCCGCAACGCTCGGTTCGATGAAGCACGCGGGACTCCCCTGGGAATTCGGACTGATGGAGGCGCACAAGGCGCTGTGTGAGAACGGGCTCCGGGGGAGCGTGGAACTGCGGACCGACGGCGGGCTCACGACCGGGAAAGACGTCGTCAAGGCGGCGGTCCTTGGCGCCGAGGGATTCGATTTCGGGAAACTCCTTCTCGTCGCCGAGGGGTGCATCATGGCGCGCATATGCGAGAAGAACACGTGCCCCACGGGGATCGCGACCCATGATCCGAAATTCAAAGCGAAATACAAGGGGAACCCCGAACACGTCATCAGGATGCTGACGACAATCGCCGACGACGTGCGGGAGATTCTCGCGGAGCTGGGGGTGAGAAATCTCCGGGAGATCACCGGGAGGACCGATCTCCTCCGCGTGTCACCGGCGCACGAGGAATTCGTCACACAGAGGAAACTGAGCCTGGATTTCTTCCTTTCGGATCCTCCGACCCCTCTCCCGGCCCGGGTGCCGGGCAATGCGGATCCGGTGGGCGCCCTGAACAGAAGAATACTCGCCGACGCGGAGCCGGCACTCGGGAGCGGGAAGCCGCTGCATCTCGCCTACCCGATCACGACGGCGGACAGGGGGGTCCTCGCGACTCTTTCCGGAGAGATCGCGCGGCGGAGGGCGGGGAGCGGACGCCCGACCGACGTCCCGCCGGAAGAGATACACATCGAATTCACGGGGAGTGCCGGGCAGGGATTCGGCGTGTTTCTCGTCGACGGTATTCACGTGGTGCTTAACGGCGAGGCGAACGATTCCGTCTGTAAATCCATGGGCGGGGGGAGCGTCGTCATTCGGCCGCATTCCAATGCCGCAAACGAGCCGGGAGAGAGCGCGATCATCGGCCACTGCGCGCTGTACGGATCGACCGGCGGGACACTGTTTGTTCATGGTCTGGCAGGGGACAGGTTCGGGGTCAGAAACAGCGGCGCGGTGGCTGTCGTGGAAGGGACGGGGCTCCATGCGTGCGAATACATGACGCGGGGGACGGTCGCGATCCTTGGCCCGGTCTCGTATAACGTGGGGGCGGGAATGACGGGGGGGTCGGTCTATCTCCGGCGAGACCAGGCCTCCATGATCAACACCGGGTATATCGTTCCACGGGATATGGATGAAAGCGACAGGGACCAGCTCCGGGAGCTCATCGGGCAGTACTGGAAAGAGACCGGAAGCGCACGCGCAAAGAGCATACTCGAAGGGGGGACCGACGTCGACGAGCTCTATTTCAAGTGCGTGCCGCGCCTCCACGACTAAAAAAACCTCAAAAAAAACACGATTGACCTTGACAAAGGACCTCCTGCGGCCTATATTGATGATCATGGTTCTCACGGGATTGCATACCGAATCTTTCTCCTCAAACGCCGGCTGGTGGTGGCGCATTGTGAATTTTCCCGGTGAAGCAGTGAGGACCTGAAAACACCCGTCAACGCCCGAATTTCAACCCTCTCTGGTTCGCCAGGGGGGGTTTTTTATTTTCCGGAACTCTTAATGCGCCGCCCATGATGACACTTGATGAGTTCAACGAATACGCGAAGACCGCGAACGTGATACCGCTCGTCCGCACCAGGCTCGCGGATCTTCATACTCCCGTTTCCGCATATCTCGCGCTGCGCGAATCCGGACGCGCGTCATTCCTTTTTGAGAGCGTGGAACGGGATGAGAAAATCGGCCGGTTCTCCTTCGTGGGGGTCGACCCGGTGATGATGATCCGGGCCAGGGAGGGGAACGTCGAAGTCACGGGGCCCGCCGGGGCAACGGAGCGGAGCGGGAGCATCTTCGAAGTCCTGGCGGCGGAATCAGGGCGGTTCCGGCAGGCCGGCCTCCCGGGCGTCGAAGGATTTCTCGGGGGTTTTGTGGGGTACATCGGGTACCCGGCGGTAGCGCGTCTCGAAAAGCTGGAACTCCGCGCACCGGGGCCGGGAGCGGAGGACGAGGCCGTGTTCGGACTCTTCGGATCGATCCTCAGGTTCGATCACCGCCGCCAGACAGTCCAACTCATCCATAACGCTCTGCTTGACGGGAAACGCCCGCCGGAGGAGGCATATCACGACGGCAGGAAGGCGCTCGACGCGATGGAGCTGAAATTCCTCCGGACCGTCCCCTCGCTTCCGGCATTTTCATGCGACACCGGGACTCCTTCGGAGTCCACGGACCGGCGGGGGTATTGTGATTCAGTCGCGCGGGCGAAAGAACACATCACGGAGGGGGACATATTCCAGGTCGTGCTTTCCCGCCGCGTAAGCTATCCGTACAGCGGCGATCTCTTTGCGGTCTACCGCGCACTCAGGATGATCAATCCCTCTCCCTACCTTTTTCATATCGATTTCGGAGAGACGCAGCTCTCCGGATCCTCCCCCGAAGTCCTCGTGAGGGTGGCGGGAGGAAATGTCGAAGTGCTGCCCATCGCCGGGACGAGACCCCGCGGAACGACGGAAGAGGAGGACGGGCAGATGGAGATCGATCTCCTGCACGACGAAAAGGAGCTTGCCGAGCACGTCATGCTCGTGGACCTCGGGCGGAACGACGTCGGGCGGATCAGCAGGTTCGGGAGCGTCCACGTGCCGGTCTTCAAGCGCGTCGAACGGTATTCGCACGTGATGCATATCGTCTCGGAAGTCCGCGGGACGCTCAAAGAGGGCTCCGGCGCGCTCGACGCGCTGAAGGCCTGTTTCCCCGCGGGCACCGTTTCCGGCGCCCCGAAAGTCCGCGCGATGCAGATCATCAACGAGCTCGAGCCGGTCTCCAGGGGGGTGTACGCGGGCGCCGTGGGGTACCTGGGGTTCAACGGATCGCTCGACACGTGCATCGCCATCAGGACGATCGTCGGGCACAGGGGGACGCTTTCGATTCAGGCCGGAGCGGGGATCGTGGCCGACTCCGTACCGGAGAACGAATACACAGAAACGCTGAACAAATCACGGGCGCTCCTGGAAGCCGTCAGGAGCGCCGCGGGCGGACTCAGGATGCCCGGGTTCGAAGAGTGAGAGGAGGAGGCGCGATGATACTCGTGATCGACAACTACGATTCGTTCACGTACAACCTTGTCCAGCTTCTGGGAGGGATCACCCCCTCCATCGAGGTGAGGAGGAACGACGAGATTTCGCTCGCCGGCGTCGCATCGCTCCGGCCGTCGCATATCGTCGTCTCTCCGGGCCCGGGGAGGCCGGAGGACGCGGGGATCACGGTGGCGCTCATAAGGGAATTCTCCCCCACCATCCCGATACTCGGCGTCTGCCTCGGGCACCAGGCGATCGGGCTGGCGTTCGGCGGAAAGGTCGTGCACGCGCCGTCGCTCATGCACGGGAGAACTTCCGCGATCCACCACAACGGCGATCCCCTCTTCCGGGGAGTGATGAATCCGTGTACCGCGACGCGGTACCACTCGCTCGTCATCGCGCAGGACGGATTCCCCGGGGACCTCGAGCGGATCGCCGAAACCGCCGAGGGAGTGATCATGGCTGTCCGGCACAGGAAATATCCCACCGTGGGGGTTCAGTTTCACCCGGAATCGATACTCACGGACGAAGGGGAGATCATGATGCGTAACTGGATGGAGGCGGGATCATGACAATGAAGCAGTTCATCGAGAAGTGCCTCGGGGGGGAGGATCTGACGGCGGACGAGGCGTCGTCCGCGCTCGAGCTCATCATGACGGACCAGGCGTCGGAGGCGCAGATCGCGGGACTTCTCGTCGCGCTGCGCGCGAAAGGGGAAACCGTGGACGAGCTTGTCGGGTTCGCCCGCACGATGCGGGAAAAATCCGTGAAGGTCAAAGCGGACGACCCGCACGCGATCGACATGTGCGGGACCGGCGGGGACGGGCTCGGCACGTTTAACATCTCGACGCTCGCATCGCTCGTCGCCGCGGGCGCCGGGGTGACCGTGGCAAAACACGGAAACCGATCCGTCTCGAGCAGGAGCGGGAGCGCCGACCTCCTCAAGGCTCTCGGCGTGAACATCTCGCTCCCCCCGGAGCGGGCGGGGGCGTGCCTCAACACGGTGGGGGTGGCGTTCCTCTTCGCTCCCCTGTTTCATCCGGCGATGAAGTACGTCGCGAAAACGAGGGCCGACCTCGGCGTCAGGACGATATTCAATCTCCTCGGGCCGATTACGAATCCTGCGGGGGTGACCAAGCAGCTCGTGGGGACATATAAAGCGGAAACGGCGTCCCGCATCGCGGAGGCGCTCGGACGGCTGTCGACGGAACGGGCCTGCGTCGTCCACAGCGAGGACGGCATGGACGAAGTCGCCGTTTCCGGGAAAACGTCCGTGTTCGAGGTCGAGGGGGTCAAGCCGACAAGGAGCTATTCCGTCTCCGCGAGCACGTTCGGGCTTCCGGATTACCCGGGATCCTCGGTCGTGGGAGGGACGCCCGAGGAGAACGCCGCGATCGCGCTGCGCGTCCTGGCGAAAGAACGGGGTCCGCACAGGGACGTCGTCGTTGCCAACGCCGCGGTCGGCATTTACGTCTCCGGAAAGGCGAAGGACCTCGCGGAGGGGAGCGCAAAGGCGGCCGAGTCCATCGATTCGGGGCGTGCGATGGAGAGGCTTACACGGCTCGTGGAGTATACGAACCTCCCGTGAGTTTCCTGAACACCATACTGGAGGCCACGCGCAGCGGGGTGGAGGAGCGTAAACTCCGCCTTCCGCTGGACGTGCTGCGCGGGCGGCCGTTGTACAGAAGGACGCCCCACTCGCTCTCCGCCGCACTCCGCGCCTCCTCCCCCGCGATTATCGCCGAGATCAAGAGGGCTTCCCCGTCGCGCGGGGTGATCCGGCCCCAATGCGACCCCTTCCTGATCGCCGGCGCCTACATGGCCGCCGGGGCAGCCGCCGTCTCCGTCCTCACCGAAGAGAAGCATTTCCTGGGCTCGCTGCACGACCTGGAGGAGGCGCGACGTGCGCTGTCGATCCCCATCCTCAGGAAGGACTTCATCGTCGATCCCTACCAGGTCCACGAATCGAAGGCCTCGGGAGCCGACGCGATACTCCTTATCGCCGCGGCGCTCTCCCCGGGAGATCTTATCACCCTCCGGGATGAAGCCGGCGCCCTCGGGATGGAATCGCTCGTGGAGATCCATTCTCCGGCGGAGCTCGCGGCGCTTGCGGGAGCCGGCCTGACGCTCGTCGGCATCAACAACCGCGACCTTGTGACGTTTCAAACCGACATCACGCTTTCCGAAACGCTCGGCCCGCTCCTCCCGACGGGGACCGTGGGCGTCAGTGAGAGCGGGATCAAATCGGGACGCGAGATCGCGCGGCTCTCGCGGTCGGGGATCCGGGCGTTTCTCGTGGGCGAACACTTCATGAGCGCCGAGGATCCCGGGAGTGCGCTCGCCGAACTGATTCGCGGAGGAGGCGGGATTTCATGATCGTCAAGATCTGCGGGATCACACGGATCGACGACGCGCTCGCCGCAGCCGATGAAGGCGCGTCGGCAGTCGGTTTCATATTCGCTGCGTCGAGCCCGCGCTATATCGAACCGGAAGATGCGGGGAAGATCGTGAGCCGCCTCCCGCCGTTTGTCACTCCCGTGGGGGTGTTCGTCAACGAGAGCCGGGAACGGGTGATGTCCGCGATCGCGCGCTCGGGGATCCGCTGCATCCAGTTTCACGGCGAGGAGACCCCGGAGGACACCGCAGGCTACCCGGTCCCGGTGATCAAGGCGTTCACTGTGGGGAACGCCTTTGACTCCGCGGTGCTCGCGTCGTACGCGCTCCCCGCCTTCCTCCTTGACGCGTCGGTTCCGGGAATGCGCGGCGGAACCGGGGTGACGTTTGACTGGACGATCGCCCGGGACGCTTCACAGCACGGCCGGATAATCCTGGGGGGCGGAATTACGCCCGGGAACGCCGCGCTTGCCATCCGCACTGCGCATCCGTACGCGCTTGACGTCAGCAGCGGGGTGGAAGTTTCCCCGGGCGTCAAAGACCGGGGCAAAATCAAGGCGCTCATGGAGATCTGCCGGAATGCCTGAACGCACACACCCATCCTCCACCGAAGCGGAGCACACATGCTCGTGCTGATGAAAAAAGACGCAACGAACGAAGATCTGATCCGCGTCAGGCAGAAGATCGAATCGATGGGCCTCCGCGCACACGAGATCCCGGGGGCGCAACGGACGGCCGTCGGGATCACGGGGAACAACGGGAAGATCGACCCCGAGCTCTTCAGGACGATGCCAGGCGTAGAGGAGGCGATCCCTGTCACGAAGCCCTACAAGCTTGCGGGGCGCGACGCCAGGAATGAGAACTCGGAGATACGCGTCGGAGAGGAGACGATCGGGGGGCGCGAGATCGCCGTCATTGCGGGGCCCTGTTCCGTGGAAAGCTGGGATCAATTGATCGAGACGGCGCGGGCCGTGAAGCAGGCGGGGGCGAGGTTCCTGAGGGGGGGTGCGTTCAAGCCCCGGACGTCCCCGTACGCTTTCCAGGGGATGAAGGAGGAGGGGCTTGTGCTGCTGAGAGAGGCGAAGGCGGAGACGGGGCTGAACATCGTGACCGAGGCGAAGGACATGCTCACGCTCCCGGCCGTCGCCGAAGTGGCGGATATCATACAGATCGGCGCGCGCAATATGACGAACTTCAGTCTCCTGGAGGCCGTGGGGGATCTCCGCATCCCCGTCCTGCTCAAGCGGGGGATATCTTCGACGATCGAGGAACTCCTCATGGCCGCCGAATACATACTCGCGCGCGGGAACCTGAACGTGATACTCTGTGAACGGGGGATACGGACGTTCGAACCCGCCACGCGTTATACGCTTGACCTGAACGCCGTCCCGGTCATCAAGAAGCTTTCTCATCTCCCGGTCATCGTGGATCCAAGCCACGGCATCGGGATGTGGGACGGTGTGACGGCGATGGCGATGGCGGGGATCGCCGCGGGGGCGGACGGGCTCATGATTGAGATCCATCCCCACCCGTCGGAGGCGCTCTCCGACGGGTACCAGTCGCTGAAGCCCGGACGGTTCATCGAGCTTATGGAGAAAATCCGGCGCGTGGCCGGTGCCGTCGACCGCACACTTTCGCCGGAGGCCGCCCGATGAGCGTCAGTGCACACCCCGGCCCGCAGAGAACCCCGGATCGAAAATCGTCCGTCGCGCCCCCGACCTGGCCCGACTCCCGGGGATACTTTGGCGCGTACGGCGGGCAGTTTGTCCCGGAAACCCTTGTCCCTGCATTGCGGGAGCTGGAGTCGATGTACGCGGCGGCGCGGGAGGACGCGTCGTTCCAGAACGAGTTTCTCGTGCTGTTGAACGAGTTTGCGGGACGGCCGACCCCCCTCACGTTCGCCCGGAGGCTGAGCGCGCACTACGGGCGCGGGAAGGTGTACCTGAAACGGGAGGATCTGTGTCATACCGGTGCGCACAAGATCAATAATACCGTGGGACAGATTCTCCTCGCCCTGAGGTCGGGAAAAAAGCGCATCATCGCAGAGACGGGCGCGGGGCAGCACGGCGTCGCCACGGCGACGGTCGCGGCGAAAATGGGCCTCGAGTGCTGCGTGTACATGGGTGAGGAGGACGTCGCCCGGCAGCATCTGAACGTCCGCCGGATGGAAATGCTCGGCGCCACCGTCATCACCGTCCGCTCCGGAAGCAGGACGCTCAAAGATGCGACAAGCGAGGCGATCAGGGACTGGGTGTCGAGCGTGGAGAACACGTTTTATATCATCGGGTCCGTCGTCGGTCCCCATCCCTATCCCCTGATGGTGCGTGATTTCCAATCGGTCATCGGGAGGGAAACCGCCGGGCAGATCGAAATAGCGGAAGGGAAAGCTCCGGACCATCTTCTCGCGTGCGTGGGAGGGGGGAGCAATGCGATCGGCCTGTTTTATCCGTTTCTCGGCTCGGGAGCAGCGATGACCGGTGTTGAAGCGGCCGGAACGGGGCTTCATACCGGTCGTCACGCGGCGACACTTACCCAGGGACGCCCGGGTGTCCTGCACGGCTCGTTCAGCTACTTGCTGCAGGATCCCGGGGGACAGGTTCTTCTTGCACATTCCATCTCCGCCGGGCTCGATTATCCGGGGGTAGGCCCGGAACACAGCGCGCTGAAGGATGCGGGGAGGGTGCGCTATGTCTCGGTGACTGACGCGGAGGCGCTCGAGGCCGCACGCCTCCTTTCGCGGCTCGAGGGGATAATCCCCGCGCTGGAAAGCGCGCACGCGCTTGCATATCTTCCGTCGCTTCTGGCGGAGACCCGCCCCGGCGACGTCGTGGTCGTGAACCTTTCAGGGAGGGGTGACAAAGACATGGAGACTTATGCAGCCGGCAATGCGTGATCCGATAGTCGTGAACAGGCTCACGGCCCTCCTCTCGTCGCACCGGGAGAGGGGGAAGAAAGCCCTGGGGATGTTCCTGACCGCAGGATTCCCGGAGGCGGATTCGACGCCCGGGCTCGTCCGCTCTCTCGAAGAGGCGGGTGCCGATTTCATCGAGATAGGGATGCCGTTTTCCGATCCGCTTGCCGACGGTCCCGTCATACAGGAAAGCTCCGCTGCCGCCCTGAAAAACGGGGTGACGATACCACGCATTCTGGACGTGGTCAGGGAAATCAGGAAGAGCTCGGCAATTCCGCTCGTCCTGATGGGATACGTCAATCCGATACTCGCCTACGGCGCAGGCCGGTTTTTTACGGACGCGGCCTCTGCAGGCGTTGATGGCGTGATACTCCCGGAGCTGCCCCTGGAGGAGTCGGTCCGGTTCCGCTCGGACACCGCGCGGAACGGACTCGACTATATTCTTCTCGTGGCTCCCACGACGCCCGACGACCGTCTCAGGGCAATCGACGACGCGTCGCGCGGCTTTCTTTACTGCGTCTCGACGACGGGAGTCACCGGAAGCGCCGCAAAAGGAACGCCGGATCAGTTTCTTGCACGCGTGCGGAAACACGCGGTGAGAAATCCTCTGCTTGTGGGATTCGGCATCTCGACGGCGGACGGCGCGCGTCACGCGGCGGGTCTGAGCGACGGCGTCATCATCGGATCAGCGCTCATCCGCCGGATCGCGCAGGGAGAGACCGCCCCGGCGCTCTCCGGGTGGGTGCGTTCAATTCGCGATGCGCTCGACGCGCCGCAATAATAATCCCTTGACATTACCCGGCCGTAATTATATATTCACAGAGAACGATTGATTTTCGATCCTCGAACTTCAATCTTCACGTACCAAGTTCGGTGTCCCGCCAATAGGCGGGATGAAAAGGGAATTCCGTTCAAACCGGAAGCTGCCCCGCAACTGTAAATGGCACGCTGCGCGACCGCCACTGTCCTCTCGATCGTCTGGACGGGAAGGCGCCGCGCGTAACAGCGCCATGAGCCAGGAGACCTGCCGGACTCTCCCTGTACGCCTTCGCGGGAAGGATGGGATCTGGCGTGCCTCGCAAGCGGCGTCCTGGACCCCCGTCATTCTTCGTGAATGCCGGGGTTAATTATTTCAGGACGATCATGAGAGCATTCCGCTTCGCCGCCGCGTTCATTCCCCTCCTTTTCTCGCACATTGCGCTCGCGTCAGCGCCTGACAGCAGCCGGACGCTCCCGAAGGAGGGGAGCCCGCCCGACTCGGCCGCCCGCAGCTACGCGCTGGACGAAATCGTCGTCACCGCGACGCGCCGTGAAGTGAGCGCCGGTTCCGCCCCCTCTGCGGTGACCGTCATCCGCCGTGACGCGATCGAAGCGATGCCCGGTACGCTCCTGGCCGCCGCCCTTTCATGGACACCCGGAATGTCGCTCCGCTCGTACGGCGGAGGGGCGTCGGTGGAGACGATCTCTCTGCGCGGCATGTCCCCCGAGCACACGCTCGTCCTGATGGACGGTCAGCGCGAGAACTCGTTTCAGAACGGGCTTGCGGATTTCGGTATTCTCTCCTCCTCGACGGTCGAACGGATCGAGATCGTCCGCGGCGGCTCTTCGGCGCTCTACGGCGCTGACGCGGTCGGAGGGGTTATCAACGTGATCACGCGCGCGCCGGGGGAAGGGATACACGGCGCCGCCTCCGCGATGCTCGGCTCGAATCACACGAGCGGGTCGGCGCTCTCCCTTTCGGGAGGAGCGGACGACGCCGGGCTCCTTCTCTCCCTCCGGAAAGAGCAGGGGAGAGGGGACTATGACTTCAGGTTCAGCGACGGGAAGACCGAAACAACGCTCACGCGGAGCGGGGAGGACTATGCCCTCGTCACGGGGGACGCGCGCGCTGACTGGAAGATCAGCTCTTCGCTCCGGAGCACGGCATCGTTCTCGTACACGGATGCGGACAGAGGGAGTCCGGGCGTCGTGACGGATATTTCTTCGGCAGGGAGCGGGAGGCTCCGGGACAGGCTCGAGTTCCTCCGGGGGGGAGTCGACTGGGACGCCGCGGAGGGCCTTTCGCTGCGGGTCAGGGGTTCCGCCCACTACGGCCTGGAGCAGTACGACGATCCGGGTCAGCTCCTGAACGGATCACCCCTCCACAGCCTCTACGCGAATCACGACGATATCATCACCCCCCAGGCACTCTTCACCGCATCGCCTGCGCTCTCGGGAGTGGCGGGGGTGGAGTACGCCCGCGCTTCGCTTCAGAGCAGCGAAACGGCCAACGCCCTCAGACTCCAGCGGAGCGCCTTCCTGAGCACGGAGGACGTCTTTCCGCTCCCGTGGGGGGCGCCGTTCGAAATTGCGATGTACCCTTCCGTCCGGTACGACGCCTATTCGGACGCCGGCGCCGACGTGAGCCCGAGGCTCGGGCTGAATATCGGTCTCCTCAGGGATCCCGGGCTCAGGTTACGGGCCAGCTACGGGAAGAGCTTCCGCGTCCCCGTACTGAACGACCTGTACTGGATCGAAGGGGGGAACCCGTCGCTCCGCCCCGAGCGCGCGCTGTCTTTCGACGCGGGCGTGCGGTGCGATTTCGAATTCCTCGGCACGGTGCGCATCGACGCTTCGTACTTCTCGATCGACAGCCGCGACAGGATCGTGTGGGTTCCCTCCTCCGGGACGTTCTGGTCCCCGAAGAACATCTCCTCCGCCACGTCACGCGGCGCGGAAGCGGAGGCGGCCTGGACGGGACTGGAGGGCGCGGTGCGGATATCACTCAACGGCACATTCACGCACGTCGTCAAGACCAGCGCCGATTATCCCGGTGACCCCACGGAAGGGAAGAGCCTCATCTATGAGCCCGGGGAGACGTTCAACGCCGTTGCGGAGGCGCGCAGCGGCCCGGTCATTTTTCTGTACCGGCATTCCTGGATCAGCTACCGGTTTACGACGGAGGTCAACGACAGATTCCTTCCGGCATACTCCATCGAATCCGCCGCGGTCCGCTTCACGCTCCCCTTTGCGCCGTTCAACGCATCCCTGAAAGCGGAAGTGAACAATCTCTTCAACACCTCATATCAGGTTATCGCGCTCTACCCGATGCCGCTCCGGGAGTTCAGAGCGACGCTGGAGGCACGGCTATGAGAACACGAACCTTCGCTCTCGCCTCCTCGGTTGCGTTCCTCGCGTCCCTCACGGGGTGCGTCAGGGATCCCGTCTCCGCGCTTCTCGAGGTCCCCGTCCCCTCCGCCCGGGGGGTGTACGTCATCAACCAGGGGAACTTCGGAAGGGGAAATTCTTCGCTGTCGTACTACGACCTCGCATCGTTCAGGGTCTACAACGATGTGTTTACCGCGGTCAACGGCAAGAACCTGGGGGATGTGGCGCAGTCAATGACCGTTCGCGGTTCCTCCGGGTACATCGTCGTGAACAATTCGCAGAAGATCGAGATCATCGACCTGGCGACGAATCTGAACACGGGAACGATCCCCACCGGGAGCGCGTCGGCGCCCGGGCAGATGGCGTTCGTGAACGACTCGGTTGCGCTCGTGACGGACCTGTACGCGAACCAGCTTATCGTCCTTAACGTCTCATCCCGTAAAGTCACCGGCACGATCCCGGTCGGGGCAAATCCCGCCGGGGTGGCGATCGCCCGGGGGAAGGCCTACGTTTCAAACTCCGGGTTCGGAACCGGCAGGACGGTTTCCGTCGTCTCTCTGGCGAGCCTTTCCGTGACCGGCACGATCGGCGTCAGCGACAATCCGTCGGGGGTCGAGATCACCCCGGCAGGCGCAGTGTACGTGGTCTGCACCGGGGCGTACGACTTTACAAACCCCGCAAACGACACGCCGGCCAGGATTATCGTGATCGATCCAGCTTCCGACGCGGTGACCGATTCGATATTCATCGGCGGGCACGCCACCGACATCGGCATAGGCGCCGATGGGATAGGGTATGTCCCCTCGACCACACAAGTCCTGCGGGTGGACACGCGCGTGAACAGGGTTACCGGCGTGTTCCGGGACGGGGCATTTGACGCGGTCGGGGTCGAGCAGTCCTCGGGGGACGTGTACCTTGCGGACCCGAAGGACTACACGCAGCCGGGGACGGTTTCGGTGTACGCGTCGGACGGAACCCTGAGGAATCAGTTCAGCGTCGGCATCATCCCGGGCGCATTCGCGTTCAAACAGTGAGCGCGGGCGTGGAATTTCTGGCCGCTTCTTGTTACATTCTGTGTGTCCACTATATCTCTCTCTCCGCGGAATCATTCATTGTCCACCGTCCGGGTCCGATTTGCCCCCAGTCCCACCGGCTTTCTCCACGTCGGCGGCCTCCGTACCGCTCTGTATAATTTCCTCTTTGCCCGCCGAAGCGGAGGGGCGTTCATCCTCCGTATCGAAGACACCGACCGGAGCCGTTTCGTTGAGGGGGCGGTCGAGAACCTGATCCGGACCCTCGAATGGGCCGGGCTCCGGTATGACGAGGGGCCCGGGAAGGGGGGGCCCCTGGGACCGTATATCCAGTCCGAACGCCTTGAGATCTACAGGGCCCATGCGTCGATGCTTGTGGCTTCCGGAAACGCGTATTACGCGTTCGACACCCCCGAAGAGCTGGAGGCGATGCGGAAAAAGCAGGAGAAGCTCCAGGTCCCGGTCAGGGAGTACCGGCGCGCCCTGGAGATTCCGGGGGAGGAGGTCAAACGGAGACTCTCGGCAGGCGTCCCTGCGGTCATCAGACTGAAGATCCCCCCCGCCGAGACGGTCGCATTCGACGACATCGTGCGGGGGAGGGTCGGGTTCTCAAGCGACGGGATTGACGACCAGGTTCTCCTGAAGTCCGACGGGTATCCCACCTATCACCTCGCAAACGTGGTGGATGACCACCTGATGGGGGTCACGCACGTGATCAGGGGGGAAGAATGGCTGCCCAGTACCCCGAAACACGTCCTTCTCTACCGGAACTTCGGCTGGGCAATGCCACAGTTTGCACACCTCCCTCTTCTCCTCAATCCCGACAGATCGAAACTGAGCAAGCGGCAGGGAGACGTTGCCGTTGAGGAGTACAGAAGCAAGGGATTTTCCCCGGAGGCGCTGGTCAATTTTGTCGCGCTCCTCGGCTGGAACCCGGGGGACGAACGGGAAATCTTCACGCTTGAGGAGCTGGAGAAGGAATTCACGCTTGAACGGGTCGGGAAATCCGGGGCGGTGTTCAACATCGAGAAATTGAACTGGATGAATACGGAACACCTCCGCCGTGCGACAGATGCCTCGCTCCTCGAACTTGTGCGGCCCGCGGTCGCCGCGGCGGGCATCGCCGGCGTGCCGGATGCCTATCTCCTCGACGTCATCCGTCTCATGAAGGAGCGTGTGGAACGGCCGGCGGACTTTGTCTCGACAGGAATGTATTTCTTCCGTGACCCCTTGGCGTACGACGACCAGGCGAAAAAGAAGCACTGGAAGGCGGAATCTGCGGAGCACGTCCGGCGCGCGCTCGAGGGGTTCAGGCAACTGACTTCCTGGCTCCCGGGCGACATCGAGTCGGTCGTGCGCGCGGCGGCGCAGGCATCGGGGGTCGGCGCGGGGGCGCTCATCCACCCGCTCAGGCTTTCGGTCACCGGCGTCGCGCTCGGCCCGGGTCTCTTCGAGCTCATGTCGGTCCTCGGCAAGGAAACCTGCCTCCGCAGGATTGAAACCTGCCTCACCGCCCTCGGTTGATTCTCGGGTCCCCATTCTCTATATTTTTGCATGAGAGAACTGAACGTGATCCGCCTGAGGAACGCGGCATTCTACGCGTATCACGGGGTGATGGCCGACGAACAGAACCTCGGCGGAAAATTCGAGGTGGACGTCGACCTGCACTGCGATCTTTCCGCCGCCGCGGAGAGCGATTCGCTGAAGAAGACGGTCGACTACGAAAAGGTATATGCGTATATCCAGGCGACCGTTCTTTCGAAGAAGTATTACCTGCTCGAGGCGCTTGCCAATGCCATCGCAAGGGGCCTGATCAGGGAATTCTATAATGTCGAGACCGTCACCGTCCGCCTGCGCAAACCGCATCCTCCCGTGAAGGGGGTCGTCGATTTCGTCGAGGTGGAGATCACGCAATCGCGATGAACTACCGCGTGTTCCTGGGCCTTGGATCGAACCTCGGCGTGCGCCAGGACTATCTGAACCGGGCCGTGGCGGAGATCGCACGGATCCCCGGGAGCCGGCTGATCTGGTGTTCTTCCGTGTATGAATCGGATCCGTACGGCAATACGGAACAGGGGAAATTCCTCAATGCGGCGGCGGAGATCGAAACCGGCCTCGAGCCCCCCGCACTGATGGCGGAGATCAAGCGTATCGAGACGCTTCTCGGGCGGACCCCTTCGGTGCACTGGGGTCCCCGCGAGATCGACATTGACATACTGATCTATGACGGGCTTGTGCATTCACGCGACGGCCTGCACGTGCCGCATCCCGGGATCGAAGAGCGGAAATTCGTGCTCGTACCGCTCAGGGAGATCGCTCCCGATCTCGTCCACCCCGTCAACGGCATGACGGTAACCGAATTGGCCGGGGCCTGCCGCGACGGGCTGCGAGTTGTGAAGACGGCGTATCACATCCGAACATGACACTGCAGACGGCCGGAGATCAATTGGAAACCCAGGACGCCCTCCGGGAGCTCATCGCCCGTACCGAGATGCGTTACATCGCGGTCGAGGGGGTGATCGGCGCCGGGAAGACCACGCTCTGCGACATGCTCGGGGAAACGCTCAACGCCCGGGTCGTCCTCGAAAAATTCGAGGAGAACCCCTTCCTCCGGGATTTCTACAAAGACCCCGAACGGTACGCATTCCAGACGCAGATCTTTTTCCTCCTCACCCGGTACAGGCAGCAGCGCTCCCTCTCCCAGGCGGACCTGTTTCACCGGTTTCTGATCACCGACTATATATTCGACAAGGACAAGATATTCGCGTATCTCAACCTGGAGGACGAGGAGCTCAAGCTCTACGAGACTCTCGTGGGGAGCATCGAACACAACATCGTGCAGCCCGACCTCGTCGTCTACCTCCAATCGAGCGTTCCACGGCTCATGCAAAACATCAGGCACAGGGCGCGCGCGATCGAGGAGTCCATCGCGGAAGAATACATACGCGACCTGAACGAAGCGTACAACTACTTCTTTTTCCGGTACAAGGCGACGTCGCTCCTCATCGTCAACGCCGCGGAGCTTGATTTTGTGAACAATCCCGACCATTACAGGGACCTGCTGCTCCAGATATTCCGCCAGAACCGCGCGGCCGTAGAGTATTACAACCCTATCCTGAACAAGTGAGGAGGACACGGCGATGATCTTCCGCATGATCCTGTACGTGATGGTGGGATACTTCATCTATCGCGTCGTTCAGCTTGCGGGGAGGATACGGTCAACGGGGAGGCGCGAAGACCCCGATGACCACGCCACCCCGCCCCCCGAGCCCCACATCCCGGATTTCAAGGATATCAAGGACGCTGATTTTATTGACATCACACCGAAGGAAAAGGGGAGTGACCCGCCCAAAGTTCCCTGACCAGTTTCGCCGTTTCCGGGTTTGCCGGGGCGCTGCCGGGAGGTAGTTATCGCATCACTCGAATTGCGTGAACCCTTTAAGATTGAATCTGTTAGATCGCTTGCCTCCCGGGTTGGATTCGCAGTGCTCCGGGGGAACAGGGCACCGGTGTGAGAGAAAGAACGTTCTACCTGAGGATGGAAGATCGAGGATCGAAGATTGAATGTACAACATCGAAAATGAAATCAACCGGGATGCTCCCGCGGGAGCACGAAATATGACGATGGAGCCGGCGGCGGGAACAGACATATCAGCGGCGGTACTGCGACTCAAGGAAGAGATGCATGCGGTGATACTGGCGCACTATTACCAGGAAGGGGAGATACAGGACGTCGCCGATTTCGTCGGGGACAGCCTGGAACTCGCCCGGCGCGCCGCCTCCACGGACGCCCGCGTGATCGTCTTTGCCGGGGTCCATTTCATGGCTGAGACGGCGAAGATACTCAACCCCGGGAAGCAGGTGCTCCTTCCCGACCTCGACGCCGGGTGCTCGCTCGCGGAGGGGTGTCCCGCGGACAGGTTCCAGGCGTTCCGACGGAGTCACCCGGACCACGTGTCGATCACCTATATCAACTGCTCGGCGGAAGTGAAAGCTGCCAGCGACATCATCTGCACGTCGAGCAACGCCGAGAAAATCATACGCCAGATTCCGCCGGACAGGGAGATTTTCTTTGCGCCCGACAGAAATCTCGGACGATACCTGATGAAGAAGACCGGCCGGCCGATGCTCCTGTGGGATGGATCATGCATCGTGCACGAGACGTTCAGCCTGAGAAAACTGATACAGCTCGAGAAGGAAAACCCGGGCGCCGAGCTCATCGCGCATCCCGAGTGCGAAGAGCCCGTTCTTGAACGGGCGCGGTTCATCGGGTCGACGAGCGCCCTCCTCAAATACGTCCAGAGCTCGTCTGCTGAGCGGTTCATCGTCGCAACCGAGTCCGGGATTCTGCACCAGATGCAGAAGTCCGCCCCCGGCAAAGAGTTCATCCCGGCGCCCCCCGAAGCGAACTGCGCGTGCAACGACTGCCCGTACATGAAGCTGAACACGATGGAAAAACTGTATGCGTGTATGAAGAACCGTGCGCCGGAAATACTTCTTCCCGATGCAATCATGGAGCGTGCGCTCGCGCCGATTCAGCGCATGCTTTCCATGAGCTGACCCTCCCCTGCAGGCGTCGCCGATCCCCCCCGTTTTCTTGAACCTGTGCGTTCTCTTTCGTATATTCCCCCGATATGTTCCTCCCCCCACCCCAGATGGCGACAATGATGGACCGTATCTATATAGAAGACCTGCCGGCACACGAGGGAAAGACCGTCACGATCAGCGGCTGGCTGTACAATAAGCGATCCAGCGGCAAGATCCGGTTCCCCGTTCTCCGCGACGGCACAGGGTACCTCCAGGGGGTCATCGTCAAGGGGAGCGTTCCCGACGGGGTGTTCGAGCGGTTCGACGAGCTCACGCAGGAAACGTCGCTCTCCCTGACAGGACGGATCCGGAAGGAACCGCGCGCCCCGGGGGGCTACGAGATGGACGTCACGGATCTCCGGATCATCCAGGCCGCCACCGACTATCCGATCACCCCGAAAGAGCACGGAATCGACTTCCTGATGGACCGGCGTCATCTCTGGCTCCGCTCCAGCAGGACGCATGCGATCCTGCGGATCCGGCATCAGGTGATACGAGCGATACGCGAGTTCTTCGATTCAAGGGGATTCGTGCTCTTCGACGCGCCGATTTTCACGCCGGCCGCCTGCGAAGGGACGTCCACGCTTTTCGAGACGGAGTATTTTGATCTGGGGAAGGCGTACCTGACGCAGTCCGGTCAGCTCTACGGCGAGGCGGGCGCGATGGCGTTCGGCAAAGTGTACGTCTTCGGACCGACGTTCCGCGCGGAGAAATCGAAAACCCGCCGGCACCTCACGGAGTTCTGGATGGTGGAGCCCGAAGTGGCGTTTAACGATCTCGACGACAACATGGACCTTGCCGAGGCGTTCCTGGAACACATCGTCCAGTCGGTCCTCACGCACAGGAAGTCCGACCTCGAAACGCTCGGCAGGAATACCGCGGTCCTCGAAAAGGTGCGCCGGCCCTTCCCGCGGATCACGTATGACGCGGCGGTGGAGATCCTCCGGAAGAACGGCGTGGAGTTCGAGTGGGGGAACGATCTCGGGGGAACGGATGAGACGACCGTCTCGGCCCAGTTTGACCGTCCCGTTATGGTGCACCGGTACCCGGCGGGGGTCAAAGCGTTTTACATGAAGAGGGATCCCGCGAATCCGAAGCTCGCGCTCGCCGTGGACGTGCTCGCCCCGGAGGGGTACGGCGAAATCATCGGCGGGAGCCAGAGAGAAGACGACCTCGACGCCCTCCTCGGGCGGGTACAGGAGGAGAACCTCCCCCGCGAGGCGTTCGAATGGTACATCGACCTCAGGAGGTACGGCTCCGTTCCCCATTCCGGGTTCGGACTCGGCGTCGAGAGGACCGTGTCGTGGATATGCGGGCTGGAGCACCTGCGCGAGGCGATTCCCTTCCCGCGCATGATCTACCGGATCACACCATAATGATCAAACCAATTCCCGACGGGGTCCCCTCATGCTGAGCGTCTCCGCTCTTCGAAAAGAGTTTTCCACGGGCATGGCGGTCGACGGGGTCTCGTTCGAGGCGGCAAAGGGCGAGGTCTTCGGGCTTCTCGGACCCAACGGGGCCGGGAAGACCACGACGATCAGGATGATCCTGAACATCCTTGTCCCGGACGGCGGTACCATTACATACGACGGCGCGCCGTTCTCGGACGACGTGCGCAACACCATCGGCTATCTGCCGGAAGAGCGGGGGCTCTACAGGAAGAGCAAGCTCCTCGACACGATCATGTACTTCGCGAGCCTCCGCGGGATGAAACGGGGCGCAGCCAAATCGGCGGCGGCGGCGTGGCTGGCGCGCTTCTCGCTCCTGGAGTTTCGCGACAGGAAAGTGGAGGAGCTCTCGAAGGGGAACCAGCAAAAAGTACAGTTCATCTGCGCGATAATCCACAATCCTTCTATCGTGATCCTTGACGAGCCGTTTTCCGGGCTCGACCCCGTCAACCAGATCCTGTTCAAAGACATCTTCCACGAGCTCCGGACCGCGGGGAAAACCGTGGTGTTCTCGACGCACCAGATGGACCAGGCCGAGAGGCTGAGCGATTCTCTCTGCCTGATCAACAGGGGGCGGGTCGTGCTCGGGGGGACCGTCCGCGACGTCAAGAAAAAGCACGGCACGAACTCGCTTCACGTGGAATTCTCGGGGGACGGCGCCTTCATGAGCGGGCTCCCGGGGGTCCGTCGGGCGATCCTCTATGAAAACGCGGCGGAGCTCGAGCTCGAGACGGACGCGAAGATCCAGCCGCTGATCGGCGCGATGAACGGCAAAGTCGACCTGAGCAAATTTGAACTTGTCGAGCCGTCGCTCCAGTCGATATTCCTGCAGGCGGTCGGGGAATCCAACGCCGCTTCCGTCCCCGCCGCGGTGGCCGTATGATCGCGAAAGTCGTCTCCGTCGCCCGGTGGGAGTACGTTGAAAAAGTGAAGAGCAAGGCATTCCTCATCGGGCTCTTCCTCACGCCGGTCATTATGATCGGGATGGGCGTCGTGCCGACGCTCCTTATCACGCAGGCGGACACGAGGACGAAGATCATCGGCGTGATCGACCCGAGCGGCGTCGTCGCGCAGCCGCTGGCCGATCTCCTCCAGGCGCGATACCGCCTCCCGGACGGCAGCCCGAATTACATCCTCCGGCCGCTCACGGCCGGCACGTCCGTCGACCTGGAGGCTTCGGCCGCCGAGGCCGACAGGCAGACCGGAGCCGGTGACATCGAAGGATACTGTCTCCTCGGCCGGTCGCCGGAGGCGGACACGGCCATCGAATACCGATCGAAGTCGGTCGGTGATATCCAGCTCGTCGAGAACCTTCAGCAGGCCCTCCGGATTGTCCTGTCCGAGCGGAAGGGACTCTCGATGGGTCTCGACACCTCCGTTATCCGGGCGTTGAACGTGAAACTCGACATGAAGCAGATCAAGCTCTCCAAGACGGGAGAACGGGAAGATTCGAGTTTCCTCCAGGTTTTCTTCCGCGCATATGTTTTCCTCTTCATGCTCTTCCTGCTCATCGTCACGTCGGGACAGCTCCTTGTACGGAGCATTCTTGAGGAGAAATCGAACAGGATCGTCGAGGTGCTCGTCTCCTCCTGTTCCTCCACCGAACTCATGGCGGGTAAGGTGCTCGGGCTGAGCGCGCTCGGGTTCACGCAAATAGGATTCTGGGCCCTGATGGGGACGATTGCGAGCCTGACGTTCGGCATCGAGTTCGTCACCCCCGGGATCGCCGCGCTGCTCATCCTGTACTTCGTGCTTGGATATCTCTTTTACGCGGCGGTCTTCATCGGCGCGGGCTCCCCGCTCACGACCGAACAGGAGGCCCAGCAGGTGACATCGTACCTCGTCATGATCCTTGTCCTTCCGATCGCGCTCGCGTTTCCGGCGATGCAGAACCCCGACGCCACATGGCTCCGGGTGCTGACGTTCATACCCCTGCTGACACCCACGATGATGGCCCTCCGGATCCCGATCCAGATGCCGTCCACATGGGAGATCCTGGCCACGATACTCCTGATGCTCGTCTCCATATTCTTTGCGATGATCGCTGCCGGGCGGATATTCCGCATCGCAATACTCTCAACGGGCAAGAGCCCGAAAATCGCCGAAATATTCCGCTGGGCGAGGGAAGGATGACAGACCGATGAACCGACGACGGTGTGCAGCAGCGGCCCTTCTGATCGCCGTGTGTGCAGTCCCCGCACGTTCTCAGGCTGTACTCCCGCAGCGCGGTCACGACGGGGGCCTGACGGAAAACGTGTACGGCCTCGGGCTCGCGCTCGGAGCCGCCTCCGGCGTCGGGCTGAGCTTCCGGCAGCATTTTCCGGGGTATGTCAGCTATCAGCTGATCGGGGGAATCATCAAGGTCGACAGTGAAACTTCGTACGATTTCGGGGGCGAGCTCCAGTACGATTTCATCCGCGGGCAGGGGGTCCGGTTTTTTGCCGCGGCCGCCGCCGGGTACTATTACTCGGGAGGGAGGCAGGGGAACGACATAGAAGCTCCCGGCAGGATCGGCGTGGGGATCGGCGGGGAGGTCCCGGTGCAGGGAGGCTTCCATGTTTCGGGTGAGCTTCTCTTCACGTTCTTTTCGGACGGCAACGTCCTCCCGCTTCCGCAGGTGAGCATGCACTACTATTTCTATTGACGGCGGGTTTGATTCTCGTGAAAAAAAGCGTATGTTTCTTCACCATCGTTGATTCCCTGATCCGTCCCTGAACGTGGAATCCCTCTTCTTTTTCTTCCTCGCGGCGTTTGCGGTGACCACCGCGGTGCTCATGGTGCTGCAGCGCAGCCCGCTCGTGAGCGCCGTGTACCTCATTGCGAATTTCTTCGCCCTCGCCGCGCTCTATCTCCTCCTCCGGGCCCAGCTCCTTGCCGTTCTCCAGATCGTCGTGTACACCGGAGCGATCATGGTGCTCGTGGTCTTTGTGATCATGCTCCTGAACCTCGGAGACGAGTCGCGCTCCCGGGTCCGGATCGCCCTGCGGACGTGGATCACCGTGGTCTTTGCGGCCGGCTTCCTTGCGGAGGTCGTCTACGCGCTCCTCGCCGGGGGAACCTCCGTGCGCGCTCCGTCGGTTTCCGTTGCCGAGTCGCTCGGGACGGTGGAAAGCATGGGAGGGGCCCTCTTTGGAACATACCTCCTTCCGTTCGAGGTCACGTCGCTCCTGCTGATTGTGGCGATACTCGGCGCCGTCGTGCTCGCAAAGAAGAAAGGCTGAGCCGCTCATGGACGTTCCCCTGCCGTATTATCTCTGTCTGAGCGCGGTCCTGTTCGTCGTCGGCGCGGCGGGAGTGCTCATGCGACGGAACGCGATCGTGGTCTTCATGTGCATCGAGCTGATGCTCAATTCCGTCAACCTGACGCTCATCGCCTTCTCGTCCTTTCTCGGCTCGATCACCGGCCAGGCGCTCGTGTTCTTCGCGATGGCGGTTGCGGCCGCGGAGGCGGCGGTCGGCCTCGCCATCGTCATCGCAATCTACAGGAACAAGCAGACGGTGAACATCGAAGAAATCAACATCCTGAAGTGGTGACGCGCGCATGACCCCCCTTCAGCTCACGCCGTACGCAGTGCTCCTCCCCTTCATCGGGTTTCTTTTCAACGGGCTCCTCGGAAAGAGGGTGCGGCGTGAGGCTGTCGCGGCCGCCGTCGGATGCGCCACGGTGGGCGCGGGGTTCGTCGTCGCCTGCCTCGGCTTTTTCCAGCTTGCCGGACTTCCCCCCGGGGCGAGGACGGTGACGCTCGATCTCTTCACATGGGTGGCCGCGGGGGCGTTCCGCGCCGACGTCGCATTCCAGGTGGACCAGCTTTCCATCGTCATGATGCTCATCGTGACCGGCGTGGGATTCCTGATCCACGTCTACTCCGCGGGCTACATGCACGGTGACCCGGGCTTCGCGCGGTTCTTCGCGTACCTCAATCTCTTCATCTTCGCGATGCTCACGCTGATCCTGGCCGACAATTTCCTCCTGATGTTCCTCGGATGGGAGGGAGTGGGTCTCTGCTCGTACCTCCTGATAGGATTCTGGTACGACAGGAACTTCGAGAAGGGGACGACGGCGGACGCGGCGAAAAAGGCCTTCATCGTCAACAGGATCGGGGACCTGGGATTTCTGACCGGCATGTTCCTCGTGTACGTGACGTTCGGCTCTCTCCGGTTTCAGACCGTCTTCACGCAGGCCGCCACGATGTCCGTGGGCGCCCCCGCGCTCCTCCTGATTACGCTTGCGCTGTTTCTGGGCGCCACGGGCAAATCCGCCCAGATCCCGCTCTTCGTATGGCTTCCCGACGCGATGGCGGGGCCCACCCCGGTAAGCGCCCTGATCCACGCGGCGACGATGGTGACCGCCGGCGTGTACATGGTGGCCCGCTGTTCCGTCCTGTATGCGCTGGCGCCGGTCTCCATGGGCGTCGTGGCGTCGGTGGGAGCGGCGACCGCGCTCTTCGCGGCGACGATCGGTCTCGTCCAGAACGACATCAAGAAGGTCCTGGCGTACTCCACGATAAGCCAGCTCGGCTACATGTTCCTCGCGCTCGGCGTGGGGGCATTCAGCGCGGGGATATTCCACGTCATGACGCACGCATTCTTCAAGGCACTCCTTTTCCTCGGCTCGGGCGCGGTGATCCACGCGATGCACGACGAGCAGGACATACGGAAGATGGGGGGGCTTGCCGGGAAACTCCCGGTCACCTACGCCACGTTCCTCGTCGGGACGGTTGCCATCGCAGGGATTCCGCCGCTCTCCGGGTTCTTCAGCAAGGATGCGATACTCTGGGAAGCGTATTCGCGCGGGTCCTGGGTGCTCTGGCTTGCGGGATTTGCCGGCGCGGGACTGACCGCGCTCTACATGTTCCGGCTCGTCGCGCTCACCTTCCAGGGGGAGCCCCGGTGGGACCGGGGGGTCCATCCCCATGAAGCGCCGGCGACGATGACGGTCCCTCTTGTCATCCTTGCGTGCCTTGCCGCGGTCGGCGGCTTCGCGGGGATCCCCGCGAGCCTCGGAGGGGGAAACGCGTTCGAACGATGGCTGGAGCCGGTATTCGCCCCGGCGAACGAAAAGCTTGCCGCCGCCGTTGGGCAGGGGGATATTGCCGAGTATGTTCTGATGGGCCTTTCCGTCGGGGTGGCGATCAGCGGTTGGTATATTGCCCGGCTCTGGTATATCCGGCGGAAAGACATTCCCGGCCGCATCGTGCAGCGCGTTCCGGGCGCCTACCGGGTGCTCCTTAATAAATATTACGTCGATGAGCTCTACGACGGAGCGATCGTCCGGCCCGCCGTCAGGGGATCGGAGTCGATCCTCTGGAAGGGGATCGACGTCGGCGTGATCGACCGTCTCGTGAACGGGGTGGCGCGGGTCACCGCCGCCGCCGGACGGGGTCTCCGGCTGATACAGACGGGGGTTGTCGAAAGCTACGTCCTCGTATTTCTCGGGGGAGTCGTCCTTATCGTCGGCTGGCTCCTGACTCGATAAACTCCACACGGTGCAATGGAACAGCATATCCTGAGCCTGATTCTCTTCACGCCTGTCGCCGGAGCGATCGTCATCGCGCTGCTCCCGCGGGACGCCTCCCGCCTGATCAGGACCGCGGGGATGATTTTCGCGCTCGTCACGCTCGCCCTTTCGGCCTGGCTTTTTCTTGCGTTCGACGGGGCGAGGGGGGACATGCAGTTTGTCGAGAAAATCCCCTGGATACCCTCCCTTGACGTTTCCTACCACACGGGGATCGACGGAATCTCGCTCCTGCTCATCGTCCTCACGACGTTCCTGACGCCCCTTGCCCTTCTGGCCTCATGGGAATCCATCACCCTCCGGCTCAGGGGCTACGTCGCGCTCATGCTTCTCCTTGAAGCGGGGACGCTCGGCGTTTTCATGGCGCTCGACCTTTTCCTGTTCTACGTGTTCTGGGAGTTCATGCTCATCCCGATGTATTTCATCATCGGGATCTGGGGGGGGCAGGAACGGGTCTATGCCGCGATAAAATTCTTCCTCTACACGATGGCGGGGAGCCTCCTGATGCTCGTGGCGATCATCTGGCTCGGTGCGTACGCGGCGTCGCTCCCCGGGGGGGCGTTCACGACGGACCTTCTCCGCCTCTATGCGATCGCGCCGGGGATACCGATGGGGGTGCAGGTCTGGATCTTCCTCGCATTCACGCTCAGCTTCGCGATCAAGATCCCGCTCTTTCCGCTCCATACGTGGCTTCCCGACGCTCACGTGCAGGCACCCACCGCCGGCAGCGTGATCCTTGCAGGCGTGCTCCTGAAAATGGGGACGTACGGGCTCATCCGCTTCTGCCTCCCGTTGTTTCCCTACGCGACGTTCAGGTTCCTCCCGTACCTGGCGGGACTCGGCATCGTCGGGATACTCTACGGCGCGCTTGTGTCGATGGTGCAGCCCGATCTCAAGAAACTTGTGGCGTATTCGTCGGTGAGCCATCTCGGGTTCGTCGTGCTCGGCATATTCGCGATCACGGAAGAGGGGATGCAGGGGAGCGTCATACAGATGATCAACCACGGCCTGTCGACCGGCGCCCTCTTCCTTCTCGTCGGGATGATCTACGACAGAAGGCACACGCGCATGATCAAGGATTTCGGCGGTCTCGCCCGCCCGATGCCGGTGTTCGCGACGTTTTTCATGATCGTGATGCTCTCCTCCATCGGCCTCCCCGGACTGAACGGCTTCGTGGGGGAATTCCTGATACTCCTCGGTGCGTTCCGTTCGGCGTTTCTCGGCAGTCCCTGGTACGCGGTGACCGCGTCGGCGGGCGTCATCCTTGCGGCCGTCTATCTCCTCTGGAGCTACCAGCGCGTGTTCTTCGGGAAGAACGAACGTCCGGAGAATCAGTCGCTTACCGATCTGACAGGGCGCGAAATCGCCGTGCTCCTCCCCGTGGTCGTCTTTATTGTCTGGATCGGCGTGTACCCCTCCACGTTCCTGGAGAAGAGTGCGGCCTCGACGAAATCGCTTATACACCGGATCGAGGAGACCCGCCGCGGCGCGTATGCGCATGGCTTCGAAGCGGCAGCGGGCGAGTCACGGGAGGGAGCCCGCCGATGATCCCCCCGACCGGAGACTGGGCGGCGATCGCGCCGCTTCTTATCGTAGCGGGCACGGCGCTTCTCATCATCCTCCTTGATGCGTTGTTCCCGGTGAAGAGGAGTCCGGCGTCGTTCCTTGCGACAGCGGGACTCGCGGCCGCGGCGGCCTGTTCATTTTTCACGGCAGGCGGGGCGCCGGCGTCCGCTGCGTTCGGGGGGATGATACGCGCCGGCGGGTTCGCGTCATATTGTACGCTTGTCTTCTCCCTCTCGGGCATCCTGAGCGCCCTCCTTGCCCGCTCCCGAAGCGCCGGCACCGCCCGGGGGGAAGGGGAGTTCTACGCCCTGATGCTCTTTGGAGTATCGGGAATGATTCTCATGGCCTCCGCCGGGGATCTCGTCGTGTTTTTTCTCGGACTGGAACTGATGTCCCTTTCCTTTTACATACTCGCCGGTTTCGAACGGGAGAGGATGACGAGCAACGAGGCCGCGCTCAAGTATTTTCTTCTGGGCGCTTTTGCGACGGGCTTTCTCCTGTACGGGATCGCCCTGGTGTACGGCGCAACCGGTTCCACCGGTCTGTCGGGGTTCCCGGGCGGGACGGGCGGGCTTCACGACGGGCGGATCCTCCTTGCGGGTCTCGCACTGCTGATGATCGGGC